>JACCED011397454.1_pt1 | contig 11610 bp, 8 predicted proteins | sample 7455021 | NCBI WGS metagenome assembly JACCED01 (sample SAMN15323456, study PRJNA562643) | freshwater metagenome | isolation source: river surface water | place: USA:Blue River Watershed | collected 2017-08-19
CTCCGGTGTGAGCAGAAACAGAATCGACGACGCCGCGGCGCCGCGCGTCGTGACGCGGAACCAGCCGCCTTCGCCGGGCAGCGGCGCGAGGCCGTGCCGTGCGATCTGGGCCCGGGCGGCGGCGTTCATCGGTCGCGCGACCGGCGCTGGTCCTCGATCAGCTGCTGCTGCCGGCCCTTGGTGGGGAAGAAATGGGCGAGCTGCTCCACCACCGGCGTGAGGAACCGGGGCTCGGCCCGCTCGTAGACCCAGTAGAACAGGATCAGGAACCCGGCCAGCACCGCGGCGATGTAGGGCACGAACTCGTTGATCGCGCGGAGTCCCTTCCAGAGTTTCACGACGGCGATCACCGCGATCACGCAGATCGCGAGGTTGATCCAGGTCTGTTTCGGCACGGCCCGCAGTTGGTCCAGCGCCGAAGGGGGCGCGGCGGCGAGCACGACGGCAAGGACGGTGTTCACGGGCAGCGGTTATTGCGGGTGCCGGCGGCGCCGCAAGCCGTCCGTCGCGGGCCGCGCGGGCGCCGAGGTGCCGCTTGATAATTTTCCCCGCGTCGTGAACCCTCGCCGGTTTACCGACCGCGCATGACCGCCACCGCCGACGAACTCGACCAGGAAGCCGACCGCCTGCTCCGCGCGCTGCTGCATGTCGACTGCGATCCCCGCGGCCGCACGTGGAACCTCGCCACCTGCCGCGAAATCGCCCCGCTCACCCTCGAGATCAACCGGCTGAAAAAGGAAAAGGACGCCGTCATCCTCACCCACAGCTACGTCGAGCCCGAGATCATCTACGGCGTGGGCGACTTCAAGGGCGACTCCTACTTCCTCAGCCTCAAGGCCAAGGAGGCCCGGGCGAAGGTGATCCTGTTCGCCGGCGTGGTCTTCATGGCCGAAACCGCCAAGATCCTCTCGCCCGAGGCCCGGGTGATCGTGCCCGACCGCGGCTCCGGCTGCTCGCTGGCGGATTCCATCGACGGTGCCGGCGTCCGCCGGCTCAAGGCCCTGCATCCCGACGCCACCGTCGTCTGCTACATCAACAGCACGGCCGACGTGAAGGCCGAATCCGATGTCTGCGTCACCTCCGGCAACGTCCACCACATCGTGGCCAATCTGCCGGCGCGGCGCATCCTCTTCGTGCCCGACCGGCTCATGGGCCAGAACGTGCGCGACGAGCTCAAGCGCCGCGGCGTCGACAAGGAGATCATCACCTCCGACGGCACGTGCATGGTGCACGACCAGTTCGGCCCGGCCGACATCGCGGCGGCCCGCGCGCAGTTCCCCGGGCTCAAGGTCGTCGCGCACCCGGAGTGCGAGCCGGAGGTCGCGGCGCTGGCGGACTACGTGGGCAGCACCGGCGGCATGATGAAATACGTCAAGACGACCGGCGCGCCGTATTACCTCATGCTCACCGAGTGCGGCCTCGTCGGCCGCCTCCAGGTCGAGGCGCCGGAAAAACACTTCATCGGCGGCTGCCGCCTTTGCCCCTACATGAAGCTCAACTCGCTCGAGAAGATCCGCGACGCCCTGCGCGCGCCGCGGCCCGACCAGATCGTGACGCTCGACGAAGGCCTGCGCGTGCGCGCCGCGCGCTGCATCGAGCGCATGTTCGAGCTCTCGCCGGCCGACTGATCCCTCCCGCCATGCTCACGCCCCGCACCGACCACCTGATCGACCTCGCGCTCGACGAAGACGCCGGGCTCGGCGACCTCACCAGCCGCACCATTTTTCCGCCGCGCCACGCCTCGCGGGCCGTGATCGACGCCAAGCAGGACCTCGTGGTCTGCGGGCTCGAGGTGGCCGCCCGGGTTTTCGCGCGGGTCGATCCGGCGCTGAAGGTGAAACTTCTCGCCCGCGACGGCGACCGCGTGCGCCGCGGGGCGCGGGTGCTGGCCGTGTCGGGCCCCACCGCCGCGTTGCTCACCGCCGAGCGCACCGCGCTCAATTTTCTCCAGCGCCTGTCCGGCATCGCCACGCTCACGCGGCGTTACGCCGCCGTCGTCGACGGCACGGGCGTGCGCGTCGTCGACACGCGGAAAACCACGCCCGGCTGGCGCGCGCTCGAGAAATACGCCGTGCGCTGCGGCGGCGGCACCAACCACCGCTCCTCGCTCGGCGAGCACGTGCTGATCAAGGACAACCACATCGCCGCCGCCGGCTCGCTCACCGCGGCGGTGCGGCGCGCCCGCGCCGGCGCCCCGCACCTGGCCAAGATCGAGGTCGAGACCACGACGCTCGCCGAGGTGAAAGAGGCGCTGCGCGCCGAGGCCGACGTGATTCTGCTCGATAACATGACGCCCGCGCAGGTCCGCGCGGCGGTCGCGACGATCGCCGGCGCTGCCGCGGTGGAGGTGTCGGGCGGCGTGCGCTTCGAGACGCTGCGCGACTACGCGCTGCCCGGCGTCGACGTCATCAGCATCGGCGCGCTGACGCACTCCGCGACGGCGGTGGACCTGAGCCTGACGCTGCTGAAAAAATAAGCGCATGCGCACCTACCGCACGGATTGCCTGGTGATCGGCGCCGGCCTCGCGGGGTCCGCCTACGCGTTGCAGGCGGCGGCCCTGGGCCTCGACGTCGAGTTGCTGTCGCTCGCGGAGCCGCTCGCGGCGAACAGCGACTGGGCGCAGGGCGGGATCATCTACGACACGGCGCCGGACCCGGCGGCGCTCGCGCGCGACATCCTGGCGGCCAGCGACGGCACGGCCAACCCGGCGGCGGTCGCGCACCTCGTGCGCGAAGGTCCCCGGGCGGTGGAGGAGCTGCTGCTCGGCGAGCTGGCGGTGGGCTTCGACCGCGACGGTCGGGGCGCGCTGGACCTGACCCGCGAGGGCGGACACAGCGAGCGCCGGATCATCCACGCCAAGGACGCGACCGGCCACGCGATCCTCGCGGCGGTGGCCGCACGCGTCGACGCGACCCCGCGCATCACGCGCCGCGCCGGCTGGGCGGCGATCGACCTGCTCACGCTCTCGCACAACTCGGACGACCTCGGCGACCGCTACCAGCCCCTCACGTGTTTCGGCGCCTACGTCCTGGACACGGCGACGGGCGAGACCGCGGCGATCGTGGCGAAGAAGACCGTGCTGGCGACCGGCGGCCTCGGGCAGATCTTCCTGCACTCGACCAACCAGCCGGGCAGCGTGGGGCACGGCGTGGCGATGGCGTATCGGGTGGGCGCGCGCCTGATCGACCTGGAATACGTGCAGTTTCACCCGACGGTTTTCGCGAAGAAGAACGCGCCGCGCTTTCTCGTCACCGAGGCGCTGCGCGGCGAGGGCGGCGTGCTGCTCAACGCCCGCGGCGAACGGTTCATGGACGCGATCGACCCGCGCGGTTCGCTGGCGCCGCGCGACGTGGTGGCGCGCGCGATCAAGCAGGAGCTGGCGGCGAGCGGGGAGCCGAACGTGCTGCTCGACCTGTCGGCGATGCGGCCGGAGTTCATCCGCGAGCGCTTCCCCACCGTTTACGAGCGCTGCCGCGCGCACGGCGTGGATATTTCGCGCGAACCGATCCCGGTCGTGCCGGCGGCGCACTTCGCCTGCGGCGGCGTGCACGCGGACCTCGCGGGCCGCACCAGCGTGCGCCACCTCAACGCCATCGGCGAGACCGGCTGCACCGGCCTGCACGGGGCCAACCGCCTCGCGAGCACGTCGCTGCTGGAGTGCCTGGTGAGCGCGAAATTCGCGGCGCTGGCCGACGGCACCGACATCGCGCGCGACGACTTCCGCCTGCCGGATCCGCGGCCGTGGGAAAGTCCGGTGCGCGAGGCGGATCCGGTGCTCATCCGGCAGGACATGCTCCAGATCCAGCACACGATGTGGAACTACGCCGGCGTGGTGCGCTCGCCGAAACGGCTGACGCGGGCGCGCCGCATTCTGCTGGAGCTGCGCGAGGAGATCCTGAGTTTTTACCGCGGCTGCCGGCCGACGCGGGAGCTGATCGAGCTGCGCAACGCGGTGCAGACCGCGCTGCTGATCGTGCACGCGGCCTCGCTGAACCCGCGCAGCAAGGGCTGCCACTACGTGGTCGAGGAGGACTAGGCGGACCCGGCGGCGCGGGCGGCGCCGTTCAGGGAAAGTTCCGGATGGCGTAGGTCGGCTCGGCCAGCTCGACGGGCGGCCCTTCGAGGGCGGCCAGCAGGTCGTCGTAGGCGAGGCGCCAGATGAGGATGCCGTGGCCGGCGTGGCCGATCGGGCGGCCGTGGTGCCGCAGCCAGGCGCAGAGCCGGGCGAAGCGCAGGTGGTCGTAGAGCTTGAAGCGCTGCAGCTGCGCGGGGGTGAGGACGAGTTCCGAGCGGCGCCCCGCCTGGGCGTTTCGCCGGTGGTTCGACTCGACCTGCCGCATCTCGGCCTTGGCCGACTGGTAGGCCGCCTCGTAGTTGCGGCTCCACGGGCCGAAGGCCGCGGTGTGGACGCCCTGCAGCAGCGACGCGCTGATGGCGTAGTGGCCCGGCATCAGCGCGTAGGGTCGCACGGAACGGCGCTCGAGGAAGCCCGGGAGCCGCCGGGCCTCGATGCCGTAGTGGCGCGGCCGGTCGCTGCCGAAGTAGGCGAGGTGCAGCGGCGTCCGCCGCTGCGGGTCGTGGCGGTCGAGCCACGTGCGCAGGGCGGGCAGGTTCATGCCCCAGTCGAGCGAGCTGTCGACGAGATGGTTGTAACCGGCGGCGGGGCCGCCGGCCTGCGGCGCGAAATACGCGAGGTAGTGGGGCCGGGCGGCCGTCGAGTCGGCGACGAGCAGCACGAGCGAGCCCGCGACGATCCAGCGGGGCCACCGCACGCGGGCGCGCAGCAGCAGGGCCGAGGCCCCGGCGAGGACAAAGAGCGACGGGTAGATCGGCAGGACGTGGCGGTGGCCGATGTTGAGGTCCTCGACCAGGGCGAAGGCGAGGTAGCCTCCGATCAGCGCGAAGTGCGGCAGCAGCGCCGCCAGGCCCGGCGGCGCCCCGGCGGCGTCGGCGGCGGTCGCGGGTTTCTCCGGCCGGAAGCGCCGCAGGCGCCACGCGGCATAGGCCCCGAGGGCGAGCAGCACGAAGACCGCGGGAGGCGTCTTCACCCAGATCGCGTAGGGAAAGAACGCGAGCCGGCCGCTCTTGGCCCATTCGCCGGCGAGGAACGAGCCGACCGTGTCGTCGTTGGCCAGCAGGCGCTCCGTGCCGCGCAGGAACCCCTCCGGCAACACCCGGTGGCGTTCGCTCCAGGCGAGGGCGGAGGCGAGGACGGGCACGGTGCCGTCGGGATTGGGCACGCGCGGGAGGACGACGGTGGGGTCGGCGGGCACCGGGCTGGCGGCGAAGCGGAAATCATACTGCGCCCAGACGGCCGACCAGCCGGCGACGGCGTGGAGGACGACACACAGGAAAAACACCCCGGCCTGCGGCCACCGGCCGGCGACGCGCCACGTCCGCCGGCCGAAGGTCACGGGCAGGGGCGCGGAGCGCCGGAGGCGCGCGGCGACGAGGAGGGCGGTGACCGGGAGAATCACGGCGGCGGACGGCTTCGCGACCACGAGCAGGGCGAAGGTGGCGAGGCTGGCCGCGAGCCGGCCGGGCGTGGCCGCCTCGAGGAGGCGCGCGATGCAACCGGTGGCGCCGAAAAGGAGCAGCGTGATCGAAAGGTCCGTCGACGCGATGCCGCCGAACGCGATCAGGTTGGGGCTGAACGCGAACAACGTCAGCGAAACCAGCCCGCCGGCGGCGCCGAAAAGTCGCCGCGACCAGCAGAACACGAGAAGTCCGGCGGCGAGGCCGAACACCAGGTTCATCGCGCGGGCCTGCATCAGCAGCGATTCGGGGCGGTTCCCCAGCTCGAAGAGAAACCGGTAGCCGAGATCGTAGCCGTTGGCGGCGCGCCAGTGAAGGTCGTCGCGCGGGACGAAATGCGGGCGGGAAACCAGGTAGGGGAGCGTCACCCAGCGGCGGAGGAGGTCGCCGTTCGCCGCCTCGATCCGGTGATCCCGGTTCAGCCAGAGGTTGTAGCCGGCCGCGAGGTGGAGGCCTTCGTCGAAGGACACGCCGTGGCGCGAAGCGGTGTCGAGCGCGAGCCAGGCGTGGAGGCCGAGCAGCAGCGCGACCAGCGCCGGCACGAACCGGCGGAGCCGCGGAATCGCGAGGGCGGGGCGGGAGGCGGACGGTCGGACCGCGGGGGCACGCGGGAGCGGCGGCTGGAGTTGGAGGGACGGCATGCAGCCGGGCGCGGCCCCAAGACGGGGCGGCGGCGGGGACTGGGGAAACGCCGTGGCGGCCGGCGGACGGACGGACCGGCGCCGCGGACGGGTGGAGTGGGGTGGGATATCCGCCGACGGGACGAACGGCGGACGCACCGTCGCGGTCGTTCGCAGCAAGCGCGGGGTGCGGGCTGGAGGGAAACGCGGGGCCGGTGCGGCACAAGGGGCTTCGTCTTACGAATCGGTCAGCGGCCGGTCCGGCGGGTCGACGTTGTATCCAATTAGATGTTGCGCAGGCGGCGGAAGACCGGCGGATCGTCGGCCAGTTCGACCGGCGGCCCCTCCAGCGCCGCGGCGAGATCGGCGGCGGTGAGCTTCCAGATGAAAATCGCGTGTCCGATCCGGTGCGGGGGCTCGCCCCGCGCGCGCAGCCACGCGCAGAGGCGCGCGAACCGCAGGTTGTCGTAGGTGTCGATCTCGAGCAGCCAGCGGCGGCGGGACTCGCCCGCGAGCAGAGCTTCCAGCCGGGCGGGCTCGGCGGCGGCGGCCTCGAGCCGCGCGACGTTGCGCGCGGCGTTGCGGTAGAGGTCCTCGTAGGCCCGGCTCCAGGGGCCGAAGGCCGCGGTGTAGACGCCCTGCAGCAGCGAGGCGCTGATCGCGTAGTAGCCGGGGCCGAGCGGGTAGAGCTCCACCGGGCGGGTGTCGGCGAAGCCGGGCAGACGCCGGGCCCGGATGCCGTAGCGGCGCGGATCGTCGGTCCCGAAGTAGGCGAGGTGCAGCGGCACGCGGCCGAGCGGGTCGTGCTCGTCGAGCCAGGCGCGGAGACCGGGCAGGTTCATGCCCCAGTCGAGCGAGCTGTCGACGAGGTGTTTGTAGCCGTGGTCCGGACCGCCGGCCTGCGGCGCAAAATAGGCGAGGTAGTGCGGGCGCACGGCGAACGACTCGGCGGCCAGCCAGGCGAGCAGGCCGGCGACCAGCCCGCCGCGGCGGAGTGCGCTCCACGGGAGCAGGACCACCGCACCGGCCAGGACCGTCAGCGGCGGGTAGATCGGGAGGATATGGCGGTGCCCGATGTTGAAGTCGTCGGCGACGGCGATGGCCAGATGGCAGCCGATCAACGCGACGAGGGGCGTGGCGGCGTAGAGCGGGGGCCCGCGCCCGCGGCGCCAGCGCGCCCAGATCCAGGCGCCGGCACCCAGTGCGACGAGCAGGAGCGTGGCCGGGGGCGTTTTCACCCAGATCGCGTAGGGGAAGAAGGCGAGCCGGCCGCCGAGCATCCAGTCGCCGCGCATGAAGGCGCCGAGTTCGTCGTCGTTGCCGGCGAGCAGTTCGACGCCGCGCAGGAAGCCGAGCGGCAGGAAACGCGTCTGTTCCGCCCAGCCGATCAGCCCGAGGAGGAGGGCCGGGCTTTCGTCGCGGACCTGCGCGCGGCCCGGGCGCTGGACGAGGCCCGCGACGGCCGGGGAGGGGTCGAAGCGGAAGCCGTAGTGCGCCCAGAGGCTGGCCCAGCCGGCGATCGCGTGCAGCGCGATGCAGGCGGCGAACACAAGGGCCTGCCGGCGCCGCCCCGCGACGGTCCGGCGGGCCGCGCGCCAGCCGAGGCGCAGCGGCGGTCCCGCGAGCAGCTTGGCCGCGAGCAACACCGCCGCGACCGGCAAAATCACCAGCGCGGTCGGTTTCGCGAGGACGAGCAGCGCGAAGACCGCGAGGCTGGCGGCGAGGCGCGCCACGGTGACGAGGTGGAGCAACCGCCAGATCGCGAGGGTGGAGCCCAGCAGCAGCAGCGTGATGGAGAGGTCCGTCGACGCGATGCCGCCGAAGGCGAGCAGGTTGGGGCTGAGCGTGAACAGCGTCAGCGAAACGAGTCCGCCCACCGGGCCGAAGAGCGCGCGGGCGCAGAGAAACACGGTCAGGCCGGCGGCGACGCCGAGCAGCACGATCATTGCCCGCGCCTGGGCGAGCAGGTCCTCGGGCACGTTGCCGCTCTCGAAGAGAAACCGGCGGGCCAGCCCGTAGGCGTCGGCGCGCCGCAGCACCGGCGCGTCGTAGCCGGGAAAGGCGGGCCGCGTGACGAGGTAGGGGAGAGTGGCCCAGCGTTTCACGAGGTCGCCGTTGGCCCCCTCCATCCGGTAATCGCCGTGGAGCCATTGGTTGTAGCCGACGGCGAGTTGGACGCCCTCGTCGAAGGACACACCCTTGTTCCACGCGGCGGTGACGGCGAGGCCGGCGTAGAGGGCGAGCAGCACGGCGGCGACGACGGAGGACCAGTGGGCGGCGCGCGGGAGCGCGGCGTCGCCGGCCGACGCGGCCGGGGCGGCGACCGGCGGGCGCGGGGAAGGGGCAAGCTGGACAGGCGCCATGGAGCAGGCCCGTTTGTCCCTGCCGGCGGGCCTGCTCAAGGGCCGCTGGCTGACAATTGGGAAAGGGCGCCGGGCCGGCGACGGGGGACGCTCAGGCCGACGCGGCGGCGCGGCGGCGGGCGTGGTCGACGATCGCACGGAGCGCGGCGAAATCTTCGTCGCGGGTGCGGCTCTCGATGCGGAAATCGAATTTCGGCGCCTCCTGCAGCTCGCGTTCGGCCGTCTTCATGCGGCCGGCGATCTCGGCTTCGTTGTCCTGCGCGCGGTCGCGCATGCGGGCGACCAGCCGGTCGTGGTCCACGACGATGAAGACGGTGGTCATGCGCTGCGCGAGCAGGGCGTTCGCGCGCGCGGCGCGGCGGAAACTCTCCACCCCCTGCACGTCGACGCTCATGACGAGATTGCGGCCGGCACGGAGCGGATCGAGGACCGACGCGGCGAGCGTGCCGTATTGGCGGCGGCGGTCCTGGCCGTGCACCTGCGCCCACTCGAGGAACTCGCCCGCGGCGACGCGGCGCTCGAATTCGTCGGGCGAGAAGAAGTGGTAGTGCACGCCGTTGACCTCGCCCGGGCGCGGCGGGCGGGTGGTGGTCGTGACGACGCGCGAGAACGAGGGGTCCTCGGCCACGAGGCGGTCGCAGAGCGTGCTCTTGCCGGAGCCGGCGGGACCGGCGAGCACGAGCAGGACGGAGGGCGACGGAGCGGACGACACGGCGGGCTCAGTAGGTGAACGCGACCGCGGCGAGCAGCAGGCCGTAGCCGGCGCACAGGCCGCCGACGCCGCGGGTGCGGCCGGGCCGGGCGAAGAGCCAGGCGAAGAAATCGCGCAGGCGCCACGGTTGCGCGCCGAGCCAGATGGCGGCGGCGATCGCGAGGTAGACGGCGATCTTGTAGAGGACGATGCGGCCGTGGGTGAAGTTCATGTAGCCCGCGTCGAGCAACGGCATCGCGCCCATGAGGATCAGCGTGGCGAGGCCGCGCACGGCGAGGAAGTCGGGCACGCACTTGAACGACAGCACGGCCACCGCGGCGAAGCCGACGAAGAGGTAGGTGCGGTATTCGCCGAAGTCGGCCGGCGAGAGGTGCCAGATCGCGTAAAGGAACCACGCGGCGCCGGCCCCGAAGAAGAGATACGACGCGGCGACGGAGCGCGGGAAGGACTTCAGCACCGCGGCGAAGCCGGCGTGGTTGAGCAGCAGCGGCAGCCCGACGATCAGGAGCAGGGCGGCGGTGACGAGCGTGGCGGCGGCGAGGGACATCGGGAAAGGGGAGGCGGCGGGGCGGGTGCGCTCAGGCTTCGACGCCGGCGAGCACCAGTTCGCCGTAGAGCGTGCTCACGGTGGCGCGCGCGATTTTCAGCGGCACGAGCGAGCCGACGAGGCGCGGGTCGGCGTCGAAGACGCAGACGCGGTTGCCGCGGGTGCGGCCGGTGAAGCGGGCGCCGCTCTTGTCGCGGCCCTCGACGAGCACTTCCTCGACCGTGCCGACGAGCGCGGCGGTGCGGCGGAGGGAGTTTTTCTGCAGCAGGTCGAGCAGCACGTGGTTGCGGTGCTCCTTCACTTCGTCCGGCACCTGGTCGCCGAGCTCGGCCGCGGGCGTGCCGGTGCGGATGCTGTATTTGAAAATGTAGGCCATGTCGTAGTTGCAGGCCTCGAAGAGCGCGCGCGTCTGCTCGAACTCCTCCTCCGTCTCGCCGGGGAAGCCGACGATGATGTCGGTCGAGAAATACATGTCGGGGTTCACCGCGCGGAGGGCGTCGACGATCTCCCGGTAGCGGTCGCGCGTGTAGGGGCGGTTCATCGCGCGGAGAATCCGGTCGCTGCCGCTCTGCATCGGCAGGTGCACGTAGGGGCAGAGCTTGGGCAGGCGGCCGTAGGCGGCGACGAGGTCGTCCTTGAAGCCGCGCGGGTGCGGCGAGGTGAAGCGGATGCGCGCGATGCCCTCGATGGCGTGCACGCGCTCGAGCAGCTGCACAAACGGCGAGATGCCGCCGGTGTGCGCGTAGTCGCGGCGGCCGTAGCTGGTGACGATCTGGCCGAGCAGCGTGATCTCGCGCACGCCGCGCGCGGCCAGCTGCTCGCACTCGCGCACGATGTCGTCCATCGGCCGCGAGCGTTCGTCGCCGCGCGTCTTCGGCACGATGCAGAAGGCGCAGTCCATGTTGCAGCCCTGCTGGATGGAGACGAAGGCGCTGACCTGGCGCTCGACCTCGGGCGCGGGCTCGCCGGCGGCGGCAGCGGCGGTTTCGGGCAGGAGGTGGTCCTTGATCGTGTTCTGCGAGCCGGCTTCCTCGGCGATGTCGACGATGGTTTGGCCGACGGGCAGGCCCGCGTCGCGGGCGGCGCGGATGTTTTCGAGGTAGCCGGGGACCTGGTGGAATTTCTGCGTGCCGATGATCAGGTCGACGTCGGGCAACTGTTCGAGCAGCGAGGCCCCGCGGTTCTGCGCCATGCAGCCGAGGATCCCGAGGACGAAGTCGGGCTGCTTCTTCTTGCGCTGCTGGAGGTAGCTGGCCTTGCCGATGGCCTTCTGCTCGGCGGCGTCGCGGACCGAGCAGGTGTTGAGCAGGAGCACGTCGCAGTCGTGTTCGTCGGCCACGATCCGGTAACCCCGGGCGCGCAGCATCGCCGCGACAGCCTCGCTGTCGCGCTCGTTCATCTGACAGCCGTAGGTCTTGATGTGGACGCGGTTCAATTCCGGGAAGGGGTCAGAGGTAGCCGGGGCGACGCGGGGGTCAACGCGGGAAACCGCCACCGGCGGCCCCGGCCCGGGTGGGGGTCGCCTCGCGGGGCAGCGGGAGACCGCGGCGCGCAAGAGCTTGGCAGGGCAACACCGCCGGCCCATCGTGGCGGCGGTCGGTTTTCCAGCCCCAATCCCCATGTCACCCCGTCGTTTGCGCGCGCTGGCCGCTGCGCTCGTCTTGGTCGCGACCGTCGTCGTCGCTGTTCGCCTTGCTCCGTCCCGTCCCACTGCCGCCGCGGGGTCGCCGCGGTCCGCGGCCCCGTCCGCCGCAACCCACGCTACCTCGGCGCCGACCGCGCTCGGGGCGTCGGACCCTCGTCCGGCCCGGGCGCCTGCGCCGGCGGAAGCC
>JACCED010102880.1_pt1 | contig 11606 bp, 12 predicted proteins | sample 7455021 | NCBI WGS metagenome assembly JACCED01 (sample SAMN15323456, study PRJNA562643) | freshwater metagenome | isolation source: river surface water | place: USA:Blue River Watershed | collected 2017-08-19
AAATTATAAGATATTGTAATGAAATTTTCAAAGATATTGGGTTTGCTTATTGTTCGGTTCAGTATGGTTTTGACGATAAATTTCGTATGGGTACTGTTGTAAAGGAGAAAAAATTACGAAAGAAAAAGGAAACTGTTACGGAAGATGATGATTTAAAAAGCATTTCTGATGCGATTGATTCGTTGAAATGATTTACATACATATTCCACGTGTATTGAAAAAAGTTTATTTATAAATTTTAGATGTATATTTGTTTTTTGTTTTATTTTATTTTTATTCTTGCAAATGAACCGTTATTTTTTTTAAATTTTTTTTGCATTTTTTTATTTTCTTATCAGTATCCGTTTTATAATTGTCTATTTTGTTGTCGAACTCTTTTTTTAATTGGGTGCAAATTTTTGACTGAGATTGCATCATTTTTTCCCATTCGTTTTGCCGCATATGATCCATTTGTATTAAATATTGTGTTGTTTTTTCCATTTCTATAAATTTGCTGTACAATGCATATCCTAGGGCTGTTAATAGTAGTGTAAATATTATTGTATCCCATTGATCGAAGAATATATTTATGATATTTATAATAGTTGTTAAAATTTGTATGAGAAGTTGTTTGGTAATGACGGATGTTGGCATCAACGTATTGGTTGAGTTGATGTAAACAAATGAGGGTATTTGATCCATTTTTAGTATATGTTTGGTGTAATATGTAAAATGAATTATTTATTTCTCAATTTTATTTCATCCACCTTTTAAAAGGTTGTAACGAAGTAAGAGCCAAACTTTTAAATAGCAGATTTTGGCAGCAGATTTTGGCAGCAGATTTTGGTGGTTGATCTGTTCTAATACTGTGGCACTGTGCCTCCCGGCCCTCTTACCCTATTATCCACCGTTATTCCCTTCTTTTTCCAACCCGGCTTCAAATTCGGCGTCAAAATGGAGTACCGTATAATCGGCCCTAGGAGCAGCAGCAGGCAGCAACAGGAAAAAGAGATTATCTTTTTAATTTACAAATTATAAAGCTATAACTATAATGCGTTTTTGTTCAAATAATGGATCTAAATTTTTATTTTTACGTGTCTTCAATAATCTTCATTATAAAAGACAATATCATAATCATCGTGCTCGTGTTCTGGGTCACAATTGCATATAGCTTTCTTGCTCATCTTATCGCGCGTCAAACTATATAGATGACTATACTGTCCACAATCTAAACACATTATTGCTTGTAGTTGTATTTGCTCATTGTATATATTATGATACTCGAATCCAAAATACCAACGTGGATCATCGTCTGAATAATCCGACTCATTATTAAACTTGTTTGCTCTCGTAAATTCAGCCGAAATAATGACACGATGCAGTTTTAATTTATTTTTTTTGGTAATTTCTTCAATGTTATAGAAACAATATTCTTTTATAACATTGATCATATCCATAGGTAATCTAATTTGATTCATAACTAATTGCTTGGTTATTACGCTCATTCTTGATGATTTATTTTATTGTTTTGGTACCACTCAATATATTACGTAAAATTCATTCATTTTTTTAAAAATACCATATATTTTTTAAAACTTAAAAATTTTAGGCCGTACAAATAAAATTGAGATACTTTTTCTCCAAATCATTGAATGCAGCACAAAACACACCAAAGTTTAAAACTTATAACGGATATAATGATAACGAATACTATTACTGACGTCATCACCGACGAGAGAATGGCCGGTTTCACCAAATATTTGGATCGCACCAGTATGGACCGCAAATCATACCAATATGATGGCGTACGCTGGATCCTATATAATGAGCTAAGACCGGACCCAGTCTGTGACGTACGAGGCGGCTTTATCGCCGACGAAATGGGACTCGGGAAAACGATTATGATGATCGGTGTAATGCTCTGTAATTTTGTAAATAGAACCCTAATCGTACTTCCACCTGTACTTGTTGACCAATGGTATGTACAGATTTACCGCACTACTGGTCACAAACCACTGATCTATCACGGCAAAAACAAAAAAATTGTTACCGAGGAGCAACTAAATAGGGCTTCCATTGTCCTTACTACCTATGGAGCCATAAACCTAACTAGAAAACAAATCAAACTAAAAGAATCTACCCCACTACATAAGGTACATTGGTCTCGCGTTGTCTTCGACGAGGCGCACCATTTGCGCAATAATAAAACCACACGATTCTTCAGCGCCAAAACCATAAAATCGGACATTTGTTGGCTCGTATCCGGTACACCTGTTCAAAATAAAAAGAAGGATTTCTACAGCTTATGTTCGATGATCAAGCTTCCAGCTAGCTTCTATATGGATAGCGAAAATTTGCGCACCTTGGCTCGCGCCTTCATTCTGAAGAGGACTAAATCGCAAGTCGGTATCGAAATGCCCTCCTTAGTTGTAGACAAAAATATCGTCGCCTGGAAGAGTCGCAAAGAAATGGAGTTGTCGGAAGAAATCCACTCCGCCCTTGCTTTCAGTCGGATCAAATCGGCCAGCATCGAGAAACGCATTGTCAATAAATTCCAAGAAGATGGCATTTTAGCCCTACTATTGCGCGCTAGGCAAACCTGTATTTACCCCAAATTAATGGCCAAGGACAGCGGCAAATTGTTGAGTTCTAATTTGTACGCCGCTTACGCGGACGCCTTCAATTGCAGCAGTAAATTGGATGCAGCCGTCGAAAAAATATTACAGCGTAAAGGTAACGGTTGCGGCAAGCTCATCTTCTGCCATTTCCGCGAAGAAATCGACGAGGTCGCCACCCGATTGAAGGCCGGTGGTATGGAAAATGTGGTATGCTTTGATGGACGCACGAGTACAGGTAAGCGCGCAGATATTTTAACGGCTAATAATGAGGCCCTTATTTTGCAAATTCAAACCGGTTGCGAGGGACTCAATTTGCAGCAAAACTACAGCGAAATCTACTTCATTTCACCTCACTGGAACCCCGCAGTTGAAGATCAAGCTATCGCCAGATGCCATCGTATCGGCCAGACCAAGCCTGTTTATGTAGAGCGTTTTGAGATGACGTCATTCCCTTCTAGAGAAGAAATCGCAGAGGAGCAAATTGATACTGTCACAGTGGATAACTATGTGGGATCGGTTCAAGAATCAAAAAGGTTTATCGCCAGTAGAATTCTACAATAATTTTATAATTTGTAAATTAAATAAAGAGAGAAGTTTGCTTTTGCGGACTTTTTTTAATTTATCAATCACTATCATAACAATAACGGGTATGAGGGTTATAATTGGCACCATATCGTAAATGCTGTGGCATACAATCTAATTGAAACTGCCCTCGACACCATTCTACATAGTGCTCGTACGGACCGTGTATAAAATAATTATAAGATCTCATTCTCTCGTGATATTTTCTAGCCGCTTGTATTTTTATTTCATCTGGCTCTTCAATAGAAGAACAACAACCCATTTTATTATGTATACATATTTTGTGTATAATATGTTTTTTTTATAAAATTTGTACTACTATAATTTCACTATTTTGGCCGAAAAATACTACATAAGTGTAGTGGGTTTGCTATATTTTGCAACAAATCAGGTCCTACACGTGTAGTGATGAATTTTGAAGTGTTTTTTAAAGACTTTTTTGGAAAAGTGAAAATTGGACATTTATTTTTGTCCAATTTTGAAAAGTTGAAATACTTTATGCCAAATTCTCAAAATGTGACCATAATTGATTTTTATGGTCTGGACACAGAAAAAATAATTTTCATTTTGTGAGCATAATTTTTTTTTGTTTTTTTGAAAATATTTTATTTGGCTAACATATGGAGACTTTAGGAGACAAAATTCAGCCAAAATTCAGCCAAAATTCAGCCTACAAATTTTATTGCAAATATTGTGACTATGGAACGTCTAAAAAATGCAATTACGATACACATAACGCTAGTGCAAAACATCAACGGATTACAAAGGATTACGAAATGGGACATAAATCAGCCACAAATCAGCCACAAATATATAAGACTATGGCTTCTAAAGACGAAACATTTGTATGCTATTGTGGTAAGGAATATCATCATAGACAAGGTTTATGGAAACATAAAAAAACGTGTAGTCATAATTCCGACGAAAATAATATCATTTCTAATGAACCTACAGACAAAGATTTAATTATGATGCTAATTAAAGACAATTCTGAATTTAAAAATATGATGATGGAAGTGCTGAAAAATGGGACACACAATACGAATACTACTACTACCAATTCCCATAATAAAGCATTTAACCTACAATTCTTTTTAAACGAAACCTGCAAAGATGCTATGAATATTATGGATTTTGTTGAGTCTATACAACTTCAATTGTCTGATCTGGAAAAGATGGGTGAAATTGGTTACGTAGAAGGTATCTCTAATATTATTGTGAAAAATTTAAATGCATTAGATGTAACACAAAGACCACTTCATTGTACTGATAAAAAGAGAGAAACAATTTACATAAAAGATGAAGATAAATGGGAAAAGGATGAAGAGAAGAATAAAATACGCAAAGCGATTAAAAAAGTTGCTACCAAAAATGCCCGATTGATTCAAAAATTCAAAGAAAAACATCCTGATTATAACCAATACAATTCAAAATACTCGACACAGTACCATAAATTGATTATAGAATCACTCGGCGGATCTGGAGATAATGATATGGAAAAGGAAGATAAGATTATTCGAAATATTGCCAAAAATATTGTAGTAGATAAGGAACCATAAATTGTTATTTATAATCAAATAAAATTGAAATTTATGTTTAAAATTTATATTATTTTATAAAAAGTGATTTATAATGGAACAATCTAATATTTTTGGATATATTCTCTCTGTTTTAGAGAGAAGATTGGCTACTTACTTCGGCGATGATAAAATTTTACCTTTGGATGAAAAAGAAATCAGCAATATTAGTGAAAAAAAAGAGGTTTATTCAGAAGGATTGTTACCTTCCTATTCTTCGGATAGTTTTGAAAAATGCAAGGATTTTGATGTTATTGATTTTAACGAAACAAAAAAAGTGAGAAATTTTGGCAAAGTGAAACCTATTATGGGTGAAGATTGTGAAAACCCTCATCTACCTAATGTAGAACAAGCCTATAAAACACCATTGGCTTCTCTCGAGGATAACAATGAATACTGTGATATGGTATAGGTTGGTTCTGTTGTACCCTATAATCAAAAATTTATTGTTAAAAGAAAGGATCTTACTCTTTTTTCATAATCGGCTGCTATGGTACTTCCCAGGAGCAGCAGTCTGCTGGCGGTGGTTTACCTACATATGTGTAGTAAAGTTGCAATTTTGATGTGAAATTTAGACCCTACACGTGTAGTATCGAAATTTTAATGCGTTTTAAAGACTTTTTTGGAAAAGTGAAAAATGGACATTTATAAATGTCCAAAAATGAAAAGTTAAAATACTTTACCCCAAATTCTCAAAATGTGACCATAATTGAATTTTATGGTATGGTTACAGAAAAAATCATTTTCATTTTGTGAGCATATTTTTTTTTATTTTTGGGTTAAAATATTTAGGAGTTTTTTCTGTCACCTATATATGGATGTTTTTGGTGACAAAATTACATCAAAAAGCGCCGCCAAATTTGAGTGTTCAATTTGTGACTTTAAATGCTGCAAAATAGGAGACTATAAAAGACATATATTGACATCTAAACATAAAAAGCTAACTCTGGCTAACAGTTTAGGTGACGCTGAAAACATAAATAACCTGTTTACTTGTACTAATTGTAATAAAAATTATTATTCAAGAAACGGTTTATGGAAACACAAACGAAAGTGCGATAGTTATAATACACACGATAATGACGAAAATATTATCATTTCTAATGAGCCTACAGATAAAGAATTAATTATGATGCTTATTAAACAAAATGCTGATCTTGTGAAAGAAACTACTGAATTTAAAAATATGATGATGGAACAACAAAATATTGTATTAGAAATTGCCAAAAATGGTACTACTAATAATAGCCATAATACTACCAATTCACATAACAAGGCATTTAATTTGCAATTCTTTTTAAATGAAACCTGCAAAGATGCGATGAATATCACTGATTTTGTTGAATCTATACAATTGCAATTGTCTGATCTTGAAAAAGTAGGGGAAATCGGTTACGTGGAAGGGATTTCAAATATCATTGTTAAGAATTTAAAGGCACTCGATATATCTCAAAGACCACTTCATTGCACTGATAAAAAGAGAGAAACGATTTACATAAAAGATCAAGATAAATGGGAAAAAGATGAGGAAAAGAATAAAATACGCAAAGTGATTAAAAAGGTTGCTACCAAAAATGCCAGGTTGATTCAAAAATTCAAAGAAAAACATCCCGATTATAATGAGTACCATTCGAAATACTCAACACAATACCATAAATTGATCATAGAATCACTCGGTGGTTCAGGGGACAATGATTTGGAAAAAGAGGATAAGATTATTCGGAACATCGCCAATAATATTGCAGTAGATAAATAAGACTACAAACTCTGCAATCGACTTTTATAGCATAGTGTAAATCAAAAATATAAAACACTTGGCTTTTATATTTTTGGGTTTTCGGGGTTTTATGTACTAGATCACATAAATCCCTTTAGAGCAGCAGCAGGCAGCAATACGTGAAAAAAGGTATTGGTCAAAACCTCACTTTTCATTTTATTTAATTACTTAAATTATAAAGCTAAAATTTGTTTTTATTTTTATTTTTATTTTTATTTTTATTTTTATTTTTATTTTTATTTTTATTTTTATTTTTATTTGGCTCCACCTTTCTTAACCAACGGTGGCTTCGCTTAAAGGTGGATGGATTTATTCGTCATATTCATCTTCCGATTCTTCGCCAGATTCTTGGAAGTCTATTTTATTGGCTGCCTCGTTCCACTTACCTACTACGACTTGTTCACCTGAGGTTACATACTCATTGTAGTCATAAATGATGCCGGTTGACTTTGACTTCAAGTATTTCTTGCCGTCTACCTCGATCTTTTTGACTACTTCTTGTTCTTCTTCCTCGGTTTTAACCGCTGGTGTTTTTACTGTTTTGGAGGCCTTTTTTGCTTCTTTTTCTGCTTTTTTGGCTTCCTTTGCTTCCAAGTCGGCTTTCTTTTTGGCTTCTTTTGCTTCCAAATCGGCCTTCTTTTTGGCTTCTTTTGCGGCTTTTTCGGCTTCCTTTGCTGCCTTTTCAGCTTCTTTTTCGGCCTTCTTTGCTTCCTTTTCTGCCTTCTTTGCTTCGGATTCGGCTTTCTTCGACACCTTTTTCTCGGCGACAACCTCTGGTGCAACTTCTACAACCTCAGTTGATACTTCTGGCGTGATTTCTGATGCAACTTCGGCGACAGGCGTGACGACAACTGGTGCGACTTCTGGCTCCGCATCAGCAGCGACTGTCACTGGGAATGCCGCCGCTACTAGGCTCGCAAATAAATCATCTTCTTCGCCGCCTATTTCTAGCACCTTCTTTGCCTTCTTTGGACGACCTTTCGCACCTTTTGGCTCTTTTGGAGCCTTTTCTTGTGCTGGACGACCACGTTTTGACTCTGGGACTACAAAGTGCCCTGCGTCGATATTGATGCCGAATTTTTCTGCTTCTGCCTTTACTTCCTCTTCACTTAGCTTCAATTTCTTCATCACTTTCGTATACGAGACTGGCTTTCGACCTTTTGGGTCTACAAAGGAGTAGATGTCCGTTGCTCGGCGTTGATCGATTGTACCGTATTCTGGCATACCTGAGTTCTTCTCCGCTGAAGCTAAACATTGATTGCAGTAATCTCCTGATTTTTTTACCATTTGGCATTGCGTGTACAGACCTTTGTTTTGACGTAGCGCGCGGCACTTTGAATCGTCGTATTCACCTGAGTATGGCATTGGAAACTTTACCTTTTCCACCCTTTCCCTCACGCTTTCACCAAACAGCTTCTTCACCGACTCCTCGTAATCAAAATTGTACTCCCTTGCACAACGCATTAACACTTCCTTCACGCTCTTATTCATCTTTAACGACATTTTGTTATTTTTTTTTTGTACCTTTACCTTACCTCCTTCACTCTCACTCAATTTTTTTTTACCTTCACCTTTTTACCACATCACTCTTTTTTTATTTTTTTTAAGGGAACCAAGGTTCCCCTATGACCCCTCCTTTTCTTATTTTTAATTGAACAAAGGTTCCTGTATGACCCCTCCTTTTCTTATATGAAAATAATTCCAAATAAGAAAATATAGTTAAATCTACTTATGATTAACATTTATAGTAAATTGATTGGATTTAAATTTTTGAGATGCATTTTTTTTGTTAACGATATTTAATATATTTTTCTTTACCTTTTGTTGTTCCTCTTGTACTATGTCGCTGTGAATAATTTTTCCGTTAATTTTCTCTCCGCATTTAATCTTATAATATATTTCTCTACGTTTTTTTGTGCAATATGTACAAAAACATCCATTGTCAATATAATGATTCACTTGTATATCATTTATATACTGGTTTTCTAAGCATAATTGCATATAAAATTTATATTCTTCCAGACTATAAGGAACAAAATCTGATGTCAATTTATTTTTCCAAGAGTCCAAATAATTTGTTCTCTCTTTTTCATTATAATAAAAATTAAAATACCTGCAATTTTTAATGTCTTCAAAATAATTTGTAGGTAGTTTATATTCATTTTTAAACTTATTATATAAATCACAAATGCCTTTATCTTCTGTTTTATAATCACTAACCAAAACAATATCTACAACAAAAATTTCAGATAAAATCTTATCCCATAATTGAGAATCGCATAGTCTCAATTTAACATAATTCACATTATTAAATTCTTGAATAGTATATTTTTTTGAAAAATCAAAAAGAGGAGGATTTGGTATATTATACTTATTGAAATAATGATCACCTGTTTCCAGATGAGGGAATAATTTATTAAACCTATTACTAACTCGTTGCATAGAATATTTATTAATATTTTCCTCAGTATTATTAAAATGATAAGGCGAAATTTTTTCAAAAAACTCTGATATTTTTCTCTCTATTGGTGTTCTATATACATCTATAACGTATACCTTCTTCCCAGAATTAGCCAAATATTGAACTATCTCGTTTATAGTTATATTATTTATACCAGTTAAAACACTAAGCATAACTTCATCGTGTATATGAATTATATTATAGCTTTTTCCTAAAGATATTCGTAAAGAAGAAACAAGAGTAGTTGATCCTACTTTAGGTGGTGTATAAATAAAAATATAATTATTACTAACAGTTTTAAACAGTTGATTTATTGAATTTATAATAATTTCATTTTTATCAGTCATATTAAATATATTTAATTTAAAATATAAAATTAAATGTATTTATTCTTAATGGAAGCTATATTGGCCATATAAATAATAGGTTATGTTTCTATAACATTTTTGACAAAATGTTTATTCATAAATTTTTGAATTGTAAAATACGTTAATTCCTGGCCTTCTTCAATACCTAACAGTTGTTTCAATTTACTATCCGGTGTTATAATTTTACTATTATCCGTATTTTCTAATTTATGTTCTTTTATATACGATACTAAGGCCTTTGTCACTTCCGTTCTCGCAATTTCAGTTCCTTCTTCTTTATTCATAAATGTGCATAATTCTTTCGTCACCTTACTTGGTCTTGCAAATCCGGAAGGTTGTCTATTCCCTTTGTTTTTATTTTTACTCACTTCTTTTTTAAGACCTTTCATTTGTTTTTTTACACTTTTTTCAAGTTGTTTTAAGTTTTGTTGTAAATTAGATATTTGAATTTTTATTGTATTTAAACCGTTAACTATTCCTTCAAATTGATTGCATAATTCTTCGCCATTGTGTTCCTCTACATCATCTGTTATTTTTTTTGTCATTCTATATCTACCATTATCAAGTACACTTTAAATCAATTTATATATATAATATTTTACATAAATAATTTTTTATTTAATGACGTCTACGCGAACGTTTTCTACTTGAATTCCTAGGCATAATATTTCTCCTTGATAGTCTGGATGTACGATGTCTATATGTTTGTACACTAGTACGATTTAATGATTTAATTCGGTTCCTAACATTATCTACAAATTTTTTTATATATGCACGTCTCTTGCGAGTGCCACCAACTGTATTAACACCTTCTTCGCCTTTTACATCGGTTACTAATGAATCATATTCGTCCTCTGAAGCTATAATTTCCTTACCACTGTCAATATCAGAACCTGTATCAGGGTCTTCACCACCTTTTTTAGATTTCTTCATATTCTTGCAAATTGGACAACCACAATCAGGTTTATGTCCATTTCCTTTCTTTTTACGTCCTCCGTCCATTGGTTTTATTTCAGTTTCTTCTACAATTTCGTCTACATCGTTATCTCCTCCTCTTTTCTTTGCGTGCTTCATATTCTTGCAAATTGGACAACCACAATCCGGTTTATGTCCGTTTTTCTTTTTAGATCCACCCATTTTTTTTAATTGTTCTTTTTCCATATCTTCTTCATAGCCACCTCTTTTTGCCTTATTTTTCATATTTTCGCAAATATGACAAGTACAATTTGTTTTATGGCCATTTTTTCTTCTAGCTCCACCCAATTGAGCTTCTGGTGAAGTCGATTTATAATCATTATCACTCATTATATATTAATAGTACAAATTAAGTTTTTCAAAAATATTTAAAATAATTATAAATATTTTTATATTATTTACTAAATTATTACAATAAGCTAAAATTATTTACTTTGATTCAATAGTAATAACGGTAGCACCTTGACGAGGAGGTCTGCTACGTGGTTTACTGTCGCCCTTATTATTAACAAGCGTCCATTCCTTTTTGTCTCCTTCTCTTGGCCCTTCACCTCGTACCCTAGGTGCTCTTTGTTGTCTTGGCGCAGCTGTATCTCTTGGTACTCGTGGTTGTCTTGGCATTGGTATTTCTCCTTGACTATCTGATTTATAAGTGGTGCGGGCAATCTTGAATTCACGTCTTGTCTCGCACATCAATTTGCCTCCCTTAATTCCATTAACGTTAGACGCTTGCCATTCGTGTGTTCCTGAAGTAGTTTTTACTAAACTAAATTCTACATATTCACCTTGTACTAAATACTTGTATTGTTGATTCTCAACATTAATTGCACTGTGATGAATAAAAATATCGGAGCCTGAACGATCTCCATCAGTTACTGTAATAAATCCGTAACCTGCTTTATTATTGAACCACTTAACGCGACCTATTAAGCGCTCTGAAGGTGTAACATCGTCTGTGTTGGATGACATATTATAAATTATTATAATGCGTTATCTTTATATGGTTTACAATGAAAAATATAATACCCTTGTATATCGTTATATATTTTATAGTTTATAAAAAAAACCGTTTTTTTGTATTGAGAATGTTTTATTTTTATATTTAAATCGAGATAAATAATCGTATAAAATATTTGATAAAACAGATTGAATGCATAAATATTTAAATTGATTACCTGATTCGTCTATTAAATAATGCAAAATATTACGACATAATCCTTTCTCTCTATGCTCTGGAAAAATATATATACCAAAAACAGTTATTACATT
>JACCED012317735.1_pt1 | contig 11600 bp, 7 predicted proteins | sample 7455021 | NCBI WGS metagenome assembly JACCED01 (sample SAMN15323456, study PRJNA562643) | freshwater metagenome | isolation source: river surface water | place: USA:Blue River Watershed | collected 2017-08-19
ATAGACTAGAAAGCTCATCAAACGCCTCCACTGCTCCTGCGATGGGAGTCATCTTAGAGAAAATATGTGGCACCTCATCTAAACGCCCTTCATATTCCTGCTGAATATGTAAAGGTGTTTGATTAATTCCAGATGGGAAATCAACTAGGACGTTATCCATGTCTATATAGAGAATCTTTTTCATTTATTAAGCTCTTCCCCTAGCTTTTCTAATTAAATCTCCAAGACTTACGCCATCGTGTGAAACCCATCTATTTGCATTAGATGTTCTTCCACGAACCACCGCTGCCGCAGCTGATCCTGATGAGAAGAATTGATCCTCAGTAAAAAAAGCTTTTTGATCAAAGAGCTTAATAATCCCTGACTCAACCAACTGACGTCGTTGCCCTGCATATGCAGGACTTTGAAGTTCAAATGAAGCCTGAACTGGCTCCATTGCCTGACTACCTTTTTTAACAATAACTCCACCATCAACTATTTCCAAAGTGGAATCTAAATCACGCCAATTCATCTTAAATTGCATGCCTTTAGGTAAAGATGAGTAAAGGCTTGATCTCTTGCCTTCAGAATTATCTGTAATATCAATTTGATCATCCTCTTGAGCGATCGCATCCTCTTCCTCACTCAATTCAAGTTGATGAAAACCTAACAACGGAAGAATTAAAAGAATATCGTTAAGGAAATTTTCAGCAAATGCATGTTCAGATTCAGATAACGCTGGAGCAATCGGCATATTACCGTTTTCTAAGGCTGATTTACCAGCCTCTTTTGCAATTTGTACCAACCTTGATTCAAGATGTTGTACATGTGCCTTATTTAAACGTCCGGCTTCTGAATTAAAGAAGATTGCTTTTTTCCAAAAATCTTTTTGCCTTACATGAGACTCAAGGCGAGGGCCAACTGGGTCACCCTCCCCGATATAAATTTTTCCCCCGCCAATAAGAATATAAACACCAGGCTGTTGGAATTCTTTACGGCCTTTAACCTCACCAATTAGCCCACGTGGAAAGATTGTTGCCTTACCAAGCCAATTATTCATTGAAGCTACTAGGACACCATCAGGATCACCAGACGGAACAAAAACTTCTAATGTAAAAGGCCTCACAAATATCCTTTCTGATTAAAGACCAAGTCCATTTTCAAGACGGCTTTTATTAGCTCTCAATAGCAAAGAAGCCAATCTTCTCCAAGAGTCCTGGTCTGATGTCATGATGTTGTCCAAGTCTTTTTCAGACTCACGCACCTCAGCCATCTTATCGAAAAGCCTATCTGCAAAAGTATCTAGAGACACGTCAACTGGGTTTTTCTTAATTACAGCGCTCATTTCATTGGCAACTTTTTCAGCTTGTATACCAATTCTAATTAAATCATCGTCAGTGAAATCTGTACCATGCTTATCATTAAATTCTTTAATAATTTCTGAGAGTTCTTTCTCATCATCTTCAGTAGGCTTAGTATTTACGCCAAAAGCAGTAATTGGCGGCAAAGGAAAACTTTCACCACGGCCCGGCGTAGCTGAACCACTTTCTTTTTCCTCTATGCGCAACTTACTAAGACGAATCATCTCATCCGTAAGCTGCATACCATCATCCGATCTTGCACTTCTCAGCTTCTTTGACAACCAAGTCGCATACCAATACAGAGACTCTAGACTCACATCTACCACAGGGTAGACCTGAACAATAAAACTATAAAACCGACAGTAACTTTTAACAGCTTGCCTAAATTCATCCTGAGAAGGTTTATCAGCAACGTTATAACCATTCACCGCCTGGTTAATAATGCCCTCTAAAATTGCCCTATCTCCAGTTGTTAACTCTGCCTTAAAAAGTCTTTCCGTGAATTCGCTGACAGACTCTTGGTCAACAAACCCAACGCCCATAATGAGAGACTTAAGTTCGTATATTTGTTCAGGGTCAGTCAAGCTTTCTAACTCGGTTGTATCAAAGTAAGCCTTGAATGCCTCTTTGATATCTTCAATTGAATTTTGAAAATCTAGTATATAAATACTTTTCGCGCTCTTACCTGGAAATGTTCTATTTGCACGAGTTAATGTTTGAACACATTGCAATCCATCTAACTTACGGTCAATGTACATTGCGCAAATTTTGGGTTGATCAAAGCCCGTTTGATATTTATTTGCAACAACTAATACTTGGTACTTGTCTGTATTGAACTGGTCAGGTAAATCTTTTTCAGAAAATCTATTTAAACCCACCTCTGTGTACTCTTGACCATCTATGACCAATTCCCCAGAGAAAGCAATAATTGCATCTAACCCAGCACATTCATCTTTATGGTCTTTAATATAACCCTTTATTGCTTCATAGTGCCTGAAGGCATGCTCTCGACTCTGGCACACCACCATTGCCTTAGCTAGACCTCCCAATTCATTCTTAACGTGCCTATTAAAATGCTCAACTATCACAGCCGCTTTTTGGTTAACTGTGTTTAAAGATACATACCTAGCAACTTCACGCTTAGCCTTTGCCCCTTTAAACCTTGGGTCATCTTCAATAGTTTTTTCAAGCTCGTAATAACTTGCGTAAGTCCTGTAATTTTGAAGGACATCAAGGATAAACCCCTCTTCAACTGCCTGACGCATCGAGTATTCGTGAAATGGATGCGGAATTGAATCAGCAGAATCGCGGGTACCAAAAACTTCTAAGGTGACATTCTTCGGGGTAGCGGTAAAAGCCAAATAACTAATGTTGTCGCGTTTTTGCTTTAATGCTTGCGCTTTAGCGATCTCATCACCAATAATCTCTAAATCCGATTCGTCACCAAGAGCATCCTGAACACCTTGAGCTGACTTACCTGATTGAGAAGAATGCGCCTCATCAATAATGACCGCAAAACGCTTACCAGTCATAGCATTCATGGCAGCAATGGTTTCAGTAGAGAACTTTTGAATCGTTGTAACGATAATCTTTTTCCCGCCCTCTAGTGCCTCACGCAACTGACTAGATGTTTTGTCCACAGTTTCTATGTAAGAATTGCTAATGCCCAGCTTGCGAATAGCTTTTTGTAGTTGACCATCCAAAACTCGACGGTCAGAAATAATAATGACCGAGTCAAAGATATTTTCATCTTCATTATTGTGTAGCTTAGCCAGCCCAGCCGCAACCCACGAAATCGTCCACGTTTTTCCTGAACCTGGGGAATGTTGAATTAAATATTTCTGACCAGAATTCTTTTCTTTGGCATCAGCAAGCAGCTTCCGTACAGCATCTATTTGGTGAAATCTCGGGAAAATAATTACATCACCATCTTTTTGTGCCAAATTACCAACAATGTCTAAAAGAACCTCTCTAGAAAATATGGCTTTTTCACCATCAAGGTCCTTATAGAGGTATGCAGTTTTAAATTCATCCTTAATGTCGCTGTTACCAGAATAGCCATTATTACCTCTATTCAGAGGTAAAAAAACTGTCCTACCATTATTAAGTCTTGTGGTCATTGCAGCTTCATCAGTATCAACAGCAATGTGAACTAGACATCTTCCTGTTGCTAATAAAGGCTCACCTGCTGGGCGCCTGTCATACTTATACTGCTTAATGGCATCTTGTATTGTTTGCCCGGTTAACGAGTTCTTTAATTCCAAAGTAACCAGAGGGATACCGTTAATAAATAAAACCACATCAATTGAGTTATTTTTACCTTTCTCGCCTTTATTTTTTACAGAGTAATACACCTGGCGAATAGCACTAAGGACATTAGCGTTATAAAGCTTTTCAAGATTTGGATTGACATTACTTGCTGGCTTAAAATAACAAAGCTTAATGCTTGCCCCCCATGTAAATTGAATACCTTCACGAAGAACGGTAATGATGTCAGAACCTTTAAGCTTCTTATCAAGCTCCTTGCAAAACATCTCTTCAACTTTTGCCCCAAACTTATGCGCCATCAAAGACCACGTATCAGATTGAGTCTGCTTAATAAAGTTGATAAGAAGCTCAGTATCCAGCGCTAACTCGGGGTTGTAATTCGCGTCGGTCCGCTCAATATAACTCTGAGACTCAACAAGCTCAGAAACAAAGTGCTGCTCAAAAGCCGTTTCTTTATGTAGGTCAATTTTAGAAATTGATTTTGTCATTTTTAACTATTTTTAAAGTGATTGCTTATATATTCAATTAACTCGGGTCCATCCAATTCCTCTGTTGCCGGATTAGTCCTAATAAAGAAAGATTTTTTATCCTTTATTTTTAAGAAGAATGGTTTGGGCGACTGCTTGCACTCAAAATGCAAAACCTGCTTTCCATTTATACCAACAACTTCATACTCAATATAGTCAAAGACATCAATCCCAATACTTGTTTTGACAATATCTTTTACGTGCTTTAAATAGTCATCAACTGAATTTTTATGGCGACGATGCATTTCTTCATTAATTCCAGTAATTTCACCAGAATCATGGACCCCAATAAATAATTGCCCGCCCTTGGCATTAAGGAATCCAACAAGGGTTTTTAATGAACCAACCTCTAGCGACTCAAATCTTTGCCAAGTTTTAATATCGGTATTAAACGTTTGCTTGAATTCTACAGTTTTAGTCTCGCCCCCACGAATCACTGAAGCTAACTTATCTGCTTTCGAGAGTTGACCTGCAATATCTAAAATTAAATCAATGCGTTTGATGTCATCTACAGCGCTCAATGGGTTAATTGATACGTTATTTTCAAAATCCAAGATTAATGCACGAACTCTTTTGAGTTTTTGAATAGATGCATTAATTTCATTTTGATCTTTTAGACTTGGAACTGGTATTTCAGCATTTCTTAAGTCTGCCAATGAGATATGAGGGATGGCAACTCCAGAACTAATTGAATTCAAAATTAATCTACCTAATTCAGTAGAAAAAAACGACTCAAGGAAACTTGAAGAGACTTGGCTTTCATCCAAAGAACATTGAAAAAAATAATCATGCTTACCATCAAGTTTTTTAAGAGAACTCACTACAGGCTTAGTGCCAACCTTATGAATATAGATAGTATTTGACTTATCTTGAAATTCAAATCCCTTTTTACCCGGTACCAATTCCTTTAAAAGATTAGAGAACTTAATGGTTTTGTAGCCCTTGAATTCACTTTGCAATGCATTTATTTGCAATTGAATTTTCCATTTATCAAAACCTTTAAAGGCGTCAAAATCTATGGCGATCCCAGATGCCAAATCGGCTCCACTCACTCCCGAAAGAATATTTCTTGCGAGCTCTCCTGCCTGCTCTTCGGTAACCAAAGTACCTATAAACTGCTTAGAAACGAAACCTTTTTTAATAACTGCTAACGTAGGACGAATGGAGGCTAATGGCTGAAAAAAATTCTTAGGAGTTTCCAGATAGGCGGCAATAGAACACCCAGCTGCGGCAAGCCCATCAGATAGTAAATTTTTTCCAGAGTTTGTTATTATTGATGGGTCGATTGTAGAAATAATATAGCCACCATCAGTTAATTGGCCTGCCGAATAACAAATCTCAGAGGTTGTAAAGAATTGATTTTTATTATTCACACCCCTTGTAGACATCCCTCTTGCATTCAACGGTAAATCACCGAGGATCAAATCCCAGCAACCTTTAGTTGGGAAGCCATTATTAGTAAAGTCAAATATTTCGGTCGATGAAGCCAAACACCTATCAAAGACTTTCGCGAAGGACATGGTTAATAAAGAGGGGCTCTTTAGACCAGCATCCTTTGCAAAAGCATCGACAAATGCAGCTATTAGCGCTTGATTTTCTGCGGAAATACTTTTGTTCATGTTAATTTCTCACATCAATTTTTCCAGTAACTGCTGCCGATATAAGGCTTGCTCGATGCTCCTTAAGTAGCTCAATACTTAGAGAAGCCTTTCCAATCAAAGCATCAATTTTTTTATTTTGCCGATTAATAGCATCACAAATTAATTCTTGCTCACTAACAGGAGGCACTGGAAAAATAAAATTATTGAATGCATCAGTTGGCAATCTCCACCTTCCAAATTGTGCAGCTCCCTGGCCAAAGGGGTAAAACAATTTACTCTTGTAGCAAAGTTGAAGAATTAGCAAGTAGAACTCTGGGACGAACCTATTCATATTACGAATAGAAAATACTCGATAGTCTGGGCTTGTGACGCCAGTTTCAGGGGAAATATCCACGTAACCTGTTAAAAGGTCCATATGATTCATTGCAAAATCACCTGGCTCAACAATTTGGTACTTAGAGTAATCCATTGAAAGCTGCCCATCATTACTCTCAAGGTCTCGAACCTTAATTCCGCGTTGAGTAATTGACAAAACCTTATACCCAAGCTCTCCAGCAATTCTCTTTTTTATTTCAAAAATAAACTTAGCCCTCAACTGCTCCCAATGTTTTGGAATTTTTTGGAGCCAAAAAATAGATGGATTATGGTTATAAGAAATTGAGTCACCCACTCCATTAGACATAATCTCTAGAACTGAAATATGTTTTTTTTCTTCAAGAGAATCGATTAAAAATTTTTGCCTAAGTATTAATTCATCAATTTTGAATGTCTCTCGGTCCAGAAACTTACAGATTTCAAGCTGCTCAGCCTCGGACGGAATGGGGACATCAAAATTTCTCAGGGCAGAAGTTGAAACTCCTCCAATTAAACCTGACATTGATAAATTGAATTTATCCAAAAAGTTTTGACTCTGGAAAAAGTAATACAAAAAATCGGAATTTGCATGCGAGTCTATACAGCATAGCTTGTTTACAAAATTTACCTCCTGACTAAGCTTTGCAATTTTTTTTCCAGCACTCCCTCCCTCAATGCAAATCAGAAAACTATCCTTAAAGGCTTTTTTAAAACCCTGTAACTCCGACGGTATCCGAAGTCCATTTTCATAGTTAACACTTCGCGTATCTAGATTAATATCTTTTGATGATATATAAGGCCTATGGCTTATATTTTCACTCTCATAAAAACTTTTTTCCTCATCATTCAAGCTATTACCAGTGTACAAGCTTGCAAGAAACTTAACTTTTGATAAATTCCATCCGCTAGGAATTTTTCCAATCCAATCCACGCTCGTTTTGTATGAGTTATAAGTTCTATAGCTCACTCAGCCACCTCATTTAGCAATGCCTGAATTTCCGCTGTTACTTTTTTAAGGTCCGCATCAATCTCTGCCAATGAGCGTGGTGGCTTGTACTCATAGAAATGACGGGTAAATGGAATTTCATAACCAACTTTAGACTTCGATTCGTCAACCCATGCATCTGAGGCATGCGGCAACACCTCACGCTTGAAATATTCTCCTATATCTTCTTTTAAGGGGATATTTTCGGTATCTCTTAATTCGGTATTAGCTTGTGGATTACCTTTGTTTTTACCTTTTGTTGATAAAACAATATTGCCAGATTCATCTCTTAGTGGGCGCTCTACAGTAATTGTTGTATATCCAAAATCATCTCCATCAAAGTCTTTAATAAATTTAGATGGCTTGTTGGAGTAAAAAAGCTCAACGATTCTATCGACTGTATCCATACTCAACTGCTTTCGCTTAGAACCCATAGGTTTGCGCATTTGCTCCCAAAAATCTGGTCCACTCGCATCTAGCAAACGAATCTTACTTTTACGGTCCTGATGCTTACGATTATTTAGAATCCATATATAGGTACTAATACCTGTGTTGTAGAACATATCAGTCGGTAAACCAATAATGCCTTCTAACAAATCATTTTCAATAATCCATTTACGAATATCTGATTCACCCGAACCTGCGCCACCAGTAAATAATGGTGAGCCATTAAGAACTATTCCTGCACGACCACCCATCTCATCATCACGCAGCTTGCTAATGAAGTGTTCAACAAAGAGAAGTTGACCGTCATTAATCCTTGGCAGTCCTGCACCAAATCTGCCATCAAATCCTTTTTGATGCTCTAACTCCACAGCTATTTTTGCGTCTTTCCAATCATTACCATAAGGTGGGTTAGCCATGCAGAAATGAAATTTCTTGTCTGAGTGCTGGTCATTTTTTAAAGTGTCTCCAAGCTTGATTCGTAATGGGTCTTGGCCTTTTAAAAGCATGTCTGTAACGCAAACTGCATACCCATCATCCGTTAGCTGCTGCCCATAAAGCTCAACAATCATTGAAGGGTTAAGTTTTTTTGCTTCGATCTCTGCTACAGATAACATGCCGCCAGTTCCACACGTACCATCATAAAAAGTTCTAATAACTCCCTCGCCCTGAATTGCCTCACGGTCATTATTCAAAAGCAACTTTGCAATTAGAGTAACAATCTCACGAGGCGTGTAATGTGACCCAGCTTCCTCAGCTGTTTTCTCACCGAACTTTCTAATTAATTCTTCATACAAATAACCCATCTCAAGATTTGAGATATTTTTGGGGTGCAAATCCATCTGAGTAATCTTTTCAAATACGCTGTACAAGCGGTCTTTTTCTTCAAGTTTCGCCAACTTGAATGGCAATTCAAATCGCTTAATAAAGACATCTTGTAAAAACTCAGGGAAGCCATTTATGTAATCGATAAGGTTGCTATAAAGGTCTTTAGGATCTTGATTTCTAAGATCAGCCATTGTGAATGGTGCCGTGTTATACACCTTCAACCCTAAGCCAGTAGATTTGGCTAAAAGCTTTTCTTGCATCTCTTTGGTTGCATTAGGGTTTAAATTTTTTACAGCTTCCAAAACCTTTTGTTTTGATGGCTCCAGAACACAATCTAGACGACGAAGAACCATAAAAGGCAAGATGGTGTTCTTAACATCACCTTTGGTAGGAAGGGCCGTCCATAAACTATCCGCAATAGACCATGCATCATTCCCAAGTTGACTAACTATTGTTGAAATACTGCTTGAATTAGTCATTGAAATTACTTTCTTAAAATCGTTTAACTCTATAAAAATATTATTCAGTTATAGTAAAACATTACCACTAGATACGAAACTATTAATTTCTTCAACCGTTGCTTAAAGCACGCTCTAATATTACTGATAGGGGGTTTTTAACTATTGGTGGACTCTCGCAGACTTAAATCCCGATCCTAGGAGCTCAAATTATGAGCCTTGAGACTATTAAATATCTAAGGCCGTCACTTAACTCCATAAGTCTAAATAGACGGGCAATATCTCTCATACAACTCCTGCAAAAGCTTACCTTCAAGATGTACTGATTCTTTCCATCCAATGGTGTGGCTTTTAAAGAGACTGTAATCCTCGTTTTCTAGCGGGATGTATTCAGGTACAAATCCATCCTTATTCTCACCAGGACCGCAGATTATTGTCTTATCTGCCTCAAGCCAGATTTCAAAGAAAGTATTCATTGGGACCGGCACATCTGGACTTAATAGCTTCTTACTAGTCTCAATGCGGGGCTTAATGTGAGCTCTAGTTAATCCTTGTTTAGATTTATATCTGAAATCGCAATTCTTATAGATCTCAAGTGCAGCTTTAGTAATCCCGATAACGTGCCAAGACCAATGCCTTCCACCCATAACCGTTGTTAATTCGGTATTACATTGGGGAAGCGTGAAAAATACTGGATCACTCTTATATGCGTTGAATATAGCCAAATACTTTGCATATAAGGCTTGTTTTTGAGTTTCATTGATCATATTGGTGATTTTTATTTGGCAACAGTAGATTTATCGATTAATAGGTCAGGCGGAGCGTTACCTTAAGTAACAGTTATCTTTAACCAGGAAACTCTAAGGGAATATTTGCTCTTTGCAAACATCCCTGACCTATCCTAAAAAGAAGTGATTTAGACTCAAATTTATGTCTTGAATTTTTAGATTTAAAACTTAGCCCCCAAATTGGGCTTTTATCAACGGGTAAATCAGTGTTCAAGTACCAAGGAGAACAGTCGTTATAAAAGAAAACTCCAATAGCAGGAAAGCCATTAGGCCATTGCTTTTCCTGAACTAAATCCCACATAGATTTAAGCTCTGAAGCAACTCTATTAGCTTCATCTGAAACACTCAAAGGCATAGATAAATTCAACTCAATGAATACCAATAATGGCTCATTGGTTTCTTTATTAAGAGCATTCATTAATAATTTTCTAATCCCGAAGAAATTTGAAGCGGAATCATTTGTTGAGCCATTAAATCCCATTACGCCATTTCGATGTTTGCTTTTAGCCTCTACTGCTAATGTGACTCCATTTATTTTATTTTTTGCCAAAAACTCTGGGTGCTTTCCGGGTCCAGTTTCTGATGAGAATGTTAGTTCATAACCGGAGGCAAGCATCATCGCCGCTACTGCCACTTCAAACCTTGCACCCTGAAAGCTTGCATTATCTTTTAATCGAGATAATATTTTCTCCTTGAGATCTGAATTCTGTCTAATTAGATACAAGTCATAAGCTAGCCGTGCCCATGCATTAGCTCCCCCATCAGAAGATCCAATTAACCCATCTTTATTTTTGCTTGAATTAATTTGTGACTGAATCATCGATGATCTCCAGTGAATCAGTGGATTTTGATGCTCTTCATTTAAAGCCAGTTGGCGCTTACCCCACTCAAAACCCAACTCATCACATAAAAAATGATTAAGAAAATCAGGGAACACTTTCCACGCTGGCGAATAATTTAATTTATTTCCTGTAGCTACTACTCTCTGCCCATTAAATTCAACGCTGATTATTTCTTTAACATCCCCATACTTTTCTTTATGCATAAACTGCTTCGAATAATGCTCTTTTATTTGTGAGATTATTTCGGGAGGTAATGGCCGTGGATATGGGGTCAATACCTCATTGCTTTTAAATTGGCCATGACAGCGTTTAAATTTCTTTCCGCTTCCACATAAACAAATTGAGTTTCGACTTTGCTTCATAACTAAACTCTATCACTCAAAAAGACAAAACCCCCACCATTTCTGATGAGGGTTTGCTTTTCTGGTGGGCCCACCAGGACTTGAACCTGGGACCAAAGGATTCCGGTTTGTGTTGCTTTCACAACTCCCTGGACTATGCCTTCACCATATGCTCGCGCACTTAGGTGGGTGCCGTCTAGTCTCTACACGTTCAAAGTATTTCTACTAAGCTTCGCTCGGCGTTGGCGTATCTTGCGACTTAGCTTTCTCCGAATTTGACACCATCCCTTATGCAGTTTCCACGCATAAGGCACAACTTATCGCTATGAGTCCTCTGCTCTAACCAACTGAGCTATGGGCCCTAAAACTGTTTTTAGGTACTACTTTTACTGCTAAAACTGCCATTTACTACACACCATCAAAAACCGCTTGGTGTGTAGTCGATGTGTAGTGAATTTTAACCACCTTATCCACCACTAACCTCTTGAAATCATTGAGGTCTTATTACTAAGACCTCTAGGGTTTCTTTCTTATGAGTCCAGAGAACCAACCAAATAAACTAAAAAATCTTTAATTGATATTTAACGAGGCAGTAGGTCGTAACAATAGGATATTTAAACCCTGATGATTTGCCGAATGGGCTGTATACACAAAATAAAAAACCCGGCGATTTTGTTTGCCAGGTTTTTATTTGATAATTGGCGGAGACGAGAAGATTCGAACTTCCGATCCAGGTTTTGCCCAGATGCTCCCTTAGCAGGGGAGTGCCTTCGACCACTCGGCCACGTCTCCATGTAACTTTGCTGAATTAAATCAACAAGGTC
>JACCED012057049.1_pt1 | contig 11598 bp, 13 predicted proteins | sample 7455021 | NCBI WGS metagenome assembly JACCED01 (sample SAMN15323456, study PRJNA562643) | freshwater metagenome | isolation source: river surface water | place: USA:Blue River Watershed | collected 2017-08-19
CATCTAAATCCGGGAACAACGTATGATTCATCTCCAACATTCACCAGAGTCCATATATTGTAAGGATTTTGAGATTGAATAAATTCCAATTCCTCATCATATGTTTCAAAAGCACAACCATCAAATGAGGTGTTTTCGTCAAGATGATTCTTAATTGGTTTATATTTCTGTTCCCATTCATCAATTGTAAATACACGGTCAAAACGATGCACTCTGATATCTTCTACTTTACAAATACCAAGAGTGTAATTGTGTATGAAAGTCTCAATAAACTTTTCAACAACCTCATCTTGTGTGCCAGATTCAGAAAAGAAGCCTCCCTTTTGAATCTTGCGTTTTGAACCGTCTGCATAGTGCCACATAAAAGTAAGGGATATTTTGTATGTGGGAGTTATAGTGTTTTCCATACCTGTATTATATCAGATGAATTATAATATGCAAAAAGAAATCCCCTCATTTGATTGAGGGGATTAGTTCACCTGGGGAAACAACCACGAAATACCAAGTGAAATGGGTTGAGTGGGATTTGAACCCACGACCAATGCCTTAAAAGGGCACTGCTCTTCCACTGAGCTACCAACCCACAATTAAAAGAGAGAGGTCTGTGTGGAGTCTTGGTTGGCGACTAGTAAGCCAGAGCCAAATTTCCCACCTGCTTAAGCGTTTCTTGTACGACCGTGCTAGGTTTACCCTAACCGAAACCTCTCTCTATGCCCCAGACGAGATTCGAACTCGTACATCTTGCGATAAAGGATTTTAAGTCCTTCGTGTCTACCGTTCCACCACCGGGGCTTGCATCTATTCTACCATAATTGGATGTCTCTGGCAACCATTATCTAGAATCTTTATGATTACCAGCAACAGATATATATTACCACAATTACCAAAGGATGCAACAAAAAAACCTTATTCACTGCACAGTGAATAAGGTTTAATTAATGAATAAAGAAACTATCTAACCCAGACTGATATAGAATTGCCTGATGTACCTGTTCCACTAAATGCTGAAACAAAAGAATATTTTTGAGTTCCACCAATTGAATAATAAGTTGATATTCCTGTTCCAGCTGGTATTTCAAGAGTAACTAAATCTGTACTACCTGTAGTTTTAACACAAGTAAAGTTAGCTGTTAGTGTCGCACCAATTGCTGTATCTGTTCTGACTTCTAAAAGTACTGGAAGCATATTTGTAGTAGAAGCAATAGAAGAAATAGTTGTTGTGCTTCCTGCTGCTGGCATTGTTACTGAATTGAGATTTACAATTACTTCATCTGTTTTAACTCTTCTGAAAAATGCTCTAAAATTGTCAGTGAACGTAGTAGTTGTATCTGCTGATTTGCTGCTCCAATAAGTTCTAAAATTACTACCTTTGACTGTAGTAAAATAAGTATCCATTGCTGCTAATACTGTATTGTAATTATCTGCAACACTAGCTGGGGCATTTTTTTCTGCTGTTCTTAATGCTGCGGCTAAAGTATTTGAAGCGTCGAAATCTGTACCTGTAATTGCGTTGTCTGCTAAAGAATCTGCAATTGAGTTCCTAGCATCTTGTAATTGTGATAAACCTGAAACTGCTGTGCCTGCTTGAGATAATTGCAAATAAGCGTCAGAAAGACCTAAACTTGTAATTATGCCTGCTATTGTTGATGGTGAATAAACGAATGCCATATATTTAATCTCCAGTAAGAAATCATAGTTTATTTCTCTGGAAGATCAAATTATTCCTTATTCAAATCCTGGGTCTCGAAAATGCTTGAATGGAAATATACTGCCTCTCTCATCCAAGTTTTCCTCAGTACCAAAAATATATGAACCAAAACCATTCAAAGTAAATACGTCTGTTCTGTTTACATATCTTAATGGTGTTTGCTCGTGGACAATTATTTCTCGATTTTCATACCAAGCTTCAGTACCAAAAAGATAAATTAAATCCCATAAACATTGCTGAGCTCCTACTGCATGCTTAAACTCGAAACTTGCTACATGAATATAAGTAGAAGCATCAATTTCATACGGATGATACTTTAAAGACTCGAATCTCTTGTTGTAACTTTCGAAATCTTTGTTCTGAAAATATTTAACTTGCAGGCCCACAATTCATTCTACCATATGAGGAAAATATTATTGAAAATGTATTTCTAAAAAATCTTCGATTTTTTAGGCTTTTAATTTCGATAATAAAAAAGGGAGAGAGAGCTTTTGCTCTCTCTCCCTTAGGAGGCTGAACCCCCTTAGGGGTTCAGTTCGTTGAAGATGTTGTAAGCATCATCGTTCGTGGTGTAGTTTCGGAGACTGCCAAACGGCATCTCATCGAAATTAAACTCCTTGTTGTCACGTCGAATTGCCATTGCCAGAGCAGGTCGGCGGGACTTGAACAAGTGGTTCAATAGAGTGTCAATGTTCACCTTCACCTCATACCAAGGGATGCTTTGCATCTTGTTGTCAAGGTTGAGGGACAATTGAACCTCAGTCTTTGGCTCGTATGCGTCTTCCAACTCTTCATCATCGTCGGAGCAGTCGCAACAACCTTCACAGCAATCGCACCCTTCACAATTGCCATAGGACTCTTCGCCACATTCACAACAGGTAGGATTATCATCATCCCACTCGTTGTCAACATCATCGTCATGCTCAGTGGAGAAGCGTGACTCATAGACGTGTTCGACAAGCGGTCGCTCATACTCGGCAACAACCTTGTATCGGCAGGTGCGGAGTTTCTGGAATTCGCAATCGGTTGGGATGCTGACAACATCCGCAGGGTCGATTTCCACCAAAACCAAGCGGTCATTCCCGCCAGCAAAGTTGGATGCATACTCAAGAGTTCCAGCATGGAAGCCATAAGAGCATCCAACCTCTTTGTTGTCATCGACCTTGTTGCGAGGCATCTCAAGCACCTCTCCAACACCGTTGAAGAATCTGCCTGTATGCTTGTCGGTGAAATCGTTGCGAACAGCCTTGTAAGCAAGGAACGTACCTGTCTCAGTGAGAGGCAGATGCTTATGCTCAAGGAACGTGTAGAGTTCATCGACTGCACGTTTGCTTGGGTTCAATTGCAAGCGGGTGATAAACTTGAAGATGGGCAAGCAGTCAACGCCATCAGCAAGGAAATTGATGATGCGTTCTGCAACCACAGACTGGATGGCATCACCATCGACAAACACCGAGCCATCCTTGACCTCGATTTGCTCATACTTGGCGTAGAGGTTGAGGAACTTGCGGGACGGGTCAAGAGCCAGCATCAAGGCATCAAAATCCTTGGTCTGGTATGCAGAGACGGCAGATGCAAACATAGGGTTGCTTGCAAGGATGGTATACTGTTTACCATCAATAACGACTGTCAGGAACCCATCAGCAGGGTTCGGGTTCAACAACGATGCGGTTATTTCCATAACTCTTCTCCTTCACTAACAGATAGATATTATCGCATATGCCATGGCATTGCAAGGAAAAACTAATTCAAATAAATATAAGCAAATTTATTATTCAAAATTAATTTGTAAAAAAATCGTAGATTTTTTAGATTTTTATTTTGCATAATAATTGTCAGCTAAAAAAAGGATGCCCCCGGCAAGCCGGGGGCATTGGTTAGGGGTCTGAGGAACCTACCCAACCAAACTGATGTATCCCTTCACCCTGTCAATGTCTTCCTGCTTGTAGAGCCATCCGCAGAAATTGAGCATAGGGAAATCCTGATACACATGGTCGATTACAGGCTTCAAGGCAGATTTATAGGAATCCCTGTAAGTCTCAAAGATGTTTGATGCAACGTACATTTCATCGTTCCACTTGAGGTTGTTAGCATACTTTATCGAATCAACAACAAGTTTGATTGACGCTGGAAACTCAAAGTCATCGAACTTATCAGTAGCAAACTCCCGCAGGATTGGGTCAATTGATGCAGTAATTACGTCCCAGTGCATCTGTAGCCGATGCTTGATTGTCAATTCATCAAGCAATTGCTTGGTGTACTCTTGGTAGGATTTCCAACCTGCTCCAAGAGTCTGAGCAGTCTTGCCACGAACGCCATAGACTGGAATATCAATACCTGCGTTCCTCAATTGCTTCTTAAGTCTCTCAATACTTGACAAGGAAATGTCTGAATTGACAGGCAGGTAGTGTGAAATCACAACATAGACTCCAGAGCCGTTTGCGATATCAATCTGGCAAGGTTTCCAATAGTCGGCGTTACGCCATCCATTGCTTGCTTGAAACTCATACCCCTCAGAGTATACAGACTTTATACCTGATGACTTGCGGATAGGCTTGGCATAAGGTGCATCGCTCAAGTCTGTCCAAGGACAACCTTCAAGCATATCTAAGGAGAAGAACTCTTCCGCTTCTTCAGGGCTGGAGAATTGGAGCAGGTAGGTTTGCTTTGTCAAATCACCATATGATGCGATACGACCAAACAATTCATTACGCTTGATTGTTCCATTATCGACAAAGATGCGTGTATCGTTTGATGGAAGGATAGAGGGAGTTTCTTCCCACTTTAAATTGTGGTTGCGGTTCTCAACAACGTGACGTGCCTTGATTGACTTTGGCAAAGAGATATACGGCAGGTCAATTCTCTTACCACGATAGGTCAGTACGTTGCTTCTTCCAACCTTATCACACAAGGTGCGGTACATGATAAGGGCGTTCCACATTGTCTCAGATGACTCCATCTGCTTTGACAATTCGTCTCCAACTTGTTGCTTGAAATCAGCGAGGGCATTGAACAACCATGACTTTGTCTTTGGATTGTAGTCCAAGGCTTCACGGGAGGCACTGTTTTTCACTGCTCCAATAGGTGCTTTGAGGACAATTTCCATTGCTCGGAAGGATGCAATGTAAACTCTGAATTCGTCTCCAATTCCAAGAGCATCCATGTTGATAGGGTAAGCAACATTACCCATGACAACCTTAAGATTGTAGCGGTGATAACCATATCGCTGGTCTGATGAAATAATCCAATCCTTAGACTCAAGTATTGGATTGACTCCATAAGTGTCGATGATGTGTTGCAATGCATGGTCATTGAACACAATTGGCTTTGGATTAAAATACTTGAGAACCTCAGCACACTTATCTGAGAACTGTCGGAAATCGCCAGACTTGACTGCAATTGCGACCTCAATACCTGTTGGCTCATCTGATGGTTCGCAGGTCAAGCGGGTGATTTTACCAATTTCCGACTCATCGATGTAAGCAGAGTATACGCTCTTGTATCCACCATGATAGGATGTTAGGGTAAAGTTATCGACATAGGCAAAGGCAGACTTGGAGCCAAGTCCAAGACAACCTGTCTGGTCGTTGGTGTTGCGTTTGGATGAATCACCAAACGATACATAGACGTTGTAGATTTGCTCTTCGGAGAGTCCCTTACCAAAGTCACGCACCTTGAATATTGGGGTGAAAGAATTGGGCAGGGTTACTTGAATTGGGCAATCTGGAACGCCAGCATCAATGTTCGCATCCATTGCGTTGGTGCAGTATTCACGAATGACCGCTTGAATCTTATCGGAATACAACTGGTTGCGGAGAATGCCCAAAAGGTGGGACAGGTTCTCCTGCTTGACAGAGAAGAAGGCTTCCGACTGGATGCCTTTGGCGACGATGGTTTTGTCTGATTTGTCAATAATCATAGTAGGTTCCTCACCCATAATATTATCACCACCGAGCCATCCCCGCCACAATTCCAAAAAATATTATTGAAAATATATTTCTAAAAAAATCGTAGATTTTTTTTAGGTTTTTATTTTGCATAATAATTTAGCCTCTCCCCCTTGCGGGGGAGAGGCGGTGTGGATTATCTCACATAGAGATAATTGTTCACCGTTTCCATATCAAGGTTTGAAGCCCGTTCGGAAATCAAGCCCCAACGCTTGGAGATGGCTTGCAAGTCTGCATCAATTGCAGGTGCAAGGATGTTTGATGCCACCGTCTCAAGGTTCTCACGCATAGAGCCATTGTATTCTTTGGCACTACGGGTCAAACCGTTGACAATTCCAAACACAGTTTTCTCATGGACGTGACCAGACTCTTCGGTCAAGGATTCGATGTAACCCTTGTGCCAGAGTTTGCCTTGGACGGCGGTTAACTTGTTGTCACGGGAGAGTTGTGCAATGGTTTGTTCGACATTGGGAACCTCCACATTCTTTGCATGACCCATCAAGGTTAACAGGTCATTGCCCTGTGTCAATGCAACAGCAATTGCATGGCGAACCTCTTTACCAAGTTCGACCCTGTCAATCTTACCCATGTGGCGTTGGTTCACACGAATGTCGCTGTTTTGCCGTCCCCATATCATGCCATTAAGACATATGGCTCTGAATAAGAAAGGCGATACCTTGAAGGTGGCATTGCGAATCTCTGAATTGCGGAAGGCAATGCCCACGCCATAATCAGAGTCTGGTTCACTTTTCATATTGTCAGGCAACAGCAAGTTACCGTACATATCATCACCATCATTGTGAAGGTGGGAAGCAAGAGCATCCTTCAATGATGAACCCTTAGGCAATGCATCAATTATCATTTCAAGAGCCTCTAGGTTATCAATAACCCCATAACGCTCTGAAACAATGGCACGGGCAACAGTATTGCCTTCTTCATCATGGCGGGTACGGATACGGAAATCTCTTGGTTCCTTACCCTTGCCTGTCCATTCAGATTCACGGCGGTTCAATTCGTCATTGACAAACTTAACCAATTCATCCTCATAGCCACGCTCTTGCATGAACGATATCATGGAAGAGGGGATATCGGTGAACAAACGCAGGGAATTAATTCCACCCTTGGTTAATGGTGTGCCATCGACCAATGTGGTAGCATCCTTCAAGCGAATCTGGGATTCTGGCTTTTCAATGTCCTGCTTGTTCTCTGCTTGTGCCTTGACAATTGCATAGAAATCTTCAAGTGGCTTGCACTGCTTTTGCCATTGCAGAGCAACATGACGATGGGTAGCAGTAGATTCCAAGCCAATTGCATTGAACCATGTACCATTGTCATCTTGCTTAGCCGTTGCTTCTTCACGGACTTGAAAGCCACCAGCAGACTTGAAGACAGACTTGTTTGGCTCTGCCTTAGGGGTGGCATCACCAAACTCCAACATATCGAAACGGTTATCGTTCATATCAAACTCCTTCTGTTGTTTAGATTATATCGGAGTTCGCAAGCATAATCAAATAAATTTCAAACATTAGCTGAATTATTATTCAAAATAAAAACATAAAAAAATCGAAGATTTTTTAGAAATTGAAATCCTATAATATTTTTCCATGTATAAACCGGGTATGGTTGGATTCGTCTATATTGCTATCAATCCTGAATATCCTGGTAGAGTTAAAATTGGGATGACTTATGATTCTATTGAAAGTAGAATGAAGAGTCTCACGAGGCATTCTGGAGTCTTAGGTGTATTCACTTGTTACTATTATGTGCAAGTTGAAAACCCCCTGTATGTTGAGAGCTTGTTACATGCTTTATATGCTGAGTATAGGTATCAGGATAATAGGGAGTTCTTTTCCATTACACCAGAGAAAGCAAAACTAGGATTTCTTTTAATTGAGTCTTACAACATAAAAGAAGAAGTTGAAGTAATTGAAGAGATCGAAGAGCAGGTTGAGGAAAATGAAACCAAGCTCACAAAAAGAAGTAAACCATTTTCATTTGAAGAGATAGGAATTGAAATTGGAGAATATGTGTATTACTATTCTAACCCTGAAATTAAAGCTAGGGTAATTTCAATGAACCGTGTTGAGTATGGTGGTAATGAATATTCTTTATCTAATTTAACTGGTGTAATAGATGAGTGGAGAGTTACTGCTTATCAAGGTCCATTGTATTGGGCTTATAATGGTGAAAAATTAACAGAGATAAGAAAGAAAAAGACCACTAGTATTTAGTGGTCTTTTTAAATTAGATTGGATTTTCTTTTGCTTGTTTGTTTAATATTTCTTCTGCTTTATCTAGTACTTTAAACAATTCCTCATCAGATAAATCCATTTGTTCTCCAACTACTATTCTTGCTAGTTCATTTACTTTCAGGGAGTAGAGGATTTCAAGAATAGTTAATTGTTCTTCTTCAGTGAACTCTTTCATTTCTTTATGCCTTCTTTGATTTTATCGAATTGTTGTCTTGTGATGGTTTCGTTGTATGGTTGATTCTTTACTGTAGCGAAGAATGTGCAGGTTTTGAAATTGTCTTTATTGCAGATGATGTAATAGGTGTCATCTTCTTCTTTTAAATATATAGAGAGTGTTTGTTTTCTTTCTTCATATTTGGCGGAAGGTTTGGTGATTGCTTTGATTAGGGAGTCAAGTTCGTTCATAGTTAATTATATCAAAACTCTCTATTTATTGGTAGTATTTTTGCGTATTGTTTTGGTAGGTCTTTGTTGTTATATTTTTTAAACCTTACCAATTCATCTAAATCAAAAGTACAGTAATCTTCACATTCTTTTACTGGAACATAAGAGAGGTAGTGTTTGTCATTTAATTCTATTCTGCAAAACACTGTATCTTTAAGGTCTAGTTCTAAATCAACATCATATGGGTCTGATGGGTCTGATTGTCCTTGGCCTATAATTAAGAATCCGTCTGCAGATTGTTCAAAGCAAGTAAGCTGTAATTCTTCTACTGCTTCTGGGGAGTTTAAATCAATTCCAGTTATTTGAGTATATATTGGAATTGATCTTTCTTTACCTGTTATTGGGTCTTTGCCTGTATCGTGGAATGTGTATGCTGTTGTCTCTAAATATCCATCAGCTTCCATGCATGATTTTTCAAAGAGAAAGATTAGAATTGCCCATGACCAATCTTCGTTCAGGTATTTATTTAGCATAATAATATTTTACATTTTTCCAACATCTCCAATATAGCGTAGTCTTTGTTTTTGAGTTCTACATCCCAATAAACTTCTTTGTATGTTGGCGGAAGAAATTGAGCCATATCTTCGTGTGCCCTTGTATTGTTTTTGCCCTCAGAATAGTGAAATATGGGGGTTGTATTCCATGTTTCATATGCAAGGTTAAATGCTTCTTCTTCGCTTAAATTATCGGGGAGAATTTTGTGGTGTAAGTTATCAAATGTTATTGGGATGCCGTTTGTTTGATAGAAATACGTATGGAGGTTTTTAATAGACCATACACCATTTGCATTATCATTATTTTCAAGGACAAGTCGTTTGCGTACAGAATCAGAGAGTTTGTCGTAATTGCTGAAAAATCTGGAAGAGATATCATTAGGGTCTCCATCTTTTCTTACGTGTATATTTAATGGTGCTTCGTATGATTGTGGGAGGTCAAGTCTATCAAAAATATCTGCATGAGTTTCTAAGTCTGTTATTGAATTATGCAGTGCTTTTGGGTCTTCAGATGTTAATGTAATATATTCTGAAGGATGTGCGGAAACTTTAATCCCTGTCTCTTTAATTGCTTTTTTTAATTCATTTATTTGGTATTGAATTAATTTGTATTCTGGTAATTCTTCTAGGGAAAGATTTACTTCTGGGTGATTTAAGACAGGGGTTAAATCAGAGGAGAGACGATATCCTTTAATACCAGAGTTTTTGCAATGGTGGATAATATCTCTTGTTGTTTTAAAATTGTTCTGAATGATGCCAGATAATTTTAATAACGACTCTTCTCTTGGTTTGCTCGAAAAAGATTTGTATGTCATTGTGCGGAACTTAATGCCTTGTTCCGCTAAGATATTGGAGATGCAACAAAGAGAGAGGTTCATGATTGGATTATATCATGAACCTCGAAATCTTGTTAATTATTTTTTTTCAAGTATCCAGAGCCATTCATTCACTTTAATGTCTCTGTCGTTTAGGTTTCTGCTTCCTCGATATGTGTTGTATTCTTGTTCGTGTAGATTAGCATCGCCATATTTTGAAAGAATACCTCGAAAATTGTCAGCTGAAATAATGCCTTCGTTATTATATGAAATTAAAATATACTTGGCATTTGTGTTTTTAATTAGTTCATCCATAGATTGTTCTGCTTCTTTAGTTTTGTTATATGCAGATTTATTCCAATCTTTTGCTATGCCACTAACTCCATCTTGTATATCAATTGGTTTTCCTCCATTGATAATATTCAGCATAAAGTAATTGGAACCATATGGATGTTGGTTATATGGAGGATCGTAATAAACTAAATCAAATTGTGGCAAGCTCGAATTTTTAATTAGTTCATTGATATCTTTTTGATGAACATTTACTTGACACTCGAAATCTGAAAGCAATGGTAAGTCTAGTATTATTTCGCCTTTAATTCTTGTTAGTGCATTTTCGCCTTTACCTCCAAAATGCCCTATACCATCTTTTTTATGAAATCCTTTAAACACTCCAGATGTATTATTATGTATAGATGCTTTCACTAATAATGCAGCAAGACAGAGTGTGCGATATGGTTCAGGAAAATCATCAAGCAACACTCTAACGTTATCAATTATTCTTGCATTGTCATTGGTGTAGAAAACTCTCTCTCCTGGTTGAATATTATTATCATCTTTGGGAGCGTAGTTCTCTCGAATAAATCCAATTTCATCTGAGTATCTTTTGTTGTCATTTAAGAAATTAATATATGTAGTTAATTTCTTTTTATTGACTTGGGATTTATTTAAAAGAAATGCGGAATTACAAGTGAATGAATAATGCTCTAAATCGTTTGTATGTAATTCTGATGCGATAGTTTTTAAAAGCCTCGAAACTGCTCCTGATCCTGCAAAGCCATCAAGACAAATTAGTTTTTCTTTACCTAATTTGTCTTGTATGGCTCGAAATCCTGAGTTGAGAAATGGTAGTAATTTTCTCTTATTTCCTATATATGTGATTAATTGAGAATCGTAGTAGGGTTTATCAAGTTCACTCATAGGAAAATTATACCATGGGCTTTATTCGTCGTAGTTATCAGCTTCTACAAAAGTAAAATGAATTCCAATCCAAAACTTTTCCCCTTTTGTATATTTCTTTTTACTTCTGGTATATCGAACAGTCCAGCCAGATGTAGAGGAAAAGAATGTTGTCCCTTTGTTTTTCCTATCTTTTAAAATACATTCGTAAATATATTCAATTGTTTCCACTTCTCTAAGGAAATCAAAACCCATATTAATTCCCAGAGTTTGCCTCATGATTTTGATTCGATCTTGATTCTCTGCTAAGTCTTGAATCAGCTTGTCAAGGATTTTAATTTCTTTTTTAGTCATTGGATTTCTTTCGAAAAAAGAAGTAACCACCCACTTGAGTATGTTCTATTCCAATTGTATCAAGGTACTCGAAAAACTTCACTCGATTTTCTTCAATTAGATTTACTCGTGGAAAGTTTGGTATATTCTCATCAATAAAATATACCTGGCAAAACTTCTGGGCATTATTGGAGACATAAGTTTTTAAAGATACAAAATTATTAATGGGATCTATGGATGTCAAAAGAAATATATTGAGTAAGGGGAGCATTAAATTATTCCTTGTGATTTAAGTTCTCGAATATTTTGTATGATTAATTGGTTTTTAAGATTTCTCTGTTCAGCCAATTTAATCTCGCAATAACTTGTACAGAGATGTTGATGTTTTGTTCGAAAAACTTCAACATCATTCAGCTCAGCAATATA
>JACCED012275581.1_pt1 | contig 11596 bp, 13 predicted proteins | sample 7455021 | NCBI WGS metagenome assembly JACCED01 (sample SAMN15323456, study PRJNA562643) | freshwater metagenome | isolation source: river surface water | place: USA:Blue River Watershed | collected 2017-08-19
ATTCTGATAAACTGTTTTAATACGATTTTCCATGTCTTTTGTATCAACCGGTGGTCTTGAATTATCATCAACAGATATAGTAGCAGCAGGAGTAATAGCAGTAGGTATTGAATTATCAGCCGCAGGAGTATTATCAGCCGCAGGAGTAATAGCAGCAGTAGTATCTGGTCCTGTTCCAGTATCACCATCTGCAAAATGTTCAACATTATTTTTAGACCATGGATATAATATTCCTCCGACTATTATGATTGTTAATAAAATAGCAAGTATATTGATTAATTTTAATTTCATTTGCTTTCTCGCTGTCTCTTTATTATATAAATACCTTTTTTTTTAATTATTTTTTGAAGACGCTAAATGAACATTTAATCTATATTCTTGTAAATCTTTTTTAACCATATCATTAATTGTGCTTATTGATTGTTTAACATCATTTAAATATGTATCTGGATATGCTAATTCATTTTTATTAACTTCATAAATACCATCAGCACGAATAGTCATATTTTGTAATTCAGTATCAAAATATGTTTTCTTTTCGGCTTGCATCATTCGAATCATATCTTCTAATGATGGTGTAGGAGTTGGTGTAGGGGGTGGTGTAATTGGTGGTGATGTAGATGGGGTTGGTGTAGGTGTAGGTGTATTAAAACTAAATTCTGCTGAAGCAGGGCTAGCTCCATTTTCATTTCTAGCTATCACAGAAACATAATATTCTGAACCAGGTAATAAATTTAAATTATTAATTGTATAGGTGCAAGTAGATGTAGTACAATTAGGGTCTGATATAAGATGTAAATAAACACCTTCTGTCGTATCATCTTTTTTTTTGATTAAAAGAATGTAATTAGTTATAGGAGATGTACTAACTGGTTTTGACCAATTTAATAAAATAGAATTATTTTGATATGTGGCTGATGATATTACAGGTGCTTCAGGTATATCTCCAAATTTTTCAGATATTTTTGATTTATAAGAAAATACTAAACACCCTAGTATAACTATAAAAATTAATAAATAAAATGATAATTTCATATAATCTTTATTTTATCATAGAGAAAAAAACAAAACTACAAAACCTAGAAAATCCATCATAATTTTTTATTTGAAGGAATATTATCAATCATCTGTTCTCTTGAATTTTTTAGATTGTCAATATCATATTTTTCTTCTAAATATTTTGATAAGGCTAAATTGGCTGATTGATTTGCAAACGCACGACTAATATCACTAATATCGGTTTTTTGGGTAAAATTATAATTATTTATCATATTTGTTTGATTTTCTAATAAATTAGATTGTTTATCAAGTGTATATAAATTTTTAGTTCTCATCTTTTTTATTTTATCTTGAAGACCAAAATCATCCATTTCACTCATATCTTTTTGATTATCTGCTTCCATATCATTATTTTTAATATAATCTACAGATAATTCACTTTTAATCATAAAAGTTGCACTCTTTGCATCTTCATTTTCAGCTAATGAAATACCAAGTAGACTTTTATTTTCTCCTAAATTTATACTAGAAATAATCATATCAGGGAAACCAATTATTTTAATTGAGAAACCAGATTTACTCATACTATTAACAATTCTAAATGAAGCACTCTTTTTTAATTCTGTTGATGAATTATCACCAATTTCTTTAATTAGCAAATATGTTTTCTTAGGATATTCATTAACAACATATGTATTGGGAAAACCTCTAACTTCTAATTTTATTGAAACTGTATTTCTTCCATATAAACCTTTTACTAATTTAAATCTAGTTAAATTAAATTCATTATTTGCATCTATTCTAGCAATTGATGATAATTCTATCTTACTATCTCTAACATTCCAGACCTTTAAATTATCACTATGGATTGAAACTATTGTATCCATGATATTATCACTAACACATGATAAAGTATCTTTGTTAACTGATTTTTTAAGATATGTTATGTACTTTGTGGATTCATCCTTTTCTAGGTCACTACCCTGATAAGGGGTTTTACAAACATCTATATTAGTGATTTCATAAAAAATATCTTCTGTTTTATGTTTAGTGATACCAAGACATTGATTATTATTCATACATTTCGATAAAGCATTATCCATAGTAGTATTTCTTAATTGTTTATCATTATCAAAATATACATTATCATAGATATCAAAATTATCCAATAATGAACCAGATGGTGTAACAAAACCTTCTTTTGATTTCATACGATTTAATAAATATATTAAGATTAAAATAAATGCAAATAATATAACCCCATAAATTTGATGATTCATTTATATTTATATTTTATTAAGAAAAAAGAAAAATTCACACATTCTTATAATTATTCTTGAAATGGTGATAAACCATAATACATTTTTTTCTCATCTCTAATTCTTTATCAGAATCAATTGATTTTAAAACACTATCTAATTTACCTAATTCACTTTCCTTAAGAATAACAATCACATCATTCCAATCTTTTCCATCTTTTAATGGAGGTAATTCTAAAGTATCAGCTAATAAAATAGGAATCGCACCCACCGCTAAAGATTCCCAAAAACGAATCGAATTAGGTCCAGAACCCGATGGACACAACGAATATCGACTATTCATTAATACTGTGTTATAAGCTATTGTTTTTAAATCATGAGACTTATCATTATTTTCTTTTAATTGATCATTCTGCATCTTATTATACACTATTCTATTAAAATGCCATTCTCCTGTATTAACAATATAAACATCTTTTCTTAAAGGAATATTGAAAATAGATAATCTAATATTTGTTAAATAAATTGGCATATAACCACCAATAAAACTATATAAATAAGGTCTACTATTACTATTAGTTATAAAATCTTTATTTAGAAATAGTGCATTTCTTTTTGGATCTTCATAATTAACAGCATATAGTGGACATGGTCTTAGATTAACACCAATAATTTGATTTTCATTTTTTATTTTATGTGGTATATATAATGTTTTAATACCTAGATAATTTAAAATGTATAGTATTTGTCTAAAATGAATATGTTGACAACATGTATAATATTCCTTTTCGTGATTGTAATCTTGAATTGATTTTTTTACTTCATTTATAAATTGAGATACATTTCCAATTAAATGAGGTCGATCAATTATCGTTGCCCAAGGTATACCAATATATAATGGATCATTTTTATTTTGTTCATAAAATTCTTTCTCAGTAATTACTGGATATTGCCAGAATAAGTTATTCATTCTAATAATTATATAATATGAATAAATAAATTTTATGCTCTTTCATACTAATTTAACTAATATATTTAAGTAAGCCTTCTAATTCAGTATTTAATGTAGATATACGTTCACTTTTATCTTCAATCGTTTTTTCTAAATCAAAATTACGAGCTTCCAAATTCAATGTTGGTTTTCTATCTTTACATAATTTACGTAATTTAAACTTATCAAACATCACGCTTCTTTGATATAATGCTTGTAAATTATTAGAACGATATAATAATTCTTCAGGGTCTTCTAAACTTAAATAAATAGCCCAATCTAGACCAGTTTTGTATTTAATCATTTGGTAATCATTTAATAATCTATTTTGGTTACTGACATCATCAATATTTTCGAAATCAGCTAGATAATAATTTAAATTTTGTTTTTTAATCTTAATTGTTGGTGGATTTGATTCTGAATCTAAAACTAAACCAACCATTCGACTATCATTATCCATAAAAATATCAATTACTTTTGTATTTGAACCTGGATTAGTTCCTCTTCTTTCTTCATCTGTTTCCCATTGACGAATCTTCCAATCAATACCTTTCTTTTGATATAATCGAAAATCTTGACCAATACCTAACATAAACCCGTTCTTATCCCAAAATATTTTTAAAACTTTAATATTATCGTTAACAGGAGGATTTAGTTTATTAAATGGAATTTTAATAAAATCAACATCTTCAACACTAGAAATGGGATTTTTACCATCTAAAGTCTTACAAACAATTGTTCCTTCAGTTGTTATACCATATAAAAGTGGATAATAATCAGCATCTGATTGATGATAATCACAAAATAGGTAGACTAGATTATCATTATTAGTACCATTTGTTTCGGCTTTTAACCATGGACTTTGAATATCTTCGGTTTCTTTATAATATAATGTATTATCTTGACCAACCCCTAATAATCTAATTTGTCTTTCATTATTATGATTCATTGGAAAAAGCATTACCATTCTCATACCAATACCATCAGTTTGAGAACCATACATTGAATTATCTAAAGGACCTAACCATAATTGATCACTAAATAGATTTTTTTTTATATATAATTTACCATCATTGAAGACAACCATAACACGACCATCTAATAAATTTATAATATGTAAAGGAACTAATAGTTTTTGAATTAATCTTCCTGTGTTAGTATCATATTCAGGTAATCGATTATTAATTTTAAGATTATATTTTAAGATTGGTGATAAATTCTCTGACATATTATAAGCTTCAGTGTAAATTTGAGGTTCATATTTAGCTTGTAATTCTTTAAACCAACTAGTTACAGATGATTCATCTTTAGGTTTTGTATTATTTTCAGTTTCATTACCGACGAATCCTTCTATTTTATGAGATAAATAGACCCCATATATTAAAATTAAAATTATAACACTTACTAGAATTATTGGTTTTACTAATTTCATTTTAAATTTAATATAATGATAGAAAATAAATAATAGTTAAACATGTCTTCCGCCGTTGCTTTTATCAGTGTCTATGCTGGTCAAATGTTTCAAGAAACCACTAAAAATATGTTCATCAAAATATTCGATATTGTCAATGAAAAACACGATTATATCAAAGAAATCATAGATTCGATGGATTTGATTTCCAAGGTTGAAATTATTGAATCAATCATTAGAGACTTAAATGATTATTTGAAAACTAATAATATCAATCCAAATCACACATTAGGTCTAGCTATTATGCAACTATCTAATATTATAACAATTATCCATACAGACCTTAATACAGTTAAAACAGGTGTCGAATATCATAAAACACTTTGGTTTAACTCCTTTAGAACACCTGATTATCTAAAAATAATAGAAAAAATTAAAATTGATAAGAAAACACTTGACTCTAGATTAGATACACTAATTAAAGTTGTTACTCTCTTTCATGAACTCAATTCTATTTCTAAAGATGGAAATGAAGATGAAGATGAAGATACAAATTAAAAAATATACAAGAAAACCTTTGATTATGTTTATGTTTATGTTTATGTTTACAGTCGACCCATCGGGGAACACCTCCTCTTATTCTGCAAATAAGACAAATGGTCACTTTCTAAATCCTTAATCTTTCCAAAACAAAATCCATCATCCGTTGAATACAAAATCTTACAAGGTAGCCATTTCTTCAGAAAAGCCGTACATTCCATACAAGGCTTTGCATTACGAATTGTTCCATTATTATTACGACGAACAACACACAAAGTCAACTTCTTAATGTCACGAAAATCCTTCTTATTCTTGCGAAATCGTTGATAATATTCCATACAAACCCCCATTTCAGCATGAATTGCACATACATTATGACAACCACCCAATGGGTCTTGAATCATATTACCATGACGATTACAATTACCTATAATCTTATTACCAGCCGTGAAAAGTACAGAACCAACCCTAAAGGCTAAAGCAGATTTCTGTGCCATATCACATGCATGTTGCACCATAGCAAATTGTTGCTTACTAAGCTTTTCAAGTGGAATAATCATACTCATATTTATATAAGTTTATAGTATTATTTATATTAATTCAAAAAAAATTCAATTTTTTTAATATATTAAACTATCTAATTAAACATCGATATGTAGAAATTTAATCATTGTTTTCTTAAAATGGTCACTATTATTTGTATTCATATCAAACTTTGTTTTTTTATAAAGACTACAAAATTCTTCTAGCTCTTTCTTTGTTCGTAATGTAAAATAAACATTTGGATATTCAGGGTCAGCATCCCATTCATTAACAATTTCACGATTTGTTTCATCTTCACCAGTAATAGTCCATTCTTTATAATCAGAACCCCAATGATAAACCATATTATCAATCCAAACCGAATAATGGTCAATTTCCATAATAATATTTCTCTGTTTAAGATATTTGATGGCTTTTTCCATATTAACTGATAGAGAGAATGAAGGGTCTTTTTCTTTAATCTTTTTTTCAATTTGATTCAGTAAAGCTTTCTTAATTTTGAAAGCAAATCGGTACACTTTGTTGTCAACCATAATAACCTGCATAATACGTTTTTTGACTTCAACTTTCATACCATATTGACGTATTTTAGGATATAAAAACAAACTACTAATATCAGCATAATTAGAATTATTATTTTGTGACATATATTCAGCAATCTTTTGATTTAATTGTTGAGTTTCTGATTCAGTCATATAGTCTTTTAGACGGTCCATTTTAGATGCAACTTCCATTATAATTTAGAAGATGTTTTTATTAATAAATTAAGTATATAGGATTCAATTTTATATTTTATTTTTTATTTTCTAAATGATATGATTATATAAGAAAAGAGAATCATCAGATTTCCACAACCAATCAATGGCATAAGTGCTAATAAGAATCCTTTGTTATGTTCAAAACCACCCATCATATTAAAGATTGAATCGATATTCATTGCACCTTTATTGATCATTATATAAAGCCATGGAATAAAGCCTTTTTCATCCTTGAATCTATCTGTTTTATAATTAACCATATTATATTTTCCAGTTTTATTTAATATTGACCATGATTCTTGTGTATAACTCCAGATATTCATTAAAATTATAAATATTGATAGTAAAATAATTTGGAGAGGTTTTATGTTTCCTTTAACTGATACAACTAATGCAATAATTACAATGATGGTTGATATGGTGTCTGCAACTGAATCCCATGCTTCTCCTAGAAGAGAAGTTTCATTATATTTTCTAGCCATTCTACCATCCATTGAATCAAAAAGATAACCTGTCATATATAAAATTGCACCTATTTCATATTTTTTGTATAAAATCATATATGATGATGTTAATCTCATGATGAAACCAATTGTAGTTATCATATTAGGGGTTAGTCCTAGAATGTCATGAAAAAATGGAATTACTAAATCAGCGATTGGGTAAAAAAAATAGATATCAGAATAAGACTCTAAATTTTGATACTTATCTAAATTCATTTTTCTTTTTCTTTATTATTGTTTATTATATAACAATTTTTTATTCTTTTGAATCATCATCATACTCCTCAAAATCCATCTCTTGGTTTGCATCAAACTCAATGTAGTGGTTGTACAAGAGGTTAATGTAACTAGATACACCAATTTCAAAAACATCATCATACTTATCACAAAGATTCGCATTCTTCACATCATTGACAAAAACTGACTTGATAAGTTTACTATCTGAATCGTAGTAAATCTTTACATTACCATAGGCAACAGAATCACCATAGTTTGATTCACCAATAACGTTAATTTTGTATTGGTAATATTCATCAGTTTTTCCCAAACATTCGATTGAAACATGATACATATTGCTTTTATTGTCAGGTGAAATAAATGTAAGAAACTCAATCGTATCACTAACTAGAAAACCATCTTTATCGTAGTCAAGATGTGTGTAACCGTTACCGATTTTGTAGCCCAAGAATTCCATTTTATGAAATGGTATTATATTAATACTAACTATACATTATAAAATAAATCAATTTTATAATATTAAAAATAATTCAAAAAAGATTAAAAGATTGTAGGGAGTAAGGTTTAATCAACTTCTTCAGCGGAAGGATGCGATTGTTGTCCCATATTAGGCATACCACCATCTTGTTGGTATAAACGAGTCATAATTGGGTTAACAATATGTTCAACTTCCTTTTGCTTATCTTGATAGACTTCTGTTTCAACAGTTTGGTTCTTATCTAGCCATGCAATCGTGTCATTAATCGTACGTGTAAGTGTTTCTTTATCTTCAGCTGATAGTTTACTAGCGAGTTTTTCATCTTCAATGCTACTACGAAGATTATAAACATAGCTTTCAAGACCATTCTTACATTCAATACGTTTGCGGTTTTCTTCATCTTCTTGACGATGTGCTTCGGCTTCTCGGACCATCCGTTCGATATCTTCTGAACTGAGACGACCCTTATCATTGGTAATTGTAATCTTTTGTGATTTACCACATGATTTGTCAGTTGCTGTTACATTAAGAATACCGTTGGCATCTAGTTCAAATGTAACTTCAATTTGAGGGACACCACGAGGAGCAGGTGGAAGACCCTTAAGTTCAAACTTACCTAGGAGATTGTTATCACGAGTAAAACCACGTTCACCTTCATATACTTGAATGAGAACACCTGGTTGGTTATCAGCATAAGTTGTAAATACTTGTTGTTGTTTAGTAGGAATTGCAGTGTTACGTTTAATAATTGGTGTCATTACACCACCTGCGGTTTCAAGACCAAGCGAAAGAGGTGCTACATCAAGTAGAAGTACTTGATTAAGAGTTTCATCTGATTGAGCAGCACCCGATAGAATGGCGGCTTGGACTGCAGCACCATAAGCAACGGCTTCATCGGGATTAATACTCTTGTTGAGTTCTTTACCATTGAAGAAATCTTGAAGGAGTTTTTGAACCTTAGGGATACGTGTTGAACCACCAACAAGAATTACTTCATTGATATCACCTTTGCTCATCTTAGCATCACGAAGAGCATTTTCAACAGGGGTTAGGGTTCCACGGAAAAGGTCAGCACAGAGTTCTTCGAAACGAGCACGAGTAATCTTAGTGTAAAAATCAATACCTTCATAGAGTGAATCAATTTCTACACTGGCTTCCGTGCTAGATGAGAGGGTACGTTTAGCACGTTCACATGCTGTACGGAGACGACGGAGAGCACGTGAGCTAGTTGTTAGGTCTTTATCACGGTTTTTACGTTTAAATTCAGCAACAAAATGGTCAACAAGACGATTGTCGAAGTCTTCACCACCAAGATGGGTATCACCCGCTGTAGATTTGACTTCGAAAACACCTTGGTCAATAGTTAGTACGGAAACGTCGAAAGTTCCCAAAGTTTTTTGTTATCGTTAGGCTCTTTATCCTAACTTCTTATACTTTCATATAAGTTCAGACTATATCTTATAAATATTTTAATATGATTAAAATACTTATTCGGGCGTTCGTGGGTTATTATATGTATTAACCTAGTCGTTGAACCTTACCTTACGGTCTTGGCTGCTGATTGCCCAATCCCATTATTTTTCAAACTTTCACACTTGCTTCCTTTTGAGTAAAAAAGGAAACTATGTTGTAGTATAATGGGCTCTAAGGGGTTTCCAGCAATTAACCCGATTTTTTTTATACTTGGAGGCAGATTAAAATCGACGTTTACCACCAAGGTCAAAAATAAGAATGTTATGTTCCTTGTCATTGATTTTATCAAGACCATAAGCAATTGCAGCGGCTGTTGGTTCATTGATAATACGAAGAACATTAAGACCAGCAATTGCACCTGCGTCTTTAGTTGCTTGACGTTGACTATCATTGAAATAAGCAGGGACTGTAACTACTGCATCAGTTACCTTTTGACCTAGATAAGCCTCAGCAGTTTCCTTCATTTTAACGAGAATCATTGATGAGATTTCTTCAGGAGTAAAACGCTTTTTCTCACCCTTGAATTCAACCTCAAATTTAGGTTTGTTATTTTCATTAACAACTGTAAAACTCCAATGTTTCATATCTGATTGAAGGTCTTCATTGTTAAAACTACGACCAATTGCACGTTTTGCATCAAAAATCGTATTTGTTGGATTCATTGCAATTTGATTTTTGGCTGCATCACCAATAAGACGTTCAGTATCAGTAAAAGCAACATGAGAAGGTGTTGTACGATTACCTTGGTCATTTGCAATAATTTCTACTTTACCATTTTGAAATACACCTACAGCTGAGTAGGTTGTACCAAGATCAATACCAATTGCATAAGAAGTCATTTTAATAAGTTTATATAAGTCTGTGTGTTTAACTATATTAAAATTTTTCTTAAATTAATTTTAATTTTCTTAATTAAATATAAAACATAAAATGGTTCTTTCTAAAAATAAACGTGGTGGAAGTCGTAAAATGAATAACAAACGTGGCGGTAGCCGTAAAATTTCAAATAAACGTGGCGGGGCTGTTCGTATGCCTTTAGAATATTTTGGAGGTGATTCTGCTAGATATTTTCCTGCTGGTGATGCTGCCTTAAAAGATGGTTCAAGTGCGTATGGTCCATTTTACTCAGTATCACAAGGCGTTGCTAGCCCTGATGGTCAAATGTTTGGTCCCAATGTAGGTCCTTACCCTAACTCATCATGCACTCAAACTGGTGGTAGAAGACGTAGTTCTAAACGCTCAAAGAAATCCAAGAAATCCAAGAAATCTAAGCATGGTCGTAAATAAATAATAAATAATAAAATTGAAATATTATAATATTAGATTTGTTTCAAAACTATAATAAAATGGATATTGAGGACATTCACATTTTACTTAAAATGGTTAAACATGCTAGCATGGGTAATCATTTGAATTTTATATCTTTTATCATTCGAAATTCTGAGAAAATTAAATTCCTAGATAATTTTAGAATTTATGATTATGTTTTAGAATCCATTTTATGTAAAACCCTCCTACAAGTCTTTGAAATTAAAAATTGGACTTCACTAGTTGAAACAGCAATTATGAACGATAAGATTTATAATATCTTTACAAAAGATGAAACCATACCGTCTTTTGAAGTTTTGACTGTTACATGTGAAGTATTTAATCTAGTATATCATGAAAAATTAAATAACCTAGTTATTCACTTTCTATCTACAACATCTGATAATTATCTATTGTATTGTATGACAGAATGGATTAAAATGACTAATAATCATAAGATGGAATTATCGATTAATATTAATGAAACAAATTTAAAAACATTCAATCAAATGATGCGTGAAACTTCACATCCAGTTATTGAACAACCTTTTAAACATAATAATCTATGGAATATTATGGTTCCAGTTTATTACAAAGAAACTAAAACGATTACTATTGGAATTTGTTATGATGGTATGGGATGGTACAATACACTTTCTATTTCACTTTTACCACAAAATAAAAGCAAACCATACTTCTTTACAATGAATGGTGGTTCTAGTATGGAAGATTTTGAATTTAATGATAAATTTTTCAGAAATAATCAACCACCTCATAATAAAATGTTTGATATTAACATGGTCCTAGAACATATAGCTAACAAGACTTTCACTAATTATTTGTTTTCATCTTGAATCATATAATTCTAGGTTCCATCCACATTCAGCTGCATTTTCTCTTAAAGATTTAGAATCTCGTACATTTGAATCGGAAGTTTCTGCGATAATCAGATATGGATAAAAAATAATGACTTGGTTATGATATTTAGTATTAATATTTCTAAGAGGTTCTAGGTCCCATGGTTTTCTAGATACCATAATATAGTTTATTAATTCTTGAAAGATTGATTGATTGATACCAATTGCAAATGCACCTG
>JACCED010305585.1_pt1 | contig 11590 bp, 9 predicted proteins | sample 7455021 | NCBI WGS metagenome assembly JACCED01 (sample SAMN15323456, study PRJNA562643) | freshwater metagenome | isolation source: river surface water | place: USA:Blue River Watershed | collected 2017-08-19
AGCCTACGCTCCCAGTAATGCGCGTTACAAGGTCTACATGATTGACGAGGTGCATATGCTCACCAATCATGCCTTTAATGCCATGCTCAAAACGCTCGAAGAGCCCCCTGAACATGTGAAGTTCATACTTGCGACTACTGATCCACAAAAGATTCCAGTAACTATTCTGTCACGTTGCTTGCAGTTCAATCTCAAGCAAATGCCAGTACCGCTTATCGTTGAGCATTTAGAAAAAGTACTCGCCGCAGAAAACGTCGATTGCGAAACCAATGCACTGCGTGTTTTAGCTAAAGCAGCACAGGGTTCGATGCGCGATGCTTTATCGCTCACCGATCAAGCAATTGCCTATGCTGCTGGCAAAGTATCTGAAGAAGCAGTGCGTGGCATGCTCGGCACATTGGATGATGCTTATCTCATTCGCATTCTGGATGCCCTGATTGCAAAAGATGGAGCGACATTGCTGGCTATCTCAAATGAGATGGGTGAGCGCAGTATGTCTTTCTCATTAGCACTGGCAGATCTATCAAGTCTCATTCAGAAAATCGCTGCCGCACAAATTGTCCCAGAATCTGTTTTAGAAGATTGGCCTGAAGCAGCAGAGATTCGTCGCTTAGCTGGTGCGCTTACAAAAGAAGAAGCACAACTCTTCTACCAAATTAGCATTACGAGTCGTCCTGACTTATCGCTTGCCCCAGATGAGCAAACTGGTTTTGCCATGACGCTCTTGCGCATGTTGGCCTTTCGTCCCGGAAATGAAACACCAGGCAGAGCAGGGAACTCCGCACCACCAGTAGCATCAGCACCTAGATCCTCAGCACCAGCAAATCAAACAGCTGCTCCAGTTAGAACTTCAGCACCTGCACCTACAGCATCCGCTCCAGCCCCTATGGCAGCTAAGCCTGCCGCTTCAGCTCCTCCAGCTCCTGTACCAGCGGCCACCGCATCTGCAGCCAATCGTCCAGACTGGCATGCCTTGATGCGTCAGTTGCCGGTTAAAGGTTTGGTTCAGCAGTTAGCGTTTCAGACAGAATTACAAGATTGGGAAGATTCACCATCGGGCGTGCGCGCTACGGTTGTGACGCCAATGCCGCAACTGGCTTCAGAAGCTTCTGTTGGTCGTCTTGCTGACGCATTAACTGCACACTTTGGCACACCGATCAAAGTAGTAATAGAAAAGGGTGAAGTTGAAGGCAAGACAGTCGCTAAAGTCGATGCGCAGATTCATCAAGAGAAAAGACAAAACGCAGAGCAGATGATTGCTCAAGATCCATTTATTCAGCAATTAGAAAAAGAGTTTGGAGCCAAAGTCGTTGGTGGTTCTGTGAAGCCTCTTTGATTGCCAAATTTAACAATATTAGATACGAGGAAATAAAGCGATGATGAAAGGTGGCCTTGCTGGTTTGATGAAACAAGCCCAGCAGATGCAAGAGAAGATGAAGCTAGCGCAAGAGCAATTGGCTGCGCTAGAAGTCACTGGCCAAGCTGCCGGTGGTTTGGTTAAAGTCACCATCTCTGGCAAACACGAAATGAAACGCGTGCAGATCGATCCAGGCGCAATGGATGATCGCGAAATGCTCGAAGACTTATTAGTCACTGCCTATACAGAAGCATTCAAACAAGTAGAGGCGGCTAATGCACAAGTCATGTCTGGTGCTACTGCTGGTATGCCTATGCCTCCTGGCTTTAAATTGCCGTTTTAATCATTAATAAAAAACTCTTCACTTAATGGCACGTCAAGAAGCCCCACAAGATGCCCTCGGTCGATTGATTGAGGCATTGCGTGTATTGCCTGGAGTAGGACCAAAGTCAGCGCAACGCATGGCTTTCTACCTACTGCAACATGATCGCAATGGCGCAGCCGTATTAGCCCAGTCATTAGGTGAGGCTGTAGAAACAGTGGGTCACTGTGCCCGTTGCAATACCTTCTCCGAAACCCAAATCTGTGCAACTTGTAATGATGATCGTCGTGATCCATCTTTACTGTGCATTGTGGAAACACCAGCCGACCAAGTGATGGTCGAGCAGACTCTCAGCTTCAAAGGCAATTACTTTGTATTAATGGGCCGCATCTCACCACTCGATGGCATGGGTCCCAATGAAATCCACTTCGATCGATTGCTCAATCGTATTGAATCTCCAGATACTGGAGTGCCAGTCAGAGAAGTTGTTCTGGCAACCAACTTCACCAGTGAAGGTGAGGCCACAGCTCACTACATTGGTGAAGTACTCAAATCCAAAGGTATTAAAGTCACCAGAATCGCCAGAGGTATTCCGGTGGGTGGTGAGCTGGAGTATGTGGATGCAGGCACATTAGCCAGAGCGCTGATGGATCGAAGATAAATGAGGCTTTGACCACACTAATTTCAGTAATTACGGGGCCTTGAGCCCCTTTTTTATTCCTAAGGAAATGGTATAATGTAGTCACAATGAGACTACAATTAATTTCTAAATCTATTAAACTAGGGCACTTATGACTATTGCCGATACCTATGTGCGTGCCAGGATTGACATGGCAACCAAGAACAAGGCCTCAGATGCACTTGAGGCGATGGGTTTGTCTATCTCCGATGTCATTCGAATGCTGATGTTGAGGATTGCTGATGAGCGCCAACTTCCATTTGCTGTGAAGGTGCCAAATGCAACAACACGAAAAGCAATGGCAGAATTGGAGTCGGGGAAGGGTAAGCGTTTTAAATCAAGCAAGGATTTAATGGCGGACCTGCATGCGGGAGATTGAAAAATCATCAGCATTTAAAAAAGACTTTAAACGTATCTATGCAAACCCAATTCATCGCAAGGATATTGAGCGCCTATTACTGACGGCAATTGATTTGCTGTTAGTTGATGCAGATTTACCCAAGAGACTCCGTGACCATGGGCTTATTGGTGATTGGCATGGTCATCGTGAATGCCACATCAAGCCCGATGTATTACTAATTTATAAAAAACCGGATCTCAAAATATTGCGTCTCGCAAGGTTGGGCTCACATAGTGATTTATTTATTTGACCCTAATTGACGATCGCTGAGATTGTTTCGTCACTAAATCGACATAAATTCTAGGTAAATTACCCCTTTTTGGGGATAATTTGGCCTGCACTCCAGTTGAGCTTCAATCTCACGCCGTGCCTATCTGAGTTGTCTTGTTTGTTACCCCGGTAGATCTGGCTCATTAGCCATTGATGCTAAGTATTGTGAAATTGTGAATGACCCACAAATCCTATCTTCTCCTGTTGAGCTTGTTTACTGCCATTTGCAGCACGACTGCGCTCGCTCAAAAAGCAGGCTCAGGCTCGGATCAAGTTGCGAGCTTTGCCTCGCCGATTGATGATCTACCAACCGAGGGAAGTTTGTGGGGCATGCCTGTAAATCTTCACGGTCAAACCACTTACATTAATCAGCGTTACAACAATTTCACATCCTCATACGCTGGCGAAAATAGTTTGAGCGCTCAGAAGTCGATGAGCTACACCTGGTCTGGCACGCTATTCATGGGCGCACGAATTGCACCCAATACCGATGTCTATTTCAATCCAGAAGTTGTATCCGGTATTCCATTCTCCGATCTAGCAGGTTTAGGCGGATTTACCAACGGTGAAGCTACTAAAGCCAATGGCGTACAAGCCAAGTTTTATTCTGCCCGTGCTTTTGTACGTCAAACGATCAATCAAGAAGGCGATAAAGTCGTTCTTGAGAATGAAGCTAATCAAATTACTCAAACAGTGAGTAGCAACCGCGTTGTGCTCACTGGCGGCCAGTTCTCTACGCTCGATATTTTTGACGATAGCCGATACGCTAAAGACCCCCGCATTCAGTTCATGAACTGGGGCAATATGACCTACTTGGCATATGATTATGCAGCCGACGCACGTGGCTACAGCTGGGGCTTGGCAGGGGAGTGGTATCTCGATAACTGGGTAATGCGCGCCTCACGCATGCTCGCACCGAAATCCCCCAATGGCCGTGATCTCAATTGGCAAATCTTTAATACTTACGGCGATCAAGTCGAGGTAGAGCGTCAGCACAATATTGCCGATCTGCCTGGTAAGGTCAGCGTTTTGGCTTATCGCAACAAAATGATGTTGGCTAGGTTCTCTGACGCTACCAATTACATTGATCAGGACCCAAATGCTCGCCAAGGCACTCAAGCGATTAATAACGTCCGCAACAATATGCAGATCAAAACCGGTATTGGTATTCATGGTGAGCAAGCTCTAACAAAGGATCTTGGTATTTATGGCCGGGCCTTTACTTCCGATGGCCACACAGAGACCATGTCTTTTACTGAAGCCGATAATTCACTATCAGTTGGTTTGGGTATGAATGGCACAAGTTGGAAGCGTCCCAATGACAGCATTGGAATCTCGATGATGCAAAACGGCTTGTCGAGCTATCGCCGTTCTTACCTGCAGGCAGGCGGCGTTTCTTACTTTATTGGCGACTACGCTAGCCCAAGCCAGACGATTTCCTACTCACCGGAGCGGATCGGCGAGGTTTATTACAACGCCACCGTGATCAAGAACGTTTTGGCCGGCTTGAACTTTCAGCACATCATCAACCCAGCCTATAACTCTGCTCGTGGACCGGTAAATATCCTGTCTTTTAGGGTGCATGCTGAATTCTAGGTTCTAGAAACCGGGTTAATTTAATTATTGTCTTTAGAATCAATAAGATACAAAACCTCAATTAATAGACTTTTAGGCATTCCCCCCTATAATCTTCAAAACCCCCAGTAAATGTAGGGAAATCTACCTCTGGGGCTATAAAAACAGCATTAGTACAGATTTAGAGGCAGCCGATTTGATTCACGGCCAGGTTAAAACTAGCGAACCGATTGTTGTAAGAGCAAACCCCTCAACGTGGACGGCTCGTGCTTTTGCCCCTCTGTTTTTTGTAAGCGCTGTTTTTGCGCAAACATCCCCCGCAAATACTGCAATTCCGGCTAGCGTGACCCTGCAGACAAATGAATCTAAAGAAGTTCTATCTGCGCCCCCACTAGTGAGCAATGCAAGCAGTGCTTCGAATGCTCCAAACGTAGCCAATGCCACGTCCTTGTTTGCGCCAATAAGCCAAAACAATACACCGAAGATCTATACCAAGGGTGTGCCGTCTGGCCCTGCAGAAATGGATTTACGCCAGCTTTGGAATGAGCTCAAACTCAATAACCCGCAGCTGTCTTCATTGCGTGAGTCGTATTTGTCTGCGAAAGCAACGGTGCCTCAGATTAATGCTCCAGCCAATCCTCAAGTAGGTTTAGTGTGGTCAGGTATGCCAGCGAATTCACCGCTGGGATTGGGTGGTGCTAATGCGCCTTCCCCGCAATACCCCAATGGCATCAGTAGCAATAACTCCATTTCTATTGCGCAGCCGTTTCAGTTTCCAGGTAAGAAAAGCCTGGCATCGGATATTGCTAACACCAATGCTGAGGCTTTATTAGCGCAAAGCGAATCAACCTACCTACAGTTGGGCGCACAATTATCGACCTTGTACTACACCGCCTTAGCATCACAAAAGCAGTTACAGGTTCTGAAAGAATCGGTGATGCGTTTGGAAATGATTAAGAACGTCGCAAAAGCACGCTACGCCAATAATGCTGCCGCTTATGTTGAGTATCTCAATGCGCAAGTAGCGCAAAGCGCAGCACAAGCCGATCAATTTAATGTCGAGCGTCAGCTATCAGTTGCTCTAAACAATATCAATACTTTGGTAGGTCGCCACTCGAGAGAAAAGCTGGTCTTGCGCGGTGATGTGCGCCGCGCTATCAATAGCGTACCCACTTTGCTGGAGTTGGAGGACTATGCCGAAAATAGTCATCCCTCATTAAAGAGTTCAGCATTGCAACTAGAGGCTGCTCGCAAAGGCGTGGATCTAGCCAAGAAAGCTTACCTACCTGATTTCCAAGTGGTTGGCTCTTCATTTACGCCGCGTGGTCCATTCTCGGCTAATAACGGTGCGATGTTCTATCAGCTGGAGCTAGATCTCATCATTCCTCTGTACTTCTTTACTAAGGAGAAGTATGGAGTAGAGCAAGCGCAGCGCAGTCAGGCGGCAGCTGAAGCTGGCAATATCTCCAATCGTCAACAAATTGTGTTGGCGGTTAATAGTGCTTATGCTACATATGAGCAGGCCAAGAGTCAGGCGCAATTTTTAAAAGAGCGCCAAGTACCCCAAGCAGATGCCGCCTATAAGGTCGGTCTGACTCAGTACTCCAATAATGGTCAGGGATTTAACGATTTGCTGACAGCGCAAACCCAATTGCGTAGTCTTGAAGTTCAATTAGCGCTAGCGGAGAGTAATCTGCTACAAGCGCAAGCGGTATTGCTGGTTACGTCTGGCAAAGAACCTTTTTAAGGAGCAGTGTTGAAAGACAAAATTCTTTCTTTTTTAAAACAGCTTGCCATTAAAGTAAAACCCATCTTTGATAAGGTCTTGCACTTTGGCGGCCAGCGACTGCATCTGGTGCTTGCTAGTGTTGCTGGTCTGTATTGGAATCTGAGTCCCCAAAATCGTCACCGTATGCGTTTGGCCGCATTTGCCTTTGCCATTCTGTCAGTGGGCATTGTTGTTGGTCGCATTAGTAATGTGAACCGCAACGTCAAAATCGAAGCTTCGGACAAGGCCCTCAAAGTAGAGAAGAGCGGCATCCTGGAATTAAAACTTCCCGGCATCAAACTCAATCCAGACATTTATATTTTCCAAACTGCAGAAAAAGTGCAGGTGCCAGTCGATATCAAAGTGCCGGGCCGTTTAGCATTTAATGCAGAAAAATCTAAGGTGTTATCAGCACGTGCTCCTGGACGTGTAGAGCGCATCTATGCGTTTGATGGTGCAGAAGTCAATGTTGGCTCCCCGATAGTGGAACTCTATAGCCCTGAATTTCTGTCTGCCCAACAAGAGTATTTGCTCTCCTCAAAAACAGCTAAGGTGTTGGAGACAAGTAAGACCATGAGTGATTTGCTAGGAGATGCCCGCATCACCCAGCAAGCTGCCGCAAACCGGATGCGTAATCTCGGTGCTGGTGATGGCGATATCAAGGCAATCGAAACTACCGGCAAAACCCAAAACAACCTAGTAATGCGTTCTCCATTAAAAGGGGTGGTGGTCAAGCGTAATGTGGAACCAGGCTCCGCCGTAAACTCAGGTGACGTCATTGCCACTTTGGCTGATCCAAAGCAACTCTGGTTCTTGGGTAATGTATTTGAGCAGGACTTACGCTTGATCAAGCCGGGCCAAAAAATGGTTCTGCATGTCGAGGCTTATCCGGATAAAGAGTTTGTGGCTTATGCAAACTATATTGCCCCGACAATTGATCCGCAAACCCGCGCCTTATTGGTTCGTGCCGAGATCGAAAATAACGACGATCTCCTACGCCCTGATATGTATGCATCCGCCAAACTAACCACCGGTATGGCCGATGCTATCGTGGTACCGCAAACCGCAGTAGTGCGCATACGCGAGATGCGTTATGTGATTATCAAGGTTGGTGATGAGGCCTACCGTCGTCTTCCTGTTAGAGGCTATGACCTCAATAGTAAAACATTTGCGATCACCGAGGGCGTTGAGCCTGGGGCGCATATTTTGGCTGAAGGCGCTGTCTTGTTAAACGATCGATTCGCTAAGCAGGAAGACTAAGTGAGCGCATTTACTTCCTTTATTCGGGGCGTACTTGAGAAGCGGGTGCTGGTCATCGTTGGCTCGATCGTGCTCCTTGGCTTGGGGATGTTTAGTCTTTCTAAGTTACCAATCCAGCCATATCCTGGTGTAGCGCCATTAACGATTCAGGCGATTTCTCAATGGCCTGGCAGAAGTACTACTGAAGTAGAGCAGCAAGTCACCATCCCGGTAGAAAATGCCTTAGCTGGTATCCCAGGGCTTCAAGCCTTCCGCTCGGTATCCTTATTTGGCTTGTCTGTTGTAACGCTCAAGTTCAATGACACAACAGATCCTTTTAAAGCGCGCCAAACATTGATTACCAGTTTGGCTAACGTGAGTTTTCCGCCTGGGGTCGCCTCTAGTATTAGCCCTGACTCGGATGCGACAGGCGAGATTATGCGTTATGAAGTGAAGTCAGATTACGCTTCATCGACCCAATTAAAAACATTGCAGAACTATGAGATCTATAAAGAGCTCAAGCAAACCCCAGGTGTAGCCGATGTGTCTTCATTTGGCGGCAAGGTTCGCCAGTACCAAGTCATTGTTAGTCCAGAAAGTCTGCAATCGAAGGGCGTCACGGTTAATGAGCTGATTGCGGCTTTAACTAACGCCAATAGCAATACTGGTGGCGGACTATTGCCTAGTGGCGAGCAGCAGTTTGTAGTGCGTGGTGTAGGCCTATTAAAAAATATTGATGACATCAAGCGGGTAGTGGTGTCTATTCATAATGGAGTGCCGATTCGGATTGGTGATGTAGCGCGTGTGGAGATTGGTAATGCGCCGCGTTTAGGTATGTTCCAGTTCAATGACAACCCAGACTCAGTGGAAGGTATTGTTTACCTGCGCCGTGGTGAGAATGCTACTGAAGTACTGGCCAGAGTTCGCAATACCGTTGAAAACATCAACAAACAAATCTTGCCACCTGGAATCGAGGTAAAGCCTTTCTATGATCGCCAAGTCTTGCTAGACATTACGATCGGCACGGTGAAGCACACGCTATTCTTCGGCATCTCATTAGTGCTTGCAGTACTCTTTTTCTTCTTGGGCAATTTGCGTGCTGCAGCAGTAGTGGCCGCAGTGATTCCTTTAGCGCTGTGTGTATCGTTTATTCAGATGCATTTATGGAGCGTGCCGGCTAATCTGATTTCTTTGGGCGCAATTGACTTCGGCGTGATCGTGGATTCTGCAGTGATTCTGACGGAGAACGTCATGCGTCACCTGGAAGAAGGTGGCAAGCGCCTCAATCAAAGCATTATCTTGGCGACGAGTGAAGTGCAGCGCGCCATGATTTATTCCACTGGCATTATTATTGTTGCTTATTCCCCATTATTTTTTATGGGCGGAGTTGAAGGCATTATCTTCAAGCCAATGGCATTCACCATGGGCTTTGCTTTGATTGCCGCCATGATTCTGAGCTTAACTTTCTTACCTGCCATGATCTCTTTGGTCTTTGGTGAGAACTTGCACCACAAGCCGCCTGGATTTATCACCAAACTTTTGGATGGCTATAAGCCGCTGCTCAGAAAGTGGATGGATCGCCCATTAACAGTAGTTTCAGTGGCGGTATTTGTATTAGGGCTGACTTTATTAAGCATTACCCGCCTGGGCACTGCTTTCTTACCAACTCTGGAAGAGAACAATATTTGGTTGCGAGTGACTTTGCCAAATACGGTGGATTTGGATTACTCGGTCAAGATAGCCAATCAGTTACGCGAGACTTTCCTAAGGCAACCCGAGATTGACAAAGTGGCTGCCCAGATTGGTCGTCCGGATGATGGTACAGACTCCACCGGCGTATTTAACCAAGAGTACGGGCTCTATTTAAAGAGTCCAGATAAGATGCCAAGCGGCTCTAGCAAGAAAGAGTTAATTGCCCATCTTGAGCAAGAGCTCAACAAGATTCCCGGTGTGACTTACAGTTTCTCGCAATACATTCAGGACAACGTGAATGAAGCACTCTCTGGCGTCAAGGGTGAGAACTCCGTCAAGATTTACGGCACAGACTTAGAGGTCTTGGATCAAAAAGCCCATGAGGTAATTGAGCAACTCAAAAAAGTACGGGGTGTAGCGGACGAAGGCATCCTTAAGGAATTAGGTCAGCCGACTTTAAATATTCAGATTGATCGAGAACGTGCTGCGCGTTACGGCATTAATGTAAATGACATCCAGACAGTAGTTGCCAACGCCATTGGTGGCGCTGCGGTGACCAATCTTCTCGAAGATGAAAAAACTTTCGGCATAGCCATTCGCCTAAACGAAGGTAGTCGCAACGATATTGCTGATATTGGACACCTATTAGTAGATTCGCCTAATAGTGCAGCTATTCCTTTATCGATGGTGGCAACAGTTCAATTAAGCGATGGCCCATTCTTCATCTATCGTGAAGCCGGTAAACGTTACATCGCTATTAAGTTCAGCGTACGTAACCGCGATTTAGGTAGCGCTGTAGAGGATGCGCAATTCTTGGTGGAGAAGAACATCACCTTGCCACCAAACTACTCGATTAGTTGGGATGGTCAATTCAATCAAATGAAGCAAGCTCAGAAAAAACTCATGCTGATCGTGCCTTTGGCATTACTGGGCATCTTCTTGTTACTTGTGAGTGCTTTTGGTAATTTCCGGGATGCGGTAATTGTGATGATCAACGTACCGTTTGCAGCGATTGGTGGCGTGATTGCTCTGCATCTCGCAGGCGAGACCTTAAGCATCTCCGCCTTCTTTGGATTCTTATCTTTATTTGGTATTGCCATTCAGGACGGTGTGATTCTGATCTCCTTTATTAACAAGACGGCGGCTACCGAGCATGGTGAGATGAAAGATGTCATGGTGGAGGGCGCCTCCTTGCGAGTGCGCCCGGTACTCATGACGGCAGCGCTTTCTGGCCTGGGACTCTTACCAGCCGCTTTATCTCACTCGATTGGCTCTGAGGCACAACGTCCTTTAGCCCTAGTGATTGTGGGTGGTATGGTGACAACGACTATTTTGACCCTCTTAGTATTACCAGTAATATATGGATGGTTCCGAGGTCGCACACTAACCCAGATGGCAAAAGCCTAGGGCTACTAAGAAGGCATTGATATTCATGAGTGAAAATACAAAACAGCCGCACATTCTCATTTCAAATGATGACGGCTACCTTGCCCCCGGTCTTTTGGCCTTGGTTAATGCTATTCGTCCATTGGGGCGAGTAACAGTCATTGCCCCTGAGCAAAATCATAGTGGCGCCTCCAATTCTTTAACGCTTTCACGACCACTATCGATTCATCGTGTGGCTGGTGGCGAGCGTGATGGTTTTCTATTTATTAACGGCACTCCAACTGACTGCGTCCATATTGCGATGACAGGTTTCTTGGATGAAAAACCGGATCTCGTGGTCTCTGGTATTAATCAAGGCGAGAACATGGGCGAGGATACTTTGTACTCTGGCACCGTTGCCGCTGCAGTGGAAGGTGTGATGTTTGGAGTTCCTGGCATTGCCTTTTCACAGATTGATAAGGGTTGGAATCGCATCGAGGATGCGGCCAAAGCTGCGCACGATATCGTCGCGCAGATGTTGGCATCCAAGTTGGGCCACACTGAAGGTGCCGCCACATTACTCAATGTCAACATCCCCAATCGTCCTTACGCTGATTTATCTCGTTGGCGTGTAACCCGTTTGGGTAATCGCCATCATTCGCAGCCGGTAGTAGTTCAAAAAAGCCCACGTGGTGATGACATATATTGGATTGGAGCGGCAGGGCATGCAAAAGATAGCTCTGAAGGCACAGACTTTCATGCAATTGATGAGGGATGCATCTCGATCACGCCGATGCAATTGGATTTAACACATCATGCTCGCTTAGCTAGCATGCGCGCTAATGGCTGGACGCGCGGTTGAGACCAGCAGCGGAGCGTAATGCTGGCCATCGGCAAGCCTTAGCTGCGAAAGTGCTCGCAGC
>JACCED010924665.1_pt1 | contig 11587 bp, 18 predicted proteins | sample 7455021 | NCBI WGS metagenome assembly JACCED01 (sample SAMN15323456, study PRJNA562643) | freshwater metagenome | isolation source: river surface water | place: USA:Blue River Watershed | collected 2017-08-19
CTGAATGATTGTTTTTGCTGTCATCAAATCATCACCTAGGTCGTGACCAGCAGATGTTCTGACACGGGTGATGATTTTAGGGCCGAATGAGCGGGCAGTTGGCTCTCGCTTGTACTCTAGGATGACTGACTTGATTTCATTATAGCGCATAGTCTAGTATTTATCACTAGACTGGCTACAGTCAGAACAAGGACTGAGGTTTGCGTTTGGATTTAGAGGCGGACATTGCTTGTAGGACAGCAATATCTGTTCTAGCAGTATGAATTTCTTCGTGGATAGTCTTAGTCGTATCTTCTAGAGTAGATAAACGATCACCCATAGCTTCAATCTTACCGTGTAGCTCTGATAAAGATAGATTCTGCGCTCCGTTTTGAGTACCTACCTTCTCAAGAGTTTCATTGAGTTTCTTGAACCATGCTTTACCTTGCCACCAAGCGCCGCCAAGCGTAAACACAAACGCTAACAGCGGCCAGTCTTCTTTGATGGTCTGTAAGATTTCAAGTATGTCCATACTGTATTTATCATCTATTAGCTAGAGGATTGTCTAAGGCTCGTTGAATCTTCTTGTCTACGTTAGCGTTAGTTTCTTTGATAGCAGAGTCTAAGTCACGGCGCATAGAGTTTTGCTCACCCTGAACTTGCTTTAAGGTTTGTCTAACCTCAGTTTGTGCTTCCTTTACTGCTAAGTCAGTCTCACGCTGATTCTGTTTGACACTGCGCTCGACACCCTCTACTACTGACTCAAGACGACGAATATCATTCTTCAAATCGTTCTTGATATCTTGTGTGTACTGTACAGACTTCTCACTATTTTGCATAGTGATCTCCATCTTCTTGTTTAGTTCACTCAAGTCTGGTGCTACATACTCGTTGATGCGCTTTTTCATGCCTTGATAGTCTTTGTATACTTCGAAGGCGCCGTAAAGGCCACCTAAGAGTGATGATACTAAAGTAAAAGCTACCATCATCTTAGCCGGCGTGAATTCATATCCACCGATACTGATAACAGTATCTTTACTGGCGTACTTCTTTACTGCTTCTTCGGCAGCGTCAATTTTAGCATTGACATCTTTGATTTCTTCACTCATTTTTTCTCCTCTTGTTTTTGCTCAATTTTAGGAGGATCAATTATCTTGTCAACCTCCTTTGTTATTTTCCCAGCCGTCCAGAATCCAAACGCTGTGAAAAATCCTATGATAAATGCTGTAGCAGCCATATTATTTGTATTGTTGTTCGACCATCTCGGACCATTTTCTTTCGCTACCTAAGCCTAGCAAACGATGACCTCTGCTATTATCTATCACTGCCTGATTCTCATAAACTGACTTTACTTTGTAGAATGGCGCATCAATGTATGAACGATTTACATACAATGCTACCTTTGCGCCGCTCTCAACAATAACATTTACGTTACGTTGCTCAATCAAGTCTTCCATAGTAACTTCATACATTGGTGGTTGCTTAGTGGCGGTAGAGGTTGTTTTAGTTTCTTCTACTTGATTCTGACGAACTTGCTCAGATGCGATATCAACAATTCTATTTACGCCTGGTAAGAATTGATTTGTGCTAAACGTCGAGGTTTGAGATGCTACAGTCATAGAACTAGATTGTAGTTGTTCTTTATTGCTGAATGTTTCAAACGTACTGATAGCAGGCGCTTGATATTGACTAGCAATGTCTGCTTTTGAAATGCTGTAATCAACAGTAGCAACACCCGGCAACTGAGTGCCATATTGCTGTAAGGTGCCTACTCTCGACTGACTGTTTAGATTACCTAGTGATACTGCTCCTTGCGCACTTGACATTACAGACTGCGTAGTTAGACCACTACCAGTAAATGCGGTTTCAGTCTGTGTTGTTTCTACTCGTGTTGTTTGCTGATAGGTGTTTGTAGATGAACCTGCTGATTGTGTAGATTGAGTAGATTGATATGATTGTGTAGATGAACCTGCTGATTGTGTAGATTGAGTAGATTGATATGATTGTGTAGATGCTCTGCCTAAGTTGATACCCATAGATTCAGTAGTGAACTCACTAGTGACTGCTTGTTGCTGAGTAGGTGCGGTCACAGTAGGAATATCTAACCCTAGACTAGTGTTAGATGACTGAGTAGAAGGCATGCTAGTGTATCTAGTAGCGGCAGTGTATGCTGGCATGGTACTAACAGGTGCTACACTCAAACGCTTGAGAGCATCTAAGTAACCGCTACAGTTAGAACGAGCAAGTGGGTTGATTGAACACTCGTCCATAGAGTACTTGAGTCTGAATGAGATAGAGCCTACTTCAGGACCGTAGTAACCCCACCAGTTGCCATTGTAGTCTTGACCAGTGAAGCCAAACTTAGCAGTTGATAACAGTGATGATTCATATGGTGTTGTGAATGTTTTATTCACGCCGAACCAGCGCCAGTCGTTAGAGTTCCATGCTAAGTTGTAGTTGTCTTGTACGATTGTCCGATTGTTCTTGTCGTAGATGTTGACATAAGCAGTTAGCCAATCAGTAGATGCATTGTCCCAGTAGTTACCGTTCTTCCAGCTGAAGCCGTATTCATAGCCAGTTACTTGAACACCAGGCAGTGCTCGAGGAATATTGACCGTTTGTGATACGTTTGTGTATTGTACACCAAAGTTCAATTCACTAGCGCCGTTCACAGCGACACCAGGAGCATAAGCACCGTAGTTACCGTTATTCAAATATGGATAGAAGATTGTACTGGTAGAACTTTGCCAACCAGTATTGTAGCTATTAGACCCAGCGCCATACACAGACAAGTCACCAGTATAACTAGTGACTGGCTGAGCATTAGAACTTGAATAGATTATGAATAATAATACCAAGCATAGTGCCGAGGCCAATTTTCTTGTAGGTATCATCATCTTTTACTTCCTCAACTTTAGGAATCTTGTCTGGGTTAGCTTCCCATTGTGCTTTAGCTTGAGCACCGATAACACCATCATAAGGGCATGGTGTGCCTGCTGCCATCATAGCGTCGAACACACGACGGTCTTGACACATTGTAGAGATAGCGGCTACCTTCATACCCATGTCGTATAGAGTCTTACTCAACTTCAAGCGTTCGCAATTCATATCACGAACTGTACCGCCGCTACTTACGCCTAGAATCTGAGTTTGAACAGCGCCACTGGTACCTGTTGTACATAGGTCGTTGTTGCCGCCACTCATCATAGCAGGAGCAACAGCAGTTGGTGGTGGCTGAATCACACGCTGAGTAATATCAGAAGTATTGATATTGCGGTTAGTCATATCACCTGTTTGAACGTTCTGATTCACGTTGTTAGATGTGCTTGTACTGGTATTGACGTTATTATTAGCATTGGTGTTGTTGCTAGTAGTAGCGTTGTTATTGTTGTACGTCATGGTGCCACTGTTGACGTTGTTGTTATTGAACGTCTGAGTGCCACTATTGATGTTAGTGTTTGTGTTGTTAGTAGTAGCCGTACTAGTATTCACGTTGTTATTCGTGTTGGTATTAGTACTTGTACTAGTGTTTAGATTAGTATTGGTGTTGGTATTGGTGTTAGTACTTGTACTTGTGTTTAGGTTAGTATTGTTGTTTGTATTTGTGTTAGTACTTGTACTTGTGTTTAGGTTAGTATTGTTGTTGGTATTCGTATTTGTATTAACGTTCGTATTTGTGTTAGTACTGGTACTGGTGTTCAAGTTAGTATTTGTGTTGGTATTCGTACTCGTGGCCGTGCTAGTAGAAGTGTTGGTATTTGTGTTGGTATTTGTGGTCGTACCAGTGCTGACCACGTTATTATTGATGGTGGATGTACCGCTGTTGATGTTGTTGACCGTACTTGTACTGGTGGAGTTAGTGTCCACGAGACTCTTTGTGTCATAGACAGTTTGCGCTTGGATGCTGCCAAGAGCAGACACCAAAGCGCCTGTTAAGATTAGCTTTTTCATTGTTTCCCCGCTTTTTTATTATTATTATACTATATGAATCGTCACATGGAGGTTTTTCTTTATTTTTTGGACCATGCTCCCACTCTATTCGTATTTAGCACAATGTTCCAAATTTTGATCCAGATCAACTAAATACTAAAAAAGATAATAACAATTTAGGGGGAAAAGGGTGGATCCATTAACGCTATTTGCGTTGGCCAATGGCGCCGTAAATGCGGTCAAGGCTGGCTGTAAGCTCTACAAGGATATCAAGGGCGCCGCTGGGGAAGTGAAAGAAGTTCTCAAGGATCTGGACGACCAATTCAAAAAGCTACACCCACCAGACAAGCCTGCCACCCCTGAACAAAAGAAGCAGTTTATAGAAGAAAAAGAACGTGTCAAGGAGCTAAACCGCAAGGCTAACGAAGGCACACATACTGACGTATACTCTCAAATCGGCGAAGAGTTGGGCAAGTACTATGACAACTACTACAAGTGTGTTGCTATCTTCGAGGAAGAAGAGAAACGTGCTCATACTGAAGTCTACACCGGTGACTCCTCTCTAGGCAAACGTGCTCTACAGCGTGTCTTAATGAAGAAACAGCTAGAGCAGATGGGCAAGGAACTGCGTGAGTTGATGATTTATCAAAGTCCACCTGAACTGGGTGCTCTCTATACGGAAGTTGATGATATGATGAAGGAGATGGGCGCCGAGCAGAAGGTGCTTATTGCCCGTAAGATGGCTAACGAGGACCGTGAGCGTGAGCGCCGTAAGAAGCGCCTTCAACGACTATATGTAGAAATTACTATCGGCGTATGCGGCATCTTCTTGGCAGCAACTGTAGGCTTAGCTATGGTCTGGGTAGTACACGACCGTATCGAGAAGTACCCACACCTGGGCACAGGCTGGATACCTAAAACAGAACAACAACGTAGACAAGATGCTCTACCAAAGGAATGGATAGGCAGATGACAACCGATGAATTGATATACTGGCTCAATAGGCTAGAGGATCGTGGATTTTTTAGAGCGTGTTTAATAATCATACTTTGCTTGGGAGCTATTTTCGGCTTTTCAATGCTGGCGCTATGGTTCTTGTTTAGACATCATTGATTGATAAATATAATATAACCATTAACTTGAAGGATATTAACAATGGCACTAACAGATCAAATCTTAGGATTAATCAACAAACAACCAAAAGACCCTAATGCTACTCCAGCCCCAAAAGGCAGTCGTAGTGAGCGTGAAGCGGCTCTAAAAGACAAAGCAGGTATGGTCATCTCCATCTTTGCTCTACTCCTAGCGGTCAATAGCTGGTACGGTGGCAAGCTATCTAGCACAGTCTTAAACAACACTCTAGGCGCTAATAACGCTTGGGCACAGTATCAGGCTAAAGCAGGTCGTGGCGTCAGTTATGAAATCGCCTCTAAGACTACTAGCGATCCTAAACTAAAGGCTGAGTTTCAAGCAGAGAAAGAGCGTATGGATGGCGACAAGAAAGAAATCGCTGAACGTGCTCGTGCTATGGAAGCTACCCGTGAAGAAGCTAAGAAGTCATCACCATGGATTGGCTATGCCTCTACCGCGTATCAGTTGGCTATCGTAGTCCTATCAGCAAGTATCTTGGCTGTTAGTATGGCTATGTTCTGGGGCAGTTTTGCTGTTGCTGGTATCGGCGTACTACTAAGTCTAAACGGTATCTACTTGTGGTTCTAAACACTAGATGATCCAAAAGGGCACCTTAGGGTGCCTTTTTTATTGTTCCTTGTCAACGCTTTTGTGGGCTGTGGCGTTGTATATGTATAGGAGGCAAATATGCCAACAGTACAACCAAAATCATGTGAAGCTGACGATAAGCCAGGTAAGAATGAAGTGGAATATCATTCCAGAGTGTGGATGTTCCACAAGGAATGTCCAGATTGTGATACCAAACGTAGCGCACCTTGTCAGAATTGTTCATCCAAATAAGTTGACTTCCTAGTTATTCTCTGTCATAATAAAATCATCACTATGCTTAGTGATAAATAAATTTGAGGATGGTCCTCAAACCTACAGACTTTAACTTATGCTCTTAGTCTGTGAGCAGTAAAAGGAAAATATGATGTATCAATCAAAGCTCGTGGCGAGCCTAAAAGCCAATGGCCGCATTCTACGTGAATTCAAAGACACTGTTTATATTCCATTCGGAAGCGAATACAGTATTCTACTCAAGAACCTAAACACAACCAGAGCAATAGTCAACGTCTACATCGACGGCACCAATATTGTTGAAGGTGGCTTAGTTCTTAACGCTGGACAAGAAGTCGATCTAGAACGTTCAATCATCAACGGCAATCTATCAGCAGGCAACAAACTCAAGTTCATCGAGCGCACTAGTGCTATCGAGAATGGCCCACGTGGTGTCAAACTAGAAGACGGTCTAATCCGTATTGAGTTTCAGTTTGAAGCTCCACGTCCTGTTATCAATGTTAATGATTGGTGGAAGAACAGTATCGTTGGTCAAGGCACTGGTGTACCTCGTGATATCTTCTATGCTACTAACGGCACCTCTGCTAGTGGTGTGAGTGGTAGCACAGGCACTGACCGTTTCACACTAACAGCAAGCGGCAGTATTAGTCAGATGAATGTCAATGGTGTTCTACGTGGTGTTGACTATTCTAATGGTGAAGCTACTAAAGCGGCGGCCGCTAGTGCTATCAATAACGTAGTGCCTCAGAGTGCTACTCACGATGGTATGGCTACTATGGATTGGATGCCCGCTAACGATGTGGGTATCACTGTACCAGGTAGTAAGAGTGAGCAGAAGTTCGTCACTACTACAATGGGTGCGCTTGATCCAGAAAAACACACAATCGTGTTGAAGATTCTAGGTGAGACTCCTGACAACCGGCCAGTGACCGAAGCAGTCACAGTTAAGAAGAAACCAAAATGTGTCACGTGTGGTAAACAGAATAAGGCCACTGCTAAGTTCTGTTCCGAGTGTGGGACCGCGTTAGAAATCTTTGCTTAACAACTAAGGGACCTCAGGGTCCCTTATAAGTTTTAACTATCGCCGTCATTAAAATATATTAGCGAAAAACTATCAAAAATCGTTGACTAATAGAGTAAATAAATGTACAATAGAAACATAGAACAAAAGGTTCTAGACAATTTTCATTTTACATTTAAGGAGAAAAATATGAAAACAGTAGGCGATAAGTTAGAAAAATTTGCAATCACTGGTGTAAAGCCAGGTCAACCAGAAGATGCTTTCTTCACTATCACTGATGAAAGTTATGCTGGTAAGTGGAAAGTCATTGTGTATTACCCAAAGGACTTTACATTCGTGTGTCCAACTGAAATCGTAGCATACGATAAGTTAGCAGGTGACTTTGCTGACCGTGATGCTGTTCTACTAACAGGTAGTACTGACAACGAGTTCTGTAAAGTAGCGTGGCAAAAAGCACACCCTGATCTACAGAAGATTACTCACACTCAATTCGCTGATACACAGCGTGGTGAGTTGTCACTAATCGAACAGCTAGGTGTATTCTATGCTCCAGCTGGCGCGGCTCTACGTGCTACATTCATTGTTGACCCTAACAATGAGATTCAACACGTTACTGTCAACAACCTAAACGTTGGTCGTTCACCAGAAGAAACCTTACGAGTACTAGATGCTCTACAGACTGGCGAACTATGTGCTTGTAACCGTACAGTAGGCGGGGAGACTCTATAATATGGCATTCAACGACACTATCAAAGGTGCGTTGCCAGAATACGCAAAGGACACCAAGTTAAACTTGGACGCTGTCCTCTTGCGTAGCACACTTGACCCGGATGTTGCTATGGGTTGTGCTGTGGCTGCTCTAGCCGCAACAGGCAACGGCAAAGTTCTAAGCATCATGTTAGCAGATGCGCCTGTACACGCAGAGTCGGCAATGACAGCCGCAAGTATCATGGCACAAAACAACGTATGGTACCCATATGTTGAAATGGCAGATGACGAACAGCTAAAAGGATTGCCAGCACAGTTACGTATGAACGCTATTGCGTCACATGGCGGAACTACAAAGGCAAACTTTGAAGCGTTTAGTCTTGCCGCATCTATCGTAGGCAAATGTCACTTCTGTGTCAAGGCACATTACGATACACTCAAGAAGGAAGGCTACACTGTTGAGCAACTTCGTGACATTGGTCGTATTGCGGCAGTAATGAATAGTGTTGCGAAGGTTCTGAATAGCTAAGATATTTTCTGAGCACTGCTATCTGAACTAAGTAAGGGATGATAGCAGAATTATTCTTATATGGGTTCATAACAGCGTTTGGTTGGTGGTCAGCCAATCACTATGTTATTGAACCCTATTTTCCGCCTCCGATTGAGCGCAAGGTAGATGACCGGAAATGATGTCTTGGGTATCTACATTCGCAGCCATCTTCCTACTTGATATTGTCTATACCTATTACCTACGTTGTGTAGCAAACAATCAAGTGATGGGCGCTAGTCTGTGGAGTGTTGCTTGTTATATGTTAGGTAGTTACGCTGTTATCGAATACACATCGAACAATCTACTAATGATTCCCGCTATGCTTGGGGCGTTCTGTGGCACCTATGCTGGTATGAAACTCAAGACTACAAATGAATCTAACTGATATCACCACCAAGGGCTATATTGTTTTGCGCAACTTCTTAGATGAAGGCGATGTAGATCGCTTGATTGGCGGTTATAAACAGTCGATAGATAATAGAGGCTCTAATAAAAACTATGGTGTAGTGTCTAGTAAAATAGATCATAGTCTAGAAGATAAAATACATCCGTTGCTTTCAAGCATAAGAGAAGTTAGCGACCTGACTGTTGATATGTGCTACAAAGGAGGCATGTACTTTCGTTCAGAAAGTATTGACTTCAAATGGCATCAAGACCACGAAACTTACTATCTAACTCAACAAGCAACGAACGCAATAAATTTATGGATACCGCTAATCAAACCCGATAGAAATAATACAGGACTGTCGATAGTTCCATTTGATAAGTTAGGCACTAGTCTAAAACATTTCTTGGGTTTTGGAGCAAGAAATATTACCATCAACGATTCTGGTATTATCGTAGAGGATTGTGAGAATGGTGACAACTTTGAACTAAGTTGTGATATTGAATCACTAGCAGTTAGTCCTGAAATTGGACCTCGTGATGTTCTTGTCATGAGAGGTGATACCTTACACAGAACACAAGATACCATGAATGATCGGTTAGCTATGTCTATCAGATGCTTTGATAGTCGTGGTGTTATTAGTAGAGACAAATTCTACAGTGGATGTCAGCATAAGCATACAATGATAAGCAACAATCCCAGACTGTATCAATCACTAATTGACAAATTCACTCTGACTGATTCAGTACTTGTTGGTGATATCTTACCGCATCATAAGTTCATTAGTAAACTCTAGGAGTAAGTTACCTTGTGGTCGATACTTGCCCTTCAACCAACTGTAACTATCATACCAAAATTGTTCACTCTCAGGATGACAGCCGATCAAGCCTATTCTGTCCTGAAATATAGCCATTGAATCGCCGTTAGCGTATCTGGCGACTGTCTCATAGTTGCCTGGACCGACTAGGGCACAACCATCATAGAAGAACATCCTGTCTTTGATTCCACGCCATTCGATATCAATGTTCTTGGCGTGTGGTCGGCGGGTATCGGTACCAGGTTGTTTTATATATTGGACAGCGTCTACGCCACTGAGTATGTTGAAGTAGTGACTGCCTGCCCAGTAAGCGCCCATACAGATGCCTAAGTACCTGCCACCACGCTCTAGGAAGCTCTCCACTGCGTTTTTATTAGACTTTAGTAGGGTGCCAAAGCTATCGCTGTCTCCGATGCCTCCAGGGAAGGCCACGATATCCACATCATCAAAGAATCCGTCTTCCATTTCGTTCTTTGAGAACAGTCTGAAGTCATAATGATCAGACAATGCCTTAATCATCCCGTTCGCACATTGAACCGAGCACTTTGGGTCATAGATGAATAAGGCTATCTTTGGTTTCACGTGGGTATTTAGTTGTCCAAAAAAGTTGCCTTGAGACACTTTAAGATATATAATAGTGACATGCGCTAGATTCTCAATGGCTGAGTAGGCGATTCTAAACCGCTGTTTGTGTGGGTTCGATTCCCACCTAGCGCACCATTTAACTTAAAGGAAATTAAAATGTCAATGTAGATCCAATATCAATGTAAAGAACTAGTGTTTCACTTCAACAAGAAACATCTAGAAGACCCATCAATCCCTATGTGGGTAATCAAGACACACGGAGTAACCTTCTACGTCAATCACGTATCAGCGGACATTCCATGGTCAACAAAAGAAACGCCTGACAATACGCATACTAAGGGAAGTATCAAGTTCAAGCGATGTAAACTGATTCTCGACCCAGAGAATAACGCAACAGTTACAAGTCTCAGTCTATTAGACAAAACCCTACCATCACCTAAAGGTAAGCATACACGATTGCTTATGAGAGAAGGCTCGACCTTGTTAGAAGCCTTACGAAACGGTGAGTTCAAACACACTGAGTTCAAGGAAGTTGTTGGTGCTTGTCACACTGAGTTTGTTATCTGTGATATGACTGATGAACTTGAGGTCACCGTTGCTCTACTCAAGTACAGCGGCGGATATCGTATCCTTTCTCCTAACGAACACTACTATCAAGTGTACGATACTAAGCAGTCATGGATAGATGCGATTTTTGATGACGATGAGGATGACGACTAAATAAACTCATTAAGGAGAATATTATATGGATATGGATCAAGCAGCCGTCTTTTTGGCAGGCAGTATTTTAACAGCAATGGGTATGATTGTGTTTGTGATTGCTATGGTAGTCATCAACAACATCATTCACAAATACTGGAAGCCACTAGGTTGGTTCAAATGGAGCGAAAGTATGTTCGGCCCAGTACACTATGTTGAACAAGAAAAAGTACCTCCAAGTCTAGAGCCAGAAGATACAAAGAAGAAGCGTTAACGCTTTCGAGCGGGAGTGTCGGGCTTAGACCACTCCCACTCCATAATGTACATAGTCTCAAGCGTGTCATTTCTAAATTCTATTTCGATACCCTTGAGACCACCTGTAAACTCCCAATCACGACCGCGTTCGCCGTGAGCACGAAGCCACTTCAATACAGTAACGTTATCTGTTGCCCTAAACTTTCTTGTTCTCATAACCACCTCAATGCGAATAAGGTGTTGTCAATGTCGTTAGTAAATGCTACTACGATATAGTCACCGCCGTTCAGTTCATCTATTTGCCACTCGCCATCTCTTCGCCACTCGTCGTCTTTCTTTGACATTCTGTGCCAGTCTAATCGATAGTGACCTGTTAGATTTGCTTCACACCATTTGTCTAATACGTAAACTCCATCAACGCCTATGTCCCAGAAATACACTTCGTGCTTGTGGTTCGTAATCACGTGATACGACTTGTAGCCATGATAGAATGATGGTAGTGTACTAGCACTCCATCTAATACGTTTGTCGAAGTTTCTATTGTACTCTTTCCAACTGTCGCACAGGTGTTTAGCGAGAAAACGCCGAGACTTGTACAAGCGCCACGCGGCTCTAATTCTTCCCAGTAACATCATACTTCAATCTGAACCAAGTTGCCCATTCTTCTGAGTAGAATGTGTACTCGCA
>JACCED011154035.1_pt1 | contig 11585 bp, 9 predicted proteins | sample 7455021 | NCBI WGS metagenome assembly JACCED01 (sample SAMN15323456, study PRJNA562643) | freshwater metagenome | isolation source: river surface water | place: USA:Blue River Watershed | collected 2017-08-19
ACGGGAAACGGATGGCCGCTGTCGAGAACGAGACGGATCGTTTCTCGGTGGCGCCCTCTGCGAAGGATGGGACGCACGAGGTCTTATTTTCACGTGCCGGCTTCGGATTGAAGAGCGGGCTTTACTACCTGACGCTGACGGTCAGTGACGCCTGGGCCACTGCCCATACGACCAGTGAGTACGCCACCCGCGTGGATGTTCTCTATAAATCATTCGAGATCGAGGTGAAAGCACATGCACTCGCGGTTCAGCCCGAATCTCTGTATCAATTGAATCTTGTTTCCGGGGGAGATGCCCGATGATTGAAAAAATCCGACAGAGAGTCGCCTCGGGTCCGCGTTGTCGCGGGTTCTGGGCCGGGCTCGGTGCCGTGTTGAATCGGGCCGCCTTCCGTTTGGCCGCTTTGTCTCGCGGCTGTGTGCGATTCATGAATCAGCACGTGACGCACGGTGAATCGGACTGGTTCACCCATGGCCTGCCCGGTCTGCACCGGAAGATCGATGCCATCCTGAAGCGGCAGCGCAAGGAGTATGGCGACTACTATTACTTCTACGGCCAGCCTTATCAGGCCCTGAGCATCCTGGGCGTCTATGGCGAGCGCTCCACGGAAGAGCGTTTCGAGGCCTATGGCTTGCGCGAGCTGATCAAGCCGACGGATCGTGTGCTGGACATCGGGTGCAACTGCGGCTTCGTGGCCCTGTATACGTCGTTCCGCACGGGCTGCCGCGCCGACGGCGTGGACATCAACCCCTACATGATCGAGATCGGCAATCTGTGCGCCGAGTACCTGCGCGTGGACGACCGGGTGAAACTCACTGCGGCGCGCATCCAGGACTACGAGGCGCTCGCGCAGTATTCCGTGCTCTTCTCCTTTGCAACGCACTGGACAGACGACGAAAACTACCGTGTGCCGCTGCGTGAGCACTTCGAGCGTTGCGCGGCGTATCTGGAGGCCGGCGGTCTGCTGGTCTTCGAGACGCATGCCGCGGACGTGGGCAACGAGGCGTTCTACGAGGCGATTAAGACGTTCACGGACATCTTCACCGTTGAGTCCAAGCGCGACACGGATAAGGGTGAGCGTCACTTGTATTTGTTCCGGCGCGTTTGAACGGGCGGTCAGATAAGGTCGGCCCGGTGCCATGACGATTCTTTCAACCGCTTTCATGTTTGCAGGCCTCTTTGATTTTCGGAACCGGGATGTCCTGTTCGTCAGTTCATCCCCCGTGGACGAGGTGTGGATCCGGTCCACGGCCTTGCGCTGCCATGCCGAAGGCCTGCAGGTCGAGGTGGTCATCTGCGGTGACCGCCGCAACCGTGCGGACCACATCCTGGCACCTTATCGGGCGGCCGGGATCAAGGCGCGCGCCGGTCTGAGCTTTGCCGCGGCGGCGCGCATCCGCTGCCGTCTGGCGGTCACGGCCTCCAGCAGCCTGGACCGCAGGATCTTTCCGACGCGTGCGCGCCGCTTCATCCACATGCCGCACTCCCTGGTCAGCCTGCACATGATCTATCCCGCCGAAGCGTTCGACGGGTACGACGTGCTGTTCGCGGCCGGCCCGCATCATGAGGCCGAGTTCGCGGCCATCGCGCACGCGCGCGGGCTGGGGCCGCGCGTGACGTATGCCGTAGGCTACGGCAAGCTCGACGTGCTGGCGCAGCAGCTGGCCGGGCGCGGTGCGCGTGCGCCCGGGCGTCCGCGCGTGCTGCTGGCGCCCAGCTGGGGGCCGGACAATCTGCTGGACCGCTGCGGCGTGGCGCTGGCGCAGGGGCTGCTGGCCGCCGGCCTGGACGTGGTGGTGCGTCCGCATCCCCTGTTCTTCCTGGACCACGCGCCGGTGCTGGAGGCGATCCGCGCCCTGGAGCAGCGCGAGCCGGGTTTGCGGCTGGAATCGCCGTTCACGGGCGACGACGCGATCTTCGATGCGGACGTCCTCGTGGGCGACTACTCGGGCATCGGCTTCGAGTTCGCCGCGCTGCGGGGCCGGTCTATCGTGTCGGTGGACGTGGGCCTGAAGGTGGCCAATCCCGCCTGGCAGGATCTGGGGCTGGAGCCGGTGGAAATCGGCTGCCGCAGCCGCATCGGTGCCGTGGTGGCGCCGGTCGTGGAAGAGATCGTCGAGGCCGTGCGGCGCGCCGTGGATGAAGGCGCTGATGTGCAGCCGCAGGCGCTGGCTCATATCCTTCATGGCCGTCCGGGCGGTTGCGCCGCCCGTGCCACGGCCCGGATTCAAGAATTACTGACTTCGGATAGAGCATGACAAAAGCCGTCATCCTTGCCGCCGGTTTCGGCAGCCGACTGATGCCCCTGACCAGCGACCGGCCCAAAGGCATGGTCGCCCTGATGGGCTTGCCGATGCTGGTGCGGCAGATCGCCGTGCTGCGCGCGGGCGGCGTCGAGGACATCTCGATCGTCGGCGGCTACCGCGCCGAGTACCTGGACGCGCTGGGCCTGCCCGTCATCGCCAACCCCGCCTACGACAGCACCAATATGGTGGAGTCGCTGATGCGCGCGCGCGCGCTGTTCGACGGCAAGGACGATGTGATCATGGCCTACGGCGACATCGTCTACGAGCCGCGCGTGCTGGCGGCCCTGCTGCAGGCGTCCGGCGAAGTCGTCGTGACGGCCGATCTGGGCTGGCAGCGCCTGTGGTCCGCCCGCATGGAGGACTATGCGTCCGACGTGGAGTCCTTCCGCCTGCGCGCGGACGGCAGTCTGGCCGAACTGGGCAAGCGTCCGGGCTGCCTGGCCGAGGTCGAGGCGCAATACATCGGGCTGGTCCGTTTCCCCGCGGCCTGCCATGCCGCCCTGCTGGCCTTCTACGACGGGCTGGACCGCGCGGCCCGCTACGACGGGCAGCCTTTCCCGAAGATGTACATGACCAGCTTCATCCAGCAGTTGATCGATCGCGGCTGGAACGTGCGTCCGGCCCTGATCGAGAACGGCTGGCTGGAAGTCGACACGGTGGAGGATCTCCAGCGCTACGAAGCGCTGGCCGCCGCCGGCGGGCTGGACCCGATCTGCCGTCTGGCGCAAGCGCCCGAGCCGGCCGAACTACTGGCGCGGCTGTTGCCGGCGCCTGCGGCCGCCCCGTCTGGCGTCTGCGACATCCGTGCCGTGGCCGCGCGGCTGCTGACGCCGTCCGAACCTTCGGCCGGGACGCTGGAGGTGCTGGACCGTCTGGCGCGCAAGATCGAGATCGCGGGGGTGCTGTACCAGCGTTATGCCGAGGCCGACATGAAGGCCTTGCCCGATGCGCCGGCGGCCGGCGACACGGAAGCGGCGGCCCTGCTGGCCGCCTATCTGCTGGCCTTCGACCGGACGCAGGACCGGCGTCACCTCAACACCGTGCTCAAGGCGCTGGACGGCGCCCTGCGCTCGCCCCGGCCGGCCTGCCGCCACGAACTGGACCTGCTCTGTGCACGCAGGCTGGGTGAGCATGGCTGAGACGGTCGTCAACCTCACGGTGATCGGCGATCGTTCGTGCAGCACGACGCGCACCTATCTCGCGCACCTGCGGGCGGCCGGCTACCGGCCCCGCCGGCTCTGGCTGGTGGACTTCGGCGCCCGCACCTGGCGCGCCCGTCTGCGCAAGCTGGCGGTCTGGCGGCGCGCCCCGGCGCAGGACACGCGGTACGCCGACCTGTGCACGCGCCTGCAGGTGCAGGCCGGCTGGACGCCGATCGACCATGAGGCCGCCTGGCGGCCGGCCGACTACGCCGAGGAAGTGCGTTCGTTCCGGGCGCGCGATTTCGACGATTCGCGGCTGCACGCGCGCATGGCGCAGGCGGCCGGCGACACGGCCTTTCTGTACACGAACGGCGGGCGCGTGCCCGCCGTGCTACTGGAGCGCCCGGACATCCGGGTGCTGCACATCCATCCCGGCATCGTGCCCGATCTGCGGGGCTCGGACTGTCTGCTCTGGTCGGCCGCCGTGCGCCGCCGGCTCGGCGTGAGCTGCTTCTACATGAGCGCCGGCATCGACGAGGGCGCCCTGATCGGCCAGCGCGAATTCGCCCTGCCCCGACTGCCGGTTCTGGCCCCCTTGCTGGGGAGCGGAGAGGAGCCGACGGCATACCGAGCCCTGCTGTACGCTGTGGACCCGCACCTGCGGGCGCAACTGCTGGTGGACGTGCTGCGCGCCCACCCGGGCGCGGATCTGCGCCGTCTGCCCGCACGCGAGCAGACGCGCGCATCGCGGCCGGCCTATCTCTGGATGCATCCGCGGCTGCGACTGCAAGTCATGAAGGAATCGTTTCTGTGAAGCCGCATCTTGTCATCCTGGGCGCCGGGCCCTCGCCCGATCAGGGTCTGCCGCTGGGGCTGCAGAAGGTCACGCTCGAGCGTCGCGTTCTCGACTGGCAGCTCGACGCCTTCGCCGCGCTGGCCCCCGAGGTGAGCTTTGTCGGCGGCTACGACATCGAGCAGGTGATGCGCCACTTTCCCAAGCTCGCCTATCACTTCAACGCGGACTGGCAGGCGACGGGCAGCGTGGCCTCGCTCGCCCTGGCGCTGGATTCGTTGGCGGACCTGGCCGAAGGCCAGCGCGACCTCTACGTCGCCTACTCCGACATCCTGCTGCGGCCGGAGCTGGTGCAGGGGCTGGCGGGCGAGCCGGCCGAGCGCGTGGCGGTGGCCGTCGACACCCTGTCCGCCGGGGGCGATCGCGGCGCGAAACGGCCCGAAACGATCGAGCTGGACGGCGCGACACGCGAGTTCGTGGGCCTGATCCGGGTGCCGGCGCCGCGCGTGCCAGCCTTCCGCAGCCAGGTCATGGCCCTGTCGGGCGACATGCGTCGTGCGCATCTCTCGCGCCTGCTGGCCGAACTCGCCGCGCGTCCGGGTTGGAGCCCTGCCGGTGTTTTCGCCACCGGCAACTGGGCGCACGCCGAGCACGGCCGCTCGGTGGCGCGTTTTGTGATGGGCAGCAAGGCGGCCACGCTGGATCGGTTGCAGAACCGACTGAAGCACTCGAAGATCCTGTCCCTGGCCTATTTCACCCGGACCGCCTATGCGACCGAACGCGAGGCGACCCTGCGCTCGCTGGTGGAACGCTTCGGCACGCAGGGCCTGTTGATCGTGCGCTCGAGCGCGACCGACGAGGACGGCTTCGCGCGCGCGAACGCCGGCCGCTACCACTCCGAACTCAACGTGCCGCCGACCGTGGAAGGCCTGGGCCGCGCCGTGGACATGGTCTTCCAGTCCTATGCCGGCAACGATCCCCTGGACGAGGTCCTGGTCCAGCCGCAGCTTGAAGGCGTGCGGGCCAGCGGCGTGATGTTCACGCGCACGCTGGAGACCGGCGCGCCTTACCGCGTCATCAACTACACCGAAGGCTCCGACACCACGGCCATCACGGCGGGCGCCAGCCGCGACGGCGTGAAGCTGTACGTCTCGCGCATGGCGCCGCCCGCCGCCCTGGAGCGGTTGCCGGAGCTCGGCAGGCGGCTGGTGCAGTCGGCCGACGAGATCGAGGCCTGCGTCTGCCACGACGCGCTGGACATCGAATTCGCGCTCGATGCGGACGGCCGGCTGGTGACCCTGCAGGTGCGTCCCCTGATGGTGAGCGATGCGCACCAGGATCGCGGACGCGACGAGGACGTGGCGGACTCGCTGAGCGGCATCCGTGAGACGCTGCGACAGTTGACGCCGCCGCCGCCGGGCCAGGTCGGGCGGCAGACGGCCTGGAGCGTCATGGCGGACTGGAACCCGGCGGAAATCGTTGGCCTGACGCCCGCGCCTCTGGCGTTGGACCTGTACCGCAAGATCATCACCGACCGGGTGTGGGCGCAGCAGCGGCACGAGGTCGGTTACCGTGATGTGCGCGAGTGGCCCCTGATCCGCAGCTTCGGCGGCCAGGCGTTTGTCGATGTCCGTGCCAGCCTGAACTCCTTTCTGCCCGCCGCGCTGTCGGATGCGCTGGCGCAAAGCCTGGTCGAGTACGCCCTGGCGCGTCTGAAGGCGGATCCTTCGCTGCACGACAAGCTCGAGTTCGAACTCGTTCCGACCTGCCTGGATTTCGGTTATCAGGATTGGGAGCGGCGCTACCTGACGGCCGGCACCTGCCGTGCAGAGGATCTGGCCGTGCTGCGCGAGGGCCTGCGGCAGGTCACGCGCGCGATCGTGTTACGCGCGCCGTGCGACATCGCCTACGCGCAGAGCTTGGAAGCGGAATGCCCTGCTCTGGCGCGCGTGCGCGAGCCGTTCGCGGACTGGTTACGCGCCGTGCTGCAGGCCTGCTCGGCGCGAGGGGCCTTGTGCTTCGCGCATCTGGCGCGCGGCGGCTTTGTCGTTGCCGCCTTGCTGCGCTCGGCCGTGGCGCGTGGTTTGCTGACGGATGAACGCCGGGCCCTGCTGATGGAAAGCATCTCCGGCGTCGGGCGCATGCTGACCGACGCCGCAGCCCAGGTCCGCGCGGGGCAGTTGAGCCGGGAGGCCTTCATCGAGCGCTTCGGCCATCTGCGGCCCGGGACCTACGACATCACGAAGCCGGCCTACCGCGACCAGCCGGCTCTGTATCTGGACCCGATCATCGCGGTCTCGCAAGTGCCGGAACTGCCGGTCTTCGCGTGGACGCCGCAGGAGCGCGAGGCGCTGGCCGGTCCACTGGCCGAGTTGGACATCGGCCTGGACGTGGACGGCCTGCTGGAGTTCGCGCACCAAGCGGTGGCCGGGCGCGAGTACGCCAAGTTCGTGTTCACGCGCCTGCTGTCGGCGGCGCTGGACGGTCTGGCGCAGCACGCGCAAAAGCTCGGCATTCCCGCCGAACTGCACGACAGCATGCCCCTGTCGGTCTGGCTGGACCAGTCGGTCGAAGCCTGGGGTCGTGCCGAGGCGCGTCAGACTCTGATCGAATCGACCGAGCGGCGCCACCGCCAACACCGTCTTGCAAGTCTGATCTTCTTGCCGCCCGTGCTGACCGGGGTGGACGAGATCCACGCCTTTGAGGTGCCGCACAGCGAGCCGACGTTCATTACCACGCGCAAGGCGCAAGCCGTTTTGCGGGTCGTTCACGCCGGGGAGGTAGTGGAGCGACACCAGGTGGAAGGGTGTGTGGTGGCAATCACCAATGCCGACCCGGGTTTTGACTATCTTTTCGCACTGGGCATACGCGGCCTGATGACGGCTTATGGTGGCCCCAACTCGCACATGGCCATCCGGGCGTCGGAGTTCTCGATCGCGGCTGTCATCGGTATAGGTGATGAGGCCTTTGCACAGTTGCGTGACGGCGGACTGATTGACCTCGATTGCCAGAAGCGGCGTTGGCTGCAGAGGGGCGGGCTGTGAACGTCATGATCAGCCAGCGGGTGGACCTGCTGCCGCAGCGCGGCGAGCGACGTGACGCCCTGGATCAGGCCTGGGGTGTCACCCTGCACGAGTTGCTGGGTCGGCCCGTTTTGATGCTGCCGGTTCCCAACCGGGCGCAGAACGTGCCGGCCATGGTGGTGGCCTGCCGGCCGTCGCTGATCGTGCTCAGCGGCGGCAACGATATTGGTAGTGCCCCCGAGCGCGACGCAACCGAGGCGGCGCTGCTGGACAGCGCGCAGCAAAGCGGCGTGCCGGTACTGGCCGTCTGTCGCGGCATGCAGATGGTCCAGCATTATCTGGGCGGCGTGCTGGCGCCGGTGGCCGGGCATGTCCGTTGCGAGCACCCGGTCCGGGCGGCTTCGGGGCAGGTCCTGCCGTCCCTGCGGGTCAATAGCTACCATGACTGGGGTATCCAGCAGTCCGGGCTGGCCGCCGGCCTGCGCGCACTGTATCTTCATGAGGATGGCACCGTCGAAGCGGCGGTCCATGCGAGCCGCCCCTGGCTGGGGGTGATGTGGCATCCGGAGCGTGCCGGAGCCGGCATGTCGCAAGCTAACAGCTGGGTGGCGCAGTGGTTGAAAGAGGCTTTATGAACGGGCAGAAACCAGCGGTGCAGCTGCGCGACGTCGGCAAGCGCTTCGCGCTTTACGGCAGTCCGCTGCGGCAGATGCTCGGCTATCTGGGTGTCGGCTCCCGCGGCGTCGCGTACAAGCAAGCCGTCGACGGCGTGAACCTGACCATCGCGCACGGAGAGAAAGTCGGCGTGATCGGACACAACGGCTCGGGCAAGACCACCTTGCTGCGCCTGATCACGGGATACACCCGGCCGACCAGCGGTCAGGTTGAGGTGGACGGCACGATCCAGGCGCTGATGCAGCGCGGCTACGGCTTCAACGATGCTCTGAGCGGCTTGGAAAATATCCGCAATGCGCTGGTCTATAACGGCCTGCCGGTGTCCATGCTGGCCGAAGCCGAGGCCGACATCGTGGACTTCGTCGAGCTGGGCGAATTCCTGCATCACCCGGTCAAGACCTATTCGCTGGGCATGCGGGCCCGCCTGGAGTTCGCCGCCGCGACGGCGATCCATCCGGACGTGCTGGTGATCGACGAAGTTCTGGGCGCGGGCGACGGCTACTTCGTGCACAAGAGTGCGCGCCGCATGCGGCAGCTGGTCGCTGATATCACACTGCTGCTGGTCTCGCATTCGCTCGACCAGATCCGGGAATACTGCGACCGCGTGATCTGGATGGACGGCGGCCGGCTGCGCGAGGACGGTCCCGTCGACCAGGTGCTGGGCAACTACCGGCGCTACATGAGCGCGCGCTCGGCGCGACTGCTGCGGGGCACCGGCTCCGGCGCGGTGCAGGCGGCGGGCATCGGGGCGGAGAGACAGGCGGCGCTGCAGGAAAAACTGCGGGAGATGTTCGGTCCCGGCGAGGACGGCGGGCGCATCCATGCGTTCACTTTCGAGGTCGATACCGGCGGCGTGCAGGCGCTCGAGACCGGCGATCCTCTGGCCTTGCACCTGGACGTCACGCTGGAGCGGCCCATGCACCCGGTCGTGCTCGGCCTGACCGAGCACGGCGGCTTCGTGTTCGAGATGGCGGCGGGGGGCGAACTGCCGGCCGGCCGGCATGCGCTGACCTTGCGCAGCCCGCGGCTGGAGGTGGGGGTGGGCAATTACGTCCTGGTCCCGGCCTTGAAGCAGGTCGGGCGGGAAGGTTATCCGGTGCTGGGCATGACGCCGCTGGAACTGCACATGGCCGCGACGAACTGGAGCGATCCGCCGCTGGTGCACTTGGATGGGCAATGGCTTTCGGGCTCTGGGCGCCAACCGATCAACAGCAAAGTCAACGCCTGGGTATAGGTCAAAAGTATGTGCGGATTTGTAGCAGTTCTGGGACCGGGCGAGCCGCTGGCGCTGCCTTTGCTGGAGCGCATGCGCGATCGCCTGGCGCATCGCGGGCCGGACGGCGCGGGGGGCTGGCTGGGTCGTCACGCGCAGGGCAGCATTGCACTGGGGTTCCGCCGTCTGGCCATCATCGACACGCGCCATGTGGCCGATCAGCCTATGGTCTCGCACGACGGACGCATGGCCATCGTCTTCAACGGCGAGATCTACAACTTCGTGGAGTTGCGCGCCGAGCTGGAAGCTGCCGGACGCAGCTTCCGCACGCGCAGCGACACGGAAGTGCTGCTGCAGGCCTACGAGCACTGGGGCGAGGCCGTGGTGGACCGCCTCAACGGCATGTTCGCCTTCGTGATTTGGGACGAGGCGCGAGCGCAGGTCTTCGTAGCGCGCGACCGTTTTGGCGAGAAGCCCCTGTTCGTGAGCCGCCTGCCTGACGGGCGGCTGGCGCTGGCGTCTGAGATCAAGGCCTTGCTGGCGCACCCCGAGGTCGACACGTCCTATGACCTGAATATGTTCGGCAGCGTGATGGGGGGGCATCTGCTGTTCGGGACCGAGGAAACCATTTTCCGCAGCGTGAGGCAGTTTCGTGCTGGCCACTGCATGACGCTGGCTCTCAACGGCGAGGTGCTGCGCGAGCGGCGTTACTGGACCCCGTCCTACGACCGTTCGCTGGCCGATGCTGACCCCCGAGAATTGAGTGAACGCCTGCGCGCGCACCTGAAGCGCTCTCTGACGATGCGCATGCGCAGCGATGTGCCGGTGACGGCCTGCCTGTCGGGTGGGCTGGACTCTTCGACGCTGGTGACGCTGCTGGCCGGCATGGGCGGGCCCGATGAAGGGCGCCTGCGCAGTGCCATCTCGGTGCGCTTCCCCGACGACCCCACGATCGACGAAGGCCGTTTCATCGACATGGTGCTCGGCCATACCGGGCTCGAAGGCCACACCGTGTCGCCGACCGCTGCGGACATGATGCGTGACCTGCGCCAGATGCACTGGCACCACGAGACCATCATCCCTGGGCCGTCGATGTACCTGGAGTGGTCGCTGATGCGGCAGGCGCGCGCGCTGGGCTACAAGGTCATCCTGGACGGGCAGGGGGCTGATGACCTCCTGGCCGGTTAGGCGTCGTATCTGAAAGCCTATCAGTCTGAGTTGGCTGCTGCCGGCCCCCTGGGGGTCATCAAGGCGGTCCGTTTTGGGGAGCGAAGGGATGCAAGGTTGAGACAAGCCGCCACCCTCTATCACGAGGCCGCGCGGAGATTTGGAACGTCGGATAGCCTCACGTTTCAGCAGTTGCTTGTTTATCACGAGCGATGGTTGCCTTCACGGGTAAGGGAGTACGGCGGCGATGGATTGCCTGGGCCGGCCGAAGTTGGCGCATTGCGCTTTGACCTAGCCTTGAATCTACTTCGAACTTCCCTGCCCTCAAATCTCTACAGCGGCGATCGCAACTCAATGGCGCACGGCATTGAGTGCCGCTATCCTTTTTTGGACTACGAGCTGGTGGATTTCACAACTCGCTTGTCAGACGACGCTTATCTTGACGACGCCTGGGGCAAGGCGATACTGCGAAAGGCCATGACCGATGTTCTGCCGCGCGAGATTGCCTGGCGACCCGACAAGGTGGGTTTTGCGGCGCCACAGGACCGGTGGCTGGCTTCCCCCCAAGCGAAAAACTGGTTGGCTGAGCGGGTGTTTGATCCGGCTTTGGGCAATGTGCCAGGCTATGCGCCTGGCGATATGCGCAAGGCTTGGATCTTGCATCAAAGTGGTGCAGCGGATTTTTCCAGCACTTTGTGGAAATGGGCAAGCGCATCCGAGTTGCTGGACATGCGGCGTTCAGGAGTCTGGCATTACGAAAGCACGCGCACCATCATGGATGTCCGCACAGAATCGGCACCACCACCAGACGCAGAGAAGTGCACGTTGTTTGATGAGGGAGGATATTTCATGAAGGGTCACGGGGGGGGCGGGCACAAGACTGTCTGGATCATTTCATACACGCCAGTGGCCAAAGAGCCGCGCGTCATCCGTCAAGCGAAGGCACTAGAAGAGGCTGGGTGGGGGTTGTGCGTGTTCGGTTTGCCCGGGCTAGAGCCATGTCCACCGTCTTGGAGCTTTGTTGGTTTACTTGAGAAATCCTTGCCGCGCTCAATAAAGGCGGCCTTGCTTGCCCGGGGCGCCCTATTGCTGCGCGTGCCGGGCGCCGCGATTGCACGGTTTGGGATCCTGCCGTCGATACGTTTCATGGGTGCCCGCCTGAACCACTGCGCAACGTTCTATATCACCGGAAGCGTCAAACCATCCTAAAGTTTCTTGAGGCATATCCAGAACATCGGCCCCAGCTGGTTTTGTGCCACGATTACT
>JACCED011597265.1_pt1 | contig 11585 bp, 16 predicted proteins | sample 7455021 | NCBI WGS metagenome assembly JACCED01 (sample SAMN15323456, study PRJNA562643) | freshwater metagenome | isolation source: river surface water | place: USA:Blue River Watershed | collected 2017-08-19
AGATATTAAGTCTTTTGGGCAGTTATCAGTAGATGAGATAAATCTCTCTTTAAAACGAGGATTAAACGGAGACTATAATGCTGAAGGAAATGATGTGATATTCTTTTCGCCTAGCAACTTTGTTCAATGGGTAAAGAAATTTATGGAGCAGAAAAAGGAAGTGATGAAAATCGTAAGGCAGAAAGAAGTAGAGCCTGCCAAACCTATTCCATCAGATTCTGATTTAAAGATGGCTGCAATTAATTCGGCTAATATGTATGCTCAAGAGATGATGAGATGCCAAGAGCGTTCAATAAAAATGAACTGGATTGCAGGAGGTTTGCACGTTTTATATGATTACATCGTTCAATTTGGTATTTATGAAGCATCTGCTGAAGATAAAAAGCGTATTTATTCCACACTATTACCTAAATTTCAGGACAAGAATCAATTAATTATGGCTTGCAAAGCTCAATGTTATCGGGAGTTTATCGAAAACTTAGTAGACTTTAAAGCATATTTAACTGAAACTGGAGAAATTAAACCTTGCGAATAATGGCAGAATATAAAATAATTGAAAAAAAAGATATGATATTAAATATGGAATTTAACCATATTGAGATTGCAAGATATTATGTTTATAAAAAAGTAAAATTTATTTTTTGGGATGATTGGCAAGATGTTTCTCAATTTAGTGATGGACATAGTTCATTAAAAGAAGCTCAAGAAAGAATTGAGTATCTTGAATATGTGCCAAAATCAAAAGTTGTCGGAAGATTTAAATTAAATTAACAATGAATGTTCTAAGCCTATTTGATGGAATGTCCTGTGGACAACAAGCTCTTGAGAGAGCAGGATTTAAAGTATATAATTACTTTGCATCAGAAATTGATAAGTATGCCATACAAGTAACAATGGCAAACTATCCAAATACCAAGCAACTTGGAAGCGTTGTAAATGTTGATGGTTATTCTTTGCCAAAGATTGACATCTTAATTGGTGGATCACCGTGCCAATCATTTTCTTTTGCAGGTAAACGTAAAGGGATGAGTACAAAGGATGAACAAGAGATTTTAACTCTTGAGCATTATTTGGAGCTAAAATCAGAAGGATTTGAATTTGAGGGACAATCTTATTTGTTTTGGGAGTATATGCGTTTATTGAATGAAACAAAACCTAAATACTTTTTACTTGAAAACGTAATGATGGGAGAAAAGTGGGAAAAGGTTTTGTCTAAAGCCATTGGAGTTAAGCCAATAATGATTAACTCAGCTCTTGTATCTGCTCAGAATCGCCAAAGATTATACTGGACTAATATAGGACTTGAGCCACAAGGTTTATTTGGGTATTTAGAATCCATCATACAATTACCTGAGGATAAAGGAATTTTATTAAAAGATGTTTTAGAACCTGAAGTTGATAGTAAATACTTTCTAAGTAATAAAATGATTGATGGATTTTTAAAACATAATAAAAGACATATTGAAGAAAAGAATCAAACAGGATTTAATTGGAAGCCAACAATCGGAGATAAAAAAGCAGCTTGTTTAAGAGCAAATGCAGCATTAGCAGCAACTGATAATACTGTAATTGTTCACAATACAATGCCGCGTTCATCTACAAGTGGCAAAGGTGGAAGCGGCCATCTGAGCCGCTCAGATGGCAAAACTTATTGCTTGGACACAGGTCAAACTAATGCAATCGAAATTGTTGGCGGAGATTATAGGCACGATGAAGGATATAGATGGAGAGATGGAGGTAAAAGCGGGACATTAATGGCTCAAGCAAGAACTGATGGAACTGCTGGACAAGCATTAGCTAAAATCAATGATACAATAAGAAGGCTTACTCCAGTTGAATGCGAACGATTACAAACCGTGAAAGACAATTACACAAATCACGTTTCAGATTCTCAGCGTTACAAGATGCTTGGAAATGGATGGACAGTAGATGTTATAGCTCACATTTTAAAATATATGAAATGAGAAACCAAGAAGAACATAAACTACAAGTAGCCATTTGTAGATATTTAGATTTAGCTGAGAAGTTTCCATTTTTTGCAATACCAAACGGTGGACAAAGACATTACCTTGTAGCAGTTAAACTCAAAATGGAAGGTGTTAAGCGAGGAGTTGCTGATATGTTCTGGATGATTTCAAACGATACTTGGAAAGGAATCTTTGTTGAAGTTAAAACGGCTAAAGGAGTAAAGTCAGAATTTCAACGTGAGTTTGAAAGAGAAGCACTCATTCACGGTTATTATTATGCAGTTGTTAGGTCAATAGATGACTGCAAAGAATTGTTAGAAAAATTTAAGCTAAACCAAATATGAAATTAACAGAGCGAGAAACGATAGTTATTTATTGCGGATTGCTAAACGCATTGATTGACCACATCGAAAATGATTTTAGACCAAGCGTATTTAATCGCCAGTCGTTAAAAGCTAAATCAAATAGTGTAATGGAGGAGTTGCTAAAGATAGAGCAACAACTTTACAAAGGAGATCCATCTGGAGAAGTAAGCGATCAATACTTCCAAGCAGGTAAATTAATGATTCAATTCTTCCGCATTGGAATGGATATGGAGTTAATGGATAAGACAAGAGCTGAAGGATTAAATACTCAGTTGATGATTTTGATGAAAAATTATGGACTAAATCTTGATTTTAAATAAATAATTAATTAAACTTTGTGATTATGAGCGAGTTAGTAAATCATCCCCAACACTATCAGGGTAAAGGCATTGAGGTTATTGATGTTATTGAAGGATTCGAATTGAATTTTGCATTAGGTAATGCAGTCAAATATATCTTGCGAGCAGATAAGAAAGCAAATAAAAAGCAGGATCTTGAGAAGGCACGATGGTATATTGATCACGAACTTGAAAAATTTGTAGGATGAAACTAATTGTAAAAGGTAAAGGTGTTTACGAAGCTGACACTTTTTGGCAAATTATAATTGAAGTCTTAAAGCATAGAACTTGGCACTTGTTTAAGGATGGTAAATGGATGGATTAATAACTGCGATTGTAGGCTTTGTTTTGTTTGAGTTAATAGTAATACTCTACTTAGCATATAAAGTCGCTCAGAAGGCAAAGAAAATACGAAAAAACCAATGAATTACGCAGAAGAAGCAAAGAGCTTAGTGAATAACTGCTTATTCTTTACGGGAGATAAAGAGCAAGCTAAAGATTGTGCTTTGTATATGGTAGAGTTTTTCATTGGGAAACTTGCTGAGCTGGAAGAAGACAAGAATCTTCAAGCAGATTTTATAGGAGTGAAAAAAGAATTGTATAATCTTTGATGGACAAAATTTACTCTCGCCATCGGCATTGGATTAAAATTGTAGAAGGGTTTGGCGAGAAGAATTATGCTGAAGATATAGTGCAAGAAGCATACATTCGAGTACACGGTAAGCAAATAAACGAAGCCTATTTTTATTTTACGCTTCGAAGTCTTACAATGGACTTGCATCGCAAGAAAGTTGATAAAATAGAGATTACGCAAGAGATAGAATACGGATTAAAAGAGGATAATTATCAAGAAGAAGTTACAGAATTTGTAAAGCCATACCTAGATTTTATTAACACTTGGGACTGGTATGATAAAAAGATGTATCTGATTTATATTACAAATAACGTTTCGATGCGTAAAATGGCAAAGGAATCAGGAATACCGTTGATGAATATCTTTCAAACTATTCAAAGATGTAAATTAAAAATAAAGTTATGGCAAAAAGAAAATCAAAAGGCATAGGAGATACAATCGAAAAGATAACTGAAGCAACTGGAATCAAAGCAGGAGTTGAAGCGTTATCAAAAGCATTAGATTGGGATTGTGGATGTGATGAACGCAAGCAAAAGCTAAACGCACTATTCCCATACAAGAAACCTAATTGTTTAAGCGAAGAAGATTACAACTATTTAAAAGAGTTCTTTGCTACAAACGTAAATACATTGAGTTTAAAGACACAAAGAGAGTTGCAAGCTATTTATCTAGCGGTATTTAATACTCCTTTTGTTGATTCATCTTGCCCATCGTGCTGGAGAGATATGCTAGGGCAGTTAAGAAAAATATACAACGAATACTAAATGGAAATCAAAAAAATTAGTGAAGTAAAATTAAATCCTAACAATCCAAGATTAATTAAGGATGATAAGTTTAAAAAATTAGTACAATCAATTAAAGACTTTCCTGAAATGTTATCCATTAGACCAATTGTGGTTAATAAGGATATGATAATCTTAGGTGGTAATATGCGATTTAGAGCTTGCAAAGAAGCAGGCATTACAGAGATACCAGTTATTGTTACGGATTTACCTGAGGATAAGCAAAGAGAGTTTTTAATTAAAGATAATACAAGCGGAGGCGAATGGGATTGGGATATGCTTGCAAATGAATGGGATACAGATGAGCTTGAAGCGTGGGGATTAGATTTACCTGTATTTGATATAAAGGATGAAGGAACGGCAGAGGAAGATAATTACGAAGTACCTGATACAATTGAAACTGATATTGTTTTAGGAGATTTATTTGAGATAGGAGATCACAGGTTGCTTTGCGGAGATTCGACTGATAGCGATGCAGTTGCTAGATTAATGGATGGTAAGAAAGCTGATATGGTATTCACAGATCCTCCTTATGGAGTAAGTTATACTGGAGGGCATAATAAGAAAAAAAGAACTGGTATTGAAAATGATACCTTACAAGGACAAGATTTAACTGACTTATTTTATGAAGCATTAATGAATGCAGATATATTTAGTCACGACCATTCAGCATTTTATATTTGGTATAGCACAAATAAATCAGTAGAAACATTTCAGTCTTTCTCAAATTTAAATTTAGATGTAAGAGCTGTTTTATGTTGGTATAAAGTCAAAAGCGGATTGGGTGCTTTTATGGCACAATATATTCCAAACTTTGAACCTTGTATTTATGCTTTTAAAAAAGGGAAATCTCCACAATGGTTTGGTGCAAGTGATGAAAAATCAGTATGGGAACTTAAAAAAGATTCAAAGAATGAATATCATCCTACACAAAAGCCAGTTGAACTTCCAGAAAGAGCAATGAAGAATAGTTCAAAACTAGGAGATATTGTTTTAGATTTATTTGGTGGAAGTGGATCTACAATGGTAGCTGCAAACCAATTAAAAAGAAAAGCAAGATTGATGGAGTTTGATCCAAAGTATTGCCAAGTAATAGTTGACAGGATGCAAAAATTAGATCCAAGTTTAGTTATAAAGAAAAATGGCGAACAATATAAAGTATAATCAAGAAGATTTGATTGCTCAATCATTAGAGGCAATTCAAAAGTACAAGCTATTCTTTATTGATGATATAATAGCTTATTTACCTTGCTCACGAGCTACTTTTTACAATCTAGGATTAGATAAATTAGACATTATAAAAGATGCCCTTGTTGCAGTTAGAACAGAGATTAAAGTCTCAATGCGTTCTAAATGGTACAAGTCAGATAATCCAACGCTTCAGATGGGATTGATGAAACTGATAGCAAGTCCTGATGAGCTTCGCCAGTTATCAATGACACACGTAGAAAGCAACAATACGCACGAGGTAAACTTTAACGCAGCAGAGGTTTTTAAATTTAAGGAGTGATAGTTCTTAATAAAAAATATCAGGCTTTAGGAAATACAACACGATTCTTTATTATTACAGGAGGTCGTGGCTCATCAAAATCTTTTGGGGTTGGCACATTTGCCAGCCTCTTATCATTTGAGAAAGGGCATAAGATTTTATTTACAAGGCAGACAATGACATCTGCACACCTATCTATTATTCCTGAGTTTCAAGAGAAGATAGAGCTATTAGAAGCAAACCATCACTTTGAAATAACAAAGTCCGAAATCATAAATAAGACTTCAGGCTCAGAGATTATATTTAAAGGGATTAGGACATCTTCTGGCGATCAAACGGCAAATCTAAAATCATTGCAAGGTGTTACAACTTGGATACTAGACGAAGCTGAAGAGCTAACAGATGAAGCAACGTTTGACAAGATAAACTTATCCATTAGGCAAAAGGGAGTTCAGAATAGAGTGATTCTAATCTTAAACCCTGCAACAAAAGAACATTGGATTTACCAACGATTCTTTGAAGCAGCAGGAATAGATGAAGGATTCAATGGAACAAAAGGGAATGTGACTTATATTCATACAACCTTTGAGGATAACATTGAACACCTAGATCAATCCTTCCTAGATGAGATTGAAAGAATTAAGACAACTAATCCTAAAAAGTATAAGCACCAAATACTAGGAGGTTGGCTAGACAAAGCAGAAGGAGTTGTATTTACCAACTGGAGCTTTGGCAATTTTAATCCTGATAACTTGCAAACATCATTTGGGCAAGACTTTGGATTCTCTATTGATCCGACAACGCTAGTAGAGGTTGCCATTGATAAGAACAAACGCAAGATTTATGTCAAAGAGCATTTGTACAAACCAAAACTAACTACATCCGAGATTGCAGTAATTAACAAGCAGGTTTGTGGGAATGGATTAATCGTAGCAGATAGTGCAGAGCCAAGACTTATTGCAGAGCTATCAAATCAGCGTTGTAATATCGTAGCAACTGAGAAAGGAGCAGGAAGTATTACGGCTGGATTAGCATTGATGCAGGATTATGAAATAGTTTTAGACCCTAACTCTCAAAACATTGCAAAAGAACTTAACAACTACATCTACTCAGACAAGAAGTCTGGATTGGTCATTGACAACTACAATCACGCAATCGATGCTATACGTTACAACGTGTTCTATCACTTGTCTAATCCCAACAAGGGACAGTATTTCGTGTACTAATAACAAAAAAATCAACTTAACGTTTATACAATATGAAGTTAGCAATAACGATTCCAACTGATTTGAGCGAAATTAAGCTATCTCAGTACCAAAAGTTTTTAAAGATTTCTGATCAAAATGATGAATCTGATTTTATTCATCACAAGATGATTGAAATCTTTTGCAATGTAGAGTTGAAATATGTATCTAAGTTTAAACGTAAACAGATAGTTGAGATTGTAACAACAATCAATAACTTATTTACCAAGATACCTCCGTTTAAAAATAGATTTACATTAAACGGAACTGAATATGGATTTATTCCAAATCTTGATGATATATCTCAAGGGGAATATATGGATCTTGATAATTATATTGTGGATGTTGCTGATCTTCATCGCTCTATGGCAGTAATGTTTAGACCGATAAAGAACAAACTAAAAGATAAATATACGATTGAGTCATACGAAGGCTCAGATGTTTATGCTGAAAAAATGCTTGATGCACCTTTAGATGTAGTTTTAGCTTCAAGGGTTTTTTTTTATCATTTAGGCAAAGAGTTGCTGAAAAGTACATTGACCTATTTGGAGGAGAATCCGCAGATACAGACTATTCTGAACAAGCACAATTCGGAAAACGATGGGGATGGTATTCATCCATTTATGCGCTTGCTCAAGGAGATGTCAGGCGATTTGATGAAATATCCAGACTTCCGCTTAATCAATGTCTAACCTTTTTGACATTTGAAAAGCAAAAGAATGATTTAGAATTAAAAATGCTTAAAAAACAAACCCGATGAACGGATACTTTTACGTTGTAAATACTTTAAAGACTTATTTAAAAGCGACACCGTTCGTTAATACTGTTACCATTGGGGACATCTTTGCAGTTGATTTAACTAAGCAAACAATCTTTCCTTTAAATCATATCATCATAAACAACGCAACACTTGGAGAAGTAACAATGTCAATGAACATCTCAATCCTTTTTATGGATATTGTAGATGATTCAAAGTCAGAAATAACTGATTTATGGGAAGGAAATGATAATGAGCAAGATGTATTAAATTCAACGCTTACATTAGCACAAAAGCTATCTGCGGATTTAATGCGAGGCTCATTATATTCATCTCAGGTTTTAATTTTAACTGAGCCATCTGCTGAGCCATTCACGGATCGTTTTGAAAACAAGATTGCAGGATGGACATTAACATTTGATGTTATTGTTCCAAACGATATGACTATATGCTAGAGAAAAGTTACAAACTTCTTGACCAGTACAAAAAGTATGTAATTCAGCAGGCTAAAGCTAACTTGTCTAAGGGGCGCAATAATATGTCCAAGACACTTTATAATAGCATTAAAGGCGAAGTTGTAACAGATGACAACTATGCGATTGTAGCATTCAGAATGGAATACTATGGTCAATTTTTAGATGAAGGTGTTAAGGGAGCTTTCCCAAATATGGTTAATAATGGAAAGCAAAAAGCACCAAACTCTAGGTTTAGGTTTACAAATAAAAGACCACCAGCAGGAGTGATTGCTGAATGGGCAAAGAAACGAGGCATAAGGTTAAGAGATGAAGAAGGCAAGTTTAAAAAAGGTAGTTACAAAACTCTGGGATTTATTATTGCGAATCGTATTTATGCGCAAGGAATAAAGCCTACCTTATTTTTTACAAAGCCATACGAAGTAGGATTTAAAAAGTATATAACAGATCAAATGCCTACGCAAGTGGCAATAGATGTAGATAGAATAGTTGATCTTAATTTAAAACAACAATGATAATTAACGCACGGAGTCCGTATTTTGTAACGGTAAACGAAACAAGCCAATTAGGATCTAAGATTGAATTGTTTTTGTGGAACGATGGAACATCTGAGCCATCAACTGCAACTTATACATTCTCTAAATCTATTGCCTCCACATCACAAAGAGCAAACGTTTATAACATCTCGCCTTACGTTCGTGAATATATTGACAACGTAGCTCCAGATGATACAACTGAATTGATGTGGGTTAATATCAAAATCAAACGCTACAAAGAAGCAACGCTTGGCTCATATACGTTATTAGATACAACTACTCACGCAGGTGTTAATGGTTATACGCTTTACACGGATGGCTACAATAAGACAGATGCAAACGATGAGTTTGTTGTTTTAGCAAATACTGCTATTGAGATTACTTACGAAGAAGGAATTGCGGAGGCAGAATACCCTTATGTGAATGTGTATGCTGATTTGACATCTCCTGCTGAGATTAGAGCAGTTTATAAAGATAAGCACGGCAGAAACGAGGTAACTGTTACTTACGACACAGGAGACAAAGGAGTTATTAAGATTCCATTTAGAACGACATCAATCAAATATAATAAGGGGAATACTTTAGCAATCCAATGGAGACCAACTGGAGAGTACACAGATGTGACTAAAACATTTGTAGTTACTCCTATTTGCGAGCCTAAATATACTCCAGTTCAATGTGCATTTATAAACCGATATGGTGGATGGCAGTTTTTGACTTTCTTTAAAGCTCAAACAAATACCATACAAACAGAAGGAACAACATATAGAATGCTACCTAGTGCAGTTAATTATGACACAAGTAAGGCACAAACAAAATCCTTTAATATCAACGGAACGCAAAACATCAAATTGAACACAGGATGGGTTGATGAAAACTATTCTGAATTGATTCAGGATCTTTTGCTTTCTGAAACTATTCTTTTAGATGGAAAACCAGTTGAGATACTAACTACTTCAACTGATTTAAAAACTTCACTTAGAGATAGAAATATAAATTATGAGTTGGAGTTCCAATATGGTTATAGCTTAATAAACAACGTGATTTAATGGTAATTGTAGCTTTATATATTTATGATGATGTCACAGGTTTAGCTAATCGTGTTGAGTTATTCAATGATGAAAAGATAAGCGTTACTTCATCTGTTCAAAATGTAAATGACATTTCTAAAATCTTTACCGATTTTTCTCAATCGTTTACCGTACCAGCAAATGCTCATAACAACGCAATTTTTAAGCATTGGTACGAGAACTCAATTGATGGAGGTTTCGATGCTAGAACACGAAAGAATGCGTTTATAGAGCTAGACACTATTACATTTAGGAAAGGTAAAATACAATTAGAGAAGGTTAGCTATAAAAAAGGCGAGCCTGACAATTATCAAATAACTTTCTTTGGATCTTTAATTTCATTAAAGGATGCTTTTGGCGGCAAATTTTTAAAGGATCTTAATTTAAGCTCTTATAATTTTAGTTATTCTGGAACGGTTGTAAAGAATCGTGTCATTGGTGGAGCAGGTAATGATGTAATGTTTCCATTAATATCTTCTTTAAACGTTTGGACATATAACACAAACGGAACAACAAAAGACAATTGGGATATTAAGAAAAACACGCATCCAATTTATTATTCTGATTTGTTTCCTGCAATTAGAGTTAGCAAAGTATTTGATGCTATTGCCTCAAGTTTAGGTGTAACATTTACAGGCGATTTTTTAAGTGATTCAAAATTCACTCGTGCATTCTTGTGGCTAAAAAATAGTGAAACGTTTCAGTTAAAGACAGTTGCGAACAAATTAAACTTTCAAACAAACACTTCAACAACAGGAACGCAAGGCATTTTTAATGTATTTAGCGACACGCTTAATTATATAAAGCCTACTGCTCCTGAATATCAATCACAATCGAACATTACTATTACATTTAGTGTGCCATCGGTTGGGCAAGATGCTCAGTTGTTTTACTTCTATCTTTACAAGGATGGTGTTGTAATCAATACTCAAAGCTATTTGACTCAAACTTCTCCAATGTATTTAGAATTACCATTAGAGGAATCTGGAGCATATACGTTTTATATTGCATCTACGGCTGCAATCTCATTCACATCTGTTTACTATTACGAAACAGGTCGATTAGATGGTAACACTTACACAAAGATGACTGATTTAACGGTTACACAAAGCACTACACAAACTACAACTACAACGATGGATTTGGCTCAGTATATGCCAGAGATGACAATCGAAGAGTTCTTTAGTGGTATTTTAAAGATGTTTAACTTGACTTGTTATTCTGAAGTTGCAGGAATTTTTAAGATTGAGCAATTAGAGGATTGGTACACTAATGGAACAACTCGTGATATAACTACTTATATCATTGGAGATGAATTTGATATTGAGCGAAGCAAGGCTTATAAAAAAGTAAACTTTAAATATCAGAAAGGCGAATCGTTTTTGAATGAGGAATTTATGTCTCGCTCTAAAGTGCCTTATGGCGATTTATATTATGAGCTTGATAATGATGGAGAAGAATATACAATAGAATTGCCATTTGAAACTCTATTACACACGAAGTTCACTGGAACTAATTTGCAAGTAGGTTACGCATTAAAGCCTAGCTATATTCCATATATTCCGAAACCAGTTATTTTGTATGATTATGGCTCAACTCAAACCGTGTCGGAATACCATTTTAACGATGGAACATCAACAACAAACCATACAACGGCAAACATATTTGGACAAGACACTTCTATTAGTTCTGTAAATTACACGCTAAATTTTGGTGCTCAGCAATCAACTTACACAGGTAATGTTGAGGAACAATCATTATACGCTAATTATTACTCATCTTATTTAGATAATATATTTAGTGATAAGTCAAGAATCTATAAAATAAAAGCGATGTTTCCGACTTCATTGCTTTCTCAAATTAAAGTAAATGATCGTGTAATTATTAGAGATAAGCGATACACTATTAACACATTTACTACTGATTTAAC
>JACCED010073481.1_pt1 | contig 11582 bp, 9 predicted proteins | sample 7455021 | NCBI WGS metagenome assembly JACCED01 (sample SAMN15323456, study PRJNA562643) | freshwater metagenome | isolation source: river surface water | place: USA:Blue River Watershed | collected 2017-08-19
CCTTGCGCTTCGCGCAGCGGGCTTCCTCCCCGCGGTGGCCGACGGCGCCCAGGACTTCGAAGGCTCGCCCGTCGTCGCATGGGAGAAGCTCGCGCCCGCGTGGGCCGCGGAAGAAAGGCTGCGCTACGAGAACCAAGTGCTGCCCCGGCCGGGCTCTCCGCCCGTGGCCTGGGGCGACGCGCGCGTGGGCGTGCTGCCCAAGACGCTCTTCGACGAGGTGGACTTCTGGGTGAACCTGCCGGTGCTGAGCGACGGCAAGGCCCTGGGCGTGCACGGCGCGATCGCCGCCGCCTCGCTCGGGAACATGGCCAACGCGGAGCGCTTCATGGAGAACCCCTTCAACGCCTCCAAGGTCGCGGTGGAAGTCTGCGCGATCCCCGGCCTGGCCAAGGGCCATGCGCTGACGATCCTCTCGCTCGAACGCTACCAGGTGCTGGGCGGGCCGACGTTCGACGCCGGCTGGGTGCGATCGGAAAAGACCCTGCTGGCCAGCGCCAATCCGGTCATCATCGACTTCATCGGGCTGCAGAAGATCAACGCAGGCCGCCGCGCCGGAAACGTCGACCCGATCCACCCCGAACCGCCGGTCTTCGCCGCGGCCAATTCAGGGGAGATCCGGCTGGGAAGCTGCAAGCCGGCCGACATCACCCTAGTCCGCCTGCCCGCACCCTGAGGCAGCCAGCCGGCGCAGGTTTTCGGCGCCGGCCCGGAACGCGGCCAGCTGGAAGCGCCGGTAGACCGGCAGGCCGCACCAGACGAACCACCGGCTGGGGCGCACGTGACAGGAGACGGTGAGGACCATTGCTTCGCCTTCACGCTTCACTTCCGCCCGCCAGCCGCCCCGGCCGTAATGACGCCGTGTGGTGACGTACCCTAGGGCCACGCGTTCCTCGCAGGTTTCAGCTGCGTCAACCTCGACGACGGCGGGCAACATCAGGGGTGCCAGGCCGGGCAGATTCGGGACGAACAGGCCGAGTCCCAGGCGGTCACCGACGCGTACCGCGCGGCCTTCGTCTTCGAACTGGGTCCGTCGCACCATCACGTGTTCCGGATAGAAACGGTAACCGAGCAAGGCCGCCTTCACTCGCGTGAAGGCCTCCGGGGACCAAGGCCCGACCACGACGCGGTGCGTGTCGACGAAGACCGCGGTTCCGCGGTCACCGGCCTCGACGGGCGTGGCGAGTTCAGGCGCCGGCGCGGCGACGTCGTCGAACGCCGGCGCTTGGGCCGCGAGCAGCAGCGACCCGAGCAGATTGAGCGATCCGTGCACCGAAGCCATCTGCGGAATGGTCAGATAGTCCCAGCCGAAGGCGTGCGCCGCGGTGTAACCGACGCCGAGCAGGAAGCCCGGGACGAGACAGACATAGGGCCATGGCCCTCGCCTGACGGGCATGAACGCGGCCCAGAGCAGGAAGCCGACGGCGAACAGGACGGCGCAGGCGACCTCGACGGCTGACGGACGGAGCGGATCGGCGCGCAGGGCGAAGCATAGCGCGGTGGCCGGAGCGCCCACCACATATAGCCAAAGGCCGAGGTCACGCCAGCGGCAACGGGCGAGCGGGCGTTCGCAGGCCGCCATCGCCAGAGGCAGCACGCCGAAGGTGATCGCGAAGTGCACGGTGGTCAGCGTCGCCAGCGGATCGGGGAAGCCCGCGAAGGTGCGGTCATAGCGTGACCAGATCCATGCGGCGGCTGCGACGAGCGGACCCGTGGCGGACAAGATTTCCATGTAGCGACCCGGAGCGGACGCCAGATCGTCGGCTAGAAAGCGGCGCAATCCATGCGCCCAGAGCCAGAGGGCGAAGAGGAACGCCGGTGCGGCCGCCAAGGCCATGACGGGGCCAGGCTCTCCGTGGGCGACGAAAGCCAGGACCCAGACCCACAGCCCGGGAATGGTGAGTCGATCGAGCCATCGCGGGAAACCCCGGTCCAGGCGCTGCGCCCACACCAGCGCCGCCCAGAAGCAGAGCGCCGCGATGATGGTGAACCAATCGACGGCGGCGAGGTGGTCCATGCCGTGAGCCTAGGCACATGAAGGAGGCGGTCAAGGGAGGCCCCTTGCCGCCTCATGCTTCAACAGGGCCGTTTCAGAGCTTGATGCCGAGGGCTTCGGAAGCGGTGGCCCGCTCCTCGAGCAGCTCCTTCTCGGTGATCGCGATCTTCTCCTTGGAGAAGGCGTCGAGCGGAAGACCCTGCACGATCTCCCAGGAGCCGTCGGCCTTGGTGCGCAGGGGGTAGCCGAAGACGATCCCCGGGGTGATGCCGTAATCGCCCGTGGACAGCACGGCCACGGAATGCCATTCTCCGGCGGGGGTCGGGAAATGCAGGCTGCGCAGGGTGTCGAGCGCGGCGTTGGCGGCCGAGGCGGCGGAGGAGGCGCCGCGGGCCTTGATGACGGCCGCCCCGCGCTTCTGGACGTCGGACACGAAGGTCTCCCTGAGCCAGGCATGGTCGGTGATGACCTGGGTCGCCGGCCTGCCGCCGATCGTGGCGTTGGTGAAGTCCGGATACTGCGTCGAGGAGTGGTTGCCCCAGATGGCCACGTTCTTGACCACGGAGTTATGGGCGCCGGCCTTGCCCGCGAGCTGTGACTTGGCGCGGTTCTCGTCGAGACGGGTCATCGCGAAGAAATTTTCCGCGGGCAGGCCCGAAGCGGAGCGAAGGGCGATGAGACAGTTGGTGTTGCAGGGATTGCCGACGACGAGGACCTTGGCGGACTTCTTCGCGCTGCGCGCGATGGCCTGCCCCTGGCCGATGAAGATCTTGCCGTTGATGCCCAGCAGGTCCTTGCGCTCCATGCCGTCCTTGCGCGGCACGGCGCCGATCAGCAGGCACCAGTCGGCGTCCTTGAAGCCCGCGTCAAGGTCGCCGGTGGCGACGACGTCGGCGAGCAGGGGGAAGGCGCAGTCCTGCAGCTCCATCACGACGCCGGTGAGGGCGTTGAGCCCGGGCCCCACCTCGATCAGGTTGAGCGCGACGGGCTGGTCCGGTCCGAACACGGCGCCGGAGGCGAGGCGGAAGATGGCGGCGTAACCGATGTTGCCGGCGGCGCCGGTCACCGCGACGCGGATGGGATTCTTGGAAGCCATGGGAAGGGCTATCTAGTTCCGCGGTCCAGCAGGAGTGAAGGGAAAACTACAGGTCCAGCTCGCCCTGATGCATCTCGCCCGCCGCCGCGGCCGGCAGGCCGTCCCGGACGAGCTGCGCCAAGGTCGACGCCGAACGCCCTTCGATCGAACAGAGCGCGCGCAGGACGAGGGCCGCGGCCAATGCGTCGTAAAGGGCGCAATGATGGCGGCGGCGCGCCGGGGGGCAGTGGACGGCGGAGAGGGACTCGAGCCGGTCACCCAGCCGCAGCGCGGCGATCAGGGCGGAAAGGCGGTAGTCCCCCAGGCTCGGCATCCAAAGCCTGGCGAGCCGGCAGGTGTCGATCCAAGGCCCCCACTCCGCGACGGCCTCCGGCGCCACGAAGGCGGGCGAGGCGGGCGGGCGGGCCCACGTCGCCCGCAGCAGCCCGGATTCGACGGACGCGTTGTGCGCCGCGAAGAGTCCGGTGCGACGGAGCTCGGACCAGCGGGTCCACTCCTCGGAGAAAGGCGATTCCGACCTGAGGTCACGGTCGGAGAGCCCGTGGCATTGGGTGTCGACGGCCGGCACCGGAGCCAGCGGGGCATGCAGTCCGGTCGAGGTCGAACGCACTTCGCCGCCGAGGAGGGTGACGACGCCGTGTTCGACGACGCCCGTGCGCGGCCCGCCTTCGAAGTCGATGACGTGCAGGGGGGTTTCGCTCCAGAGGACGCCGCTCATCGCCATTCGTGCCTGGGGTAGCGCCCGCGCAGCTCCTTCTTCACCCCTTCGTAGGAGCCCTTCCAGAATGCGTCGAGGTCGGTGGTGCGCTGCTGCGTGCGACGCGCGGGGGACTGGATGCAGACGACCAGCGGCACCTTGCCGTCGCAGACGCGCAGCCGGCTGCCGGGAAAATCATAGAGCTCCTGCACGGTGGCCTCGATCTCAGCCTGCCCGTCCTCGGTGTATTCGATGCGCGCGGGGTGCTTCTTGCGCGGCAGCACGATGCGTTCCGGACAATAGGCGTCCAAGGCCATCGCCTGCTCATGGGTGATCCAGCCGCGGACGCTCGGCAGCACGGGCCGTTCGCGGACTTCCCGAGCGCTCACGGCGCCGGCGCAGAGCTCCTCGATGACCATGCGGCGGGCCGCGTCGTCGAAGGGATGCACGCCGAGCTCGGGGCAGTGCCGGGCAAGGAAGTTCACGCGGCGTATCCATGCGTCGACCTGCGCGTCCCATTTCTCGAACTGGAGGCGTCCGGCGAGCGCCTCCTCCGCGAGGAGTCGGCTGGCCTCGTCCGAAGGCGCGGCGTCACGCTCCGCATGCTCAAGGACGAGGTCCCGGAACCTGCGTTCGGTCCGGGCCATGACACGGCGCTGGGTGCCGTCATAGCGGAAGGAGGACTGTTCGGAGAAATCATCGGGCCAGAGCTCGCGCAGCCATGCCTCCTCGACGGCGGTGCAGAGGGAGAGGTAGGTCGTGACCTCGCCGCGGGCCTGGATCTCGTCGATCTCGGCGGCGACCAGCAGCCGGGCCGAGCGCACGGAGGATTCGCGCCGCAGTTCGCCCTTGCGGCCGTGGACGACGGCGCAACGGAGGGTGCCGGCGTCGAGCCTCACGGCCAGGCGGTCGGAGAAGCCCATGAGGACGCATCGCCTCACCGAGGCGGAGGCCGCGGGCGCGGCGTTGACCGGGAGCCGCTGCCCTTCCGCGATGCGCAGGAACTGCCGGGCGGCCTGGTCGGCCTGCCGGGCGGTGAGCCCGTGCACGCCCAGGCGCTCGCAGGCGTCGGCGTCAAACTTCAGCTCGGCGGCGCGACGAAGGAGCGCGAGCCGGATGAAGAAATCCGAGCCTTCGTCCTGCTCCACGGCGTCGCGGGCCTCCTCGGTGCGGCCGTCGACCTTGCGGAAGAGGATGTCGCGCCCTTGCGCGAGGCCCACGATGCGCGCGACTTCGGCGACGCAGCCCAGGTCCCCCGCCGCGAGCAGCATGCGGGCGTATCGCGGGTGGGCGGGGAAAACCGCCATGCGTCGACCGACCGGCGTGACCTCGCCCGCGGCGTCGAGCGCGCCGAGGTCACGGAGCAGTTCACGGGCGCGCCGCAAAGCGCCGGCTTCGGGACGTTCATACCACGGGAAGGATTCGGGCGCCCCCCAGCCGGAGGCGAGGAGCAGCAGCGCGGTCTCGGCCAGGTCCACCCGGCCGACCTCGGGCGTGTCGCGCAAGGGGCGCGACTCGTGATCCGTGCGCGACCAGAGGCGCACGCAACGTCCGGGGCCCGTGCGGCCGGCACGTCCGGCACGCTGCTCCGCGGACGCCCGGGAGATCGGCTCGACCATCAGCGTGTCGATGCCGCGATGCGGATCGAAACGGGCGACCCGGGCCAGGCCGGCGTCGACCACCGCACGCACCCCGGGAATGGTCAGCGAGGTCTCGGCCACGTTGGTGGCCACGATCACCTTGCGCCGCGGGCCGGGCAGCACCGCGCGGTCCTGCTCCTCCGGGGGAAGTTCGCCGTGGAGCGGAAGCACGTCCACGCCGCCCGACTCGGAGAGGGCCCTGACGGCGCCGATGGTGCGCATGATCTCGTAGGAGCCGGGCATGAACACGAGGACGTCGCCGTCCGGCTCCTCGCGAAGCACGCGGCCGACCTGCTCGGCGGCGAGATCCCAGACCGGTCGTCGGGAGTCCCTGGGCACGTGCAGGTGCTCGATCTCCACCGGATAGGTCCTTCCGTCGGCCGCAAGGGTCTCCGCCCCCTCCAGCCAGCGGGCCACGCCCTCGGTGTCGAGCGTGGCGGACATGACGACGATGAGCAGGTCGGGGCGGTCTGACTCCTGGATCCGGCGTGCCAGGGCCAGTCCCACGTCCGAATGCAGGCTGCGCTCGTGGAATTCGTCGAAGACGACGGCTCCGATCCCGCGCAGGGAGGGATCGGAAGCCACCTGCCTGAGCAGCAGGGCCTCGGTGATGAACTTGATCCGAGTCTCGGCGGATTCCGCGCGGTCAAAACGCACCTGGTAGCCCACTTCGCCGCCGAGCCGGCAGCCGCGCTCCTGGGCGATGCGGGCGGCCAGCATGCGGGCCGCGATGCGACGCGGCTGGAGGACCAGGACCTGCCCTTGCGTCAGCCCCAGGTCGATCAGCATCTGCGGCAGGCGCGTCGACTTGCCCGAACCTGTCGGAGCACGGAGGACGATCCGCCGCGTACGGCCGCAGGCCTCGGCGAGCGCCGGACGCAGGGCGTCGATGGGCAGGGGCTGGCTCATGCGACCGGCAGCTCGATGATGCGGGCGCGCGGCTCGCCGTCCCCGAGGGTCAGCCTCGCGACCGTGACCGGCAGCCGGAAACGCCTCGGGCCCGCGCTGCCCGGATTCAGCCTCAGGACGCCGTCACGGCTCTCGACCAGCGGGACATGGGTATGTCCGGTGATCACGACCGCGGGCGCCTGGGCGGCCTCGTCGACCGGCAGGTGTCCGTGGTGGACCAGCACCCGGACGCCGGCCTCGACGCGGAGGAGGAACGCCGGCAGTTGCGGATCGTCGTCGCAGTTGCCGCGGACCGCGAAACAGGGAGCGACGAAGGCGGTCAGATCCTCGACGACATGCGGCCCGCAGACGTCCCCCGCATGCAGCACCAGGACGCAGCCTTCCAAGGCCCTCACCGCCTCGGGCCGGAGCCGGCCGTGGGTGTCCGAGATGACGCCGATCTCCGCCGTCGCGCCCATGTTCAGGAAGGGCGGCGCAGGCGGCCCGTGGGCACGGGACGCAAGGCCGTGAATTCGGCGCCGAGCGTCTCCTTCAGCTTCTCGCGCAGGCCGGGCGGCAGCGCGTCCACGGCGGCCTGGAACTCCTTGTCTCCGGGGAAGGCTGTGCGGCCCTGCTCGGAGACGCCGGGCACGGACTTCTCGAGTTCCGGAAAGACGAAGGCCTCGCGACGTCCCGCCTGATCGGCCTCGTCCTCCGCAGCCGCGACGTCCAAAGGCGGAGAGGAATCCCCCGGGTCTTCGGCGACGGGCTCATCAGGCAAGGCCTGCGTGGGAGCGGCCGGGGCGGCGGGCGGCGGCGTGACGGCCGCCGGCGCGGGCGGCGGCGTCCCTATTTTTTTTTGGCCGGGCTCCCTGGGGAGTCCGGCTGCTGCGGCGGCGATGTCCTTGATGAGCGAGTCTATCGGTCGCGCCCTCGCCCGTTCGATGGCCTGCAGCATGGTCACCTCGAAATTGGCCCGGGGAGAGAGTCCGTGACGTACGCCCTGCTCTCCCTGCTGGAGGCACTCCAGGAGCCTCACGAGCTGCTCGGTGGAAAGCGGGCCGCCGAGCAGCGGGGAGACCCCGCCCTTGCGCACCGAATCAAGCGTGGCCTCACGGACCCGCGACTGGAGGTCGGCCAGCACCCGGATGAGGTCCCTGCCCTCCTCATGGAAGACGTCGCAGAGACTGAGCGCGGCCGGGCCGTCGCCGAGCGAGAGCGCCTTGGCGAGATCTTCGACCTGCTTGGCGGAGGCCAGCCCATAGATGGAGAGCACGTCGGCCTCGGTCACCTTGCGTCCGGAGAAGGAGATGACCTGGTCGAGGATGGACTGGGAATCGCGCATCCCTCCGGCGGCGAGGCGGGCGATGGCCTTGAGCGCGGGCCGGTCGGCGGCGACGCCGTCGGCCTTGACGATGCGCTCAAGCTGGTCGGCGATGACCTCCTCGTCGATCGGGTGGAACTCCAGCCGCTGGCAGCGGGAGGTGATGGTGGGAAGGACCTTGTCGGCCTCGGTCGTCGCGAGGATGAACTTCACCCAGGCGGGAGGCTCCTCAAGCGTCTTGAGGAGCGCGTTGAAGGCGTCCTTGGTCAGCTGATGGGCCTCGTCGATGATGAAGACCTTGAACGGGCAGCCGGTGGGGGCGAACTGGCATTCCTCGCGGATGCGCTTGGCGTCCTCCAGCGACCGGTTGGAGGCGGCGTCGATCTCGACCACGTCGAGGCAGCTGCCCTGCTCGATGGCCAGGGCCACGGGGTCGTCCGCCTTGAAGCCGGACTTCGGGCCGCCCGCGCAGTTGAGCGCCTTGGCCAGGATGCGGGCCGTGGTGGTCTTGCCCGTGCCACGCGGCCCGACGAAGAGCCAGGCGTGGGGCAGGCGGCCGCCGTCCAGCGCGTTGCGCAGGGTGCGGACGATGTGGTCCTGCCCGACCAGCTCCTCGAAGCGGCGCGGCCGCCAGCGGCGGGCGATGACCTGGAATGCCTTGTCGGACAAGCGGGACGGAGATTGCGGCCGTGACGCGGAGTGTCAACGGGCCATCGCTCTCATTCCCACTCGATCGTGGCGGGCGGCTTGGAGGAGACGTCGTAGACGACCCGGTTGATGCCCTTCACCTGGTTGATGATCTTGGTCGAGGCGCGCTGCAGCACGTCGTAGGGCAGGCGCGCCCAGTCGGCCGTCATCGCGTCGGACGAGGTGACCGCCCGCAGGGCGCAGACGTTGTCGTAGGTGCGTCCGTCGCCCATGACGCCGACGCTCCGGACCGGCAGGAAGACCGCGAAGGCCTGCCAGACTTTGTCGTACTGTCCGGACTCACGGAGCTCGCGGATGAAGATGTCGTCGGCCTGACGGAGGACGTCGAGCCGCTCGCGGGTGATGTCGCCGCAGACGCGGACGGCGAGGCCGGGGCCCGGGAAGGGATGGCGCCAGACCATCTCGCGCGGGAGGCCGAGCGCCTCGCCGAGGGCGCGCACCTCGTCCTTGAAGAGCTCTCGCAGCGGCTCGAGCAGGCGCAGCTTCATGCGCTTGGGCAGGCCGCCGACGTTATGGTGGCTCTTGATCGTCACGGCGGGGCCGCCGTGGGGCGAGAGCGACTCGATCACGTCGGGGTAAAGGGTGCCCTGCGCGAGGAACTCCACCTTGCCCTTCTTGCGACGCTGCACCTCGGCCACCGAGCGCTCGAAAACCTTGATGAACTCGTGTCCGATGATCTTGCGCTTCCGCTCGGGATCGGTGACCCCGCGGAGCCGACGGAGGAAGGTCGAGGAGGCGTCGACGACGCGCAGGTCCACCTTGAATTTTCCGCGGAACATCCGCTCGACCTGGGCGCGCTCATTGAGGCGCAGCAGGCCGTTGTCGACGAACACGCACGTCAGCTGCCTGCCGATGGCGCGCTGGATGAGGGCCGCCGCGACGGAGGAGTCGACGCCGCCGGAGAGCCCGAGGATGACCTGCGACTTGCCCACCTTCTGGCGGATCTCGCGGACGGCGGTCTCGAGGTAGTCCTCCATCACCCAGTCGGCCCGGCAGCGGCAGATGCGGAAGAGGAAGTTGCGGAGGATGTCGATGCCCCGCTCGGAGTGGGCGACCTCGGGATGGAACTGGATGCCGAAGAAGCGGCGGCGGGAGTCCTCGATCACGGCGCACTCCGAATTCTCCGTGCGGGCCACGGCCTTGAAGCCGCGGGGCAGGCGCGTGACCTTGTCGCCGTGGGAGTTCCACACGCGAAGCGGGGATTTCAGGCCCTGCAGGAGCAACGAGCCCTTGCCGAAGGAGAGCGTGCCATGGCCGTACTCGCGGTGCGAGCTGCTGGCGACGTTGCCGCCGAGCATCTGGCCCATGAGCTGGACGCCGTAGCAGATGCCGAGCACCGGCAGGCCCATCTCAAAGACGCCCGGATGGGGATGGGGCGAGCCCTTGGCCTTCACGCTGTCGGGACCGCCGGAAAGGATGATGCCGGCCACGCCGTCGGCACGGAGCTGCCCGGGCGTCACCGAGAAAGGATAGATGCGGGAGTGGACGTTGCACTCGCGCACCCGCCTCGCGATCACCTTGGTGAGCTGCGAGCCGAAATCGAGGATGGCGATGGACTGGGGGGCGGCCATGGAAGCGGACAGTGTGGGGGTTTCAGAACCTGAGGCGAACATTGTTCCAGCCGCAGCGAGGGCAGGCGGCCTCCTCGCGGCGACGCGGCCGGACGTAGGTGAGGCCGCAGCGGGCGCATGAGAACGCCGAGCTCAGACGCCGGTGGTCGGAGATCAGCTCGTCCCGGCGGTCATACCAGAGCTGAAGCCCGATCACGACCAGCGCCGCCAGCCCGGCCAGGAAGGCCAGGAAGGCGTCGAGGTCTACGGGCTGGAGCATGGGGGGCGCTGAAAAGACAAGACGCGCCGCCTGCCGGCGGGCGCGTCTCGGAGGACGGCCTGGGCGGCGGGGTCAGGCCTGGGCCGCGGCGGCTTCGGCCTTCTCGGCCTTGGGCTTGCGGGCGGCCTTGGCCTTGGGGGTCATGGCCGGGGCCTTGTCATCCTTGCCGACCAGCTCGATGAGCGCGGTCTCGGCGGCGTCGCCCTTGCGGGCGCCCAGCTTGTAGATGCGGGTGTAGCCTCCGTTGCGGGCGAGGAACTGGCTGACGCGCTCGTCCTTGAAGAGCAGGCGGCAGGCCTCCTCGTTGCGGACGCGCGAAAGCGCCAGACGGTAGTAGTGGAGCTTGACCGCCTTGTCGGAGGACTGGGCCGCCTTCTTGGCCAGCGTGATGACCTTCTCGGCGAACGGGCGCAGGGCGCGGGCGCGGGAGAGGGTCGTCGTGACGCGGGCGTTGATGAACAGCGCGGAGGCGAGGCTGGCGATCAGGGACCGACGGTGGGCGGTCTTGACGCCGAGCACGTGGCGATGGGAGCGGTGACGCATGGTACGCGGATTTCCAGGTTCAGGAGTTCACGCCCTTGTCGAGCATGCTCTCGTTGATCTTCTGTCCGAGGGAGAGGCCGAGCTGCTCGAGCTTCTGCTTGATCTCGTTGAGCGACTTCTTGCCGAAGTTGCGGTACTTGAGCATCTCCTGCTCCGTCTTCATGGCAAGCTCGCCGACGGTGTTGATGTTGGCGTTGTTGAGGCAGTTGGCGGCGCGGACTGAGAGCTCGATCTCGTTGACCGACATGTTGAGGAGCTTGCGCAGGCGGTTCTGCTCCTCGCTGACCGCGGCCTGGCCGCTCTCGAACTCGACGGTCTCGGAGGAGACCTTGTCGAACACCTCGAGGTGGTGGCGCATGATGGCGGAGGCTTCCTTCAGGGCCTCGTCGGGAGAGATGCGGCCGTCGGTGCTGACCTCGAGCACGAGCTTGTCGTAGTCGGTCTTGTCGCCGGAACGGCTGCTCTCGACGGAGTACTTGACGAGGGTGACCGGGGAGAAGAGCGAGTCGACCGGGATGGTGCCGATGGACTGCTCGGCCTTCTTGTTCTCCTCGGCCGAGGACCAGCTGCGACCGACGGTGACCTCAAGGTCGGCGAAGAAGCGGCGCTTCTTGTCGAGGGTGCAGATGACCTGGTCGGGATTGACGAGGGAGACGGCGGAACCCTTGGTCTCAAACTTGATGTCGGAGGCCTTGATGACGCCGGTCTTGTTGACGTCGATCACGCCCTTGAAGGACTCGCGCTTGGAGGCCTCGGTGCGGATGAGCACCTTCTTGAGGTTGAGGACGATCTCCGTGACGTCCTCGACCACGCCCTCGATGGGCTGGAACTCGTGCTGCACGCCCTCGATGGTCACCGAGGAG
>JACCED010374253.1_pt1 | contig 11578 bp, 7 predicted proteins | sample 7455021 | NCBI WGS metagenome assembly JACCED01 (sample SAMN15323456, study PRJNA562643) | freshwater metagenome | isolation source: river surface water | place: USA:Blue River Watershed | collected 2017-08-19
ACTGCCTGAGGGTAGCGGAGCGTTGCTTGAGAAAAAAGGCGCCATGATGGAGAAAAAGAGGTTACGGCATGTCTCGAAATCAAAGCGATCTGTGCTGGATGGAAGGCCGCCTGCAGCCCGTGGCGTACCGCTCACGAAGCACGGATTCCCTTCGGGAACTTTGGCCAGTGCGGTCCGTAGAGCTTGGTCAAGACCTAAGTCAAGGTAGCTGATGGCAAATATGTAATGCGTCCGACCGTTCACCACTTGTTTCAAAATATTTGGGTTGGAGAAATTTTCAGGGACTGAGTACGCCACTTGCGCGGAGGCACCACCCATCTCGACAATGCCCACTGTCTGAGCGTTCGTATCAAAATTACCCATCAGATAATTGACATCAAGCCATCCGAACAATGCTTCATTTTGTCCTGATAGCGTACCAATTGGCCCAAGTGTCTCGACGCCCGGCACGGCCGCCACGCTCTTCGTTCCCAATGGGTAGCCTTCGTTTTTTATTGTATTTTCTACGTGTCGGTAGATAGCGCGGCTAAGTTCAGGATTCTGTCGGTCGATTTGTCTCATCCCTGCAGTGGCCATCACATAGACGGGAACTTCTTGTTTTGGGATGTTGTTTGCGACAAGGTAGTCCTGTAGGGTCGCAAGCAAGGGCATCAAACTAGTGCCCGCCGCTGTAACGCTCAATTTGCCAGTGTCTTCGCCGTAACTAGATAGCCCAGGCGTGACGCGTGCGTTTGCTAGCTCTGGACTACTGATTTCTATGAAGGTTTTGGTTTTCCTTGTCTCATACAGATAAATGCGCGAGCCACTGCTGCCTGCATCGATGACCGCTGTGTACTGAGTGTTGAGGCTAGGCTGCGTATGGGCTGGATCTGATAGGCTGCCAATGAATAAGAGTAAAACCAAAATCATGCGATTCATAACGTGGCGTGAGCTGTGCATGATTGCCTGTTGTCCTAAAACTTATGTGTCATGCCAACGGCAAAAACCGTGCTGGTCAATCCTTCAACCAGAGACGCGTTCATGCCGTAACCGGCATAGCTATACAGGCTTGTGCGTTTCGTAATCGGATAGGTGTAGCCTGCACTAACGATTCGCTGGGTTGAAATCGGATACACGGAGCTTGCTTGCATATTGCTTGAAGGTTTGGCCATTTGCCAAGCAGCAAAAAATTGCCCCATACTCGTTGCGGGTGAGGAGATGGCGATCATGGTCGACGTAATCGCCAGGGAGTTATCAAAAATAATACTGCTGTTTGTGTTATCAAACGTGTCGTTTCGGAAGAGTCCGAGTACATTCTGCAAAGTATTGACGGCGCCATGTTTTGTTTGTCCGACTGCGCCTGAAAGCTTCAAGATTTTGAAGTCATAGGCCCCACCAAAGATCCAGGCGTTGGCATTTTTATAGTCATTCTTAGCTGTGGCAGCGTCCGGATAAAAGGAGTCATAGGTGAGCGTAATGTAAAGCGGCCCATCGGTGTACTTGACTCCTGAGGTGAAGGACCTAAGGTTATTCACTGTTACAAAGTTGTAGTCTCGCGTGTCGCGGTCGAGCTCTGTGACCTTGCCGTTCGTTGCATAGCCAGAGGTCATTCCTGTCGCGAAAGAGTAGCCGACACCAAATTTGAAACCTCTGAGATCAGCCGTTTCAAACTTGAGTAAATTGCTTAAGCGTTCTGCGTTGGCCGTACCAAAAGACAGGCCCAGTGAGGCGTTGGCATATTGTCCAGTGAAGGGCGTCAAAGGGCCCGTATAGTCAGACGCAAAGTTGTTTTGTCTTCCGAATAATAATTGGCCGGCATTGCGATTTTCGTAGCCAAGCCAAGACTGTCGACCGAATATTCTTTGACTTTGTCCAGCGACGCCGTTGCCAATATTGAATCCGTTTTCGAGCTGAAACTTGATCGCTTGGCCATTCCCAAGATCTTCTAGGCCTTTCATCCCGAATCGATTTCCCGATTGTCCCCCGCTGATCATGCCAAAACTAGTCTCTGCATTAAAGCGATCGTCTGGTGTGGAGGAGTGTTTGGTGTATCCAAATCCCGCATCAACACTTCCGTAGAGCGTGACGTTTGTTTGAGTGTGTCCAGCGCCTGGAAAGAGTGACACAGCCATTAGTAGCACTAAGGTGAGACCCCAAGTGAATCCATGCGCTTTGTGCGGGCGGATGTGGGTAGGGATGGCGGGTGAGGGATGGTGTAGCTGGACTGGCATGGCCTAAAGTATTGAGTGCATGCCACCAATTGGCATAAGAATTACTTACTATTTTATTGGCATCCACTTAGGATTTGAGTCGATCGGTTCAAGTTAGATAATATCAAGTATCGCCAAAGTGCAATAGCGACCCTAATTGTTTGTTCGGACCAAACGCTGGGTCAAGAATAGGGCCATGATGAAAGATAATTTTGAGCATCCGCATGTTTCCAGACGTGATTTTTTAAAGATCGCGACGGTCTCTGGGGTGACGGTCTACTGCTCTACCTTAGGCTTAAATGCTTTCGCTGCGCCTGACGCGCTGACTGGGTTTGCGGCTGTCGCTGACTGGGGTGGAGCAGGCAACGCTAGCTCCTACCGTATTGATGGCTTGGTCAAGGTGAAGGGGCAGAAATTGTTCGCGCGCGACATACGCGCCCAGGATGTTCCTGGTTGGCCCAAGCAACAGGCGCATGGCCTGATTTTAAGAATCAATAAGGCGGATCGCCCTTACTTGGGCCTAGATTTGAGCAGCTTGCCTCCCGAGGCGCAACCTAAGCGTGTCATTACGGCTAAAGAGCTAGCGCGCGACAAATTAGATTTTCCGCCATTTTTTGGTAAAGACATGCTGTTACCGGAGGGCAAAGTTGCACCGCTACTCGGGCAGGCAGTTGCCATCCTGGTTTTTAGTGATTACGAAAGCTTCCGGCTCGCGCGAAACGCCTTGCAGTTCAAAGAGGATATTTTCAAGTTCGGTCCCGTGACGGGGCCTTTGGTTTTGAAGCCATGGGGCACATTTCGGTCTGTCCGCATCGCTGGTGAAACGCCGTATTCGCAGAATCTTTTCTCGAGTCTGCATGACGACACAATTGATTCGCTCGGGTACAACGGCAATGAGCCGATTTGGCCAAAACCTAGTCGTGACGGGAGTGCTGGCGAGCGTGGAATGTATTTTGCTGCGCAAATTGAAGAATCACTTGGAAAGCCGCCGGCCGATTGGGTCGTGCTGGATAAGCAGTACCAAACGCAGTCCACTGACGCTTTTGCCATGGAGACGGAAAACGCGAACTGCTGGTATGACGCTAAATCGCAGTCGTTGCACATGGTCTTGTCGGTGCAAAAACCGCAGGAGGTGATAGACCATGCATTGCAAATGCTAAAGGTCTCATCAGTCCCCGTCAAGAGTCTTTATTTGCAGCCAACATACACGGTTGGTTACGGATCGAAAGATTCATCGAATCACACATACTATTGCCTGGTTGCTGCGCTCTATGGTGATGGGCTGCCTGTTCGTATTGCTTTAAATCGATACGAGAACTTTCAAGCTTCACTTAAAAGACATGCGTTTAATCTACGCTATCGATTGGCAGTCAACAAGGCGACAAAAAAAATCGAAATGTTTCAGTCGCGTGTTGAATGCAATAGTGGTGGTCGTTCAAGTTTTTCACCAAGCATCATGCGGCAATCGACGATCCAGTCGACAGGCATTTATTACATACCAAAATGTGATTTGCGGGGGCAAGCCAATGCGACGCGTGCTTTAGATGCGAGCGCAATTCGAGGATTCGGCTCGTTGCAATCGGTTGGTGCAATGGAGATGCTTGCCGATGAAATGGCACAAAACGTAGATATGGACGCAATTGAGTTTAGATTGCTGAACGCGATGCGCACAGGATTTACGACTGCACAAGGTGCAGTACCCGCTGGACAAGTGCGCATTGTTGAAGTGTTGAATCAAGCAAAAAGACATCCGATCTGGACGGAGCGGGCGCTACGTAAAAAAACATTTGAGCAAGCGAATCCAGACAAGTTCTATGGAGCGGGATTTGGCTGTGCGCAAAAGAGTTTTGGAACCGGTCGCGAGGCTGCTTTCGCAAAAATTGAGATCAGTGCAGACGGCCGTATCACGATTTACCATCCTGGCGTAGAGATGGGGACCGGAATCGCGATGACGCAGGCTGTTGTCTGCAAGCCGTGGTTTGGACAAGCGGCACATGAGGTGAGGCTTGGTATTACAGACTGGCGCGATTTGCCGATGGAGCAAATCGGCGACCCGAACACTAATAAGCAGGCAGATGAAGACCGCTGGTCTCGAGACAATCCAAGATGGACTCCCCAGTATGTCTCATCTTCCGGGGCAACAAATACGGCGTATTACTTTACGCATGCAACCAAAGAAGCTGCACGGATTGTGTGCGAGTTTGGACTTTGGCCTGCGGCGCTTGCGATCTGGAGTCAAGGTCCGAATGGTGGGCAGTTCAGCACTGCACGGCCAGCCTTTGAGCAAATGCGCTGGATCGACGGCAAAATGACAGCAGCGGGATTGGAACCTATATCCCTTGAAACGCTTGCCGCTCGAGCGCACGCGCTTGGCTTGGTCACAGGCGCGCTCGTTCACACATTTAATCGATGGCAATGGGCACAAGCGGTTTTTGAACTGGATGGGCAGCGTGCGACACGCCCAATTGATGGTTTGTCTCTTAGACGCGGCTCTTCGCCTGGAGACAAAAAAGCGACCGCACTTGGTCACTATCAAATGGTGCCCCGATTGAACGTGAAGTATCCGTCTGTCGATCGATTTAAAGGTGCTATGACGCTATTTTGCGCGATGGGAACACTCGCTGAAATTGCGATCGACAAAAAGACGGGTGCCGTAGAGGTGCTTAATCACCACTCAATTCTTGAATGCGGCAACGTGATGGTTCCAGAACTCGTTGCCGGTCAAATTGAAGGCGCGATGTCCATGGGAATTGGTCACGCGCTGATGGAATATCTACCTCTCTACGAGGATGGTCCTGGCAAGGGCGATTGGAATCTGGATCGCTATCGCATACCGCGTGCCTCGGATGTCGCTGTTTGGAAGCAAACCCATGAAATCTTACCGCCGTTGAGCGATACCGATCCGCCCAAAGGCATGGCTGAGGTTGCCATCATCCCGATCGTGCCAGCAATTGTGAATGCCGTTGCGCATGCAACGGGGAAGCGATTTTACGAACTCCCCATTACTGCAGAAAAAATCAAAGGTGCACTGTGACGACTGAACAGCAGATGACCGTTCGCATGACCATAAACGGTCGTGCGATTGGTCCGGTTGCGATACCGATGTCTCTCAACATGATCGAATTTTTGCACGAACATTTAAATCTCACCGGTTCGAGACTGGGGTGCGGGCAAGGAGTGTGTCAAGCGTGCACCATCATCGTAGACAATCCAGATGGAACCAGTGCAGAATCTATCACCTGTGTTGTCCCTGCCATCGCGTTTAATGAGAAGTCGATACGTACGATAGAAGGACAAGGCAAAGTCGATGCGACTGGGAAGATCGTTGACATCACAGATGTCCAGCGCGTCTTTCTTGAAGATTTCAGTTTTCAGTGTGGCTATTGCACGCCAGGATTTGTCAATGCAGCCACCGTCTTGATCGAAGGCCTCAGAAAGAAACCGATTAATAAAGATGCGGTAGAGCAAGCCGTGATGGATGCCTTAAACGGTCATATCTGTCGCTGTACAGGGTATGTTAGATATCATCATGCCGTGAAACGTCTTGTTCTGAATACCCCAGGTCTGACGGTCTAAAACTACCAGCCAAGGACATCCCGTTTGATTGACCATCGCGGGACTTTCGTTTCTACACCTTGACCCAGCACCCAGTAAGCGTAAGCGCGATCGATCGCACCACGTGACTGCTCGATGACGAGCCATTGATCAATAAATAAGGAAAGTTGCCAGTCTGCTTGCCGAGTCGCGATACCAACTGGCAGTCTGATCATATTCGGTTGTGGAACGACAACGGTGTAATCCGGATAAAGCAAAGTCCAGGCTGAGGCAGAAGATGCCAGCATGATCATGCCGTCAATTTCTGGTCGTTCCCCTTTAAAAAAGTCTCTGACCGAAGCTAGCTCCACAATTGTCAGATCAATGCTCTTTAAACGACTTCTGACGATTTGCTCTAGCCCTAAATCTTCTACCGAACGACCAAGTGTTAGCGTCTTGCGTTTGCGTATTTCGTCAACCGTTTTGAATTGATAACGATCTTTGTCATGCATAGCCAAGCCAACAACCGTGTCGAAGTAGGAGCTGGAGTGATGCAAAGTCTTTAAGGAATCCCATTGGTACGGCAGACTCATCAGGACGTCCACATTCCCGTTCGCGAGTGTTTCAACAAGTTTGTCAGCAGGGATTTGGACAAACTCTAACCCTGTGACGCCTAATGCAAGTCCCAGATTTCCCGCGAGTTGAACGTCCATCCCCACAAGTTGGGCTCGAGCGTTGAGAAATGAGAAAGGCATGCGGTCCTGCGCAAACCCGATACGCAGAACACCTCTATTGCGAATGCGTTCAACTGGATTGCCAGTTTCTGGGGCGGGAGGAGGAAGCACATTGACAACATGAGTAGGCAGAGATGCGCGTACAGTCATGCCCGTCAAGACCTGATCTTTTTTGTATGTGTTGTCGACCAGTTGGGCCAGTAGCTTGCTTGTTCCGTATAGAGTCACTGCAGACACGATAATCATGATTGCGATGTTTGTCATGATTTTGATCGGCTTGAACTCCAAGCGATTTGTCATCGCACCCGCGCCGAGTAAACAAAACGCAAACAGGTACATCGCCGAGACCAGTGCGCCAAAGTTGTAGGTAAGAATCGTTGTCGATAGATATAACTGCATATAGCCTTGTCCGACGCCCAGCATGTCAAATAGGGGGGGTAACGCAATCTGTGTGCTCGCGAAGAGCGACAAGGCACCGACACAAAGCATCTCGATATAGGTTGCCAAGGGCACGCTATCGCCACTCAACCATGCTGCGTAGGGAATAAACAGTAGAACGATAAGTTTTCCGGAAGTGGGAAAGGTGAATGCCAAAGGTGTGAGCACCGAAATCGCCTTATCCGCATTCTCAGGATAAAGACTTCTTTCTTTGAGAAGAGTCTTTGCTTGCTCAACGATAAGTGGCAAAGAAATAAAGATATTCGAAGAAAGGAAGGCGGTAAATAGAGCGTCCTTTCCCCCGCGCACGATCTCCCAATAACTGAGAGGCATGATACTCGTCACGATCATGGGGAGAATAACAAACGTCAGTAATATCGAGATCACTGCGAACAAGATGAAATACACCTGCAGGCGCTCAAATGTCTCGGCGGACATGGTGCCGGCCGTGATCGCAGTCATTGTGAACACCCCGATGGGCGTTAGCTTCAGGATGAAAAACATCACACGCATTACAGCCTGCTCGAGTATGCGCAGATTATCGATCAGCGTCTTTTTTTGTTCTAGTCCAATTAGCGCAACACCTACGGCGAGGCTAAACAAAACGACGCCTGGTACGACCGCTTTCGACATGGCATCAAAAGGATTTGCTGGTACAAATATCTTCAGCAGATCAACTTCTGCTGGCTTTGACAGAAGATCACTACTGTAGAAGCTAGCGTTTTGAAATGTTGGGAATAGGGACGGCGAGACAGCAAGTAATACCAGCGTGATCAGCCAAAAGAAAAGCATCAGAACGACGCCCCACTTTCCGATCTTAGACGCGGTGTCAGCGCTCATGCTTCCGACGGCGATGATCAGACTGAGCATCAAATACGGGATGACCGCCATTTGCGATAGTCTGAGGTATGTTCCGGCAACTGGTTGTAAAACAGTAGTAGATTCACCAAAAAATAAACCAACGATGACGCCTAATACTAAGCCTAGGGAAATTCGCCGAGAAAGACTCATGCCTCTGAAAAACGAGAAGACCATATTTCCAGAGGAAGGAGTTTGCGTCATATTGGCTATTAATTAAGAGCGATGTGACTAATCGCGTCTGCGATCGGTGTGCTCACGACAGCATTGGCGCCACTGAAGGGGTGATCCAGAATGAGGACTAGCGCGTAAAGCAGAGACAACGAAATAATTTGGATACTGCAATTAATCACTCGAATTGGGCCAGGCGTATAAAAGGCCATTGCAGTGACGATCACGATGAGCAGTAGTCCAATATGCATCACTCCCCAAAATAGACTGGAAAGACTGGCAGAGCTATTGATGATTCGGACCTCACGCGTTTGCGCAAGCTTATCGGTTGAGTTAAGAAGTTGAACATACAGAGCGACTTGTCGATCGTCTTTTGACGGGAGCGCTACGACACATTTATCGAGTGCCGTGAGTGCGCGACTTGTCTCCGTGCTTCCGGTTTGTTGGGCCAGCATTGGCCACTCATCTGTAATAATTGATTGGGCGTAAGCAACCAATAGAGGCCGGCAAGCGTTGGCCTCATCGGACTTGAAAGCGCTGAGCTGTTTGTTGAGTGCTCGAATCTGGGCTGCCTCGGTGCTGACATCAGCCTGATACGTGTCGCTAGCTTGTGTTGTCTGGGCTAAGACAAACGCTAATACGATTCCGGAGATGGCAACTGCAGAGGCGATGCCACCAGCAGCCATATTCTCATCTCGATCTTCCAGTTTCCAGTGCGGAGCGAATTTCTGAAATGCCTGATGCGTGATCCAGAGCAATATGAGAGCAGCCAATGGATACGACAAAATAAATAACCAATCTGGCAGCCAGGTCGGCAGGTCAAACACCATATGTTTTCCTTTGTTATCTGAGTCTCGCGAAGCGATTTTAGTCGCGTTTTCCTTTAAGCTGCCATTCAGATTCAAGGCCCCCGAGGGGGCGATCTTTGGTTAACCTAGACATTTCCACTAACCGAGCTCGGAGTTTTATGCAAAACGCTTCCAAACCAACCTCAAAGCCTGGGTTTTTTGACATCAGCGGTAATGATGTCAATATCAAATTCTTTTTTACGATGCTTCGCAATTACATCGCTTCGGCGACGTTGATGGCAATTGGTGTCATTTACCTCAGTACCGAAAAGCTGCATTTATTCGACTCGATTATTACGGCTGAGTGGATTAATCAGATTTTAGGGTGGTCGCTGATCCTGACTGGTTTGGGGTTGTGTTGTGTAAATATCTATCAAAGTCACCTTGTTCTCAGGGCGTTGGGTCTGCCGCGCGTGTTGGGTTTACTCATCATGACCTACCTGTCGTTTGCCGGACTGATTGTTATCATCGGTGTGGAAAGGCGTTTGCTACAGGCGCTAGAGTTGATCGCAAAGTAGAACGATCGACGATTTAGACTGCTGTTCGACTGAACGAATTGGAGAAGATAATTGGCGATACCTGCTGTTGAAGTTATACGTGGAGACATCAAAAAAAATCGTACTTTGCGCAGCAGCAAAGTCTATGTCATCGAGGGTGAAGTGCGCGTCAAGAAGGGCGTGACGCTCAAAGTTGAAGATAAGACAACGATATTGGTCGTTAATGGAGAATTCCGCCGCAGCTCCATCCTCCGATCCGCGTTGATTTTTGATCAAGGTTCCGCTCTATCTGCGCAGCGCTTTTATGTACGTGCCTGTAACGAAGCTTACAGACCAGTCAAAGTCGCAAACAATGGCGGGATCTGGTTTTTGGGAAATTTCAACGATGCAAGCAAGGACGGTGTGTCGGTCAAATTGAATCGCAAGAATCCGCTTTCCAGTTTTGCTGCCAAACTCGTTGCAACCTATTACCTTGGGCGGCCAGACAGTCTGCAGCGCAAGGGCAGGGGTAAGCAGGATCCGCTCGACGATGACATTGACGGTTTTTCGGTGTTGGGTGTTGGTAAGAGTGAATGGAATATTGCCGAAGTCCGTACTTTCTATTCAGCGGATGATGCCTTCGACGTGACAAATTCTCACATCAGTTTGAATCGTCTAGAAATTGTCAGTCCTGTTGAGGATGGTATGAACATCAGCAGCAGTCGTGTTGAAATTCACAACAGTTTGAAGATCGACGTAAGAAAGACAAAAGGTACAGACCGAGATTTATTTGATCTCGAGACGGACGATGGCGCATCGTTTGTAGAGTTGTACTCGGGCTGTTGGGTGCGATTAAACGGTGTGTTTGGTGATCAAGTTGTGTTGAGCTCCAAAGATATGCCTCGAGCTGTAACAAGAGACGATAACGAGAGATCCTATGCGTACAGTGGAAAGCTTAAATCTGCTGCCCTGATCTACTCGATTGATCAAGATTAACATTTAGCGTAACAAGTAAAAAACTCATGGCAATAAAAAAACGGCCCGATACCGACACTGTATGGCCAGATTTCTTTGACTATTTCCGTCGAGATTTTGGCCGGGAGATCCTAGGTTGGCGCTACGTGATCCGATATTTCGGAATGCTGACACCTTTGATACTGGTGGGGCTGATCGCGTTGTTTTTTTATGTTGACCCGATACCACCCAAAAAAGCATATATCGCGACTGGGCAGCCTGGTTCTTCATACCATGTTTTATCTGAAAAATTCTCTAAGTTTTTTGCCAAGTATGGATTCGAACTGGTTCTCGTCCCCACGCCAGGGCTCGACCAAGGGTTTCAGAAATTAAATGATGAGAAGTCCCCGGTGAATGCTTCTTTTTTGACGGCGGGGAGTGCGAAGGCGGCAGACTATCCTGAACTGGTATCCCTCGGCAGCTTGCAGTACTCGCCTGTTTGGTTGGTGTATCGAGGTCCTGAATTGTCAGGTCCGGATGCGGTAAAGCGACTGGTGTCGATGCGCGTTGCGGTTGGGATGAATGAAACCAACACGAATAAGATTTGGCGTGCGATGCTTGGTCTGCACGGCATTCAGTACCAAAGTAAATCTAATTTTCTTGAATTGCCGCATCAGCAAGCAGTTGCTGACTTTAAGGATGCAAAGTTAGATGCGGTTTTTGTGGTCGACGATATCAACTCACCCACCGTCGAATCGCTGTTGACCTTGCCCGATATAAAAATTTTTGATTTCAGCTTAATAGATGCTTATGTGAAGAAACTACCGTTCCTTGAGAAAGTCGATCTTCCCCGTGGGTCATTAAGTATCGAGCATGTTTTTCCACCGGCTAATACAGATTTGTTGGCATCTAGTATTACCCTGCTGGTTGAAAAGAAGATGCATCCTGTGCACCAGTGGCTGTTTTTGATGGCCGCTAGAAAGATTAGTGAAGATCAACAGTCTTTTTTTGCCAAGCCTGGGTTTTTTCCTGCATATCTGGATCGGAGTATTCCGTTGAGCCCAATTGCGGCGCAATACTATGAAAGTGGAATACCAGGGGTATTCAAGTATTTTCCCCTCTGGGTCGCTACCCTGTTTAACCGGATGTGGGTGATCGTTTTAACGCTGTTTGCGCTACTTTTTCCATTGTTTAAGTTTGTATTGAATTGGCGTAATTTTCCATCAGACAAACTATTGGGGGATTATTTTCAGGACCTGCGCGATATTGAAAGTGACTTGCTTGTGGCAACGACGCGCGAAGAGATTGAGCATTACCTAAAAGAGTTGGATGACATGGAGGCCAGTATGCTTAAGTACTGGTACGAGGAAAATGAT
>JACCED010289403.1_pt1 | contig 11576 bp, 9 predicted proteins | sample 7455021 | NCBI WGS metagenome assembly JACCED01 (sample SAMN15323456, study PRJNA562643) | freshwater metagenome | isolation source: river surface water | place: USA:Blue River Watershed | collected 2017-08-19
GACTATCACACACCGGATGCCGCGCGGTTGAGGAAAGACTTGGAGGCGACGAAAGAGTATCTGCAGCTTGCCGCGGATGTTGGAGCGACGGGAATCAAGGTGCGGCCCAATGCCTTACCGAAAGAGGTACCGGTGGAGAAGACGCTTGAGCAAATTGGGCGTTCGTTGGCCGAGTTGGGCGGGACGGCTCAGGGGTTGGGTCAGCAGGTACGGTTGGAGGTTCATGGGGGTGGGACGTCGCTTTTGCCGAACATCCGGAAAATCATGGATGTGGCGAATCACGGGTCGGTGGGTGTGTGCTGGAATAGCAATCCGACGGATTTGGATGGGGAGGGATTTGACGCGAACTTTGATTTGGTGAAAGGGAAGATTTTCACGGTGCACATGAGGGATTTGCATCTGGAGGACTACCCGTTTCGGAGACTGATGCAGCGGTTGGTGGAGTCTGGTTTTCGGGGGTTCTGTTTTGCAGAAATTCCGGAGAGTGCGGATCCTGTGCGATTGATGAAGTACTACCGCGCGATGTGGCTGTCTTATCAGGGGTTGCTCTGACGGCGGGCGGTGCGGATGGGTCGTATGGGTCGTATGGGTCGTATGGGTCGGATGGGGTGAGTTGAGGGAGGGGTGGCAAAGGGGAGGGCGGTCGGGCACGGTGGGAGGCATCATTTTTTATGGGTACTACCAATCAGTTTTTGAGGGACTGCCGCTGTGCGTCGTTGGGTTTGAGGGGGGGATTGAGCGCTGGGGGTGGGCTCAGACGACTGGTCCGGTTGGTGGCGGCGGTTGCGGTTTTGGTTTCGGGTGGGGCGTTTGGGGAAGGGATTCCTCGGGAGGCCTTGCCACTCGACGCTGCGGAGTGGCCTCTCAACTACCGGATCCATGTTGAAGGAGCGGCGCGCGTGCGGTTGAGTCCGGAGTTTGTTTTACCGCTGGAGGGGAATGGTCCGCATGATGTGGCGGTGGAGAGGCCTGCTCAGGGGCAGCCTGTTTTGCGAGTTTGGAGGAAAGGCGAGTTGGTGCGTGGACCTGAGGAGGTGGGATCGTTGGCGGCAACGGGGAAGAAGATTCTTTCGGATGCGCGGGTGGATTTGGGCGCGGATTTTACGGCGATGGCAATGTTCGAGACTTCGGGAAGTGGCACCTTGTTTTCGAAGTGTGATTCGGTTGGCAAGTGGTCGCCCGATGCGAAGGCGCTGTTTTTGAGGGGGGGCAGACTGGTTTACGATATCGGGTGGGTCGGGGCGTTAACAGGTGGGCCGCGGGTTGATGACGGCAAACCGCATGTGGCGGTTTTGAGGGTTGCGGGGGGCGCGGCTCAGGTCTGGTTGGATGGACGTGTGATTGCGGAGCGTTCGGGGTTTTCGCGACCGGATCAGCGGACGCATGTGTTCAAGGTGGGATGCGCCTCGGAGAACTTTGCGGGCGACTTGGTGAATGGACGAGTCACGGGAGTGAAGGTGTGGAATCGGGCGCTCCCGGATCCGGAAATGAACCTTCTTTTTTCGACGGAAGCTAAGGGGGCAAACACTCCGGATTTTGTTTATCAGCCTCAGCTAATGAAGGTTCCCGAGGTGGAGGGGGGGCGGGGCTGGGTGCAGGCGTTGGAGCGGAGCGACCACGCGTCGATTGTCGCGGGTTGGGGCGAGGAGACGCTGAAGAAGGGGGGCGAGATATACCATTCGTTGTGCGTGGTTTGTCATGGCACGAAGGAACAGCCTGGTTCGTTGCCGACGGCGTTGCGATTTGCCGAGGGAATGTTCAAGAATGGCAGTGATCCATTCTCGATGTATCTTACTTTGAGTAAGGGATATGGACAGATGGTGGCGCAACCGCAGTACACGACGGAGCAGAAGTATGCGGTGATTCACTACATTCGAGAGACGTTCCTTCGTCCGCACAATCCCTCGCAGTTAGCGGCGTTGGATTTGGAGGTTTTGCCGAAGGGAGTGGTCAAGGGAGAGGTGGAGAAGGCGGATACTTCATTGCCGCCGTACCTGAAGATGGAGCTGGGGAATGCGCTTTTTTGGACGTTTGAGGTGGGGCCGGGGAACATCGCGCAGAAGGGGATTGCGGTGCGGTTGGATGAGGGGTTGGGAGGGGTGACGAAGGGGAGGGCTTGGATGATTTATGATCATGATACGATGCGAGTTGCGGCGGCATCGACGGGGTCATTTGTCGATTGGAAAGGGATTGCGTTTGATGGAAGTCACGGCACGCACACGAGTTTGACGGGCGAGCGGCATTTTGTGCTTCCTGCGGAGCCGGGGTGGAGTGTGGCGGGGTTTGAGGATTCGCGGACTCCTGCGAAGGATGGACGGCGGTATGGTCCGGTGAAGGGGTTGCGTTTCCTCGGGTTGTATCGAAACGGTTCACAAAGTGTGATTGCGGCGATGGTGCATGGGACGAGGGTGTTTGAGTCGCCGGCATTGATTGATTACGGGGCGGCTCCGATTTTCGTTCGGACGATTAATGTGGGTGAGGCTTCGCGCCCGTTGAGGTTGCGGGTTGCTCCTGAGGAAATGCGTGTGGTGTTGAAGGGCGATGGGGTTTTGCGTTCTGAAGGTGGGTTTTGGGTTGCGGAACTGAGGGGTGGGGCGAAGGCGCGTTTGTTTGTTTCTCGGACGGATGGGGCTTCGCTTGAGACCATGGCGAGCGGGTTTGCTCAACCGTTGGATTTGAGTGAGTTGACGAAGGGTGGGCGGGCGCAGTGGGAGCAGGTGGTTGAGACGCGGGTTGTTCGCGGGCGTGCGGAGGGAGCGTTTGCGGTGGACGATTTTCCGTTGCCGCAGGCGAACCCGTTTGGAAGTTGGATGCGTCCTGGAGGTTTTGATTTTACGCCGGACGGTCGTGCTGCCGTGGTTGCGATGTGGAATGGGGATGTGTGGCGAGTGGACGGGCTATTGGGTGAGGGTGAGGCGACGTTGCGTTGGCGTCGGATTGCGAGTGGGTTATTCCAGCCTTTGGGGGTGAAGTTTCGGGGGACGGAGCTGTTTGTTTTGTGCCGAGACCAGTTGGCTAAGCTTGTTGATCTCAATGGGGACGGTGAGACGGACTTAATTGAGTGCTTCAATGACGACGCGCAGGTTACTGAGCATTTTCATGAGTTTGCGATGGGATTGCAGACGGGCGCGGACGGTTCGTTTTACTACGCGAAATCGGGTCGGCACGCGTTGGACAGCGTGGTGGAGCAGCACGGGACGCTGTTGCGGGTGAGTCCGGATGGGGGTGCAACGTCTATTGTTGCGACGGGATTTCGTGCGGCGAACGGCGTTTGTGTGAATGGGGATGGCACCTTTTTTGTGACGGATCAGGAGGGGTTTTGGACACCGAAGAACCGGATCAATCGTGTGCGGGCCGGCGGTTTTTACGGGAATATGTTTGGGTACACTTCGGTGACGGATGAGTCGGATGGGGCGATGGAGCAACCGTTGGTATGGGTCACGAATGCGAAGGACCGGAGTCCGGCGGAACTGGTTTGGGTTCCGAAAGATGTTTGGGGTGGTTTGGGGGGGCGTTTGCTGAACTTGAGTTATGGGACTGGGCGAGTTTTTGTGGTTCCGCATGAGGAGGTGGGGGGTGCGTGGCAGGGGGCTGTTTGTGAGTTGCCGCTGCCGGCCTTTGGAACGGGGATTATGCGAGGGCGGTTTGGGTCTGACGGGAGTTTGTATACGTGCGGGATGTTTGCGTGGGCGGGGAATGCGACGACGCCGGGCGGATTCCACCGTATTCGGCGAGGATCGGGGGCGTTGGCCGTTCCGGTGGCGGTGAATGCTCTTCGGGGGGCGATACGCGTGACGTTCAGCGATGGAGTGTCCGAACCTTCGTGTTCGATGAAGGTGTGGTCGCTGAAGCGCTCGAAGGGTTACGGGTCAAAGCATTATGACGAGCGGGAGTTGGGTGTCAGCGGGGTCGAGGTTGCGCCGGATGGAAGGACGGTGTTGGTAAAGATTCCCGAGTTGGCTCCGACGCAATGTTACGAGTTGAAGGTGGGCGACCACGTGCTGCATGGAACGATTCACGAACTAGGAAGCCGCTGAGGAGACGCGTTGCGGTTGGTTACGCTCTGTGGTCGCGGATTCCGGCGAGCGGAAGTGGTTGTCGTGGCTCTTCGAGAGTGCTGGCGAAGAGGCGGCAGAGTTCGAGTTCGGTGTCGGCGTCATGTCGGAGACCGTTTGCGCGGGCGATGAGTGATGAGGCTCGGAGGGCACGAAGTTGGAACTGTGTGAAGAGCGGTTTTAGGGGATGCAAGTCGGTGGGTGAGAGGTGCGTGGCGGTGGAGGGATGGCTGGCGAGTGTGTCGAGGATGGCGCGGCATTGCTGGAGCAGATGCTGCGGATTTGAGTGGTGGCGGTGTTGGTGGGGGTGTGTGGATCCGACCTGACAGACGGCGTCTGGGTCAAGGAGGCGGTGGGCTTCGGCGAGGAGTCCGATTTCTAGGCCCCATCCGGACGGGATTCGGATTTGTTCAGCGAGGCGCATGGTCAGCGCGCACTCGCCGGCGAGTGGGTATCGGAAGGCGGCGAGGAAGTGGGTTAACTCGGCGGGCAGGGTGGTGGACAGGGTGTTGAGGAGTGGGGCGAGGAACAGGCGGGAGACGCGGCCGTGGAGTTGTTGATCGAATCGACTGTAAAACTGTTTAGCGAACTCCATCCCGAAGGCTCGATCGACGATGGGGTGCACGAGGCGCGCGAGGTTCTCTTTTTGGAACGCGAGGTTGTCTGCGTCGTGGATGGCGACGGCACCTTTGAAGGCGTTTTTTTTCAGGAGCCCGAGGGCATTGAGGACGTTTGTTCCTTTGCCGGGGTGAAGTTCTGGGAAATCGGAGTCGGTGTGGAGCAGGGTGAGCGGCAGATACGAATGCGCTTTGAGTAGGTCTCGTGAAACGCGATCAAACTCGTGATGTGGTAAACCGTTGATGGGGATTATGATGTGCTGAATCCAGCGGACGTCTTGGAGCTCGGTGAGAATCTGATTGAGGGGAGGCTGGATGGCGTCGGCTGCGATGCAGGGGAGCACGAGCGCAACGGGGGTTTTCTGGGTGAGTTGTGGAAGCGTTTCGTGCTGGAGCTTGTCAGTGTGCGCGGCGTTGAGGCACGGCAGGGTGACGATGGGGCCGTGCTGCGCAAAGTCGCTCATGGAGGGGGCTACGGTGGCCGCGCGCGCCAAGGTTAGTACTCTCGAACGAGCAGGCGGTTGGCGAGGGCGCGGAGCGTGTCGCCTTTTCGTTTGAATCCGTCTAAAGCGGAGAGGGCACGGCGCGTGAGGTCGGCGGCGGTTTTGCGGGATTTTTCTAACCCGAAGAGTGCGGGGTAGGTGGCCTTGACGGCTTTGAGGTCTTTACCCGCGGTTTTGCCGAGTTTCTCGGTGCTTTGGGTGACGTCGAGGATGTCGTCGATGACTTGGAAGGCGAGCCCGAGGCAGGAACCGAACTGCGTGAGCGCCTTCATTTGGGTGGGGGTTGCGTTGGCGCACATGGCGCCGAGGCGGAGCGAGGCGGTGAGGAGGGCGGCTGTTTTTGCGGAATGGATGAAACGGAGGGTCGCCGGCGAGATGGGCTTTCCTTCGTGTTCGAGATCGAGGACTTGGCCTGCGATGAGTTGGGTTGAACCGGAGGCCGTGGCGAGTTCGCGCACGAGTGTGGCGGTTGGGTGACGTTTTGATCCGGGGTGACTCGCGATGATCTCGAACGCGACGGTGAGGAGTGCGTCGCCTGCGAGGACGGCGATGCCTTCGCCGAAAACCTTGTGGTTGGTGGGGCGTCCGCGGCGGAGGTCATCGTCGTCCATGCACGGAAGATCATCGTGGATGAGCGAATAGGTATGGATGCATTCGACGGCGGCTGCGGCGGGGAGGACGTTGGCGGCGGAGCCTCCGCAGGCTTCGGCTGCGGCGATGCAGGCGGCTGGGCGCAGGCGCTTTCCGCCAGCAAACAGGCTGTAGCGCATGGCCTTGTGGATGGTGGTTGGTTTCGCGGATGCTTTGGGAATCCGTTGGTCCAGGAACTTTTCCACGGAGATGGCCTGAGAGGATAGGTAGGCGTCGACGTCCATTTTCAAAGCGGGCAGTAAACGATGGGAATCCGTCGGCCGGCAACCTTTTCGCTAGGTGGGAGGGGCGAATCTTTTCTATAAACGCCGGCCATGAGTAAGCCCGCCTCAACGGGTGCCCCGGTGGAGGCGCCTGCAGTTTCCCGTCTGGTCCCGATCCAGGCGCGTGCGAAGTTCTTTTTTGAGGGAGACCGCAAGTTCTTCGTCAAGGGAGTGACGTACGGGCCGTTTGCGCCGGATGAGTTGGGTTTTTATGTGGGCACGCCGAAGAAGGCACGGGCGGATTTCGAGTTGATTTGCGAGATGGGGGCGAATCTTTTGCGGGTTTACCATGTGCCTCCGCGTTGGTTTTTGGATTTGGCGAAGGAGTTTGGATTGAGGGTTTTGGTGTCGATTCCGTGGGCGGAGCACATTGAGTTTTTGAATGACCCTGCGATGCGGCGAAAGGTGGTGGATACGATTCGTTCTGCGGTGGCGGAGCATCGCGGGCATGAGGCTATTTTTGGGTATCTTGTGGGGAACGAGATTCCGTATGCGATGGTGCGGTGGCTGGGGCCGCGACGTGTGACGGAGTTTGTGGAGCACCTCATCAACGTGGCGCGGGAGACGGATCCGCGGCCGCTGTACTCGTATGCGAGTTATCCGCCGACCGAGTATTTGTTGCCGCAGAACGTCGATTTTTACTCCTTCAACGTGTATCTTGAGCGGAAGTCTGACTTTGATCGCTACCTTTCGCGCTTGCAGAATTTGTCTGAGGATAAGCCGTTGATGTTTGGGGAGTTTGGATTGGACACCATGCGTAAGGGTGAGGAGATGCAGGCGGATGTTTTGTTGTGGCATTTGGAGTCTGTGGTGCGCGGGGGTGCAGCGGGGACGATTTTCTTTTCGTGGACGGACGAGTGGTTCACGGGTGGGCACGAAATTCTGGATTGGGAGTTTGGGTTAGTGACGCGTGACCGGAAGCCGAAGAAGGCGTTTCACGTTTTGAAAGAGCGTTTGGCGGGGGAAAAGTATGTGACGCAGTACGTTCACCTTCCGCGGTATCCGCGGGTGTCAGTGGTGGTGTGTTCGTACAACGGGGCGAAGACGTTGAAAGACTGTTTGGAGTCGTTGGATTTGGTGGAGTATCCGGACTTTGAGATTGTGTTGGTGGATGATGGGTCGAAGGACAACACGCAGGCGTTGGTGAAGGAGTATGTGGATGCGCGGACGTTGCGGGAGCAGCGAACGGGGGAGAAGCCGCCGCATTTCATTAACCTTGTGCAGGTGAACATGGGGTTGAGTTACGCGCGCAATGTGGGGGCTCGTGCGTCGTCGGGTGAGATTATTGCGTACACGGACTCTGACTGCATGGCGGACCCTGACTGGCTGTATTACATGGTTGGGACGCTCCTGAGCGGGGATTACGTTGGGGTGGGGGGGCCGAATATTTCACCGCCGGCGGTGGATTGGATTCAGGCGGCGGTTGCTGCGGCGCCGGGCGGGCCGAGTCATGTGCTTTTGACGGATGTGGTGGCGGAGCACATTCCGGGGTGCAACATGGCCTTCCACCGAGCGGCTTTTGAGAGTGTGGACGGGTTTGATTCTGAGTACCGCAAGGCGGGCGATGATGTTGATTTTTGCTGGCGGTTGCAGACCAACGGAGGGGTCATCGCGTTTAGTCCGAGCGCGATTGTGTGGCATTATCGGCGATTCACGTTGGACGCGTTTCGGAAGCAGCAGGAGGGGTATGGTGAGGCGGAGTCGATGCTTCGTTTCAAGCATTTGATCTTTTTTGGGCCGACGGGAACGGCGAAATGGAAGGGGCAGATTTATGGGGCTCCGCGTTTCAACTGGGTGTTGAGTCGTCCGATTATTTATCACGGAGTGTTTGGGCACGGCTTGTTTCAGTCCATTTATCCTACGCCGCAGTCGGAGATTGCGGCTTATGTGAGCAGCATTGAGTGGGTGGTTTTGACGGGGATTATGGCGATTTTGGGGGTGCCGTTGGAGAAGCTCCGGATTTTGCCGATGGCGATGTTTGGGGCCACGTTCCTTGTGGCGTTGAGTTACATGATGAATGCGCGGATTGAGCGCGGATTTGATACGGTGCGGGCGCGTCTGTTGGTGGGGATGTTGGCTTTGTTGCAACCGTTGACGCGTGGTTGGGCGCGTTATTTTACGTGGCTGCGGTACAAGCACACGCCGCGGAAGGTGATTAACACGCCGGAGGCATTGGCACCGGGGCCGCGTCGATCGGGGTCGAGGAAGTTGACCTTTTGGAATGAGACGGGCAAGGGGCGTGAGCAGTTACTGACGGAAGTCTTTGCCTTGCTGGAAGCGGAGGGGTGGCGTTACTCGGCGGATACGGGGTGGAAGGATTGGGATGTTCAGATTTATGGGCACCAGTTTTGGACGGTGCAGTTGCGTTCGGTGACGGAGTATCATGGTGGACCGAAGTGTTTGACGCGTGTGCATTTAAAGTCGCGTCCTGTGGTGACGACGGTGATGTTGCATTACGCGGTGGGGTTGGTTTTTGCGTACCGGTTTCTTTTCTTGGACCGAGTGGATCGGATTGCTTGGGCGGTTTGGGGGGTGACGTTGTTTTGGTTTTTCCTGAGGTCACTCAAGTTGCGTCGGCGGATTGCTGATTTGGTGGTGGCGGCTGGGCAGCGGTGCGAACTGGGGTTGGTGGTGAAAAAGGGCAATCCTGCGTCGCGACCGGTTGCGGAATCGTCTTCATCTGAGAGTTCGGAAGGTGAGGCTGGTGGTGAGTCGGAGGAGAAGAAAGGGTGAGTCACCAGCTTGCTGATTACCGGTTTGAGTTGCCGCAGGAGCTTATTGCATCGCGTCCTGCGGAGCGTCGGCGGGATGCGCGGATGATGGTGGTGAATCGAGCGACGCGGACGTGGGAGCATCGTCAGTTTACGGATTTCGCGGGTTACGTTCAGGACGGTGATTTGGTGGTTTTGAATAACAGTCGCGTGATTCGTGCGCGGCTGTTTCCGGAGCGTCCGGTGGAGGAGATTTTGTTACTGGAGCCGCTGGGTGGGACGCGTTGGCGGTGCATGGTTCGTCCGGGCAAGCGGATGCGATTGGGAGATAGTTGTCGTGTGGCGGGAACGGTAGCGCGAGTGGTGGAGGTGGAGTCTACGGGGGAGCGTGTGGTTGAGTTTTCCGAGGCGCCTGATTTGGGGGCGTATGGGGAGTTGCCATTGCCGCCTTACATGGAGCGGCGTGCGGATGCGATGGATGATGAGCGGTATCAGACGGTGTATGCGACGGAGGAGGGTTCTGTTGCGGCACCGACGGCGGGGTTGCACTTTGATGCGGAGCTATTGGCATCGGTCCCGCATACGTTTGTGACATTACATGTTGGAGCGGGGACGTTTCGTCCGGTTCAGGTTGCGGACGTGCGGGAGCATCGGATGCACACGGAGCGATTTGTGGTTTCGGGGGAGACGGCGGGGCGGGTTGAAGCGGCTCGTCGGGTGATTGCGGTGGGGACGACGACGGTGCGGGTGTTGGAGAGCGTTGCGGACGGGGAGGGACGTGTTCTGGCGGGGGCGGGTGAGACAAACATTTTTATTCGTCCGCCGCACGCGTTTCGGGTGGTGGACGCGTTGCTGACGAACTTCCATTTTCCGGAGTCGACCCTGTTGATGTTGGTCTCTGCGTTTGCCGATCGTGAGTTGATGCTATCGGCGTATGAGGATGCGGTGCGTGAGCGGTACCGATTTTTCAGCTACGGGGATTGCATGCTGATTCTGTGAGTTTGTTGGGGCGAGATTGACTGCTGCTTAGCAGAGGCTAGTGCTTGGGGATGAAAGTGTTGTTTGGGAGTTTGATTGCTTTGGTGATTGTGGTGCTGATTGCGGCGTGTGGCGGTGGGCGGGGTGGGTACGCGACTCCGGATTACAAGGTGGTTGAGCGTGCAGATGGATTGGAGGTGCGCGATTATCCTCCGCTTGTGTTGGTTGGGGTATCTGCCTCGGGGAAGAAGGGGGATGACGGGGCGTTCATGCGGTTGTTTCGTTACATTTCTGGCCGCAATGAAAGCGGCACCAAGATTCCGATGACGACTCCGGTGTTGATGCGGGCGGACGGCGTTGGGAGTGAGCGTTCGATGGCCTTTGTGATGCCAGCAAAGATGGGCGCGCAAGAGGTGCCGAAGCCTTCGGATGAGGCCTTACGGTCGGCGGTGCGCCAGGCGGGTCGGTACGTCGTTTTACGCGACTCAGGGTGGTGGAAGAGGAGGGACGAGGAACGGGCTGCGGAGCGGGTGAAAGCGTGGGCCGAGAGCCGAGGACTGAAGGTTCAGGGCGAACCTGAGGTTGCTTACTATGATCCTCCGTGGACGCTGGGGCCGCTGCGCCGGAACGAGTTACTGTGGCGCGTGGGGCGAGTCGGAACCTTTGACACGTGTGACTCGGGGCGGTGAGTGAGGATGGCTTGGTGGCTGCAAAAGATGGATGCCTCGGTGAAGTCTCTGACGCCAAGAGGTTGGTCTGCGAGTAATGCAGACCAACCGCAGATTTGGTGCAATCCCGAGAGACGGGGATTGGTCCGACTAAACCTTCATGATGTCGGCTTCTTTTGAAGTCGTCTGCTGGTCGATTTTGCCCACGGCTCCGTCGGTGAGTTTCTGAATCTCTTTCTCTGCGGACTCGAGTTGGTCCTCGGTGATTGAGCCTTCCTTTTGAAGCTTTTTCGCGTTGTCGATGCCATCGCGCCGAGCGGAGCGGACACGAACCCGCGCCTCTTCCGCCATTTGTTTGATGCTCTTCACGAGTTCGCGGCGGCGTTCTTCGGTGAGGGGCGGGATAGGAAGCCGGATGAGTTTTCCGTCAGTGGCTGGGTTGATGCCGAGCTTTGACTCTTTGATGGCCTTTTCGATGTCCTTGGTGGTGCTGGCATCGAAAGGCTGAATGATGATGAGGCGTGCCTCTGGAGTCGAGATGAGGGCGAGCTGTTTGAGTTTCATCATGGAGCCGTAGGCTTCCACATCGATGTTCTCAACCAGCGCGGGGGACGCTTTGCCGGTGCGTACGGCTGAAAACTCGTGGACAAGATAGTCCACGGCTTTGTCCATTGCTTCTTCCGTTTCGAGGAGTGTTTCGTCGAGGTCCATGATTGTAGAGTCGTGTTTTTGAGAGGGTTAGATTGTGTTAGCGGTTGTGGGCTAGGAAGTCACGAGGGTGCCAACGGTTTCGCCGAGCACGGCGTTTCTGATGCTGTTGGGGGCCATTAAATCGAAGACGATGATGGGCACTTTATTGTCCATGCAGAGCGTGAAGGCGGTGGAATCCATCACTTGGAGGCGTTTTGCGAGTGCCTCGGAGTAGGTGATGCGGTCGTAACGCGTTGCGGTGGGATCTTTCTTGGGGTCGGCGGTGTAGATGCCATCGACTTTGGTTGCTTTGAAAATGACTTCAGCTCCGATTTCGCTCGCGCGGAGCGCAGCGGTGGTATCCGTCGAAAAGAAGGGGTTTCCGGTGCCTGCGACGAAGATGACGACGCGGCCTTGTTCGAGGTGGCGCATGGCTTTCC
>JACCED012484961.1_pt1 | contig 11571 bp, 9 predicted proteins | sample 7455021 | NCBI WGS metagenome assembly JACCED01 (sample SAMN15323456, study PRJNA562643) | freshwater metagenome | isolation source: river surface water | place: USA:Blue River Watershed | collected 2017-08-19
TAATTGTATATAATAATTCATTAAACCCCAATCAATTTTCTCAAAATCACCAATGGTGATAATTTTATTTTTTTCAGCTGCGCCAATGTCAACAAAAAACAAACCCAATACATTGGTGGTTACCGACATAATTTCTTGGTAGGCTATATTACCAAGTGCAGAATCTTTAACGATTGACACCCTCAAAGCAATTTGTTTATTAGCAACGATTATTCCATTATCATTTCTAGCAATCCCTTGTAAATGAATCCCCCTATTACTTTGACCTACAATCGTACCTATTAAAATAAAAAAACCGCTAATGAATAGTATTATTTTTTTCATGATTAATTTTGTAAAAGTTTGAAAAATTTAGATTTATATATTTGACCAGAAATTGTATAATTAATATGTAGAATACAAACAGGGTGTATTAATTTTTCAACCGGTATTTTATAATAAAATTGATGTCCCGAATATGCGCCATGAAGCCGATATAAAATTTTGCCTTGATAGTCTAGTAATTGAATACCGTTGATAATTAATTGATCTTGCTCACATTGAATAATGATATAATTGGAAAAAGGATTCGGTCCAATTTTAATTTGAAATGCAAAGCTGTCTATATTGTTATAAACCAATAATGGGTGATAGCTGCTTTGCAAAAATCCTAATGAAATAATAAACCCAGCCTTTCCAAAAAAAGTGCGTGTTGACAATTCACCTATACTCCAATCAAACAATTGATTTTGAATCATAGCATTATGACCAGCAACATTTATGATAAGTGGATCGATACAACGAAAACTGTTGACGGCTTGTCCATAAGTATTTTGCGTAATACTAAATACCAATAAAATATAAACCTGCTTTTTTTTCGGTAAAAAAACGATACCCATATCATTGAATTATATTCATTCAAATGTATGGGTACTAAAAAAAGTATTTGCCGACGCGAAATAATGCTTAGTTATTGTTACTTCGCTTTTTTAGCAATTGTTTCAATGGCTATGACTAGTTTACCTAAATCTTGTAAACGAGTATAAACATGGGTGTAATAAGAACACAACTAATAAATAAATATTTACACTAAGTTCATGAACCCCCAAAGTCCTAATAAATAAACAATCACAACAATGAATGAATCAACACCCATTCTAAGTATTTGTTTCTTAGAATGTATGACCATCCCAATCATATAAATACCCGTTAAAATAATTCCTAAAACGGTTAAATAAATATCTGAGGGCTTTAGGTTTGGTAAAATGGCATCCCCACCAATTAATGATGCCATTAAAAATAATACAGGTAAAAATGCATTTCCTCCAAATATGTCACTGACTGCCATATTATAATCTCGAATTTTTGCTGATGCAATACCTGTTGATATTTCAGGGAGTGCAGTGCACAGTGCTAAAATTGTTCCTCCAAATAAAACACCACTCATACCCCATCGGTTTGCTAATTGTTCACCCGATATAACTAATGCCCATCCAGCAAAAAGTGTTATGATAGCAACGATTAATAAAACCCAACATGCTGCATTAATGGTTCCTTGAAATTTAGCTTTTGAATGCTCTAATTTTTGTGGATCTACTTTATGTTGAATAAGTGTTGTTTTCTTTTTGGTCATAAAAGTTGAAGTCAAATAAATGGTGCCTAACCAAATGACTAATATGATCCATTCAAATGGGGTGCTGCGCGCAAAAATAAATGTGCTTGGAAATTGACTTGCCATAAGAACGATTGATAAAATAAATATCAGTGCCACGCCTTCAACTATTAAAATTTTTGAGTGACCTTTTTCAGTTAAGGGTGCAGATCGTCCAACACCAAATATGTCAATCAATACTAAAACGACAGTTTGAATGGCAATACCTCCTAAAATATTACTTATTGCAATATCATAATCTCTATAATACGCAGCAACACAGGTAATAGCAATTTCTGGTAAGTTCGTTATAATGGCTAAAAAAACCATGCCCCCAAAAGCTTCCCCTAAATTAAAATGTGTGGTGATTGCATCAATTGCTTTTGTGAGTTTAACGCCACTAATCCAAATTGCGAAGGTGGATACCAAAAAAATGGCGATTAGTATTGTGTTGGAATAAGAACTGAGGTTCATTTTGGACTTAAGTTTACTTTCCTCAAGGTACTATTTAATGTTATCTTGTATATAAACAGAATTACTTAATATGTAAAATATTGAAATACAATATTATAATAAATATTCTAAAAATATATTAAAAAGTCTATAAAAATAGTAGACAATATGAAATATATGCTTATCTTTGTCCTGTCATCAAGAATCCTTGAATGGGTGCCAACCGAGAGCGCTTAACTCCGCGGTGGTAAAACGATGAGGACAAAGTCAAAATAAAATATGTTACCATATCACCCAAAAAAATCGACAACAATTCAAATAACACTATGAATAGTGATAAACAATATTGTCATGTGGCCGAGTGGAGAGGCAAGGGTCAGCAAAACCCTTAACGATGGTTCGAACCCATCTATGACAGCTGGAACATATATCGGCAAGCAATCGTTAAATCGGGCGGTATTTCTATACTGCCCTTTTTTTTGATCAATAACGGATACATAAAAATTCAACAGGCATAACTTTTAATAAGTTCGTACATTTAATTAGTTTAAATGTATTGGTTAACTATGAAAGTAATAAGATGGGGTATTATAGGTTGTGGAAATGTAACCGAAGTAAAAAGTGGTCCTGCTTTTAATTTGGTACCTCATTCTAAATTATTGGCGGTGATGCGAAGAGATGAAAAATTACTTCATGATTATGCATTAAAACATAATGTGCCATTAACCTTCACCAATGCATCCGAATTAATTAACCATCCCCAAATTGATGCTATCTATATTGCAACGCCGCCTAATGTACATGAGCAATATGCTGTTGAAGCACTTCAAGCAAATAAGTTTGTATATGTTGAAAAGCCAATGGCAACAAGTGTTGCAGCATGTTTAAATATGCAAACTGTTGCCCATAAATTAAATGGCAAATTAGTGATTGCACATTATAGACGTTCGCTTCCCTTATTTTTAAAAGTAAAAGAATTATTAGCGAGTAATGATATAGGCAGGGTGATTGAAGTGAAAATTATAATGCATAAAAATGCAGCTCCTAAAAGTTATTATGAAAATAATTGGAGAGTTAATAAGGAGTCAGCTGGTGGCGGTTTGTTTTATGATTTAGCACCACATCAAATTGATTTAGTATTTTATTTTTTTGGTGATGCAATTGCTTATCAAGGAACTGCTACCAATACTGCAGGACTTTATGATGTTGAAGATACGGTGCTGGGAACTATGCTAATGGAAAGTGGAATAAAATTTGAAGGTGATTGGCGTTTTGCAATGGAGCAAGGGATTGAAAAAGACGATTTTATAATCAAAGGTGAATTAGGGGTGATTCGCTTTTCTGTTTTTGGTCATACCATTACTATTGAAAAAAATAATAAGGTGCAACAAATAAATTTTGATCCTCCAAAACACATTCAGCAAAATCATATTGAAAAAGTGGTAAACTATTTTTTAGGCAAACAAGATAATCCATGTTCTGCGGAAGAGGCTATCAAGTCAATGCGTGTTATGGAATCATTTGTTTACGGCAATTCAAAATAAAAATTAAATATACACATGCGATACTGTTTAGCATTAGATCTTAAAGACGATCCGCTGTTGATTGCTGCTTATGATGAATACCATCAAGCAGTTTGGCCTGAAGTAATTGAATCAATAAAGTCAGCAGGTATACAGGCATTAGAAATATACCGAGTGGCCAATCGATTATTTATGATTATTGAAGCCAATTCGGATTTCAGCTTCGAACAAAAAGCAGCAATGGACGCTAAAAACGAAATCGTTCAACAATGGGAACAAACCATGTGGGAGTATCAACAAGCTTTACCTGTGGCTAAACCAGGTGAGAAGTGGATTATAATGAAAAAAATATTTTCCTTATAAAATATTGATAAGCATTAAAGCCATTTCAATTAGTTGAAATGGCTTTTTTGTGAATAATGGTTTAACTTAATGCTGTAAAATGTATCGAATGAAAAAAACAATCAAAACTTTTTTTATTTTATTTGGAATGGCCATTCACTTTTCCTCAATCGGACAAGAAAATGTGATTAATCAAAATAAATCAATATTAAAAGTAAAGGGGATTAAAAATAATATTCAAGTGATTCGAGATAAGTGGGGCGTTAATCATATATACGCTAAAAGTGAAAATGATTTATTTTTTGCACAGGGATATTTAGCTGCAAAGGATAGGCTATTTCAATTTGAAGTTTGGCGCAGACAAGCAACTGGTACATCAGCGGAAATATTTGGTGCGAGAGAATTTAAAAGAGACTTAGGCACAAGGTTGTTTAAGTTTAGAGGTGATATGAAAAAAGAATTAAATCATTATCATCCTAGAGGTGAGCAAATAATTCAATCGTATGTAAATGGAGTGAATGCATATATCGACGAGGTGAATCAGCATCCAAACTTACTGCCCATTGAATTTAAATTATTAAAAATAAAGCCTCAAAAATGGACAGCTGATGTAGTTATATCAAGACATCAGGGATTATTAGGTAATAGCACACAGGAATTAAATATTGGAAGAGCCGTTGCAAAAGTGGGTGATGAAAAAGTGAAAGATATTATGTGGTTTCATCCGAAAAATCCCCATATTAAATTAGATAGCGCCATTGATGGTAGCTTATTAAATGATAACATTTTAGATTTATATAACGCCTATAGAAATGAATTAACATTTACAAAAAATGATATTACAGCACTAGACGAAGAGGATGCGATATTGTTACCGAAAAATAAATTAAAAAATGTAGAACCCTATTTGTCCGACCAGGAAATGGAAGGAAGTAATAATTGGATCATAAGTGGAAAAAAATCAGCTAGTGGGTTCCCCATGTTAGCGAATGATCCACATCGTAAAATTGCACTTCCTTCATTGCGCTATATTGTACACCTAAACGCGCCAGGATGGAATGTAATTGGTGGTGGTGAGCCAACCATACCAGGTGTTTCCATTGGCCACAATGATCATGGTGCTTGGGGTTTAACAATTTATGAAACGGATGGAGAAGACATTTATGTGTATGATTTGAACCCTACTAACCATAATCAATATTGGTTTAAAGGTGCTTGGAAAAACATGCAAATGATACAAGAAACAATTCAAGTCAAAAATGAACTTCCTCGTTCTGTGGATTTACACTATTCGATACATGGACCTGTTATGTATATTGATAGTATACATCATAAAGCATATGCGATGAAGTGCGCATGGATGGAACCAGGAGGTTCGCCATATTTAGCCTCTTTAAGAATTGATCAAGCAACTAATTGGGATAGTTTTAGAGAAGCATGTAGTTATAGTCATATTCCTGGTGAAAATATGATATGGGCTGATAAAAAAGGAAATATAGGCTGGCAGGCTGTTGGTATTGTACCCATTAGAAAAAACTTTAGTGGGTATGTTCCTGTACCTGGTGATGGAAGATACGAGTGGCAGGGTTATTTACCTATCAAACAAAGACCAAGTATATTTAATCCACAACAAGGATATTTTGCCACTGCCAATAATAATGTAACCCCCAACGATTATAAACATTGGGATGCAGTTGGTTATACTTGGTCCGACGCTTTCAGAGCCAATCGCATTAATTCGGTTTTAGACAAGTCGGAAAAAATTACGCTACAAGACATGGCTGCATTACAAACTGATTATTTTTCAGCGCCTGCAAGCGTTATTGTTCCAATGCTAAATAATTTACAACTCTCTAATGCACAAATGAAACTGATGCAAGAAAAATATTTAATGAATTGGAATTTTATTTTAAATAAAGAAAGTATTGCAGCAGGATTTTATGTGATGATGGAAAAAGAAATCATGAATGAGGCTAGTAAAATATTTATACCTGAAAACATAAAAGGGTTGGTTTCCATGCAACTATCTAAAGTAATTGAACGTTTAGTAAATTCCGAAAAATACTTTTCAGGGTCTGTACAAAGAGATCAATTTTTAATAAAATGTTTTGAACAGGCGTTTAAAAAAATGACCAATAAGTTTTCACCTAATCAACAAAATGAAATTGATTTTTCAAAATGGCAATATGGCCAAGCAAATTATAAGCACATAAGCTTTGAGCATCCATTAGCCCATTTGATGGACATAGATAAAAGAAAAAAATTAAACTTAGGACCTTTACCAAGAGGCGGTAATGGTTATACAGTAGGTTCAACAGGCAGTGCCGATAATCAGTCTAGTGGAGCAAGCTTTAGAATTTTAATGGATACTAAAAATTGGGATAACACCTTAATGATAAACACTCCAGGACAATCGGGCGATTATAAAAGTCCATATTACAGTAACCTATTTAACATTTGGGCTAATGATGGATATTTTCCAGCCTATTTTTCAAAATCTTTAATTGAAAAACATAAGGATAATGAAATCACGTTAAGTCCTAGCAGTATTCAAATAAAATAATTTTTAATTGTATATTTAATTCGATTTTATAATATTTTAATAATGAAAAAATTAATCATAGGGTTATTCCTATTTCCTTTATTTAGTTTGGCTCAAAACCCTAAAAATTTCACACCTGCAGCTTTTAATGATCTTGCTAGAATGGAGCGCATTAAAAATGCTATTCCTGTCATTGACAAAATGTATAAGGACTTTGCAGATGCAAAACGTGTTCCTGGTTATGCATATGGCATTGTCATTGATGGACAATTATTATATAAAGGAGCAGGAGGGTTTGCCAATTTAGAAGAAAAAATCCCTGCTACTACGAGTTCCATGTTTCGTATTGCATCTATGTCAAAAAGTTTTACATCATTGGCGATTTTACATTTAAGAGATGCAGGAAAGTTAAAATTAGATGATCCAGTATCATTATATATACCTGCTTTAAAAGGGCAGGGCCTTACAAACGACGCGCCACCTATTACCATTCGCCACTTAATGACTCACAGTGCAGGTTTCCCCGAGGATAATCCATGGGGAGATAGACAATTAGCGGATACAGAAAAAGATTTAAATGATTTAATTAAAGGAAAACTCTCTTTTTCGAATGTAGCTGGTGTTGAATATGAATATAGTAATTTAGGTTTTGCGATGCTTGGGTATATTATTCATAAGGTTTCGGGTATTACTTATGATGCTTATATAAAAAAATATATTTTGAATCCTTTGGGAATGAATGCAACAACTTTTGAGTTTAAAAATATTCCAAAGGAAAAATTTGCATTTGGATATAGATATATCAATAAAGAATGGAAAAAAGAAATTCCGCTACAAGATGGAATATATGGCGCGATGGGTGGGATGATTACTTCCATCGATATGTTTGGAAAATATGTTGCCATGCACGAAGCTGCTTGGCCTGAGAGAAATGATCCAGAAACACTACCTGTTAAAAGAAGCACTATTAGAGAAATGCATCAACCTGCACGATTTATATCCTTAAATCCAAACTATACCTTTCCAAGTGGAAAAAAATTAGCAACAACAAGTGCATATACTTATGGACTAAGATGGAGTATAGATGCTGAATATAAAAAAAGTATAGGTCATAGTGGAGGCTTGCCGGGTTTTGGAAGTAATTGGCAATTTTTACCAGAGTATGGAATTGGCGTAATTATGTTTGCAAATGTAACATATGCACCCACGACAGTAATTAATAATGCTGTCATTGACACCCTGGTTCAATTAGCTGCCTTAAAACCTAGACAAATAAGCGTTTCTCCTATATTGGCAAAGCGTCAACAAGAATTAGTTTCAGTCATCGAAAAGTGGGAAAACATTCCACCCATATTTGCTGAAAACTTTTTTGATGATTATCCAATAGAGATTTTAAAAAGACAATCGGCTAATATTTTTGCAAAGGTTGGTAAAATAGTTAAAATCAATTCCATGATTGCAGAAAACCAGCTAAGAGGTTATTTTTTCATTAATTGCGAAAAAGGAAATATTGAAATAGTATTTACTTTATCACCTGAAAATCCAGCATTGATTCAGGAGTATCATATATACAAGGAGTAATCGGTTCAGGTATTTTGAAATGATATTCGCATGCTCTATTAAAAGTCAGCGTAATCTCTCGCAGTCATTAATACCGTTTCGTTTCGGTTTACTGATTTCATGTACTTGGGCATAGTTGAAATGCTTTTCCATAAGGGAGAAGCTCCAAATGCTTTCCAATGTGCATCACGGTCAGCCATATCATTAAAGCTTGTCATGTAAATTAAATTTGGCAATCGACTTCCAATAATAGCTTTAGAATAAAATATGGCGTTAAAATTAAGTTGTTTAAATAATGCAATTTCCTCACCCTCATTAAACATATGTACTTTTCTTAAGTGTGCATTTTCGGTAGGGCTTTCGTAACTGCGATATTCATAAATACGGTTAGGTGATTTTATTAAACTCGACTTTTTTTCATATTGCGTTTGTAATTTAAATGACTTACTAACGATTCTTTCAACTCTTGTATAAGGTAAACTGCTATCTGCATTTTCTAAATCAATAATTGCATTTTTCCCCATAGGGTCCAATTTTTCAACTGCTTGATCTAGTTTATCCAAAACATTTAAGCTTTGCATGGGTATCCAAACGTATAATTTTTTGTCCACTGCGGTGTCATTTGCATTCGGTGCAAATACGCCCACTTTTTGAATACCAGATTTGTGTAAAAAAGGTAAATACACATTTTTTAAATAGGCATCAACGCCATTTATTTGTTGATTAGAACTACAATGATATATTTGGATTAAATAAAATTCACGAGGTGTTTCTTTAGCACTTGCTTTTAATGAAAGACTAATTGTAAATAATAAAATTGTGGTAAAAGCTAAAATTACTTTTTTCATTTAATAATTGTTTATGTGTCAAAAGTAGTGAATATGTACTCCAAACTAAAAATATTATTATATTTAGACATAATTCATTAATTATGGGAAAAGCAAATAATTACAGAACTCCATTTATATTACTAACCTGCTTGTTTTTTTTATGGGGATTTGCACATAATTTAGATCCTATATTAATTCCACATTTAAAAAGGTCCTTTACATTAACCACTACACAAGCTACTTTAGTTGATTCAGCCGTTTTCATAGCTTATTTTTTCATGGCCATTCCTGCAGGATATATAATGAAACGATGGGGGTATAAAATGGGCATTATTTCAGGATTATTGTTGTTTTCAGTGGGGGCTTTTTTATTTGTACCGGCTGCTAATCATCAATCTTATAATTATTTTTTAATTGCATTATTTGTAATTGCTTGTGGTTTAACTATTTTGGAAACTGCTGCTAATCCATTTGCAACTGCATTAGGGGATGCGTCAACAGCTACACAACGTTTAAATTTAGCACAATCATTTAATGGATTGGCTGTTGCTTTGGCGCCAGCAATTGGCGCAAGGGTAATACTAACAAAGGGCTATACGGATCAAGAATTAGCCGGCATGTCAGATAGTGTCCGAAAGGTTGCCTTAGCGACCGAGGCGTATAGTGTTAAAACCCCTTATACCATTTTAGGTATTGTATTATTAGCCATTGCCGTTGTATTTTATTTTATACAATTGCCAGATATCAGAAATAAACAAACGAATAACGAAAATCAATCCTTATTAAAAACTTTTAGGCATAAACATTTAAGTTGGGCAGTTATAGCACAATTCTTTTATATCGGGGCGCAGGTAAGTGTTTTTAGTTTATTTATACTATATGCAACACAGGTAGCTAATATTACCGAAGTTCAAGCTGCTGATTATTTGGGTATCGGCGGACTAGCTTTTTTAATTGGTCGATTTTTAGGAACTGCACTAATGAAATACATTGCTCCGAATAAACTTTTAACGGCCTATGCGTTATTGAGTACCCTACTGTGTTTAGTTGCGATTTATGCAAAAGATACGACTGCTATTTATGCCTTGATAGGAATTTGCTTTTTTATGTCAATTATGTTTCCAACAATATTTTCATTGGGTATTAAAAACTTAGGAGCAGATACAGAAATGGCAAGTAGTTTAATTGTAATGTCAATTGTAGGTGGTGCAATACTGCCCAGAATATTTGGCTTAATTAGTGATGCAACAGGAAACATACAAATGGGTTACTTAGTGCCACTTGTATGTTTTATGGTTGTTGCTTATTTTGGTTGGAGAGGATCAGTTATAAAATCTAAGAATTAGTTTTTATATACTTTTCCGTCTTTCATGACCCAATCAATATTTTGTAATGCATTAATGTCTTTGGTTGGATCTTTTTTTAAGGCAATGATATCGGCAAATGCTCCTTCTTTAATTTCTCCAATTTTTCCTTGCATGCCTAATAATTCGGCTGCAGTTGTTGTTGCAGTTTGAATTGCTTGAATAGGTGTTAAACCCCATTTTACAAAATACGTGAAGTCTTTAGCTTGGGGTAAATTCCAGTCATAACCACCTATATCGGTACCATATGTTAGTTTAACGCCCATTTTTATTGCTTTTTTAAAAGTGGATTCTATCGTTTGTTGAAAATATAAATTTATGGGACTGCCTAACTTTGCTCTACCTTCAGCAACAAACTCGTTAACAAATATAGTTGGACACCAATAAACGCCCTTCTCTACCATTAATTTCATACACTCTTCGTCCATTCCAGATCCATGTTCAATACTTATTGCACCTGCATTTATAGCTGCGATAATTCCATCTCTGGTCATTGCGTGAGCAGCTATTTTTTTTCTACTTTTTAAAGTTTCATCACCAATTGCATTTATCTCATCAGCTGTAAAATTGGGTAAAGCTCTATAGGAACTATCCGCTAAACGGTAATAACCACGATCGGCATAAATTTTAATCCAGTCAGCACCTTGTTCAATTTGTGTTCTTACAGCTCGTCGAGCTTCATCGGCTCCAGTAATTTCGATTACACCTTTTGGAAGTTTGATTTCCCATGCATAATCCGATGCCTTAATAGGATAATGTCCTGTTGTGTTCATGGCAAGCGTTGCAACTTGCATTCTTGGACCTGTTATCACGCCTTTGTTAATTGCTTTTTTAACATCTACATCGGCATATCCAGCTCCTTCGGTTCCTAAATCTCTTATAGTAGTGAATCCGTTTAATATACTTTTTTCAGCACTTTTACTAGCTCGTAAAGTTCTATATGGTATAGATTCTTTTAATACCTGAACATCATAGTCTTCAGAAGTAATATCTCCTTGAAGTAAAACATGCGTATGTGCATCAATCATACCAGGCATAACAAAGTAGTTGCTTAAATCTATAGTTGAATCTGCTTTGCTGGCCGTATTAGAAATTGAAACAATTTTATTTCCATTAAGTAATACATATTGATTCTCTAGCACCTTACCATCTTTGGTGTTTAATAATTTACCGCATTTAATTAAAATTGATTTTTGAGCAAATGCCCCTTTATTTATTAATAAACAACTTGTAATTACTAATACGAGGAGTAAAATTCTTTTCATAGATATATATTTTATTTTTTTAAAAATTTGTTTATTCACCTTTGATTAATAATGTGTAAAAA
>JACCED012511565.1_pt1 | contig 11571 bp, 11 predicted proteins | sample 7455021 | NCBI WGS metagenome assembly JACCED01 (sample SAMN15323456, study PRJNA562643) | freshwater metagenome | isolation source: river surface water | place: USA:Blue River Watershed | collected 2017-08-19
CTTGTGGCCGTCTTCGATCTGCTCGATCTGCCAGCGCACTTCGTAGTCGATGGCCTGCTGCATGAACTTGAAGCTGTTCAGGTTCTTGATTTCGCGGCGCGTGCCCAGCGGCTGGCCGGGCTTGCGCACCGAGACGTTGGCATCGCAGCGGAACGAGCCCTCTTGCATGTTGCCATCGCAGATGCCGATCCAGGTGACGATCTTGTGCAGCTCTTTGGCGTAGGCCACGGCCTCTTCGCTGGAGCGGATGTCGGGCTGGGTCACGATCTCCAAGAGCGGCGTGCCGGCACGATTCAGGTCGATGCCGCTTTGGCCGATGAAGTCTTCGTGCAGCGATTTGCCGGCGTCTTCTTCGAGGTGGGCGCGCTCCAGGCGCACGGTTTTCTTTTCGTCGCCAAGGTAGAACGACACCTCGCCGCCCTGCACCACCGGGATCTCGAACTGGCTGATCTGGTAGCCCTTGGGCAGGTCGGGGTAGAAGTAGTTCTTGCGCGCAAAGATGCTGCGCTCGGCCACATGCGCGTTGACGGCCAGACCGAACTGGATGGCGCGCGCGACGGCACCCTTGTTCATCACAGGCAACGTGCCGGGCAGGGCCATGTCCAGCGCGCAGGCCTGGGTGTTGGGCTCGGCGCCAAAGGCCACGCTGGCACGGCTGAAGATCTTGCTGTCCGTCGACAGCTGGGCATGGGTCTCGAAGCCGATGACGACTTCGTAGCCTTGAACGAGTTGGCTCATGGTATTCAGACTCCTGCCGGTTTTTGCAGGTGGAAATCGGTGGCCTGCTGCAGGCGGTGTGCCACGTTCAGCAGTTGCGCTTCCTTGAAGTAGTTGCCGATCAGCTGCAGACCCACCGGCATCCCGTGGGCGCCAAAGCCTGCGGGCACGCTCATGCCAGGCAGGCCGGCCAGCGAGGCGGGCAGGGTGAAGATGTCGGCCAGGTAGTCGGCCACCGGGTCGTTGGCGTTTTCGCCGAGCTTCCAGGCCACCCTGGGCGCCACCGGGCCGGCGATCACGTCGCATTGCTTGAACGCGTTCTGGAAGTCGTCGGCGATCATGCGGCGGATCTTCTGCGCCTGCAGGTAGTAGGCGTCGTAGTAGCCGTGCGAGAGGACATAGGTGCCGGTCATGATGCGGCGCTTGACCTCGCCGCCAAAGCCCTCGGCACGGCTCTTCTTGTACATGCTCTCCAGATCGGTGTAGTCCTTGGCGCGGTGGCCGAACTTCACGCCGTCAAAGCGGCTCAGGTTGGAGCTGGCTTCGGCCGGGGCAATGATGTAGTACACCGGAATCGACAGCTCGGTGCGCGGCAGGCTGATGGGCACGAGCGTGGCGCCCAGTTTCGTCAGCTCGGCCAGCGCACCATCGACAGCGGCACGCACATCGGCGGCCAGGCCTTCACCAAAAAACTCTTTCGGAATGCCGATGCGCACCCCCTTCAGGTCGGCATTCAGCAACTGCGTGAAGTCTTCGGCGGGCACGTCCAGCGAGGTGGAATCGCGATCGGCGTCAGGCCCGCACATGGCGCTGAGCAAGAGTGCGCAGTCTTCGGCGGTGCGGGCCATGGGGCCGCCCTGGTCCAGGCTGGAGGCGTAGGCGATCATGCCGTAGCGGCTGGCACGGCCGTAGGTCGGCTTGATGCCGGTGATGCCGCAAAAGCTGGCGGGCTGGCGGATCGAGCCGCCGGTGTCGGTGCCGGTGGCCGCCGGCACGATGCGCGCGGCAATCGCCGCCGCGCTGCCGCCCGAGGAGCCGCCGGGCACGCGGGCGGGGTCCCAGGGGTTCTTCACCGGGCCGAAGGCGCAGTTTTCATTGCCCGAGCCCATGGCGAACTCGTCGCAGCTGAGCTTGCCCAGGCTGACCATGCCGGCCTCGGCCAGGCGGCGCACCAGGGTGGCGTCAAAGGGCGAGCGGTAGCCTTCGAGCATCTTCGAGCCGGCGGTGGTCGGAAAGTCCCGGGTGACAAAGATGTCCTTGTGGCCCAGCGGCACGCCCTCGAGCGCGCCTGCCGTGCCTGCAGCCAGGCGGGCATCGGCGGCTTGGGCCTGCGCCAGCGTCACCTCGGGGTTGAGCGCCAGAAAGCTGCCGGTGGTGTCCGCCTGGGCACGCGCCACAAAGTGCTGCGCCACCTCGGCGGCCGAAAAGGTCCTGGCCTTCAGGCCTGCGGCCAGCGCGGCCACGGTCATGTCATGCAAAGTGGTCGTCATGGCCAGCCTCACTCGATCACCTTGGGCACCAGGAAGAGCCCGCGCTCGACGGCGGGGGCGCTGCGCTGGTTGGCCTCGCGGTCATTGGGTTCGCTGACCGCATCCTCGCGCAGACGCAGCTGCACGTCCTGGATGGCCGCCACCGGGTGGGCCATGGGCGCGATGCCGCTGGTGTCGACGGCCTGCATGGCCTCGACGATCGAGAAAAAGCCGTTGATCTGGGCGAGCATGCGCCCGCGCTCTTCAGGCTGGAGTTCCAGCCGGGCCAGATTGGCGATCCGGTCGATATCCTGGGGGGTCAGGGACATGGTGGTTTCTGCTCGGGAAAATCACATTCTTTTACCCCGGGGCAGGCTGCCGGAGGCAGGCTGAAGACGGGGGGATCGGGTATTATCCAGTGTTTGTTTTGCAGGCAGGGCGCATGCTTGGCCCTGCCCCTGGCTGACGCGGGTTGCCGCAGCTTGTCACAAGCCATCAAGGCGCCTGATCCGCCGCGCTCATGCCACCTAAGGATTCGCACATGTTTTCCTCTTTCCGACGCTATTTTTCGAGTGACCTGGCCATCGACCTGGGCACCGCCAACACGCTGATCTTCGTGCGCGACAAAGGCATCGTTCTGGACGAGCCTTCGGTCGTCGCCATCCGCCACGAAGGCGGCCCCCAGGGCAAGAAGACCCTGCAGGCCGTCGGCCACGAAGCCAAGGCCATGCTGGGCAAGGTGCCCGGCAACATCGAGGCCATCCGTCCCATGAAGGACGGCGTGATCGCCGACTTCACCGTGACCGAGCAGATGCTCAAGCAGTTCATCCGCATGGTCCACCCGCGCAGCACCTTCCGTCCCAGCCCGCGCATCATCATCTGCGTGCCCTGCGGCTCCACCCAGGTCGAGCGCCGTGCCATTCGCGAGTCGGCCCTGGGCGCTGGCGCCTCCGAGGTCTACCTGATCGAAGAACCGATGGCCGCGGCCATCGGCGCGGGCCTGCCCGTCTCCGAAGCGTCGGGCTCCATGGTGGTCGACATCGGCGGTGGCACCACCGAAGTGGGCGTGATCTCGCTGGGCGGCATGGTCTTCAAGGGCAGCGTGCGCGTGGGCGGTGACAAGTTCGACGAGGCCATCATCAACTGCATCCGCCGCAACTACGGCATGCTGGTTGGCGAACCCGCCGCCGAAGCCATCAAAATGCAGATCGGCTCGGCCTTCCCCGGCAGCGAAGTCAAGGAAATGGAAGTCAAGGGCCGCAACCTCTCCGAGGGTGTGCCGCGCAGCTTCACCATCAGCTCCAACGAAATCCTGGAGGCCCTGACCGACCCGCTCAACCAGATCGTCTCGGCCGTCAAGACCGCACTCGAGCAGACCCCGCCCGAGCTGGGCGCTGACATTGCCGAGCGCGGCATGATGCTGACCGGCGGTGGCGCCCTGCTGCGCGACCTTGACCGCCTGCTGGCCGAAGAAACCGGCCTGCCGGTGCTGGTGGCCGAAGACCCGCTGACCTGCGTGGCCCGCGGCTGCGGCCTGGCCCTCGAACGCATGGAGCAGCTGGGCAACATCTTCACCAGCGAGTAAGCCCCTCGTCCGGCGGCCTGCTGGTCGCCCGATCCCTGCGGCCCTCGCACTGACGCACACGCATCCCCATGGCCCTGGACATCGACAGCAACCCGCCACCCTTCTTCAGGCAAGGCTTGCCGGCCCTGTCCAAGCTGGTGCTGTTCGGCCTGCTGAGCATGTTGCTGATGTCGGCGGACCACCGGCTGGGCCTGTCCCAGCCCATCCGGTCTGCCATCAGCGTGGTGCTGGCCCCGCTGCAATGGGCGGTGCTGCTGCCCGAGCGCGCTGGCGCCGCCCTGCAGGATTACTTCACGGGTGTGGACGAGGCCAGAGATGCAGCCCGCCAATACCAGAGCCGAACGATTGCCCAGGCCCAGCGTCTGCAGCAGGCCGAGCAGCTGCTGCAGGAAAACCGCCAGCTGCGCGAACTCCTGCAACTGCTGCAGGACACGCCCGGCCCGGCCAAGGCGGTGCAGCTGCTCTACAAGACAGCCGACCCCTACAGCCACACCATCGTGGTCGACAAAGGCGCACTCTCGGGCATCGTGGACGGGTCTGCGGTCGTGGATGTGGCCGGCGTGGTCGGGCAGGTCACCCGGGTCTACCCTCACCTGAGCGAGGTGACGCTGCTGACCGACCGCAACCAGAACATTCCGGTGCTCAACGCCCGCACCGGCCAACGCTTCATTGCCGCAGGTGATCCGCAGACCCTGGGGGGTTCACTCGAGCTGCGCTTCGTGCCGGCCAGCGCCGATCTGCAGGAAGGTGACCTGCTGACCACCAGCGGCATCGACGGCATCTACCCGGCCGGCCTGCATGTCGGGCATGTGCGCCTGATCGACCGCCGCATCGACACTGCCTTTGCCAAGGTTTACGCCCTGCCCATTGCGCAGGGCCGCGGACGGCACATGCTGGTGCTCGCACCGGTCAGCGACTGGCCGGCCCGCCCGGTCAGGTCAGAGGCCTCAGCGCCGCAGCGCAGCAAATCCCAGGCTTCGACGCCCGCGTCCCCCAGGTCAAGTTCCCGGAGCACGCCATGATCATGCCTGCCGGCAGGCCTTTGCTGCTGCCCGCCAACCCGCGCTTCATCGCCTTGAGCCTGTTGCTGGCCCTGATGCTGCACATGCTGCTGGGACTGACCAACCAAGGCTGGATGCCCGACATGCTGGCCGTGGTGCTGGCATTCTGGACGGTGCACCAGCCCCGGCGGGTCGGCATGTTGTCTGCCTTCCTGCTGGGACTGGCCGTCGATGTCCACGAATCCGCCCTGCTGGGACAAAACGCCCTGGCCTACATCGGCATGAGCCATCTGGCCAGCGTGATCGGCCGGCGGGTGCTCTGGTTCCCCTTGCGCAAGCAGCCTTTGCAGGTGCTGCCGCTGTTCATCCTGGCCAGCACGATCGAATGGCTGGTCCGTCTGCTCACCGACGACCTGTGGCCCCAGTGGCCTCAACTGATTGCCCCACTGCTGCAGACCGCGCTGTGGCCGCTGTTCGGGTACGTGCTGCTGGCACCGCAGCGACGGCCGGTGGACCGCGATGACATCCGGCCACTTTGACCATGTCGCTGCCCCTGCCCTCCCTTGCCGAGCTGCGCAACACCCAGGCCGAGCTGCACCGCTTCAAGCAGCGCGTACTGACTGTCCAGTTGCTGGTGCTGGTGTGCTTTGTCCTGCTGCTCTCGCGGCTGGCCTACCTGCAGATCGTGGCCCACGACAGCCTGCTCGAACAGGCAGAAAACAACCGCACCGCGGTGTTGCCCACAGTGCCACCGCGCGGCACCATCCTCGATCGCAACGGCGTGGTGCTGGCCAGCAATTATTCGGCGTACACGCTGGAAATCACCCCCTCCAAAGTGCCTGACCTGGAGGCCACCATCCAGGAACTCTCCACCGTGGTGGACATCCAGCCACGCGATCGGCGGCGGTTCAAACGCCTGCGAGAAGAATCCCGCAGCTTTGATTCCCTGCCCATCCGCACCCGCCTGACAGAAGAGGAGGTGGCCCGTTTTTCTGCCCAGCATTTCCGCTTCCCGGGTGTCGAGATCAAGGCGCGGCTCTTTCGCCAGTACCCCTACGGCGAGCTGGCCAGCCATGTGATCGGCTACATCGGGCGCATCAACGCCCGGGAAAAAGCGCGCATTGAAGAAGAAGACGAAGAGGGCAACTATCGCGGCACCGAATACATCGGCAAACTCGGAGTCGAGCAAAGCTACGAGCGCGAACTGCATGGCATCACCGGGGTGCAGCAAGTCGAGACATCGGCGGGCGGGCGGGCCACGCGCCGCCTCTCGAGCCGTCCGGCGATACCGGGCAAGAACGTGGTGCTGTCCATCGACATCAAGCTGCAAAAGCTGGTGGAAGAGCTCTATGGCCAGCGCCGTGGCGCGCTGGTGGCCCTGGATCCCACGACCGGCGAGGTGCTGGCCTTCGTGAGCAAGCCCACCTTCGACCCCAACCTGTTTGTGGAAGGCATCGACGTGGAGAGCTGGCAGATGCTCAACGAATCGATCGACAAGCCCCTGCTCAACCGGGCCCTGCGCGGCACTTATCCCCCGGGCTCGACCTACAAGCCCTTCATGGCCCTGGGCGCCCTGAGCACCGGCAAACGCAGCGCCAGTGCCATCGTCTACGACGCCGGCACCTGGACCTACGGAGGTCACACCTTCCGCAGCCACGGCGATCACGGGCTCGGCCCGGTGGACATGGTCCGATCGATCGTGCTCTCGAGCAATGTGTATTACTACTCGCTGGCCAACGAGATGGGGGTGGACACCATCCACGACTTCATGAAACCGCTGGGTTTTGGCCAGATCACCGGCATCGACCTGCCCGGCGAAGTGCGCGGCGTGCTGCCCAGCACCGAATGGAAGCGCAACACCTACAAACGCCCCGAACAGCAGCGCTGGTACGGCGGCGAAACCATTTCGCTGGGCATCGGACAGGGCTACAACACCTTCACCATGCTGCAACTGGCCACCGCCACTTCGGTGCTGGCCAATGGCGGCGTCCGCAACACACCCCGAGTGGTGCGGGCCACACAGGACCCGCTGAGCCACCAGCAGCAGGCGGCAGCAGCGGCCGAACCGCTGCGACTGGGTCTCAAACCCGAGCATCTGGAAGTGATCCGCAATGGCCTGGTGGGCGTGACCACCGGCGGCACTTCCACCCAGGTCTTCGCCGGAGCGCCCTACACCAGTGCCGGCAAAACCGGGACGGCCCAGGCGGTGACCATCGGGCAGAAGGACAAGTACAACGCTTCCAAGCTGTCCGAGCACCAGCGCGACCATGCGCTGTACATGGCCTTCGCGCCTGCAGAGTCGCCGCGCATCGCGGTGGCTGCCATCGTCGAGAATGCCGGCTTTGGCGCTGCCCATGCCGCCCCGATCGTGCGCAGGGTGTTCGACTACTGGCTGCTCGACCAGTACCCCAGCCCCGAGGACATCGCGGCCACGCAGCAGGGACAGAGCAGCCGACCCATCGGCAAGCCGCGCCACAAAAACGATGTCCCGCTGGGCAAAACACCTCCCCCATGAGGGGCCACAGAGGCCGCCGGCAAGGTGCACACCCCTCTGGTAGGCACGGCGCTGGCGGCAAATGCGTGCAGAAAACAAAAACGCCACCTCAGAGGGTGGCGTTGTCGTATTTGGCGCGGCTGGCGGGGATCGAACCCACGACCCTTGGCTTCGGAGGCCAATACTCTATCCACTGAGCTACAGCCGCATTCCTGTACTGGCATGCATTATTGCACGCCCATGCGCTCTGGAAGGGCGCTGCAAGGTCCATGAAGGACGGCCCGTTATAATCACGGGTTGATTTCGGTTCATACCTGCCTCGCCACTGCGGGGCGATTCATCAGAGGATGCCATGAGCAACAGCCACGATCAGCACGAAGCCCACACAGGCCCCATCAAGAGCCCCAAACAACTGGTCTGGGCCAGCATCGCTTCTTTCGTGCTGCCGGTTTTCATCATCATCGGCCTGGTGTATTTCGTCACTTCCGGCAACAAGGAAGCCCCCGGCGCCAGTGATGCCGAGCGTGCACTGGCCTCGCGCATCCAGAAAATTGGTACGGTCGAAGTGCGCGACGCCAACCGCCCGCTCAAGGCCGGTGAAGAGGTTTACAAGGCCCAGTGCGCGGCTTGCCACAACGCAGGCGCGGCTGGTGCACCCAAGTTTGCCGATGCCGGCGCCTGGGGAGCCCGCATCAAGCAGGGCCTGGACACCCTGGTCAATTCCGCGCTCAAGGGCAAGGGCGCCATGGGCGCTCAGGGTGGCGGCGACTTCAGCGACACCGAGATTGCCCGTGCGGTGGTCTACATGGCCAACAGCGCCGGTGCCAAGTTCGAAGAGCCCAAGGCACCCGCAGCACCCAGCGCCGACAAGAAGTAATTCAGGCCCTGCAGATGCACAAGCCGACCTGCGGGTCGGCTTTTTTGTGCTCAGGCGAGTGGCCGCGCTTGTGGGCTTCGCACATAGCCAAAGCGAACTGGCAAGGTCTCGCTGCGGCATTCGGCGAGTGTCCAGCGGCCCTGCTCGATCAGCTCGGCGGCCAGGCCCACGTCCTGTGTGTGCACCAGTCCAAGCCCCAGCGCAGTGTGCAGATACAAGTGGCCAGCCTCGTCGACGAGGCAATCGTGGACCGCGCTGCTGCTGCGTCCGGTGTGCGCGCTGACGCGGCCATCGTGTTCGATGCGCCAGATCAGCGGGGTGCTTTCAAGTTCGACATACACGCGTTGCGGCCCATTCTGGAAGTACCAGCGTCCTTGCACGTCGGCTTCGTAATTGCGGTGGATAAATTCGATCAGCTTGTCGTGGCGCAGCACCGAGCCCTTGGCGCCTGGCACTCCGCTCTGGAAGCTGCCGAGGGCCTGCACCCGGTCATCTCGCATGTGCCATTGGCCGCGGCTGTCAAGTCCGAGCCAGCCGTAGCAGTCGGGCACGTTGGGCCATTTGGCCATCGCCTGGCGGACGATGTCATCCATGTCCCGCTCCTGACCCGTGTCTGGCGGCCTGCAGCAGCCAGCCGCCCACCCGGTCGGGCAGTGCGCGCACATGTCCGGGCCAGCGCCCCTGCGCAAAACCGACGTGACCGCCATGGCGGGGCTGCCAGAGGGTAACGCTGGGGCTGACCTCGTGCGGGTGCGGCAGGCTGTGGGCGGGCACAAAGGGGTCATTGAGCGGATTGACCAGCAGTGCCGGCACCCGCACACGGTGCAGCAGGGGCTTGGCCGAAGCCCGCCGCCAGTAATCGTGCGTGTCCTTGAATCCATGCAGGGGGGCGGTGAACACGTTGTCGAATTCGAAAAGGTCCCGCGCGGCGTGCAGCCGCTGCGCACTGAACAGGCCAGGGTGCTGCTGGAGCTTGGCCATGGCCTTGGGCTTCATGCTCCGCAGGAACATTCGGGTGTAGACCTGCCGATTGAAACCGCGTCCGATGGCGTGGCCGCTGGCGGCCAGATCGAGCGGCGAACAGATGGCGGCGACCGCATCGACCACATCGGCAGCCGACTGGCCGTGCTCACCGGCCCAGCGCATGAGGGCATTGCCGCCGAGCGAGACCCCGGCAGCCACCATGCACCGACCTCCCTGAGCGCTGTGCGCCTGGCGCAGGCGACGCAGGATCCAGTCGATCTCCTGGTGGTCACCCGAGTGGTAGGCGCGCGGGGCATGGTTGAGCTCGCCGCCACAACCTCGGAAATGCGGCATGGCCCAGTGGACATCGTGTTCTGCGGCCCAGTCGGCGCAGGCCTGTGCATAGTGGCTGGTCGAGGAGCCTTCGAGACCATGGAACATGACCAGCAGCGGACGTTCGCCGGACGTCGCATGCTGGCGGTCCACCTCAATGAAATCGCCATCAGGGGTGGTCCAGCGCTCTCGCTGCAGTGCGCTGGCGCGTACACGGCGCGGCCGGGCATACAGCGCCGACCAGATGGTTTGCAGGTGGCCACCAGGCAGCCACCAGGGGGCCTCGTACTGCATCAGTGGAGCACCGCAGGGCTGACCGGCAGGTCAGGGATGTCCTGCGCCGCACCAGGGCTGGCATGGTGGGCAACCATGCGCCAGCCTTGCGCAGTCTTGTGAAAGACATTGGTGGTCGACACCCAGGCGGTCTGCTCGCCCTGCGGTGTGCGCACCGCCACCCGCTCGATCAGGTGGTGGACCGAACTGGCCAGCGCATCAATCCGGTGGATGCGCTCGGGACGGGCCTGTACCGTACCCTGGGCAAACAAGGCCTCGAAGGCACTGCGGATGGCGCCATGGCCAATCAGCCGCTGACCACCGGGATGGATGCACACCACCTCGTCCTCTTCGGCCCAGCAGGCCATCAGCTGCGCAATGTCGCCACGCTGCAGCGCTTCGTAGAAGGCCTGCTCCACATCGTCAGGTGTGCCTCCGAGTGTGGCGGCCTCAAGTCGTTGGCGTTTCATGGTCTGTAGTGTGGTCCAGAACCGGATTTTGCCGCGTGTGACGGGCAACAAAAAACCCGGTCACATCGCTGTGCCGGGTTCTTGCGCCGTGGCGTGAAGCCTCACTTCTTGCCGCGGTACTTGCGCAGTGCGGACAGCTGGGCAGCCAGCACTGCCAGTTCGGCCTGCGCCGTGGCCAGATCGACTTCGCTCTTGGCGTTGCGGACGGCTTCCTGGGCGGCCTGCTTGGCGGCATTGGCTTTCTCTTCGTCGAGGTCCTTGCCGCGGATGGCGGTGTCGGAGAGCACTGTCACGCAGTTGGGCTGCACTTCCAGAATGCCACCAGCCACGAAGACGAATTCCTCGCCACCGTCAGCCGTCTCGATGCGAACAGACCCGGCCTTGATGCGGGTGATCAGGGGCGTGTGGCGGGGGTAAATACCCAGTTCGCCAGCCTCACCGGGCAGGGCCACAAACCGGGCTTCGCCCGAGTAGATGGACTCTTCTGCACTGACCACATCAACGTGGATGGTGTTCATGTTTGCTCCAGTTCAAAAAGGGGAAAGTGGTTTGGGCGGTGGGGCGGCGCAAGCCACCCCTTTTTTCCGCTTAGGCGACTTTCTTGGCCTTTTCGAAGGCTTCGTCAATGGTGCCGACCATGTAGAAAGCCTGCTCGGGCAGGTGGTCGCACTCGCCGTTGACGATCATCTTGAAGCCACGGATGGTTTCAGACAGCGGCACGTACTTGCCAGGCGAACCGGTGAACACTTCGGCCACATGGAAGGGCTGCGACAGGAAACGCTGCATCTTGCGGGCGCGGGCCACGACCAGCTTGTCTTCAGGGGCCAGTTCGTCCATGCCCAGAATCGCGATGATGTCGCGCAGTTCCTTGTAGCGCTGCAGTGTGCCCTGCACGGCGCGGGCGGTGCTGTAGTGCTCCTCGCCGACCACGTGCGGGTCGAGCTGGCGGCTGGTGGAGTCCAGCGGGTCCACGGCGGGGTAGATACCCAGCGCTGCGATGTCACGCGAGAGCACCACGGTCGAGTCCAGGTGAGCGAAGGTGGTGGCAGGCGAGGGATCGGTCAGGTCGTCAGCGGGCACGTACACGGCCTGGATCGAGGTGATCGAGCCCACCTTGGTAGAGGTGATGCGCTCCTGCAGGCGGCCCATTTCCTCGGCCAGCGTCGGCTGGTAGCCCACGGCGGAAGGCATACGACCCAGCAGAGCGGACACCTCGGTACCGGCCAGGGTGTAGCGGTAAATGTTGTCCACAAAGAACAGCACGTCACGGCCTTCGTCACGGAAGGACTCGGCGATCGTCAGACCGGTCAGGGCCACGCGCAGTCGGTTGCCCGGGGGCTCGTTCATCTGGCCATAGACCATGGCCACCTTGGATTCGGCCAGATTGTC
>JACCED010449644.1_pt1 | contig 11569 bp, 7 predicted proteins | sample 7455021 | NCBI WGS metagenome assembly JACCED01 (sample SAMN15323456, study PRJNA562643) | freshwater metagenome | isolation source: river surface water | place: USA:Blue River Watershed | collected 2017-08-19
CCTACACCGGCGAGAAGCGCTTCGTCGACTCCGCTGGCCGCGTCGAGAAGTTCAACTCGAAGTTCCGCCGCAAGTAAGTCGCCCTTGGCGATTGCTCCAAGACCCGCCCGGTTCGCCAGGCGGGTTTTTTGTTGGCCATGCCTAGATCTGGGTGGCTAGCCTGCAGGTTGGATTGGGCTCGGGGACTTGGGATGGGGTAGGGTGGGGGCTTAGCGTTACCTTTATCCCCATGGCTCTGATCGACCGGCCATGGCCGGCGCGGTTCGGGGTGGGTGCCTTTGAAGGGAGGCGATTTTCCGGCTGCCCCTCCCATCTCAGGTACGAGCTCTAGCCCGCCTGACGCTGACGTAAGTGCGAATAGCCCTATCCCAGGCTGCCAGGTGGCGTTTCTGTAAATCCATCATCATCATGCACCCCCAACTTTATTCACAGGGGGTGTGCATGAACTGTGCATAAAGATAGGAAATTAGCCCATTGCGGGTAATTCGGCAAATAGTGCTTGATTTTGTTTCCCCACTGTCGCAATAGTATCCCCGCTATGAAGCATATCCTACCTATCCTCACCATCACGACCCTCGCTGCCGCTGCCTCTGCCCAGAGCGCCGCTGCTCCGGCCGGTCTCTCCTACAACCGCGTCACGGTCTCCCGTGAAGGCCAGAACAATACCCTGTCGGCTTCGGCCTTCCTCGGTAGCTCCAACGTTCTCGCCACGATCGGCGCTGTCCGCAACCAGTACGGTGAGTCCGTCACCAGCTACTCCCTCGGTTACGTCTTCAAGGGCGTGGTCGCTGGTATCGACGCCACGGTCTCCGTTGGCTCTGGCGACGCTAGCAACAACTCCGACATCGGCCTGAACCTCCGTCGCTCCCTCTCGGAAGTCGTCGCTGGTCTCGAAATCGCCGTCGGTGCTTCCTTCAACTCCGGCGCTGGCTCTGCTCCTTCGACCACCAACCTCACCTACGAATTGGCCTACAACGTCAATAAGCAGTTCCAGGTTGCCTACAGTCTGACGGATTTGGATGCTCCTCAGCTCGTTGCTCCCAATAAGGACACGCTCCACACGATCTCGGTTCGCTACAACTTCTAATCTTCGGATTAGAGGCTGAACCTAAGGGCCCCGGAAACGGGGCCCTTTTTGTTTATTTTGCCTAAAAAGAGGGGCTTTGATGCCTATTTGGCCTCCACGTGGACGGTTACGCGCATCTCCCGATCGCCTGTCCCCCAGTAGCTGCCCCGGATCGGGGTGGCATCGCGGTAGTCCCGGCCCACGGCGGAAGCGACATAGGCCTCGTTGACCGGGCGCTTGTTCGTGGGGTCTAAGCCGAACCAGCCGTGGCCTGGGATCCAGACCTCACACCAGGCGTGGGAGGCATGGCTACCGAGGACTTCCCCGCGCTTGGGGTCGTAGACGTAGCCGCAGATATACCGAGCGGGGATGCCCAAGGCCCGGCAGAGCGCCAACATGAGGTGGGCGAAGTCCTGGCAGACCCCCTGAGGCTTGGCGAAGAACTCCTCCGTGGAGGTGCTGACGGTGGTGACGCCAGGCACGTAACTGCAGGTTTCATGCACGAAGTGCATGAGACCCTGGACGACGGCGACGACTTCCTGGCGGTCGGCTTTGACGTCGATCGCCGTCCGCCAGATCTGCGGCGTGATCTGCACGGGGCCTTCGGACTGGAGGTAGGGCTGGAAACTCTCGGCCACCTCCGGCTTGGCGAGGGCACTCAGGAGCGCGTCCGGAGGCAACGCCTCGAAAGGAGTCGCCGCGGTCTCCACCACGCTCGATACGTCGATGATCAGGGACTTATGGGCCTCCTCGATTTCGAAGAAGGACACGGTGTTGCGGTAGAGGTCCTGGTAACGCCGCATCTTCACCGCCGGGAGCACGCGCACCAGATGCAGGATCGTCCGTTGCCGGGCGTTGTCGAGTGGGGTGACGCGCAGTTCGTTGTTGTTGTTCCGGACCGGCAGGGCGTAGCGGTATTCGGTGCGGTGCAGGATGCGCAGCTTCATGGGTCCTGGGGCGGTTATTGCTGTTGCTGCTGCTGTTGTTGCTCACGCTGCCAGTCCGAGAAGGTGTCGGGGCGGCTCCCTCGGGGGAAATGGCGGCTGACTTCGCCCGGAAGGAGCACGTAGGTCTCGAAGATGGTTTGGCCGGCCGTGTTCAGCTGTGTCTGCAGGTCGTCGATATAGGCGTGCAGGCCCCGGGCCATGACTTCGGGCGGCCCGGCGAAACTCAGGCGGGCCAGCAGGGCGCCGGTGATCTTCTCGCAAGCGTTCGAATAGCGGCCGGTGGGCGTCCCGGAGATGTCGTGCAGGATCTCATCGGCCCGGCGCAGGCAATGGCGGACCGACCGCGGGAATTCATTCGAGAAGAGGAGGAGGTCGACGACCCGTTCGATGGTGATTTCGCCTCCGAATTGGCGGCGGTAGCAGGCGTGCGCGCTGCAGGCCCGCAGGATGGCGCCCCACTGCAGGGGCTCCACGGCGGCGTCGGTTTCGGCCATGGATTGCGAGCGGATATCGAGGAAGCGGCTGGTCATGTCCGCGCGTTCCAGCAGCCGGCCCAGCTGCAGGAAATTCCAGCCTTCATCCCGCGTCAGGGTGGCCTCGGTGATGCCGTCGAAGAGCATCGAGGACGTGATGACCTTGTCGTAGAACATCTGGGGCGAGCGGGCCAGCAGGTCGGTGCCCTCCGCGGAGGTGACCAGCATGTAGAGGGCGTTGAGCTCGGACCACATCTCATCCGAGATCTTGTCGCGCACGGAGCGGGCGTTCTCGCGGGCTTGGCAGATGCAGGAGACGATCGAGTCGGGGTTCCGCTGGTCGAGGGTCAGGTAACGCGCGGCGGCCCCTTGGACCGGGTGCGGGTAAAGGGTGCGGAACGATGCCTCCATGGCCGTGGCCGTGAGGACCGGCGTCCAGTACTCCTGGGCCGAGCCGCGACCCAAGGTCTCGTCGTCGAGCAGCATTTCCTCGCTCACCCGCACCAGTCGAGCGAGGTTTTCGGCGCGTTCCATCTGCCGGGACATCCAGTAGAGGTGGTCCGCGACGCGGGAAAGCATCATGGTACCTTCCATCAGTGGGCGAGCACCCATGTGTCTTTGCTGCCTCCTCCCTGCGATGAGTTGACGACGATGGAGCCCTTCTTGAGGGCCACGCGCGTGAGCCCTCCGGGCAAAACCTTGACCGAATCGCCCCACAGGACGAAGGGCCGGAGGTCGACATGGCGGCCTTCCAGCTGCCCGTCCACGAGCGTGGGGTGCTGGGAGAAGTTGACCACGGGCTGGGCGATGTAGTTGCGCGGCTGGGCCATGACCTTCAAGCGGAATTCCTCGATCTGCGCCTGCGTGGCCATCGGGCCGATGAGCATGCCGTAGCCGCCGCTTTCGTTGGCGGCCTTGACGACGAGGTTCGGGAGGTTCGCGAGGATGTATTTCATGTCATCGGGCCGCCACGCGAGGTAGGTCGGAACCTGGTCGAGGATGGGTTCCTGGCAGAGGTAATAGCGGATCATGTCCGGCACGTAGGCGTAGGTGACCTTGTCGTCGGCCACGCCGGTCCCGATGGCGTTGGCGAGGGCCACGTTGCCGCGGCGGACGGCGTCGACGAGCCCAGGCACGCCCAAGCAGGAATCCTTGCGGAAGACCTGGGGGTCGAGGAAGTCATCGTCGATGCGGCGGTAGATGACGTCCACCTGCCGCAGCCCGCGCGTGGTCCGCATGTACACGAAGCCATCGAGCGCGATGAGGTCGCGCCCTTCGACGATTTCGATGCTCATCTGTCGGGCGAGGAAGGAGTGCTCGAAGTAGGCGCTGTTGTGCACCCCGGGCGTCAGCAGGACGACGTTCGGGTTCGGGTTTTCGTGCGGGGCCACGTGTCGCAGCGTCGCCAGCAGGTCCGACGGGTAGGTGTCGACCGCCCGGACGCCGCCGCCGAAGAGGTGCGGGAAGACCCGCTTCATCGCCGTGCGGTTTTCGAGGACGTAGGATACCCCGGAAGGGCAACGCCCGTTGTCCTCCAAGACGAGGTAGCGGCCATCGCGGTCGCGGATCAGGTCCGTCCCGCAGACATGGATATAGGCGTCCTTGGGCACGGAAACGCCCACGAATTCAGGCCGGTAATGGGCGGCGCCATGGATGACTTCGGTCGGGATGATGCCGTCCTTGATGATGCGCTGCTCGTGGTAGACGTCGTAGAGGAAGAGGTTCAGCGCGGTGATGCGCTGGATGAGGCCGGCCTCGATGTGCTCCCACTCGTGCGCCGGCACGACGCGCGGAAACGGGTCGAACGGGAAGACGCGTTCAGTACCCCGGTCGTCGCCGTAGACGGTGAACGTGATGCCTTGCTTCAGGAACAGGAGTTCGAGGCTGCGGATCTTCTGGGCGAGCTCCTCGGGGCTGAGGCCCGCCAAGCGGTCGGCCACGCCTTGGTAATAGGGTCGGACCTTGCCTTGCCCGTCCACGAGTTCGTCGAAGAGCTCGGCCGCTTTGTAGTCGTCCAGTAGCATGCCCTTGGTTCAGCAAGTCCCCTGCCAGAGCGGTTTGCCGTCCGGGGGTGCTCAAAAACAGGCGACAGCCTCGCCGACACTAGGGCAGGGCAGCCTAATCCTGACCACGCCCTTACAGGCCTGCGCGGTCGGAGAGGCGGCGATCCGGCACCTTGGCTCCCTTGGAGCGGAAGAACTCGCGGAGGACCTCGGCGCGGGCATCCGCCATGCGGTTCTTGCGGACGTCCTCCGGCGTGAGGAGCTTCTGGCGCTCGGTCATCATCCGGCGCAGCTGCATCAACGCGGACTGCTGGAGCTGGCGGACGCGTTCGCGGGTGAGTTTGAACTTTTCGCCGACCTCCTCGAGCGTCAGCGGGCTTTCGCCGTTCAGGCCGAAGCGCAGGGTGATGACCTCCGCTTCCCGCGGCTCGAGGTGGGCGAGCATCTCCGCGATCTCCGTGAGGTCGGACTTGCCACGGAGGTTTTCGAAAGGCGAACGGGCCGACTCGTCCTTCACCAGGTCGCCCAGCGTCGCATCGCCGTCTTCGCCCACGGGTTGGTCGAGCGAGGCCGCGCGGTTGGCGACGGACTTCATGTGCACGACCTTCGACAACGGGATGTCCATCGCCAAGGCGATCTCGTCGTTGTTCGGTTCGCGTTCGAGTTCCTTGGCGAGTTGGTTGGACACCCGGCGCATCTGGGAGATGCGGTCGACCATGTGCACCGGTAGGCGGATCGTCTTGCCGTTCGAAGCCAGCGCCCGTTTGATGGCCTGCTTGATCCACCAAGCGGCATAGGTGCTGAGCTTGCCGCCTTTGTCCGGGTCGAAGCGTTCGACGGCCTTGATCAGGCCGAAGTTGCCTTCGCTGATGAGGTCCATCAACGGCAGGCCGAAATTGTCGTAGTCCTTGGCGATGCGCACCACCAGACGAAGGTTCGCCTGGATCATGTGTTGGCGCGCGGCTTCGTCGCCCTTGAGGACGCGGCGGGCGAGCGCGGTTTCTTGTTCCAGCGTCAGCAACGGCGTCTTGCCGATCTGGTCGAGGTAACTCCGGATCGGCGAGCGCTCTTCCGGGGAAAGCTTTTCCCAGGCTTCGCCCGGCTCGGTCGGGTCAAGGTTGGCCGGCACCGACGGGGGCGGCGGCGTGGCCACGGCAGGCAACGGCTTCAGCGGCTTGTCCTTCTTTGTTGGCTTGGCTTTGGGCACGGAGTTCAGGACTTCAGCCCGGCGGCGAGCCCGAGAGCCCGGAGCACGCCTTTGGACTTATTGACCGTCTCTTCGTATTCCAGCGTCGGTACCGAGTCGGCGACGACCCCGGCGCCCGCTTGCATGCTCGCCATGCCGTTGCGCAACGAGGCCGTGCGGATGACGATGCAGGAGTCATGGCCGCCATCGAAGCCGAAGTAGCCCACGGCACCGCCGTAGACGCCCCGACGTTCGCCTTCGAGTTCGGAGATGATCTGCATCGCACGGACCTTCGGGGCGCCCGAAAGGGTCCCCGCGGGGAAGGTCGCCCGGAAGAGGTCAAAGGCGTCGTGCTTCGGCGAGAGGTCGCCTTCGACCTGGGAGACGATGTGCATCACGTGCGAGTACCGTTCGATGATGGCGTAGGCCGGGACCGTCACGCTGCCCGGGACGCAGACGCGGCCGAGGTCATTGCGGGCGAGGTCGACCAACATGAGGTGTTCGGCGCGTTCCTTCGGGTCCGCCAAGAGGTCGGCTTCCAGCTTGCGGGCGGCCGCTTCGTCGACCCCGCGCGGGCGCGTGCCGGCGATCGGGCGGATTTCGCAGCGTCGGCCGGTGAGGCGCACGTTCACTTCCGGCGAAGCGCCGACGACGTCGAAGCCGAGGCCCGTCTCGATGACGAACATGTATGGCGACGGGTTGACGTGACGGAGGACGCGGTAGAGGGCGAGGGGCTCGCCTTTGAAGGGGACATCGGTGCGGCGCGAAAGGACGACCTGCACGCAATCGCCGGCGCGGACGTATTCCTGGGTGCGGCGGACGGCGGCTTCGAAGTCGGGCTGGCTGACGTTGGACTGGCCGACGGCAAAGCCGGCGGCATCGGGTAATTCCGCTGCCTGGGCGGCGCGGGGACCGGTGACGATGGCCTTGAGGGCTTCGAGGTCCTGCTTCGCGGCCAGCCAGATCGCATCGGCCTGCTCGGGGGAGGTGATGCGCGTGTTGACGATGAGACGGAGGGTCTGGCGCGCGTTGTCGAACGCGACGACCCGGTCGACGAGCATGAAGTGGGTCAGGGGCGTGCCGGCCGGGTCCTTGGCCGGACGTGGGACCGTTGGTTCCGTGCGGTGGACGTATTCGTAGCCGACCATGCCGACCATGCCGCCGACGAACGGAGGGAGGCCGGGGACTTGGGCGACGCGTAGGCCGGCGACTTCCTTTTTGACGAGCTCCAGAGGGTCAGCCGGGGTGGGGAAGGATTCCTTGCGGCCGTCGCGGTAGACTTTCTCGGTCTTGTCCTCCCAAGAGGTGATGGTCAGGGCCGGACCCGCGCCACAGAAGCTGTAGCGACCGATGTGTTCGCCGCCGGTGACGGATTCGAAGAGGAAGCTGGCCCCTTGGCTGCGCAGGCGGGCGTAGACCGAGACGGGCGTCTCCAAGTCAGCCATCAGGTCGAGGCAGACGGGCACGATATCGCTGTTGCGGGCGAACTCGCGGAAGGCGGCTTGGTCTGGGACTAGGCTCACGGGGACGAAACTAGAGGGATTCCTTGAAGGGAGGAAACCTAATAACCAAGCCGTTGCCTCAAACTTGGTTCAGAAGGCTGTCTATCCCTTCGAATTAGCCTGCCAGCGACCCCAGAGAGAAAGCGGGAGCAGTCGGCCGTTGCCTTCCTGTTTCAAAGCCAGTTCGCCGATGTCGATCTTGCCGCCGAGACCGCTGGTGCATTCCTCGAGCAGGTTATGGCAGAGGATCGAGGACGCATCGATGGTGTAGACGGTCAAGATCATGAACTGGGCCTGCGGGGAGAGCAGTTCGCGGCAGGAGCGGAGGAGGGGGGCGAGGTCCTGCTCGACCTTCCAGAATTCGCCGGTCGGGCCGCGACCGAAGGCCGGGGGGTCCATCAGCACGGCTTCGTACTGGTTGCCGCGCTTGATCTCGCGCTTCACGAACGTGGGCGCGTCTTCGATGATCCAGCGGATCGGCTCGGCGGTCAGGCCCGAAGCCTCTTGGTTGCGGCGGCCCCACGCCACCGCGGGCTTGGAGGCATCGACGTGGGTGACATGCGAGCCGGCTTGGGCGGCGACGAGCAAAGCGGCTCCGGTGTAGCCGAAAAGGTTGAGCAAGCGCGGGCGGTTGGCGCCGGTCGCCTTCTGTTCGGAGAGCCACTTCCAGTGCGGCGATTGTTCGGCGAAGACGCCGAACTGCTTGGAATTGTCCATGAAGCGCAGCTGCAGCTTCAGCTTGCCCAACTTGGTTTCCCAGTCGCGTGGGCAGTTGCCGTTCAGCTTCCAGCGGCCTTCGCGGCCGCCTTCCTCGTGCACGGCGACGGCCTTGGCCCATTCGGAACGCGGTAGGCTTTGGCGCCACCAGGCTTTGGGTTCGCTGCGGACCATGCGGACGCCGCCGATTTCCTCGAGCTTGAGGCCATCGCCGGAGTCCAGAAGGCGGTGGCCTTCCCAATCGCTGACTAGAACTTGGATGTTCACCTCGGCAATGTGAGCCTTGTTTCGCTCGGAGTGAAGCCCGCTTTTGCTCGCCAAGGATTTCCCCGACCGCATCAAGGACGCCATGAACCGACTGCTCGCCAGCGCCCGCTGGGAGACCAAGGCCTCGGGCCTGGTCGCCTTGGCGAGCGATTGGCCGTCGGAGACGCCCCCGCCGTTGCTCCTCAACGAGCCGGCCGTCTTGGTTACGCTGGAACGAGCCGAGGCGCAGGCTTGGGCGACCCGTTCCGGCTGCTGGATTGAGGGCGACCAAGTCCATTTCTTCCTGTGGAAGCCGCTCTGTCCCGAAGCGACCGACGATAGCCTGCGGGTGCTGGGCCCGTTCAATGACTGGGGGCGCATCGCCGACATGACGCCGTGGACCCTGCACGCGGTTTGCTTGCTCGGCGCCGAGGGGTTCGAGGTGAGCGCTCCGGTCGATGTGGTCTTCGGCCCGTCGTCGGCGGTGCCCTTCAAGTTCATCCGCACCGACGGACGTTGGTTGGAGCCGCCGCATGACGCCGACAACGTGCAGCGCGATTCCCAAGGGAACCGCAACTTGATCGTGGAACGGTCCCGGACCAATCGGCACGTCTATCGTTTCACCGCGACGGGCGCGGCCCCCGAGCAACACCCGGTCCGCGTGCTCTTCGAGCAGGATGACCTCGTGGAGTTCTGTGAAGTGCTCGCGTCCGATCCGCTCGATGTCCTCGAGCCGCCGGGTCCGTTCGGCGCGACCGTCTCCGCGCATGGGACGACTTTCCGGGTCTTCGCCCCGCGCGCCCGTGCGGTTGGCGTTGGTTATTCTCGGCAGGTATCCGCCGACCTCGCCGCCGCGCCGCTCCCCGGTTATCTCGCGCTGAAGCCCGCCGGTCAGGGGGCTTGGGAAGGCTTCGTCCGCGAAGACCTGACGGACGCGATCTACCTTTTGGATGTCGATGGGCGCCGCACGTTCGACCCGTGGGCCAAACGGCTGTCCTTCGATGCGGGCGTGGTCTGCGGCCCCGCCGAATTGGCGGATTTCAAGGACGGCTTCGTCCCGCCCGCGCCCGAAGACCTCGTCATCGTCGAGGCCCATGTGCGTGACCTGCTGGGACTGACGGAGACCGCCGGCATCCCGGGTTTCCGCGACTTGGCCGCGTGGATCCGCCGCGATGGCGCTTACCTGCGTTCACTCGGCGTGAACGCGTTGGAACTCCTCCCCTGCACGGATTACGAGCGCGGCGGCCCCGAGGAATACCATTGGGGGTACATGCCGATTTCGGCGTTCGCGCCGGCGATGCCGTACGCGTGGGATGATGCGTCCCCGGTCAACTCCACCGAAGCCTTCCGTGACTTGGTCCGGGCCTGCCATGAAGCCGGCCTCGCGGTCATCATGGACCTCGTGCTGAATCATTTCGGCGCGCCCAACGCGTTGTCGGCGATCGACCCGAGCTACTATTACCGCGTCGACTCGAAGGGGGAACTCTCGAACTGGAGCGGGTGCGGGAACGACGTCCGGGCCGAGGCCCCGATGTTCCGGCGGCTCGTCCTGGCGTCGCTGCAGCATTGGACCCAGACGCTCGGCGTCGATGGGGTCCGTCTCGATTTGGCGGAGCTGCTGGGCACGCCGTTGTTGCGCGAGATCGAGGATGATTTCCGCGCCCAGCGTCCGGAAAAGATCCTGATCGCCGAGCCCTGGAGCTTCCGGGGGCACATCGCGCGCGACCTCGACCACACGACGTGGACCAGCTGGGATGACGCGTTCCGCGAGTTCTTGCCGGCCTACGTCCGCGGCCACGCGCGGGCCGCCGACCTCCTGCACCAGATGGCGGCCTGCGCCTTCCGGCCGGCGGCGCGTTTGCGGTATGCGCAGTCGCACGACGACATGGCTTGGCTGGATCGCATCACCGAACAGCCCGGGGCGGATGCCTGGGCGCCGAGCGCCACGGATATCCTGCGCACCCGCTTGATGCATGTGATCCTGCTCTGTTCGGCGGGCATCCCGATGCTTTCGGCCGGCCAGGACTTCCTCATGACCAAGCGCGGCGTCGCCAATACTTGGCGGCGTGGCGACCTGAACCAATTGGATCCCGCGCGCTTGGAGCTTTTCCGGGACGAACATGAGTTCGTGGCGCAACTCATCCGTTTCCGCCTGTCGGCCCAAGGCAAGGGGCTGCGTCCGCGGGCGGCCGTCTCTCCTGGTTGGATGAAAGCCAGCCTCCAGGCGGGCGGGGAGGCCTTTGTGGCCGTCCTCAACGCCGATGGGCACTTGGGCCCCGACCGCATCTTGGTGGCCTGCAATCCCCATGGCCGAACGGTCGAATTACCCCTGCCGGAACTCGCCGATTGGCGGCCGGTGGTCCTTTCGCCCCGTCCGGGCACCCGCCACGCCTCCGCGGAGGCCCCGCAGATCCGTGCGGGTGGCCTTACGTTGCCTCCCTTGGGTTGCGGAGTTTGGGTTGTTGGGGCCTAAACGCATTCTCCGCTTGCCAATGGCGGGTGGGTCTCCCTTTTTCATCCCTTTCCGCTCCCGCGCGAAACCCATCTTCTCAACACACCATGGCCACCAAAGTAGCTATCAACGGATTCGGCCGCATCGGCCGTCTCGTCTTCCGCGCCCTCGTCGAACAGGGCCACCTCGGCACGACCTTTGACGTCGTCGCCGTCGGCGACATCGTCCCTGCGGACAACCTCGCCTACCTCCTGAAGTACGACTCCACGCAGGGTCGCTTCAACGGCACCGTTTCCTCCAAGAAGTCCTCCCCGGACAAGCTGGAAGACGACGTCCTCGTCGTGAACGGCAAGGAAATCCTCGTGGTTTCCGCCAAGACCCCGGCCGAACTCCCTTGGGGTAAGCTCGGCGTCCAGGTCGTCATCGAGTCGACCGGCCTCTTCACCGAAGCCGCCAAGGCCAAGGGCCACCTCGAAGCCGGCGCCAAGAAGGTCATCATCTCCGCCCCGGCCAAGGACGAGGACATCACCGTCGTCATCGGCGTCAACGACGACAAGTACGAGGCTTCCAAGCACCACATCATCTCGAACGCTTCCTGCACCACGAACTGCCTCGCGCCGCTCGTCCACGTGCTCCTGAAGGAAGGCTTCGGCGTCGCCGAAGGTCTCATGACCACGGTCCATGCTTACACCGCGACCCAAAAGACCGTCGACGGCCCGTCCAAGGAGGATTGGAAGGGTGGCCGCTCCGCCGCGATCAACATCATCCCGTCCGCCACGGGTGCCGCCCGCGCCGTCGCGCTCGTCCTCCCGGAAGTGAAGGGCAAGCTCACCGGCATGGCCTTCCGCGTCCCGACCCCGACCGTCTCGGTCGTCGACCTCACCGTCAAGACCACCAAGGACACCTCCCTCGCCGAGATCAAGGCCGCCCTCAAGAAGGCGTCCGAGACCTACATGAAGGGCATCCTGGCCTACACC
>JACCED010323547.1_pt1 | contig 11568 bp, 11 predicted proteins | sample 7455021 | NCBI WGS metagenome assembly JACCED01 (sample SAMN15323456, study PRJNA562643) | freshwater metagenome | isolation source: river surface water | place: USA:Blue River Watershed | collected 2017-08-19
GAAGTAGACAAAGCTGGCAACGGCATGGCTACAATCCGTTTTCTACCCGCAGCAGCAGTTGATGGTGATGATGGTCTTCCTTGGGCTAAGATTTTCGAACATGGATTCCAAGGTCCTGGTGGTTGGTTAATCGACAAGTGCTTGACAACCAAGAACCAGCAATGTCCTGTATGTGAACACAACAACAAATTGTGGAACTCAGGCATTGAAGCGAACAAGGATATTGTTCGTAAACAAAAGCGTAAACTATCTTACATCGCTAACATCTACATCGTATCTGATCCTAAGCATCCAGAGAATGAAGGACAAGTTAAATTGTTCAAGTTCGGTGCTAAGATTTTTGAGAAGATTACTGAAGCAATGAATCCTCAGTTTGAAGATGAAACACCAATCAATCCATTTGATTTCTGGAAAGGTGCTAACTTCAAGTTGAAGATTACTAAGGTTGCAGGTTATCAGAACTATGATAAGTCTGAATTTATGTCACCATCAGCATTGTTGGATGACGATGAAGAACTTGAAAAGATTTGGAAGTCACAACATTCTCTTTCAGAGTTGGTTGCTGACAAAGAATTTAAGTCTTATGATGCTTTGAAAACACGTTTGGATAAAGTTCTTGGTTTGAATGATGATGGTGATGCTCCACGAGCAAGAACCACAGTTGAACAAGCTAAGGCTGCACCTAAGAAAGTTGCTGATGATACCCCACCTTGGGAACCAGCAACAGATGATGATGATATGGCTTACTTCTCAAAGTTGGCTGACGATTAAAAACTAAATCGCTCCTTTCTTCGCCTTTAGTTTACCCCGCCTAGTGCGGGGTTTTTCATATCATCCGAGTAGAATCAACAATCAATCCCATGAATGTCGGTTCATCATTTCTAACCGATATCTCAATAGGTCTTAAACCACTCTTAGGTTGAGTTTTGGTCACGTTGTTGACGGTTTTATTGACCATTGTTGGTGTAACATTCTGATTTTTAGCCTCAATATTACCAAAATTAACCTGATTGGTTAAATTGGATACAGGTGATGATTTTGGTGTTACAGAAACTGGAGTTGCCTTTGGTTCTGCAGCTGCTGGTTCCGGCATTGCAGTTGGTGTTGTATTTGGAACCGAATTAAGTCGTTTAGTTTCAGCAGCACTTTCATTTGGAACAGTTGCATTTTTTGCAGGTGTTGGTTCTGGCGCAGGTTTAACTGGTGTTACTAATCTACCCTCAGAATCAATACGTGAAAAACCTTTTCTACGTTCCTCTTCGGTTGTTCCACTCTTTTCATCCCAACCAATCTTTTTAAGATATGCATCTTGCATCTCTTTGTCTTTCCATGGAGTTAGGAAAGATGCTTTATCTTCAGAAGGTCTATCAGCAAGAAGATTCAATCTCTTACGTTCAACTGCATCGGTGCTTTCCGCAGCTTCCATAATTGCTTTAGATTCAGCTCCAGGATCCATCGCACCAAGAATACTTTTTGTTGTTGCTTCTGGATTTTTATCATTTTCTAGAAGCATGAGCAAACTTGCACCAGCCAACAAACCAAGACCAATTGGGTTAAACATAAAGAATCTGGCAATGTTGGCCAAAACTGGCAACGCTGCACGACCAATACTGAATGCTTCAGCAATATAATCCATCACAGATGGTTCTTGTCTAACGGGTTCAGCAGTTTTTTGTTCTTGCACTGGTGCTGTAAATTTTGTTCCAGTAAGAGCTGCCAAGAATTCTTTATGGCGTCTTTGTTTTTCACTTTCAATTTCTTCCGCAGAATTTTTTTCCAATTCTCTTAATCTAATATCTTCTTCACGGCTATTTTTTAAGAATGAATATATCTTAGATAATTGTTCATTGATTCCTGCTGTGTCACCTTCACCAGGAAGTTTTTTAAGTTTATCTGCTGTGTTGTAACCACCAATAACACTTTTAGTTCTGCCTGTGAAATAGTCAATGTCTCTTTGACTACGACCAGTTAATTTACCAAACAATGCTGGAACAAATCTTGAACCACCTGTCATAAATCTTATGACGTTCAACGGGTCAAATTTTTCTTTGATACCTTTTATACGAGCTTGACTTCTTAGTGAAATTGTTTTACCAATAGCACTAACAATACCAGTGTCTTTTTGAGCCAACTGGTCAAGGACCATATCAGAAAAATTAGATTTTCTGATTCTTCTGGCTTGTTGGTAATTTAATTTATTGTCTGCCATTTTTTACTTTCTTTTGTGGGCCGGTCTATCATCAACTCTGTTGGTATTTGCAGATTCTTCGGAAACATAATTGTTATTTGTGGTGTTATTACTTACCGGAGAAGATTTACCACTTTCTTTATGAAGGTCAAGATTTTCTGTTGTTATACCCAACAATTTAGAGGCTGATTTACCAGATTCTAATTGCTGCCTTAGATAAGTTGGTCTGTCACCATTTCCAGAAAAAGCTGCACGAACTTGTTCCACGTTAGATATATCGACATTACCTTTTCCTGCCGTCAATAACATTACAGCTTTATCTAAGTCATCTTGATTGGTATAAGAATTTAATATTCTTAAACCTTTCTCATAACCAGCTTTCATTTTTTCAATTGATAACGCTGCATTTAAACTGTTGCCGGCAAGTAACGCCAAATACGCTAAAGTAGCAGCAGTTGTGGTTTGAACATCTCTATTAATCAATTCTGGATTATTAACTAAATCTAATCCCAAAAATTTACCAATGGCTTTATAAGTTCCTTCGTGTGTTATACCAATGAGTGACCTACCCATGTATTTGGTGCCGCCATGATATCCAACAGCTTCAAAAAATTTATTTTGGTCTGGATCTTCTATCACTGATTTCCATTTTTCGCCTGACCATTTTTTGGCAAAAGTGAAATTCATATATGCTGTTCCAGCACCAGGTCCGGATTGAGGAACACTAGGATCCTTTGCAGCAATTTTTTTATATTTGTCAGCTGGAATCTTAGATTTTCCTGATTCCATATTTCGCCAAGTATTTTTATATGCTACTGGTCCAGCTTCTGTAAGTGTTTCTCCAGCAGCAGTTTCTTTAGACGCAACCAATAATATACCACCAGCCAATACCGATGAAGCACCTAAACTATTAAGTTCTTTTTTGATGTTTGATGCTCTTGCAGCTGAATCTAATCCTTTTAGTCCTTCACCTTCTCTGCCCATTCTTGTGGCTGATGTTTTTCCTGGTTGTGGTCTTGCAGGTTGAGCAGAAGGTTGTTTTGGTGGTTCTCTAACAGGTTCTGCTTTCTTTGGTGGTTGTTTTGGTGGTTCTCTAACAGGCTCAGTTTTCTTTGGTGGCTGAGGCTTTGGTGGTTCTGGCTTTGGCTCAGGTTTTGGCTGTGGCTTTGGTTCAGGTTTTGGTTCTGGCTTTGGCTCAGGTTTTGGCTGTGGCTTTGGTTCAGGTTTTGGTTCTGGCTTTGGCTGTGGCTTTGGTTCTGGCTTTGGCTCAGGTTTTGGCTGTGGCTTTGGTTCTGGCTTTGGCTGTGGCTTTGGCTCAGGTTTTGGCTGTGGCTTTGGCTCAGGTTTTGGTTGAGGTTTAGGTGCCTCTGGTTTTGGTGCTTGAGGTTGTGGTTTTGGTGCCTCTGGTTTTGGTGCTTGAGGCTGTGGCTTTGGTTGTGGCTTTGGTGGCTGAGGCTTTGTTGGCTGTTTAGGAGGTGCCTTTTTCTTCGCAGCTTCTTCCGCCTTTCTTTCACGGCGAATAACTTTTTTTGGTTTTGGTATTCTACGTAGTGAAAGAGCTTTGATTATTTCTTCGTGTCTCTTTTGATCCTCAGATTCTTCTTCTTCTCTACGATTAATTTTTTGTTGTCTGTCTAGTTTCGCATCATCACGGTTTTGCACCATCATTTTGTAAATTTCACCTAGATACTTTGCATTGCTCATAGGTTCGAAAGATGATTCTTCCGATTTACTAAATTTGTTCTTTAAAACGTCACCAATTTTGCTAGCTGTTCTTTTAAACAAACTAGCAGATTGTTTGGTTTTTTCAGACACAACTGGACTTGACGATGTTTCGCCTGTGTCTTTTTTATTGTTTCCAAAAAATTTCATTTACTTTGTTCTCTGTCGTTCTTTAAGTTTTTGGTTTTCTTCTTCCAAATATTGAATCAACATAGCGACATAGATATCTCGTTCCCAAGGTATCATATCTTCAAGTTCAGTAAGACTATACTTATGGTGTTGTATCAATGAAAAGTTAGTCTTGTAGTAATTTTTTAAGTCATCATAACCAAGTATTAGCCGAAAAAACTTTCGAGGCCCTCCACATCCAAGTGGTGTTCAAAACCACACTTGGAACATTTCATATCAATCTTCTTAGACAATTTAGGAATACTATTAAAGAACCTTTCCAGTTTTTCAAACTGTTCTTGGTTCAACTGTTCAATAAATTCAATCATTTCTTCTGTTGGAACTTCATTTGCATAATGGAACTGTTCACCATCATAAACATATTCAATACAGTTAGCTAACATATTAAATGTGATTTCTGTAATATCTTCTAAATCAACAGAATCTTTGACCAATCTGAATGGTGGATATTTCATCTTAACAGAAATGGTTTCTGTCAATTGGATTTCTGGATCAACATATTCTTCCTGAACAGGTATGACTTCTGTTAAGTTAACCTTTGCTTCCATGATGTTACCACAAGTTTTATCTTCAACTTCATTGTTGCAACGATATTTTGATTCAGATATTTCACCAACAGACTTTGCTCTCAGTTGTAGGAAATAATACTCAATGTCTATGATTGACAATTCATCAATGTCAATCTCTTTAGACAAGGTGCATACGTTCAAAATTTCTCTGACGTTGTGTTGAATAGTCTTGGCATCGGAAGATTCCAATGCCATCATCAAAGCCTTTTGTTCTCTGACCAAATATGGTCTGTATTTTATATTCTTTTTAGAAACAGGTAGTTGCAATTCATATGTTGGCACTTCAAGTTTTGGTAAAGCCATAATATCTCCTTATCATCATTCATTAAAATTTATTGGTGAATTCACAGCATCTGCCATAGAATTAAAACCACTAGACAAACCACTTCCAAGAGAACCTCCCAATCCACCAAGAGAGGTTGCTACAGATTCTAAGCCAGCATCCAAAAGATCCATGCCCAAACCTTGTAGAGAAAGATTTTTCCAGTAGGTGTAAGCGAAAGTAACTGTCAGTTTATGATAACCCTCACCATTCCAGTCCAAATCTAATTGATTCATGGAAATAGGATATGCATCTAACAAACTTACTGTATAGGTTCGTTCGTTTGATGTGTCATACTGGTTAATGGTTAGTGTTGTTGCATAATTTTCTTTATAACGTATATTATTGTTGTAGGTTGGATTGATAAAATTTAACCAACCGTCAAAAAGAAATTTTTGTGACATATCATCATCAACAATGAATGTCAAATCAATATCGTTATATGTTGTCAGATATGGAAACTTTTCTACTGGTCCATATGTTTTTTGTTCCATTGTTGAAAGACTTTTACCTGGCAAGTTTGCAACTTCACAACGATATTTCAAAGTTCTTGCCGTTTTTAAATATGGCAATAGTGTTAGTGGTATAGGGATTTCAACATCAAACCTATTGGTTCTTGCTAAATCACCAGAAAAACTAGATTTAAATTCGCTAATTGTAGCCATTTAAGAGGTCCTTATTTCTTGTATGGAATCTTGCCAAACTTGTTTTGGTTGTGCGTTTTTGAATTGATGCACTGGTAAATATGTAGCCACATCCCATTCGTTAGGTTCCACAGCCAGTATCCTAGACTTTATGTGTGTATAAAGGTAACGTTTGATGCAAGGTCTAAATTCTTTCAACTTAGAGGAAGCATCCAGGATTGGATAGGTGATGCGGATTCTTTTAATCTCATCATCTTCGTTGTAGATTGCAAAGTTCAATAATTTTCTTAGGAAAATGACCCTGTATCTTAACGGCAAATAGTGTAGGTTTAATCCTATGAAGCCATCTGGTAGTCTTTTAAGTGGTAATACCAGTGGAAATCTGTCATAATATGGTAACGAATCCTTACCTTTGGCATCATATACAAAATAATACATGCCACCCATCAGAAACTTCTGACGGTCTCCAGGTCTTGTCCACCTAGATTTTTCTTTTGTTATAGGCACAGAAAGTCGGCCTGGATTTCTAAGTGTTGCAATTTTCTGCATCAACCAGCGTAGAGATTCACGGCTCATTGTTGGATGTTGAGCCGCAATCTTTTCTTCTGTTAATGTGGTGAGTATGGATTTTGTTATCATCGGATATTTAGTTACAGCCCAAGGTGGTCTTCCGTAACTAATTTGAATTCCCAACCTCTATCTAAACAATATTCTGTTGCAGCCTTCCATTTGGCTTGATTTACACCCCACGTTGCAACTTCTTGTATGTATTGTTTGGTGACCCGTTTTTTTGGCACAGGTTGCATAGTTTGTTTCTTTGGTTTAACTTCAAGCATCATTGTTCTTGTTCGACCATCTTTGTCTCTAACTTTAACCAAAAAATCGGGAAAGTATCGATGCATACGACCATCAACTGGAGATTTATAGGGTATGGTCAATTCTTCTGAAGCCCAAGACACAATACTTGGATTTTTGTCGAGCCAATTCATCACTCGACATTCCCATGACGAGCGATATATGATGTTTTTTGGATCCCCAACATATTTTTGAGGATTTGAGGGTCGGAACTTTCCAGAATATGCCATAAATAGTATATATCACTTTTCTAGAAAACAACCATGGCAATCATTTCAATACCAACATCAATTGGCGGTCTAAACATTCCGGGCGGACTTTTTGGTGGTCCACTATCAGATTTATTTGGTTCTGATATTGGATATTTCTCATATCAATACCCAAGAGACCTTGGAAGTTCGAACAAATCTCACGCAGTTTATTTCACAATTAAAGAAGTTGAAGAAGTAAAATTGAACGAATTGCCTGGTTTTGTTAACAAAGGAGTTGAAGCATTAGGTGCAGCTGGTGAGAATGTCCTACAGGCTTATGAAAATGAAGGTGGAATTTTTAATATGGCTGAATCAGTATTTGGTAGTATACAAGATACTCTTTCAGGTAATTGGTCGTTTCAAGGTGCTTTGAATACTGTTTTTGGTGGACTGACCACCGGATTACAATCAACTGCGGGTATGTATGAAGCTTTTGGAAGTTTTTTAAATAATCAAAGAAGCACGCCAGTTGGTCAAATTGCACTATATATGCCAGAAAATTTCAATTTAACAACATCCTTATCATATGATGACACATCTTCACTCGCTTCATCGATGGGTGCATTACCATTAATTGGTAAAGCTGTTAGAGCAGCAACGAATCTTGCTGGTGGCGGAGATAATGATGCACTCAAATTGGTTTTAAATAGAGCAGGTTATGTTTTTAACCCACAAAAACAAGTGTTATTTCAGGGTGTTAACTTTAGAGATTTTCAATTATCTTTCACATTCACACCATATTCCGCAGCTGAAGCTGAACAAGTCAAAAACATAATTGAAAAATTTAGAATGTATGCCTCACCAAAGAAGAACACCGAAGTAGGTCAAAATATGTTTTGGGTTCCACCAGCATTGTTTGAAATCGATTTTAAACAACAAGGTCAACACAACGACAAACTACCAAGATTGAAAGATTGTGTTATAGAAAGTATTGATGTTAATTATACACCAAATGGTTGGTCAGCTCATGCTGACGGCGCACCAGTTCAAACAAATCTAACCATTCAATTCAAGGAAATATCATTGATTGGTAGGGATGATGTTCAAGCAGGATATTAAAAATGCAATATTTTAATTCTTTACCAAAGGTTGTTTACACAGACAAAAACAACAACAGAACATTATACACAAATTTAATGTCTAGAGCAAGTGTTGTTCCTAGTGTATTGAATAACATTTTATCATTCTATGATTATGACATTCAAGACCAAGACACACCAGAAATTATCGCTCACAAATATTATGGAGACATAAATCGTTTTTGGATTATACTCTATTGCAACCAAATCAATGACCCACTGTGGGACTGGCCTTTGAGTTCAGTAAAATTTCAAAAGTATATACTGAACAAATATTCTGGCCAGAATGGTCAACCTTATCCTGACGATATTCACCATTATGAAATTGTTAAATTAAAAAGAAGTTCTGCTGCGCCGAATGAGGTTCAGGAAGAAAAAATAGTTTGTTCACAAGAACAGTATGATGATGCTGCATTTTCAGATTTTCCAACAATTACTATTGGAACCGAAGTGATTAGTTTTGAAATCACAAAGAAAGTTGTTAGTAATTATGAATATGAATATGAATTAAATGAATCAAAAAGAAAAATTAAAATATTGAACAAAGAGTATGCGGCTCAGTTGGAAAAAGAGTTTGTAAATTTGATGAAGAATTAAGATGGCTATATTTGCACAAGATTTCGATTTAGAATCAGTTGATATTATTGCTGATAATGACCAAGCAGTTAAAATAAAATACCTCGTTGTTGAATTAAACTTCTTTGAGGATATATTCTCTTTTGCTTGTTCAGGAAACGTGGTCGTAAGAGATGCTTTGGGTATTATTGAGAAACTTAAATTGGATGGTTCAGAGACTATTCAAATTTCATATGGAAAATCGAAAGACACAACAAAAAATACCAGAAAGTTCAGGTTGTATAAGGTAGGCAATAGAATACCTGCTGGCAATAAAACGTCAGAACACTACACATTGTATTTCACATCTGAGGAAATGTTTCTCTCCGAACAATTAAAATTAAGTAAACCTTTCAAAGGTTTGCCTATTTCGGAAATGATAAGAAAAATAATGATGGATGATAATAATGGTTTGAGAGTTCCTTCATCAAGAATACAAGCAATACAACCAACATACGGTTTGTATGATATGATTGTTCCAAAACTTAAGCCATTTGAAGCTGTAAGTTGGTTGTCAAATTATGCTTTACCTGGACAAGGTAAAGGTGCAGATATGATATTCTTTGAAACTAAAGATGGTTTTTATTTTGCATCAATCGCAACACTATTTTCAAATCAACCTGTAGCACAATATAAGTATCAACCATCAGACACAGAAACTTTTAAAGCGGTCGATTTGTTCAATATTCTCAATTACGAATTCGTAAAAACATACGATTCGTTAGAAGCAACCAATTCTGGAATGTATGCGAACAGAGTTATCACAATCGATCCTATTTCTAGAACAAAGATTGTAACAGATTTTAACAAGGCATCCTTACCTGGTTACAGTCAAACCGGAACAAACTTAAATAGATTCGGTAAATACTCCGAAGAAATGGTTGAAAGTAACCTAAAGTTGGTTTTTGGAAATGCAAGTCAATTAAATGAAGAATATATAAGTCAAAGTCCAGATAGTGTTGCTAAAAATATAAATGCTGAGGTATTCATTCCAAACAGAACCGCACAATTAGCTTTGGCACATTATACTGTAATGAAGGCTATAGTTCCTGGAAACAGTAATCTAACTGTTGGTCAAACATTGGACATACAATTAAATTCGTTTGGTATAGAAGGAACTGGAAAACAATCTTCAATTGAAGAAGATATATATTATTCAGGAAAATATTTAATTACAGCTGTGCGTCACGTAATACAAACGCAAGGTGTATATCAAACAGTTTTGGAATTGGCCAAAGATACTTCTTCTATGGAATTCCCAAGTCAACAATATGCACTTTCATAAGGTGAAAAATGAGTTTTATAGGTAAAGATGGTTTTATATGGTGGGTCGGAGTAAACGAATTCAGAGGTGATCCTTTGGGTTTAGGCCGATGCAAGGTTAGAATTTTTGGATGGCACACAGACAACAAAACAGAATTGCCTACTGAAGATTTGCCTTGGGCTTTACCAATGTATCCAATCAATAACTCAAAAGCATTTTCTGCACCAATGTTGGGTGAATGGATTGTAGGTTTCTTTATGGACGGTGTAGCTGGTCAATCACCTGTTATGATGGGTGTTTTACCTGGAATAGAAAAACCAACAAGTAATACAGTTCAGGAGATATACTAATGGGATATGATTGGTCTCAAGAACCAGCAGAACCAGGAGCAAAAGATTTACCACCGGCCGTTGGTAATGAAAACTTAAAACCACCTCCTGGTGCTGAGAATGACGGCCGTGTAGAAGGCACACCAACTATACCTGCATCCGCAAGAGGCATCGTTGATAAAACAAGTCGTGGAAATAACAATAAAAAATTGACTCACGTGTGTAGTTTTATTGATGAGATGCAAAAGAACATCTATCTCAAAAAGTTTATCAAAGCAACCGCTCAGACAATCAGAGACGGAATTCGTTGGATTCTAAAAACTTTAGGTTTTACTGATAAAACAGGTGTTTTTGCTTATATAACAGCCAAATTGAAAGAGGCTGTTCGTTGGTTGAAACAAGTTCAAAAATTCTTAAAAGATGTAATCAATTTCGAAAGATACGTTTTAGCATTCATCACAAAAATCAGAGCACTAATTACATGGATTCGTTCATTGCCAGCAAGATTCATGGCACTTTTAGCACAATGTCTGACTAAATTTTTAAAATTGGTTGGCAGTGTTTTTACTGATTTCTTTAAAGAACTTACAGCCGGAGAAGATACTGGTTTTGGTGATTTGTTGAAAGAAACTAAAAATTTGTTGAACGAAACTGCAAATACTGTAAAATTGGCAACCACAGCTGCAGCAGGTGCTGTAACAATCGTAGGTATGGCCACCACAGGATTAATGATTCCTGCTTCTGCTGCTGATTTGAAAGCAGCAAATAAAACTATTGCACAATATGAAAAAACTTTACCATCAAATCAAAGTGTTTCAGATTCAGCAAAAATAACTCCAGTAAGTAAATCTACACCTTAATATCATGGAAACATCAGACATTAACTCACCACCAGTCGAAGGTCTTTGGACCGAACCAGAATCGGCAGCAAACACATACTATCAACCTGTATATCCATACAATAATGTCCAACAAACAGAAGCTGGACATAAATTTGAGATGGATGACACACCAACAAGAGAACGTGTCTGTCTATCACACAGAACGGGGACATTTATCGAAATGCATCCCAATGGAGATGAGGTTCACAAGGTTTACGGAAACGGTTTCACAATTATCGTTTCAAACAAAAATATATTGATTGGTGGTGATTGTAACATACAAATAGAAGGTAATTGCAACCTAAATGTTACAAAGGACATGAACGTTCAGGTCGGTGGAAACTACAATTTGCAAGTCAAAGGTGAAACCAATATCAGGTCTGTTGGTGATATTGATATTTTGGGTGACAATGACGTTAGGGTAACTGCCGATGAGAATTTTGGTGGAACGATGTATCTCGGTGCAGCAGACCACATATCAATTGCTTCTGATTTGAACGTTGGTGGTGCTATCCACGCAGACGTAATAAGTGCAGAATCTAGGGTTACGGCAGGTAGTGGTGTCTATGCAGGTGATGCCGGATTCACAACTTCAGGTGGTGTTTCTGCTGGATTTCCTAGCCCACTATCACCAGTTGCTGTTCCGGGACAAATAAATGC
>JACCED011420943.1_pt1 | contig 11568 bp, 10 predicted proteins | sample 7455021 | NCBI WGS metagenome assembly JACCED01 (sample SAMN15323456, study PRJNA562643) | freshwater metagenome | isolation source: river surface water | place: USA:Blue River Watershed | collected 2017-08-19
CAACCAGATTCAAGATGAGACTGGCGCTGAGATCTCAATCGAAGATGATGGAACTATCTATATCGGTGCAACCGATGGACCATCTGCTGAGGCAGCTCGTGCTCAGATCAATGCAATTGCTAACCCTCAGATGCCTGAGGTGGGGGAGCGTTACCTCGGAACTGTTGTGAAGCTTGCAACATTCGGAGCATTCGTCTCACTCATGCCAGGTAAGGATGGACTCCTTCACGTTTCACAGATTCGCAAGATGCATGGCGGAAAGCGAATTGAGAACCTTGAAGATGTTATGAAGGTCGGAGATAAGGTCCAGGTTGAGATCGGCGAGATTGATCCAAAGGGCAAGCTCTCACTCGTACCTGTCCTCGAAGAAGGCGCAGCATCAGCTGAGTAATGTCTGTTAAAAGAACGGTCCACTCCAGCGGCCTGCGCATTGTTACAGAGGAAGTTCCCTCTGTTCGAAGCGCGGCTGTTGGTATCTGGGTCAATGTAGGTTCACGTGATGAAGCACCGGCAACTGCCGGTGCTTCTCATTTTCTTGAGCACCTTCTCTTTAAGGGCACAACGTCGCGAACAGCTTTAGAGATTTCATCTGCTATCGAATCTGTCGGTGGCGAGATGAACGCCTTTACCTCTAAGGAGTACACCTGCTTCTATGCTCGCGTAATTGATACAGATCTGCCGATGGCTATCGAGGTCGTCAGCGATTTGATTACTTCTTCGATTGTTACAGCTCTTGATGTAGATGCAGAGCGCAAGGTTGTACTTGAAGAAATCGCGATGCGCGATGATGATCCCTCAGATTTAGTGCATGACCTCTTTAGCGATACATACTACGGAGATACTCAAATCGGTCGCCCTATTCTTGGCACTATCGAGAGCATCAACAATATGTCTCGCAATACAGTCTTTAATTATTACAAGAAGAAATACAAGCCATCGGATCTCGTTGTAGCTGTTGCTGGCAACATTAAGCACAAGCGCGTCGTTGCGATGGTGGAAGAAGCGCTATCACGCGATAACTTCCTCGATGTATCAGGCACTCCAAACATCAGACCAAATACACCCATCAAGCGCGGTCCACAGACTCCGGTTGGTTTGATGTATCGCAAGACCGAACAGGCGCACATGCTTTACGGCATGGAGGGCGTTGCTCGAGCTGATGAACGACGCTTTGCGATGGGTGTTTTATCGGCAGCGCTCGGTGGGGGGATGTCATCCAGACTCTTTCAAGAGATTCGCGAAAAAAGAGGTCTTGCTTACTCCGTTTACGCCTACTCACAACAATTTGCCGGCTCTGGAACTCTCGGTTTCTATGCCGGCTGCAATCCAACGAAAGCTGTTGAAGTTGTAGAAATTATTCGAGAGATCTTGGCTGATGTTGCTGACAATGGAATGAGCCACGAAGAAATCGAACGCGCCAAGGGCGCTGTTCGTGGCTCGCTGGTCTTGAGCCAAGAGGATTCTGGATCGCGAATGAGCCGAATTGGTAAGAATGAGATTGTTTACGGCCAGGTGATGGACTTTGACGATATTTTGAATGCGATTTCACGCGTATCGGCCGAAGATGTTCGCGCAATTGCTGGCGAGTATCTGACTAAAACGCCTACTCTTGCCCTAGTTGGTCCATTTAAGAATCCGGCTAAGTTTGAGAAGGTGTTGAAGTCATGATCAAAGTAGGTGTACTCGGCGCTCGAGGTCGAATGGGTTCTGAGGTTGTTAAAGCGGTCTCTGATGCGGCAGATTGCGAACTCGTTGCAGCCCTTGATCAAGGTGATTCACTCGACGCACTAGTCACAGCAGGCGCGCAGGTTGTAGTCGATTTCACGTCACCAGATGTAGTAATGACCAACTTAGATTTTTTGATTCAGAACAATATTCACGCAGTGGTTGGCACTACTGGATTCTCTGATGATCGCATTGCACAACTTAATTCATGGCTTGCTACCAATCCCTCTACTGGAGTCTTAATTGCCCCAAACTTTGCAATTGGCGCGGTCTTGATGATGGAGTTCGCTGAAAAGGCTGCAAAATTCTTTGAATCTGCCGAGATTATCGAACTGCACCACCCAAATAAGGTGGATGCGCCATCAGGTACGGCAGCTCGCACAGCAGCGTTGATTTCTGATGCACGCAAGCGTGCTGGCCTTTCGCCAATGCCCGATGCAACAACGACATCACTCGATGGCGCTCGAGGTGCCAATGTTGGCGATGTTCCCGTTCATTCCGTTCGCCTGCGCGGATTAATTGCTCACCAAGAAGTTCTCTTCGGTGGACTTGGTGAGACACTTACTATTCGCCACGACTCGCTAGATCGCGCCGGATTTATGCCAGGCGTCCTTCTCGGAGTTCGACAAGTTTCAGCACACCCAGGGCTCACTGTGGGCCTTGAGAAATTTATGTAGGAGGAAAAATGTCATCACATCCAGAGATCACAATGTACGGAGCTGATTGGTGTGGAGATTGCCGCCGCTCAAAGCGTCTTCTAGAAGAGCTTGATGTTCAGATTACTCATATCGATGTAGAAGCCGATCTCTCTGCGGCGGATAAGGTTGTTGAAATCAATGGGGGAGCGAAGTCGATTCCGGTCATTGTCTTCCCTGATGGAACACACCTCACCGAGCCTTCAGACAATGACCTCAAGGCAAAGCTTCTCTCACTCGGAGTTATCTCAGCCTAAGTGAAATACCAGCGCACTCGCTGCTGCTGATCCAAGTACTACGACCGGAAATGGCGCCTTCAACGCTAGCGCTATGACTGCTACCGCAACTCCGGCCAGTCGTTGATCAATCACAAGTGCGCTCTTCTCGCTCAAAGTTTGCACTGCAACCAAAGCACTCAAGAGGGCAATCGGAATCAGAGTATTGATACGAAGTGCGCGTGGGTTAGTTAAGAATCTTTCTGGAATGCTGTGGCCGGCATACTTCAATCCGAAGGCAATTGCGCTGGTACCAATTACTGCAACCCACATCTGGCTCATCTCTCTGCCTTCCATCCAAATGCGACTGCAAGGAGAGCAGTAGCGATGATGGGAATACCAGCTGCCACAACAGGTGTGAGCGAGAGTGCGATCACCATTGCTGCAACAGCGAGAATTTGTTCACGCTTATTTGTTAAACGCGGCCACACTAATCCTAGGAATGCAGCAGGGACGGCCGCATCAAGGCCCCATGCTGCAGGGTCGCCCATTGCTTGTGCTCCTAGCGCGCCAACTACGGTAAAGAGATTCCAGAAAATATAGACACCGATACCGGTAAGCCAGAACCCTTGGCGCATTGCATCTTCTCCGAAATCGGACTGTCCGAGTGCAACACCGGTGGATTCATCAATTGTTATCTGCGCACCCACGATTCGCTTCATTCCGCGAATATTCAGGAGTGGTGCCATCCGCATCCCATATAGCGCATTACGAAAACCGAGCAGTGATGCCGTTGCAATTCCGGAGAGAGCGGATCCTCCCGCACCAAGAACGCCCACAACAGCGAATTGTGATGCACCGGAAAATGTCAGGAGTGATAAAGCGCAGGTCTGCCAAATTGAGAAGCCAGCGGCGATTCCAGCTGCGCCAAATGCGACGCCATAGAGGCCAACGGTGAAGGAGACGCTGAAAGAGGCTGCAGCCGTGGCGCGGTTCACTGTGGACACGCGGACATTCTGCCTCATAGATACCGATGGGGATGGGGGGTTGATAGATAAGGTGCGACCATGTCTGAAGCCATGTCATCTGATGCAATCATCAACCCTGAGGTCATTTTCCGTGACGATGTCTCGGTCGAGCTGATTAAGGCCAGCGCCAGCGATGCTGATGTCATCTGGGCGGCTCGCGTCTCGACCGCTGGCGAACAGTCGATGGATGAGATCGGTGAGGATCCAGCGCGCTCAGCCGGGTTGATTAACTACCTCGCTCGCGAACGCCACGGATCACCGTTTGAGCACACATCAATGACCTTCTTTATCTCAGCCCCAATCTTCGTATTCCGGGAATTTATGCGACATCGTATTGCCTCTTATAACGAAGAGTCAGGTCGCTATCGCGAACTCAAGCCGGTTTTCTACGTTCCAAATAAGGAGCGCAATCTCATTCAGGTCGGCAAAACCGGTGCATATGAATTTGTTCCTGGAACAGATGAGCAATTCCAAATTACTGTCGATGCTATGAAAGAGGCGTATGTAGTCGCATACGATTCTTATAAGAAGATGTTGGATGCAGGTGTTGCTCGAGAAGTTGCTCGCGCTGTTCTCCCTGTTGCGACCTACTCTTCTATGTACGTGACCATGAACGCACGCGCACTGATGAATTTCCTTTCACTACGCACATCGCGCGAAGGATCGCACTTCCCAAGCTATCCACAACGTGAAATTGAGATGGTTGCTGAGAAGATGGAGGCAGAATTCGCGAAATTAATGCCTTTGACCTATCAAGCCTTCGAAAAATCTGGTCGCGTAGCGCCATAACCGATAAGATTCCACAATGAGTATCAACGCACCATTCGGACGCCTCCTCACCGCAATGGTGACTCCCTTTAACAAGGACGGCTCTATCGATTGGGATGGCGTTGCAAAGCTCGCTCAGCATTTAGTTGATACCGGACATGATGGAATCGCGGTCAACGGCACAACCGGTGAGGCGCCAACCACCAAGTCATCCGAGAAGCTCGAGATCATTAAAGTTGTGAAGAGCGTAGTAGGGCCAAATGTTCAGGTTCTCTCAGGCGCTGGCGATAACGAAACTTCATATACAGTCGAACAAGCGAAGCGCTCACAGGATGCCGGTGCAGATGGCTTGCTTGTTGTAGTTCCTTATTACAACAAGCCACCGCAAGCAGGTGTGGAGGCGCACTTCCGCGCAGTTGCAGCAGCGACAGATCTTCCAATCATGATGTACGACATTCCAGGACGTACTGGTATCGAAATTGAAAACGACACTATTTGTCGCCTCTTCGACAGCGTAGAGAACATTGTTGCCCTCAAGGATGCAAAGGGAAATAGCGCAAGCACATCTTGGGTAATTCAGCGCTGCGGTATTCCGGTGTATTCAGGAGATGACATTCTCAATCTGCCACTCCTTGCAATTGGTGCGGTCGGATTTGTTTCAGTATGTGGCCACACAGTTGGCCTTGAGCTTAAAGCGATGCTCGATGCTTGGTTCTCCGGCAACGCGGCAAAGGCACTTGAAATTCATCAAAAGTTGCTCCCGGTCTTTGCTGGGACATTCCGCACACAAGGTGCAATCCTTACCAAAGCCGCAATGGAGTTAATGGGTCTCCCAGGTGGCACCACTCGCCTTCCTCTCGTCGATGCAACACCAGAGCAGATCGCGCAATTGCGTAAAGATCTCATCGCTGGTGGCGTCGCATTGAAAAACTAAGCCTCAATGACTCAACATCCCCATCCAAATTTATCCACTCCCAGCAAGTTAACTCCGGGCGGTTTACGTATTGTTGCCTTAGGTGGAATCTCTGAAATCGGTCGCAACATGACCGTTTTCGAAACAGATGGAAAGTTATTAATCGTCGATTGTGGAGTTCTCTTTCCAGAGGATAACCAGCCAGGTATCGATTTAATTTTGCCGGACTTTAGTTATATCCGAGATCGCCTTGAAGATGTAGTTGGAATTTTTCTTACGCATGGACACGAAGACCATATTGGCGCCGTCCCATATCTACTTCGAGAGCGCGTAGATATTCCGCTCTACGGTTCGCCGCTAACAATCGCTTTGATTACAGCAAAGTGTAAAGAACACCGAATTGGCCCGATTACACACGAGGTGCGCGAAGGCTATCGCTTCAAGTTAGAAGGATTTGACCTTGAGTGCATTGCAGTAAATCACTCCATCCCAGATGCACTTGCAGTGGCAATACGCACTAAGGCGGGAATGGTCTTGGCTACTGGCGACTTTAAGATGGACCAACTTCCGCTCGATGGTCGCACGACAGACCTCGCAACTTTTGCTCGTCTTGGTGACGAAGGTGTCGATATCTTCTTAGCAGATTCAACAAATGCTGATATCCCGGGCTTTACACCGGCCGAGCGCGAGATCATGCCCGCCCTTCATCGAGTGATTGCCTCTACAAAGCGCAGAGTCATAGTCGCTTCATTCTCATCCCATGTGCACCGAGTTCAACAGGTCATTGATGTTGCGCACGCAAATGGTCGTTGGGTCTGCTTTATTGGTCGTTCGATGGTGCGCAATATGAAAATTGCCGAGGATATGGGTTACCTCAATGTTCCTTCAGGAACCGTGATTGAGTTAAAAGATTTAGAGAACTACGGCGACAATGTTGTTTTGATTTCAACGGGATCCCAAGGCGAACCGATGGCTGCACTCTCTCGAATGGCCAACGGCGATCATCAAATTCGCGTTGGCCAAGGGGACACAGTCATATTGGCTTCGTCACTGATTCCAGGAAATGAAAACTCTGTCTATCGCATTATCAATGAACTCACCCGCCAGGGCGCAAATGTGGTTCATAAAGCCAACGCATTCGTACACGTCTCTGGCCATGCTGCGGCAGGAGAATTGTTGTATTGCTACAACATCGTCAAGCCTAAATATGCGATGCCGATTCATGGGGAGTGGCGACATCTCAAGGCAAATGCTGAACTAGCTATTCAGGCAGGCGTTCCACGACAGAATACTTTTATTGCTGAAAATGGAATTGTCGTTGACCTGGTAGACCATGAAGCTGAGATAGCTGGTTCAATTCCAGTGGGTTTTGTATACGTTGATGGCCAAAGCATCGGTGATATCACTGAAGATTCGCTCAAAGATCGTCGCATCTTGGGTGAGGAAGGTTTTATCTCTGTGATTGTGGTGATTGATTCGCAGAGCGGAAAGATTGTGGCAGGGCCAGATATTCATGCCCGTGGATTTAATGAAGATGAAGCCCTCTTTGATGAGGTTCGTGGTGATATTGAAAAGGCACTTGCCCATGCAGTTTCCAATGGAACCAATGGAACACATCAACTTTCGCAAGTTGTCCGTCGAACAATCGGATCGTGGGTAGGTCAAAAACATCGTCGGAAGCCGATGATCGTCCCTGTCGTCATTGAAGTCTAAAGTCGGCGCGCCTTCCCATAGAGAATAAATCTCACCAACTAAGATTGAGCGTGTGGCTAAGAGAAAACGCACGGTAAAGAAGAAGAGTGGCAAGGGCGCAATCCTGCCCTTGATTGGCTCTGGCCTCGCATCTCTCTGGCATCTCATCGCCAAATCCCTCGGCTCTAGCATCCGCTTTGTAGCTCGAGGCGCCAAAGACCTTGATCCCGAGCACCACCGCGATGGCGCCGCACTATTCCTCTTCCTGCTCTCGCTCGTTTCAGTAACGGGCACATGGATGCGTTCTGACGGTTTGCTTGGACGCAATGTTTATTCCTTTCTTTACGGAGCCCTTGGTTCGGTAGCGGTCGTAATTCCGGTCGCACTTGTTTACTTTGCAATTCGAATCTTCCGCACACCAGATGACAAGCAGGGGACCGGTCGTATCACTGTCGGTCTTCTCATTCTTCTTGTAAGTACCACTGGCCTTGCACACTTACTCAATGGGTCACTAGGTGCTTCGAATCCGCAAGGAGCAACTGCAATTCGCGAGGGGGGAGGGCTTCTCGGCTTCTATGTAGCGAAACCTCTCGTGGCAGTGATGACATCATTACTAACCTACCCATTCTTAATCGCACTCTTTATCTTTGGTGCACTTGTTGTCACTGCAACACCCTTCTCTGAGGTCCTCACTCGAATTAAGGTGATTGCACTCTGGCTTAAATCAAAGCGTTCTGAGCGCAACGATGATGATTTTGAAATCAGCGACACTCCTCCTTTCGAGACTCCTGTAGTTGCGTGGCATCAGGATGATCCTGAGGATGAGATTGAAGAAGCAGAATTTGATCAGGAATTTACAGTTGAAGTTCCAAAGCCACTTGAGAATCAACTGAAAGAGGCACCTAAGGCCAACCATCATCCAGAGCAGTTGCTGCTCACTGGAGATTCAAAGTATGAGCTTCCTTCGCAAGATCTTTTAAAAGTTGGTCCTGCATCTAAGGGAAAGAGCAAAGCAAATGACACAGTCGTTGCCGCTTTGACGGAAGTCTTTAAACAATTTGATATTGATGCAACCGTTACCGGATTTATGCGTGGCCCAACAGTCACGCGATATGAAGTAGAACTTGGAAATGCTGTAAAGGTAGAACGAATCACCGCGCTTTCTAAGAACATTTCATATGCTGTAGCAAGTAGTGAAGTTCGAATCCTTTCACCTATTCCAGGAAAATCGGCTGTAGGTATTGAAATTCCTAATACCGACCGTGAGATTGTCGCCTTAGGCGATGTAATGCGCTCTAGCGTTGCCGGCCAAGATCACCACCCGATGCTGGTTGCTCTCGGAAAAGATGTTGAAGGTAACTTCGTCTGTGCCAACTTAGCGAAAATGCCTCACTTGCTCGTAGCGGGTGCAACTGGTGCCGGAAAATCTTCGATGATTAACTCGATGATTACATCCATCATGATGCGTGCAACACCAGATGATGTTCGACTAATTTTGATTGATCCAAAGCGAGTAGAGCTGACCGCTTACGAAGGCATCCCGCATTTGATAACTCCAATTATCACCAATCCAAAGAAGGCAGCTGATGCACTTACCTGGGTTGTGCGCGAGATGGATCTTCGTTATGAAGATCTAGCAAACTTCGGATTTAGACATATTGATGACTTCAATAAAGCGGTGCGTGCAGGGAAAGTTGTAGCCCCTCCGGGCTCCGACCGCATTCTTGAGCCATACCCGTATTTGCTCGTTGTTATTGATGAGCTTGCAGATTTAATGATGGTCGCAGCTCGTGAAGTTGAAGAATCAGTTGTGCGCATTACCCAATTGGCGCGCTCTGCTGGTATTCACTTAGTGCTTGCAACCCAACGTCCTAGCGTTGACGTTGTCACTGGTTTGATTAAGGCGAACGTACCTTCACGTCTCTCATTTGCTACATCTTCTCTCGCAGATAGCCGAGTTATTTTGGATTCACCAGGCGCCGAGAAGTTGATTGGCCAAGGTGATGGACTCTTTATTCCTATGGGTGCCAGCCGTGCGATTCGCATTCAAGGTGCGTATGTTTCTGAGCGTGAGATTGAGGCAGTCACCAATCACGTGAAGAGGCAGTTGAAGCCGCGATATCGCGAAGACGTGACAGCTGCTCCACAGTCTTCCAAAATGATTGATAAAGAGATTGGTGATGATCTCGAACTTCTATGTCAGGCAATCGAATTGGTTGTAGGAACTCAATTTGGTTCAACCTCGATGTTGCAACGCAAGTTGCGAGTAGGTTTTGCGAAAGCCGGCAGATTGATGGATTTGATGGAGTCCCGTGGAATCGTCGGTCCCTCTGAAGGGTCTAAGGCTCGCGTTGTCTTGGTAACCAATGAAGAGCTGGACTCTGTGCTTGCCACGCTCCGCGAGTATTAAGAGCGGGTTGCTTTAGGGGTGATTTCCCGCAGATTGAACTGTCAGGCTAGTAGAAATGAATGACTGGTCGGTAAAATTAAGAGCATTTTCTCGAGGCAGGAGCAACTATGAATTTAGGTGAGGTACTCGCTTCTGCGCGCGCCTCATCTGGTATCTCTATTGATGATCTCGCTGCAATCACAAGTATTCGCGCAGGACTTATTGCCGAGATGGAACGAAATAATTTTTCGCATTGTGGTGGCGATATCTATGCAAAGGGCCACCTACGTAACATTGCTCCAAAGATCGGGCTTGATGCAAATCAGTTAGTCGAGATGTACAACCAAGAACACTCTGCTGAAAGTCGCAGCATTAATGAACTACTCAGTGAGAATAGCGTTGCTCGAGTCCCTCATGAAAAGAAAAATTTGTCTTGGAAGGTTCCCGCTGGTTTCTCGCTTGCAATTATTTTAATTTTTGCAATGGTGCAGGTCGTGATTTCTAACGTCAGTAGTGACAGTCCTGCACGCCCAGTCGTAGAAAGCGCATCACCCACTCCATCTCCAGTTGCCACCGAATCTCCAGCGACAACGCAAGCTGTAGAGGGGGAGGGAGTAGAGATGTCCATCACTGCAGTTCGTGGCAATTCACTTATTGATATCGTGATTGAAGGAGAGCACGTCTTCAAGGGTTCGATTTTCCAAGGCGAGAGCAAGACATTTACATCTGCTACTGGAATCAGTATTTACTTCAGCAATCCAGCGGGGCTCGATGTCACCGTCAATGGTGAGTTATTGCCACCACTCGGCGGACAGAATGAGGAAGTTCGTCGCACATTCCGTTAAGCCTGTAGTATCACCCCTATGTCTCGCACCGTCGCAATTGTCACCATGGGGTGCGCGCGTAATGAAGTTGACTCAGAAGAGCTTGCTGGGCGATTAGCAGCCGAAGGCTGGACACTTGTCGAAGATGTGGATGCCGCAGAGGTAGCTGTCGTCAATACATGCGGATTTATTGAATCCGCGAAGAAGGATTCAGTAGATGCTCTTTTGGAAGCAAATTCGTTAAAGGGCCATGGAACCACTAAGGCTGTAGTGGCTGTTGGATGCATGGCAGAGAGATACGGCAAAGAACTTGCTGAAGCGTTGCCAGAGGCAGATGCAATCTTAGGTTTTGATGACTATCAAGATATTTCGTCAAAACTACAATCAATCCTTGCTGGAAATTCTCATCAGTCTCACACACCACAAGATCGGCGCGCACTTCTTCCCATAACACCGGTAGCTCGCGCAGAAGCCCGCCGCGAGGTTCGAGATGCCGAACACCAATCAAGTGTGGGTGCTGGCGGTTCACTCTTTAGAAAGAGGCTCGGCAACGCTCCATGGGCACCGTTGAAGATTGCATCAGGGTGCGATCGTCGCTGCTCTTTCTGTGCCATCCCATTTTTCCGCGGATCATTTGTATCGCGTCCGCCGGAGGAAATTCTAGAAGAGGCGAAGTGGCTCGCTGAAAATGGCGTGAGCGAACTCTTCCTGGTCAGTGAGAACACCACCTCTTATGGAAAAGATTTAGGTGATTTGAAGTTGATGGAGAAGTCGTTGCACTACTTTACCGAGATTCCAGGTGTTGAGCGGGTTCGACTTTCATACCTTCAACCAGCAGAGGTGCGACCTTCATTGTTACAAGCAATGATTGAGACAGAAAAAGTTGCTCCATACTTCGACCTCTCTTTTCAACACACAAGCCCCACGGTGTTGCGAAGAATGCGTCGCTTTGGAGATTCTGAGAAGTTTCTTCATCTCATCAATCAAATTCGCGCTCTCTCACCGGAGGCGGGAATTCGCTCTAACTTTATAGTCGGCTTTCCTGGTGAAACCCAGGAAGATTTCGATGATCTAGCCAACTTCATTACTCAGGCAAAGCTCGATGCCATCGGCGTTTTTGGATACTCCGATGAAGATAATACTGAGGCCCTTGATCATCAAGATAAAGTTGATGAAGATGTGATTAAGGAGCGAGTAGAAGCGCTTTCATCTCTTGCAGATGAGATGGTTTCAGCCAGGGCACAGGCACGCATAGGTGAGACTATCCGCGTGCTCATTGAAGATAGTGAATTACAAGAAGGACGTGCTGCACATCAGGG
>JACCED011238733.1_pt1 | contig 11567 bp, 11 predicted proteins | sample 7455021 | NCBI WGS metagenome assembly JACCED01 (sample SAMN15323456, study PRJNA562643) | freshwater metagenome | isolation source: river surface water | place: USA:Blue River Watershed | collected 2017-08-19
CGTTTAATACCTAGTGTATATCAATATAATACACTAGCATTTCATAAAAGATGGATTAGTGAAAATGATACAAAGTATTTAGATGGACTAGTTACTAAAGGATTATACAAGGAATATCCACCTATCTACGATAAAGATAATAAAGCTAAAATTGCTCAATTTGAAACTACTATTTTAGTTACTAGTGGAGAACCTATTATTTTAAAAAAATATGATAATGTAGATAAATATATTATTAAAGGTTTTTATTAATTTATCTATAATTTAGGAACACCACGTCCAGTTTCCATTCTACATACTGGACACTTAATATTACTTTCTAACCAATGGTCTACACAATCTTTATGGAATAAGTGATGACATTTAAGCTCTCTACATAGGTCTTCATCTTTAAATTTATCAATACATACTGGACAAGTATCACAACTATCTTTATTTTCAAAATTCTTATGTAGATTAACTCTAAGTGCTTCTAAATCATCTTTATGAAGTCCTACAACAATATCATCCATATTACGTTGAATATTCATATTACCTAATGCGTTTAGCATACTAAACATACTATTAAACGGATTTAGAGTATTACCACTATTATAACTAGTAAATAAATTAGAATTAATATTTGGACCAGATTGACCCCCGCTTGTAATACCAAGACCACTAATAGACCCTGTTGTACTAATATTATTTCTATTCAGCCCATTAATTAATATATCTAATTGACTATTAAGATTAGATTGTGATAATAATTGAGTAAGACCAGATAGTGTATTAATACTATTTAGAGATGAATTTAATCTATTTGTAAGGTAATCTAAAAGTTGTTCATGATTACTATTAGAACTAGAAGCGGAAGCAGAAGCAGAAGCAGAAGAACCATTAATAGAAACTGAGGTGGAAACATTACTAGAAGCATTAGGTCCGAATAAAAGTGTAGATTGGAAGATGGTTTGAAGTGGTTGGACTAAATCGCTTTCATCTTCGTCATCATCATCAGGTTCTATTTCATTACAGTGGGCATATAAAATAGAATTATCTTCAATAATAGATTGTGATAGAATAGCATCATTGGGAAAAATAGGGCCTCCTAGTAGATAATCTTCATTCATTTCAATATCGAATTCATTAAAAACGAAGTAAACGTCGCCTTCTAAATATTGTTGTCTAAGTTTACTTTTAATAAAATCACTAAGTTCTCCGATAGTTTTGTGTTTAGCTATAGTAATATGAATTAAAGAACGACTATCGCTTTCTTCATGATAAAGAATAAGTTTAACAGTGATAGTTTCCATTTTTTTGAATCTAAGATATTATTATTTATTAATTAAATTTTAATTCAATTTAATTAATAATATTTAACTAATATTTAACTAATCTTCTTTTTTTTCTAATTCCCCTTTGATATTTTCTAGAATTTCCTTAGTTTCTTCAACTTGTTTAATTCTATCTTTTTCACTAATTTCATTAGTATTTTCTTCTGGTTTACCAGATAATTCTTGAAGTTCTTCTTCAGTTAATTGACAACAACACATTGTTATTTGAGGTCTTTCAGGAATTCCAAACATTTTTTCTACACCTCTACTAATTCTATAACGTTTTTCATCTGACATATAACAACATTTAGTTACTAGTAGAATAAAAAATAGAGCATTTACTAGATAAAAAATAACCATTAAATAATTACGTATTGTTAAATAGTAATCGCTTTAGTTTTAAGCCATTTCGATTTTAATAATTTTAAAATATTACTAATTTCGATACAACCTAAATTATATTTATTTAATAAATTAGTCATTTTACTAAAATAACTATCAATAAGTTGATATACTTTAGATTTATCAATAATTAGCAAAATATTATTATTGAATTTTTTAGTTTTATCTATTTGGAAATCTTCTAAATCATCTAACATTTGATAGATGTATCCAAAATATTCACCTATTTTAATAATATCATCTAAATTTTCTACACTTTTTCTAGAAAATATATATCCTAATAGGAATGCTAAAATAAATAATGAACTAGTTTTTTTATAAACCATATCTAGCCAATTATCTAATGTTTTTTCATTTAAATTCATATTTAAATCTAGAAATTGTCCTAAACATAACCCATTATTACCTAGGTATTTATAGATAATATTAGTAGTTTTATTGTATATTAGATTATACTCAGTTTCGTCATTAAAATAATTATCTTTTTTTAATTCACTAAAGAGGTTAGCAATATGATATTGTGATAATAAGATAAGTTGTAAAGCAGCTAGTTTACTAGTAGCTTCATCATATTTCTTGTGAAGTGTTAGTTTATTTCTTCTAAAATCATCATTATCCATCATAGGCATGTCATCTAATATTAAAGAAGCATTATGAATATATTCTAAAAATAAAAATATATTAGTTAAACTTTTATAATTGTTAATTTGAATATTAGATGTATTGAACAGGGCCAAATAAATAATAGGTCTCCATCTTTTGCCATTCTCTAGAGCATATTGAATAGCATTTTTTAATATTTGATTATCTATTTGGTTTTCAATGTCTTCGTCTATTTTATTTTTAATATATTTTAAATCATTGATAAAATGATTCATAGAATCCCTATAGTTATATTAGTGTTTTTTTATAATTATCTAACTAATAATTAAATGGATATTAAAGATTTAAAAATTAGAGAATTTCGTGTAAATGAGACATTATTTAGTAGAATACTAAAAATACTAACACCATTTTCTATATATTTTTGGATAGCTGTATTTTTATTTATTGTATTAATTCTTATTAATAAATACATTATATCTAACTTTTTTATTAATTTTATTTATATATTAATTTGTCTAGTTATATTATTAAAATAAACTATTAATATACTAGTTAATTAGAAATAAACTATTAATATAATATAGTATGTCTACAGCACTAAACCACTATAGTAAACGTGATGAACTTATATTAGTGTATTCGGGAAACTTTGAAAAAGATTCATCCTTATTCCCCTTTGTTGCTAATAACTACTACTTGTATTTTTGTGAAACTCCTATAGCAAATAGTTTCTTCGTCTATTACCCTAAAACTAATAGAAAATATCTATATTATCCACCTATAGATACTAAATGGAGTGATGATTATACTAGATTAAATATTATAGATTCTACTATAACTCAAAAACCAATTAATATGTTATTAAGAGATTTATATAGTTATAGACCTAAAAGAATACTAACAAATAATATTATAACAACATCTAAATTATATTCAAAATTAATGAATGAATTTAATATAGATATAGGTATATTAGAAGATAGAATAAATATATCTAGGGGTATTAAAAATGATTTAGAAATAGAGAAAATGCGAAATGCCTCTAAAATTAATAGTATATTGTTTAGATATATTTTAGAGAAAGCAAAAAGTTATAAAAATGAAAGAGAAATAGTAAATGATATAGATTGTAAATTAAAAAGTATAGATAGTGATGCTACAGTAGCTTATTTACCTATATGTTCTAATGGTAAAGATAATGCTATTTTACATTATACTTATAATAAAAAGCCAATAAAATTAGGTAATTTAGTTTTATTAGATTCAGGATGTAGAATTCAAGGTTATTGTAGTGATGTAACTAGAACATTTCCAATTTCAGGAAAATTTACTAAAGAACAAAGAGATATATATCAAATAGTATTAAAATGTTATAAAAATGCTATAGAATTATTACAAGAAGGTTCTAGTTATTATTCTATAGAAGATTCTATTAGAATTTTGATGTATAATGAACTAGTTGCTTTAGATTTGGTCTATCCCAAAAAAACAAAAGATGAACAACTTGCTATAACACAAATATTTATGCCACATAGTTTGGGACATTCTATAGGTCTAGAGGTTCACGATAAGCCAGAAGATTTAAATAAACTATTAAGTGGTATGTTAGTAACTGTAGAACCTGGAATATATTTTAATGAAGCTCTTATAACTAGTTCAACTAGTATCAAACGTAAAAATCTACAACAATATATATCTATAGGAGGTATTCGTATAGAAGATGTTTTATTAATAACTAGAGATGGTAGTGAAAATTTAGTAGATATTCCTGTAGAAATAGATGATATTGAAAGTTTAATTAATTAATATTCTGAGTATATTTTTTAGACATTTCATAGAAATTATATAAAACACCATTAGAAAATAATAAATGATTTTTTAAACTAATATATTTTTCATAAGATTGACTAAATATAGAATATATTTGTAAATAGTTACCTTCATAATATAATTTTAATCTATCTTTTTCAAAATTTATATATAAAATTAATTGTTTTTCTAATAATAATTGTGATTTTTTATTAGAATCTAGATTATATTTATGTTCAATATTGGGAATAAAACTAACTTCTGATTTTTTAGAAATATAGTTATATTTTAATAAATATTTACTAATTACTTCTTTTAATTCCTTTATAGCTAGTTCAGTTTCTTCTATAAATAATTGTACACAAATATCATCTTTACTATCTTTATTAAAATAATTAGATTTGTAGTTTTCAAATAGTTTTTCTTTTTCTTCTAGTAGTAGTTGTTTTTTATTTATGTCATCATATTTTTTATCTATATCTTTTAATATATCTAGAAAATTATTAAGAAGTGTTTTGGTTTCATAATTTTTGGGTTGATATGTAGTAGAATATTCTTCTTCACTAAAATTATTATTCATTATCTATTATTATTTATAATTCTTTAATTAATATTAATTAATAGATGATTAATAGGAAATTGATTTAATTATTAGATAAATAATTAAATTAATTAAATGGGTGTCCCTCGTGTATTTCAATGGATTATTAATAAATATCCTAAAACTTTTACAAAAGGTAAATTAGAAAAATCCTGTAGTTACCTATGTTATGATGTAAATGGCCTTCTACATCCTTGTGTAAGACAAAGTGTTTTAGAAAAAGGAAAATATGTATTAGATGATGTAGAAAAGAAAGTAAGAGAAAAAATGTTTGAGTTAGCAAAAATTACAAATCCTACAAAAGGTATTTTAATTTGTATTGATGGTGTAGCTCCTCTAGCAAAAATGTATCAACAACGTTATCGTCGTTATAAAAGTGTAGCTGATAAAGAACTAGAAAGAAAAATTTATTCTAAATATAATGAACCTTATCCTTTTGAATGGGATACAAACGCAATTACTCCTTCTACTGATTTTATGAAAACCATGGATAAACTATTTGAACAAATTTCTAAAGAAATGGAAGTTAAATATCCCTCTTGTAAAATTCATTATTCACCCAGTGCTCATCATGGTGAAGGTGAACACAAAATTATGGAAATTCTTCGCACTATTCCAGAGGAGATGGGAGATACATATTTTATTCATGGTTTAGATGCTGATTTAATTTTCTTAAGTATTGGTTTAGAAAAGGAAAATATCTACTTAATGAGAGAACAACAAAGTAGTTTAGGTTATTTAAATATTAGTGAATTAAAAAATAAACTCTATGTAGAAATTCAAGCTCAATGTAAAAACCAATTTAATCAAAAACATATTGAAAAAGATTTTATGGTTCTTTCTTATTTTCTAGGTAATGACTTTTTACCTAATATTTTCTCTCTAGATACATTCCAAATCGACCAACTTATTAAAACCTATTGTGAAACAATTGATAATGAAAAGAAAAATCTAGTATTTGGAACCAATATTGATTGGATTATTCTTTCTAAAATCTGTCAACAAATTAGTACATTTGAATATCCACTTCTTAAATCTAAAGTTAAAAAATATCTAGATATTAAAGATAATGATGATGAATTTTCGACTAGACTTCTTAAAGATATCTTTTGGGCTAAACAAAAACCTAGAACAGATGAATTAAAACTACTAGAACCCGGATGGAAAGAACGTTTTTATCATCATTATTTCCATTTTGAACCAACCAATTGGACTGAAAAAAATAATATGATGACTAACTACCTTGAAGGGCTTCAATGGAATCTTAACTATTATCTAAAAGGTGTAACTAATTGGACATGGAACTATCGTTATCATGCTGCACCATTCTTTAGTGATATTTTCCATTTTATCTCTAAAAGAGGTATTCGAGATATTATTACTGCCTGTAAACAAGTCGGATATTCCACCAAACCTCCTACTAATATTGAACAACTTCTAGTAGTACTACCCCCACAAAGTAGTAGTTTAATTCCAATGCCTTATAGAGAACTTATGAATAATTATAAAATGTCTAATATTATTGATTTATATCCAATTAAATTCCAATTAGAATACTATTATAAAATTAGAGACTGGGAACATAAACCTATTCTTCCTGATATTGAATTTTCTAGAATCCAACAAGCAATTCATAGTTTAGAACCTAAATCTAAAGAAATTAATTAATAAATGGTATATATTTACCAGATTTTTCATGTAGTCTCATTTCTAACTCAATAAATTCACCAATATCTTTTTCTTCAAATAAAATATTCATATATTTACTAGTTTTAATATTAGGAATAAGACATGTAGATATCTGTTTACCATTATTATAAACATGGTAAATTTCTGGTTTATCTGTTTTACATACTTTGAATAGTACTTTATCCTTTTCTTCTAATTTTACTTCTACTTTAACTTCAGGTTTAATTTCTAATTTTACTTCATATTTAACTTCAGTTTTAACCTCTTTGTTTTCTTTAGGTGTAATATCAATTAAACAATCAATTGTTTTTTCTTTCATTATAGGCTTACTAATAGGCTTATTAATAGGCTTACAAATAGGTTTTTCAATTAGTTTATTATTATGAATAATAGGTTTAGTATAGTTATCCTCAATAAAGTTTTCACTAATAATAAAATGTATAGGCATTAGAAAATAATCATGTTTATAATTTGTATTCCATCTAACTATAAAAGACTCTTTAGAAATTTGCTCTAAAGTATCTTTTTTAACTTCATAATAAGCACAAATATTAAATATAATATTCTTTTTAGAATCTTGTTCTAAATGACCAATTATATAGTTTTCATTAGAATACCAATTAGAACTCCATTTACCTAATATTTTAATATTAGTTCCTTGATTAGGTAAATAGAGAATATTACTAAATTCTTTAAAATGAATGATACTAAATTTGGGTAGATAACAAATTGTCGTTAGTTTCTTAAATACTTCTAAATGATTCATCTTTAATTTATCCTATTAATTTTATTTATTCTTATATCAATTTACTCTACGGTTTAACACAATACGTTAATTATTATTCTCTAGGTATTTCTAATCTATCACATAATACATTAACTGGATATATATTTTCTAATATATTACCTATATAAGTATAATCTTCATTACATACTTCTAAAACATCACATTGTTTTGAATATTCTATAGGTTTATAAATTAAAGAACCTACATTAACAATTTTACTATAAACACCATATTTAGTTATCATTGATGATTTAGGTATAATATTAGTAATTATACAATGTACTTTATCACTATGATGACTTATACTATTTATATCATCCATAGTTATGTGTGATTTCTTTCTAGAAAAGAATTTGATATAATATTTACTTAAAATTAATGTAAATGGTACTCCTTCAATTAATATATCTACTTCAAAAAAGTTATTTTTTATAAATATCTTTTTAAAATATTTATTACCAGGTTTAATATAATTAACATTTGAATATAAAAATCTGGGTTCTGTATCTAATATCTTAATATATCTTCTTAAATATTGACTAAGTGATAAATAATAGAGTTTAGCTAAAAAGTTGAAAGTATGTTCTTGTGGAACCATTTCATCTAAATTTTTTCTCGCAATTTCCTTAAATTCAGTCCAATATGGTTCTAAACCATATCTTTCAATTACTATCTCTAAATCATAGGCTGTTTTTAAACCTAAAAAGTTATTTAAACTCTTTACTGTTAAACAGTGTTCACTACCTTGATTATTACATATATTCATTATTTCTAAACAAGGTATAGGAACAACTCTTTTTGAGAATTCACTAAAAAAATTCCAATTAGTTTCACATAAAGGTTTTGAAGGTATTATTGGTATATTATTAAAAACCTTTGTTAAATAGTTTTGTAATCGCATATCAATAAAAGTATCGACTATATAATGTGAACCTTTATCTAATTTATTTTCTCCTGGTGTCTTTGAACAAAATCTAAATAAACCACCTTCACTTTGACTAGTATACACTGTAAATTCAGTTTCATTACCTTTTATTTTATTTATACTTCGTAATTCTATAAATTGTCTTACATTGTTATATCTTGCTAAAGGATAAAATATATATTCATCTATTTCTATACTTAGTATACCATTATATGGTATATATCCAGATAAATCAGGTATAGGTGAATTTACTAATTCTTCTAATGGCCTAGATTGACTACTAGATGCTTCATTTTTAGAAGCAATTTGAATAGCTACACTTGGAGGTAATGCTACAGATAATTTTAATCCTAGTGGAGCTGGTTTAGGTTTATATATCGAACTCATTTATAATACATTATAATTTATTCTTTTTTTATTTCAACTATTTGATTTCCATTATTAACTTTCATTTTAATTTTAGTATTATCTGTCCATTTAATCATAATACTAATAGGTCCATTATAATTACCTAAACCAAAATGAGCAATTGGTTCACTTTGACTACCAGCATTTCCTCCATTATCTATTATTCTTTTATACTTCTTATTATTATATTTTATAGTAACAACTGCTCCTCTATGAGGTGTTCCATTTGAATTTTTAGGATAAACTCTAAGGAATTTATTATTTTTTTTAAATATCTCAGCAACTTTAAATAATCCATTTCCTAAAAATACATCACCAGCTGTATTAAATAATTCTAAAAATCCATCATTATCTAAATCCATAATACAACTTGATGTATAACTACTATTTGTTCTTGTATCACTATATCTATTATTATAAGCTTGGGCAATTTGTATTGGTTCTATATTAGTTTCATCAATTACTCTATATAATTGATTATGTTGTCTATAATTCAAAATAAATATTTCATCACAACCATCATTATCAAAATCAGCTGCAATAACACAAATAGCATAACTACCAGGTAACTTAGTTTTACCTATATATGTATGATTATTAAATAAATATAATATGTGTTCTTGTCCATAGTTAGCAATTAATAAACCATAAATTTCTTTTGTAGGATTTACATTAATGAAAGTAGCTGATGTAGAATTAAGAAGCACTCGTTCAATCCATGGTTCAATTATTATTTTATTATTTTTAATTGTAAATAAAAATTGTTCATAGAAGTTGTAGGTATTTTCATGACTTCCATTTAATATAATACCATCAACTCCTTTTATTAAACCTCGTAAATTTATAATACTTTTTGTAGTAAATTTTGTTGTACCTAAACCTAATTTAGGATGAAAAACTATATTTTCTACACCTAATTTTAATTCATTTCCTATTTTTTCTAATATTAATGGTGGATTAGCACTATTACTTATTAAAAACCCATTAGATATAGATGTAATAGAAGTACAAGGTTCTATATAAGGTATTTTAATACTTTTTCTAATCCATTGATTAGATTTAAAGTTATAAGTAAAATAAGATAATTTATTATTAGAAATAATATCTGTATCACTTAGATTACTATCCCTAATTATAATAAAATCTTCTAAACCATTATTATTAAAATCTTTAGCACATATAGCAATAGATTGTAAAATATGAGATATATTTTTATAAGGAATAACTTCATACATACCTGTACTATCATCATATTCTTCAATTACATTAGGACTTTTATAAATACCTAGACGTATATGTTGAAATATATCTCTAGAAAGGTCTAAACGAATTATACATTGACCAGATGAATAAGTAAGATATTTAGTATCAATAGTACTAGTTATATTAATAAACATTTATACTAATTTATATTAATATATATTTATTAATTATTAATAATTCTTAATGTTATTAATAAGTAATTAATTAGAAATAAGATTAATCATTTGAATAGCTTTAGACATCTTATTAATTTTAGGTTTATAAAAAAGATGATATTTATTTAAAATTTCATCAATTGAAATAGAATCCTTATTTTTTATATAAATATTATCATTAATCTTTGTTAAAATACCTAAATAGTTTAATTTTTTGTTAGAGATATATTTATCAACTAGATAGATATAGCCTCCTAAACGAAGTTGTTTAATTTTATTTTCAGGAATATAATAATAATTATTTAATTTATTAATAAAATCTATAGGTATATCTAAATGAAAAAGTAACTCTATAGAGGTGTTCATATTATTTATTGGGATATATTAACTGAATCATTAGAATTATTATTAGATTCTTTTTCATTCAAACATGAAAGTTCCTTATAGTTTTTAATAAAGTATTTAGTAGCTTCTGAAGGTTCGTAATTAAAATATTGGAATAATTGTATATCTTCTTTAATAATTTTATTTAATTTAATAGCATAAAATTTATTTAATCCTGTTTTAAATGTAATATAACATTCATATTCATTATCTTTATTTATTTTATAGATTGGTTTCTTTAATGCCTCACTAATTTCATCTATATTTTGAACTTTAATATCATTAACCTCACTAATAATATCACCTGCTCCTAATAAGTCATCGATTTTTACACTAGATGGTAATATTTTAGTAATTACAACTACATTATGGTCTAATTTATTTACATATTTATAGAATAAGTGTTGAAATTCTTTAGTCATAATATGATTCATAGAAAGATTCATCATAACAATACCACCAAAACATAAATAATTAACTACATCATAAGGTGGATAATAATTCCAAATTTTAAATATTTCTTTAGCAGAGACAATATCAATATCTCTTTCAACTAATTTACCAATATATTTATAATAATTTTTAGGACCTGATGAACTTATAACAGATTTTAATAAATATTGTAAATTTAATTTTTCTAAATTAAATAAACCACCATCTTGCTTATTTGTTGTTTCTCCATTTTGATTAATAATTTCTTGTTTTAGAATTGTATAATAGGTAATTTTGATTTTATTTTCAGAAATACTAATTCTATCAAATACTTCATTATATCCTACTTTTTCTCTATTCCAAGGAACTTTACATTCACCATTATTATCTATTTCATATCCTCCAATTGAACATAATATATCGCCATCTTTAATAGGATAATCGCCTGTTTTAAGAGGAGAATTATCAAATACTTTAGTTATTTGAATTCCACTAGAACAAGTACAATCATAAAAATTCATAATTTGTTTAGAACATTTATCAGTTAAAATACCTAGTGATGGTTGTTCAATACGTATAATTCCTTCATTTTTTATTTCAGGAATCATCTTAAATCTAATTTTATTAAAATAATTTATAGGATTAGCATATCCTACACCTTCAGTTCCTATTTCTACTATTTTAGCAGTATTAATACCAACAACTTTTCCTTCATATACTAAAGGACCTCCACTATTACCCGGATTAATTGGAGCATCTGTTTGAATATAACCTCCTTCTAAACCACTAACAA
>JACCED010429595.1_pt1 | contig 11562 bp, 10 predicted proteins | sample 7455021 | NCBI WGS metagenome assembly JACCED01 (sample SAMN15323456, study PRJNA562643) | freshwater metagenome | isolation source: river surface water | place: USA:Blue River Watershed | collected 2017-08-19
GCTTGAGGTAGCTGTCGACGACCTTGCGCGGCACTGCCTGCAGTTCGGGCCGGATGGGAATCATGATTGGATCAGCGAGTGCGGGTTTGAGCGCGAGGGCAAGGGCAAACGGGTCGGCAGGCGATGGAGGCTCAAGCCAGCTTGCGAATCAGCGCCTGCAGCGCCTGCCCGCGATGCGACTGGCGGTTCTTGTCCTCGGCGCTCAGCTCGGCGGCCGTCTTGCCCAGCTCGGGCAGCAGGAAGTGCGGGTCGTAGCCAAAGCCGCCGTTGCCGCGCGGCTCGGCGATGATCTGGCCGTTCCAGCGCCCTTCGGCGATCACCGGCTGCGGGTCATCCGCATGGCGCAGGTAAACCAGCACGCAGTAGTAGTAGGCCGACTTGTCGGCCTGTGAAGCAAGGCTGTCGACCAGCTTGCAGTTGTTGGCCGCATCGGACTTGGGCTCACCGGCAAAGCGCGCCGACAGCACGCCGGGCGCGCCGCCCAGCGCGGGCACGCAAATGCCGGAATCGTCGGCCAGCGCAGGCAGGCCGCTGGCGCGTGCCGCATGGCGGGCCTTGGCCAGCGCATTCTCGACGAAGGTCGCATGCGGCTCCTCGGCCTCGACAATGCCCAGCTCGCCCTGCGTGCGCAGTTCGAAACCGAGTGGCGCCAGCAGCTGCGAGAACTCGGCCAGCTTGCCGCGGTTGTTCGATGCGAGCACCAGCGGCTGCAGCTTGCTGATGTTCTTGCTCAGATCCGTCATGCTCAGATCCCGAGTGCCTGCTTCTGCAGGCGAATCAGTTCACGGATGCCGGCATCGGCGAGGTCAAGCAGCTGGTTCATCGTGGCGCGGTCGAAGGCGTCGCCTTCGGCGGTGCCCTGCAGCTCGATGAAGTGGCCAGCCTCGTTCATCACGACATTCATGTCGGTGTCGCAGCCCGAGTCTTCCGGATAGTCGAGGTCGAGCACCGGCTGGCCGCCAAACACGCCCACCGAGATCGCGGCGACGAAATGCTTGACCGGCACCTTCGGGATCGCGCCGGCAGCGACCAGCTTGGCGAAGGCATCATAGGCCGCGACCATCGCGCCGGTGATGGCTGCGGTACGGGTGCCGCCATCGGCCTGCAGCACGTCGCAGTCCAGCTGCAGCGTACGCTCGCCGAAGGCCTCAAGATCGAATGCAGCGCGCAGCGAGCGGCCGATCAGGCGCTGGATTTCCTGCGTACGGCCCGACTGCTTGCCCTTGGCAGCTTCACGGTCCATGCGGGTATGGGTCGAGCGCGGCAGCATGCCGTATTCGGCGGTCAGCCAACCCTTGCCCTGGCCACGCAGGAAAGGCGGCACTTTTTCATCGAGGCTGGCGGTGCACAGCACGCGGGTGTCGCCGAACTCGACCAGCACCGAACCTTCGGCATGGCGGGTGAAGTTGCGGGTCAGTCGGACTTCGCGCAGGGCATTGGCGGCGCGCCCGCTGGGGCGCTGGGTATTCTGGTTGGACATGCGGTCGGGGATGTAAGGGCAAGGAAGGCCAACATTATCGCCGAACTGGCCGGGGTCGGCCCGCACTTCCGGGCTTGGTTTCAGGCAGTGGCTTCAGGCTGGCTGCCGGATCAGCTTTTGCAGCGCATACACGCTCTGCGGCCGTGCCAGCGGGTCGAGCATCAGGCAGTCGCGTACCAGCGCCACCAGTTCGGTCGAATACAGTGTGCCCAGTTCGCGGTAGTACATGTCCATGCGGTCATCCCGCTTGCGCTCTATCGCCGATTGCGGCGGCACGCCGACCATGCAGGTGAAAATGGCCGCGCCTATGCCATAGATGTCGGTCCACGGCCCCAGCCCTTGCCGGGTATACATCTCCGGCGGAGCGAAGCCCGGCGTGTACATGGTGTGCATCCGTGTCAGGTCGGCATGCAGAATCTGGCGGGCGGCGCCGAAATCGAGCAGCACGGGCGTGCCGTCAGGCCGCAGATAGATATTGGCGGGCTTGAGGTCGAGGTGCAGCAGCCGATGCGTGTGCACCTCGCGCAGCGCATCCATCACTTGCGCAAACAGGTCGCGCAAGGCGGGCTCGGACACCAGCGGCTTGTCGCCCTGCCGGCGGCGCAGCGCAATATGCTCCTGCAAGGAACGGCCTTGCAGGTAATCGGTGACGAGATAGACGGTGTCATGCTCGGCGAACACGTCGCGCACACGTACCACGTTGGGGTGGTCGATGGCCGCCAGTGCCCTGCCCTCGGCGATGAAGTGCTGCATGCCGAGCCGATACAAGTCCAGGTGCTCGGGCGTCGCGACAGGCACCAGCTGGCCGGGGGCGCGTTGCGCCAGCGCAGCTGGCAGGTATTCCTTGATGGCCACCGCGCGCTGCCGGTCGTCGTGCGCGAGGTACACGATGCTGGAGCCGCCCACCGCAATCTTCTTTACAATGCGGTATCCGCCGCGGCTTTCGCCGAGCGTCAGGCCTTCCGGCAAGGCTGCGTTGTTCAGACCGGCCACCATGTTCTCGTCGTGCCTTTACCTTTCCCCGGTGCGGGATTGTGTGGAGCGCTCCAGCATTTGTAAAGTGATAAAGGAAAGAACTTGACCATCAGCAGTATGACGGGTTACGCGGTCAGCAGCCGCGAAAGCGAGTCCGGCACCCTGACGCTGGAACTGCGCAGCGTGAATTCGCGCTTCCTCGACCTGCAGTTCCGCATGAACGACGACTTGCGCGCGCTCGAGCCGGTACTGCGCGAAGCCATCACCGCGCGCGTGGCACGCGGCAAGGTCGAATGCCGGCTGTCGTTCGGCCGCAAGGAAAAATCCGCCGCCGGCCTGGCGGTGAATGCGGAGCTGCTGGCATCGTTGCAGCAGGCGCAACAGGATGTCGCCGCGCACTTCCCGCAGGCGACACCGCTGTCGGTGCATGAACTGCTGCGCTGGCCGGGTGTGCTGGCAGAATCGGAGCTCTCCCAGGATAGCTTGAAGTCCGACGTGCAGGCGCTGCTGGCGACGACGCTGTCGGCCTTCATCGAATCGCGCCAGCGCGAAGGAGCATCGCTGGAAGCAATGCTGGTATCGCGCATTACTGACATCGAGCAGATCGTGAAAACGATCACGCCGCTGGTGCCGCAGGCGATTGAACAATTCCGCAACAAGGCAGTGGAACGCCTGTCCGAGGCCTTGGGCATCGCGCAGGCAGCTGCCGGTGCGGCGGCCCCTTCGATCAGCCGCGAAGAGACGCTGGACCGCATCCGTCAGGAAGTCACGCTGTACGGCATTCGCGTCGACGTCGCCGAGGAACTGACGCGCCTGTCCGGCCATCTGTCGGAGACGCGCGCGATCCTGAAAAAAGGCGGCCAGGTCGGCAAGCGGCTGGACTTCATGATGCAGGAGCTCAACCGCGAGGCCAACACGCTGGGCTCCAAGGCAGCACTGAAGGAATTGTCGGATGCATCGATGCAGATGAAGCTGCTGATCGAGCAGATGCGCGAACAAGTACAGAATCTGGAGTGATGACGATGACCATCCCGGAAATCCGCGACCAGGCCTCGGGCAGCCTCTTCATCGTCGCTGCGCCTTCGGGCGCCGGCAAATCGACGCTGGTCAATGCCCTGCTGGCACAGGACCCGACGATCGTGCTGTCCGTGTCGACTACCACGCGCGCGCCGCGTCCGGGCGAGACACACGGCAAGGAATACTTCTTTGCCAGCGAGGCCGAATTCCTGCAGCGCGAGCGCAATGATGAATTCCTGGAGTCAGCGCGTGTGCACGGCAACTACTATGGCACCTCGCGCCTCTTCATCGACGAGCAGACTCGCGCCGGCAAGGACGTGCTGCTGGAAATCGACTGGCAAGGCGCGCAGCAGGTGCGCAAGCAATTCCCGTCGGCGGTCGGCATTTTCATCCTGCCGCCATCGATCGCGGCACTCGAGCAACGTCTGCGCAAACGCGGCCAGGACAGCGACGAGGTGATTGCGCGCCGGGTGTTCGCCGCAGCGGGCGAGATCGCGCATGCCCCAGAGTTCGACTATGTTATTATCAATGAAAACTTCGAGACGGCCCTGTCCCAGCTTGCTGCCATCACGTGCGCAGCGCGGTGCAGGTACCGCCAACAGGCGGCGCGGCACAGTCCGCTTTTTGCCGAATACGGCATCCAGGCCCATTTGAAGTAACCCAGGACGTAAGCACGTTGAAGCCACCCGGTTTCAGCCCTAAAGAATTAGCTCAGTACCAGCCCAGATTTCCAGGAGAACGTATGGCACGTATCACCGTTGAGGATTGCCTCAAGAAGATCCCGAACCGCTTCCAGCTGACGCTGGCCGCGACCTACCGCGCACGCCAACTGCTGCAAGGCCATACGCCCAAGGTCGAGAGCAATGACAAGGCCACCGTGACCGCCCTGCGCGAGATCGCGTCCGGCCAGGTCGGGATCGAAATGCTGAAGAAAGTCCCGAGCTGACAGGGAGAGGCCCGTAGTCCGGGTCGGCCTAGCAATGCATCCGACACCTGCTGACGCCCCCTCCACCTCCCCTGCCCGGAAGGCCCCTCCTGCTGTGCCTTCCAACCAGAACACCCCCGGCAACACCAGCAACAGCCCCGCGCCGACTGCCGTCGGCGTGGCCTCGGTCACGCAGCTGACCACGCGGTTGTCCGAGTACCTGACCCCGTCCGAACTCAAGAAGGTCAAGGAAGCCTACCGCTTCTCTGATGAAATGCATCTGGGTCAGGTGCGCAAGTCGGGCGAGCCTTACATCTCCCATCCGATTGCGGTGGCCGAAATCTGCGCCGAGTGGAAGCTCGATGCGCAGGCCATCATGGCCGCGCTGCTGCATGACGTGATGGAAGACCAGGACGTCAAGAAGGATGAGCTGATCGAACGCTTCGGCGCGCCGGTCGCCTCCCTCGTCGATGGCCTGTCCAAGCTGGACAAGATCGAATTCCAGACCCAGGTCGAGCAACAGGCCGAGAACTTCCGCAAGATGCTGCTGGCGATGGCGCGCGACGTGCGCGTGATCCTGGTGAAGCTGGCCGACCGCCTGCACAACATGCGCACGCTGGGCGCCATGTCGGACGAAAAGCGCCGCCGTATCGCGCGCGAGACGATGGAAGTCTATGTGCCGATCGCGCACCGTCTCGGCCTCAACAACATCTACCGAGAGTTGCAGGAGCTGGCTTTCTCGCACCTGCATCCGCTACGCCACCGCACGCTGGCCAAGGCCGTGCGCGCCGCGCGCGGTAACCGCCGCGAAGTGGTCAGCAAGATCATGGACTCGGTAGTGCAGGCACTGGGCGCGGCCGGTATCGAAGCCGGCGTGTTCGGCCGCGAAAAGACGCTGTACGGCATCTACCGCAAGATGCGCAGCAAGCACCTGAGCTTCTCGCAGGTGCTGGATGTGTACGGCTTCCGCATCGTGGTCGACAGCTTTGCCAACTGCTATGTCGCGCTGGGCGTGCTGCACCGGCTGTTCAAACCGATGCCGGGCAAGTTCAAGGACTACATCGCCATTCCCAAGCTGAATGGCTACCAGTCGCTGCACACCACCCTGATCGGCCCGTATGGCACGCCGGTCGAGTTCCAGATCCGCACGGCCGAGATGCACAAGGTGGCCGAAGCCGGCGTTGCCGCGCACTGGCTGTACAAGAACGAAGGCGCCGAACTGACCGACCTGCAGCAGCGCACGCATGCGTGGCTGCAGTCGCTGCTGGACATCCAGCACCAGACCGGCGACTCGGTCGAATTCCTCGAACATGTGAAGGTCGACCTGTTCCCGGACTCGGTCTATGTGTTCACGCCGAAGTCGACCATCATCGCGCTGCCGCGCGGGGCGACCGCGCTCGACTTCGCCTACATGATCCACACCGACATTGGCGACCATGCGGTGTCAGCGCGCATCAACCATGAACCGGCGGCCCTGAAGACCGAGCTGCGTAACGGCGATATCGTCGCCATCGATGTGTCGGACGATGCGCGCCCCACACCGAACTGGCTATCCTTCGTGCGCACCGGCCGCGCGCGTTCGGCGATCCGTCATCACCTGCGTTCGATCAATCGTGAAGAAGCGATCGACCTCGGCGAGATGCTGCTCGAGCAGGCGCTGCTGGCTCTCGACCTGCCGCCGGATGTGCCGCAGAACGTCACCGAAAAGCTGGTAGGCGACACCGGCGCGAAATCGCTGGCCGACATCCACGCCGACATCGGCACCGGACGCCGCCTGGCAACGCTGGTGGCGCGCCATATCCAGGGCCTGATGGACATGCCTGCGCCGCAAGCCACGGACGCTGCGGCAGCCGCGGAAAGCAAGGTCAAACCCATGACGGTCAGCGGCGACGAACCGGCCTCGTCGGTGCAGTTGTCCCATTGTTGCTCGCCTATTCCCGGCGACACGCTCATCGGCAACTTGCGACGCGACCAGACTCTGGTCGTGCACACCAGCGATTGCGAGAACATGCGGCGCATGCGCGCCAAGGAGCCGGGCCGCTGGATCGACGTGCACTGGGCGCATGACCATGCAAGCCGTTCGAACTGCCGCATACGCGTGCTGGTGACCGATGAAAAGGGCTTGCTGGCGCGATTGGCGGCCGAGATCAATGAAACCGACTCCAACATCGTCCATGTCGGCATGGACGAAGGCCGCCGCGACGGTCCGCTGACCGAGTTGCGCTTCACCGTACAAGTCGAAGACCGGGTGCATCTGGCCCGGCTGATGCGCAATGTGCGCCGTGTCCCTGGCGTCGAACGCATCCTGCGCGACAAAGGGAATGGGTGACGGTCCTGCTTGACCGCGCTTCCCCTGCCTGGCCGTAGCTTCTGCCTCTTCTCCTGCCTCTTCTCCTGTCTGTTCTCCTGTCCGCCGCTCCTGACCGCTCAGCCTGCTCCGCACGTCCGCGCCTGTCCGCTCCTCATCGCCCGCCTGTCTGACCCTCCCCCCATACATTTTTCCCAGCCAGTAATCATGTTGCTGGCGACTGACAACCCTGCACTAGTGGCTGCTTGATTCTTCTCAAGCTAACTGCTGATGTTCGAATCAGATGTCCGTTAATCATCAGAATTTCCATACTGACCAACGCTTGCGGAGGTAAGGATGAGCGTAGCTTCGCCCGGATCGCGCGGCACCAGCCGTTCCAGCATCGAAATTTCGCCCGAACTCAAGGCACGTGACCTCAACGTCCTGCTCAACGATGTCGCTCGCCATGGTTCGAAGGAAGTGTTCCTGTACGCAAAAGAGGGCCGCGTCTTCGTGACCGGCAGCCATGAGGACATCCTCAATAACCGCCCCGAACGCTCGGACAAGATGCTAAGCATGATCAAGAAGTGCCTTGAGAAGTCTTCGCAGAGCACGAACATCAATGATGTCTTCCTCGACATCCGCAAGTTCGCCAAGGCCCTGAAGCCGGGCAGAAATGATTCAGGAGTGCGCAAGGAAAACGACTACGTGGCCGTCGGTACCCGCCAGCTGAGCGGCTTGCTGTCGCACAAGCATGACCCGCTTGCGCAAGAGCAGCGAGCGGAGCGACAGCAGATCATCGACAACGCGCTGACTGGATCGCTCAAGGGCTGGCATACGATGTGCTCGCTCGACGCGAAGCTGGACGACGGCGATGACCGCGGGCCGCTGCTGGCAAAGACCTGGGCCATCGGCAAGGAGGTCGCCGAGGCGCTGGTCGAAGGATTCCTGAGCCACAATCCGAATTGCGGCAAACATGAACTCGCGATGTTCCGGATGTCCTTCTTCGACGACAAGGCCTTGCAACAACCGCTGAAGGATTTGCTCGACGACAAATGCTCGCATCGGCTGCGAGACGATGTCTACGCCGCCTTCAGTCAGGGCTTGCAGGAGACGATCGGCAACGTGAGCACCGATGGCAAGCGCGTCGCCAGCGAAAACCCGAATGACGGGCCACTGCGAACCCTGTACCTCGACGATCGGAAAATCCGCTTCAGTGACTTTGCCGGCCAAGGCGCGCACGGCAGCGTCAACATATACCGCAGCACCGGCGAGCCCGCGCTTTCCGTCGCTGTCAAATCACCCGTGGACCCGGCAGACGATTCCATCAAAGTGCTGAACCGGTGTCGTAGCGAGCTGCAACTGCATTTGCAGGCGCAGGGCATGGGGCATGAAAACGTAGTGGAAGTCCTGGGGGTACTACGGCTGGGCATGCAACTGCATATAGCGATGGAAGACTGCAGCCTGGGAACGCTGGATGGTTTCCTCACCAAGCGCCTTGCCGGCGCTATCAAGAGGGACGACCTCGATGCTGAAGATCATCGGCTTGTCCTGTTGACGCTGGCGCGGGATGTGCTGTCGGGCATGCATCACCTGCATGAATCTTCCGTGGTGCTGCACCTCGACATGAAGCCTCAGAATGTTTTCATCGGCGTCGACGGCAAGGCCAAGATCGGCGACTTCGATCGCTCAATGAAAGGTGGGGACGTGCTCAACGATATCCGGAATGTTCCGGATACTGCGCAGTACGTTTCTCCGGCCCTACTCGCCAAAGTGTCGGCCTACCGGGATGCCATCAATCAGATCAACCTGCAGGAAGCCGGGGACTTGCGCAAGACCACTGACAAACTGGAGAGGAAGCAGATCATCAACAAGGCGCGCAGCGACCGCGATCTTGTGTACAACAAGGTAAATATGAGCCAGCGGGACGATGCCTATGCCGTCGGCGTCACGCTGTTCGAGATCCTGTATGGCGTCAACCCGTTCCTGGTCGAAGGTACGGGCACGGAAACGGTGGACAAAATCGTCAAATTCCAGAATGCCAGCGAGTCGAAGCGCCGCCGCATGCTGTTCGAAGATCACCCTTTGCCCGCTGCCCTGCGCAACGACGAGGCCGAGATCCAAGACTTGCTGATGAAGCTGCTTGCGCCGGACGGGGACGAACGTGCCAGCATCGCCGAAGCGCTGGCGCTGCCATTGTTTGCCGACGAGGATCTCGGCTCCGATGAAGCCCGCGCGCTGATACGCCGGATAGGCCGCAAGCAGTAAGCCAGCTGGTGCGCTGCCGCTGCAGTGGCGAAGCAGTCGGCCGTGGTCAGTGTGCGTTACCGGCAGCGCCCGACTCGGTGCTCTTGAACTTGCGGTGCATGGAGCGCAGGCCCAGCCACACGGCACCGGCGAGCACCGGTACCGCAACGCCGATCACGAGATCGGTGTCCAGATGCAGGCCGGCTGCTTTCACGCCCTTGGCCGCATAGCTGACCAGGCCCACGAGATAATACGAAATCGCGACCACGGACAGGCCTTCGACGGCCTGTTGCAGACGCAGCTGCTGGGCCGCGCGCGCATTGAGCGATTCAAGGATCTTGCTGTTCTGCTGTTCCTGACGAATGCCGACGCGCGTGCGCAGCAGCGAGTTGCTGTTGGAAATACGCTCGGCCAGCACTTCCTGCCGGCGCGCGGTGGATTCGCAGGTATTCATCGCCGGTGTCAGGCGGCGCTGCATGAATTCTTCAATGGTCGGCACACCTTCGATCCGCCGTTCACGCAGTTCCGCGATACGCGAATGCACGAGGCCGAAATAAGCTTTCGACGCCGAGAAGCGATAGCTGTTGTCCACCACCATCTGCTCGAGCCGCGCTGCCAGCGACGTGATCTGCTGCAGCTGCGCCTGCTCTTCGGCCATGCCCGCTTCTTCGCTGATGCCCGGCTTCTGGCTGGCCACCATCGCGCGCGTGACCGACGCCAGCTCGGACTCGATATCGTTGAGCACCGGCGCCGCCCACTGCGCGACCGGCAGGCCAAGCAGCGCCATCATCCGGTAAGTCTCGATCTCGAGCAGGCGCTGCACCAGTCGTCCCGCCTGCTGGCCCTGCAGCCCGGCGTCGAGCACGACGAAGCGGGTGAAGCCGTCGGCGTGCACCTGGAAGTCGGTCCATACCTGGGCCGCCTGCGACGCCTCGCAGCCGATCACGGCATTGGTCTCGAAGACCCGGCGCATCTGCGGCAGCGTGTCGGCAGCGGCACCGGTGGCGCGCTCGAGCACGACATGGGTTGCGACCAGCAGCTTGCCCTGCAAGGACAGCAGCCAGTCCTGCGGCACATCAGACGACGGCATGTGCGAGAACAGCTTGTTGTCGACGGCGGCATCAATACCGCCGAGCGGCGCACCGGAGGACACGAAGGTGTAGCCGGCGAATTCGGTATGGCATTCCCACTTCAGCCGGAAGCGGCCGAAGTCATGGAAAAAATATTTGGCGCTGCCCGAAGGCGGCGTCACCCCGTAGTGGACGCAGAACGCCGCCAGCAGGGCGGACTGCATGCCGCGCTTCTCGGCCGGCGGCAGCGGTTCATTGCGGCCGTGGATGGCCAGATGGGTGATGCGCTCGGGCGCTTCCAGCCGCATCGGCGGCCGCGAGTGGACTTCGGCGGCCAGAGGCACGCGCAACGGATGGTTCAGCGTAGAGAAAACAATGGGCATGACAATGATTGTACGTTACTGCGGGCAAGAGCTTGTCATCGGAAAACGCATCCCGGCACCGGGGCCGGCCATGGCTCAGACTTCGCCGGATTTCGGATAACTGACGCTGATGATCTCGAGCTCTTCTTCGCCGCCCGGGGTACGCAGCGTGACCACGTCGCCCTCGCGCGCCTTGGTCAGCGCGCGCGCCACCGGCGATACCCAGCTGATCTTGCCCTTCAGTGGGTCGAGCTCGTCGATGCCGACGATGGTGACGGTATGTTCGTCGCCGGCGCCATTAATGTAGGTGACGGTCGCGCCGAAGAACACCTGGTCGCTGCCATGGTGCGCGCTGGGGTCAACCACTTCGGCGAGATCCATGCGCTTGGTGAGGAAGCGGATCCGGCGGTCGATCTCGCGCAGCCTTCGCTTGCCATAGATGTAGTCGCCGTTTTCGGAACGATCGCCATTGGAAGCGGCCCAATGCACGACCTTCACGACTTCGGGCCGCTCGACGTCGATCAGCTGCAGCAGCTCATCGCGGATGCGCTGGTAGCCCTGCGGCGTGATGTAGTTCTTCGCGCCCGGCGGTATCGGTGGCAGGCCACCGAGGTCGTCGTCATCGTCGCCGTCGCTTTCCTTGACGAAGGCCTTGTTCATTCGCGCTCTGTCCTGACCTTCGGTTTCGCCGCCGAGCCCGATTGCAAGCTGAAGCGCGCCGAGCTGTCGCGCGCCAGCGCCTGAGTCAGCCAGGGCATGGCCTCCTTCAGCGTCGCCTCCAGCGTCCACGGCGGGTTGATGATGAACATGCCACTGGCAATCAGCCCGCGGCCATCGTCGCCCGGCGCGCCTATGCTCAGCGTCACGTGCAGCCAGTCAGACTGCGCAACACGTTTGAGGCGCTCGGGCAATTGCTGCGATTCGAGGCGGCCCAGCACCGGATACCAGACTGCGTAGGTGCCGCCGGCGAAGCGGCGCTGCGCATCGTCGATCGCGGCCTTCACCTTGCGGTAGTCATCCTTGTCTTCGTACGGCGGGTCGATCAGCACCAGCCCGCGGCGCGACGGCGGCGGCAGCAAGGACTTCAGACCAGCGAATCCGTCGGCGCGATCGGCGAGGATGCGCTTGCCGCGCGGACGCTGGCCGTTGGCAGCCGCATGCGCCTCGAGGCGGCGGATGTTTTCGTCGAGGATCTTGCC
>JACCED011184514.1_pt1 | contig 11562 bp, 7 predicted proteins | sample 7455021 | NCBI WGS metagenome assembly JACCED01 (sample SAMN15323456, study PRJNA562643) | freshwater metagenome | isolation source: river surface water | place: USA:Blue River Watershed | collected 2017-08-19
AAGCCCTCGAGGAAGCGAGAGAACCCGACTGCGATGAACTCGAAGAGCTTCGCATCCACTTCCACGTTCCCCTTTTCCTCGCACCCGAAGCGCCCCTGAAATCCACCGCATCCGCCCTCGACCCCTCATTCTGGGCACTCGTCCGAGACGGCGTCACCTCGCACCTCGAAATCGAAACCTACACTTTCGACGTTCTCCCCAAAGACCTTCAACCCTCCCGCGTCGAAGAAAGCATCTCTTCCGAGTACCGCTGGACGCTTGCGAACTTGAGCCTCCCGCCAGTCGCGCTGTAACCACCTGCGCTGGCTCGCTTCATGCACCTCACAGCGGCATGAAAAGCCCCCTCAGTCTGCTTGCAATCTCCCTCATCCAGCTCCCCTTGCTGGCCGAAATCAAACTTGGCGACCCTTTCACAGACCACATGGTGCTCCAACGCGACCTCCCGATTAAAATCTGGGGGACCTGTACGCCAAGTAACGAGGTGACCATCAGCTTCGCAGGACAAACTGCAAAGGCTTCCGCAGACGACAAAGGACGCTGGACGGTGAATCTCACTCCGCTGAAAACGAACGCCTCCCCAGCAGAACTCACCGCCTCCGAATCGCCTGCCTCCGAGAAAAGTCGCGTGACCCTCAAAGATGTGCTCGTTGGCGAAGTCTGGGTCGGCTCAGGTCAATCCAACATGCAAGGAACGGTGAGCGGCTATGCCAAAGGTGACCCCGTCCTCGCAAAACTGGCAGAAGGCACCTACCCACTCATCCGCCTCCGCACAAGCTCCCCCGGACGCTCCTGGGAAGTCGCTGAACCGGATACCATTAAAAACTTTAGCGCGATTCTCTTCGGATTCGGAGTTCCGCTGCAAAAACATCTCGGCGTGCCCGTTGGACTAACCGTCGGTGCCGTGGGAGGGACGCCTTCAGGCTATTGGCTCAGCGAGGAAATGTACCGCACCGATGCCGGTTGCAGAGAGGCCGCCGAAAAATCGCGCGCCACCTTCGACCTCGCAAAAGAGCAGGAACGTTTCGCCGCCGCCAAGACCAAGTACGACGGAGAAGTTGAACAATGGAAGCCCCTCGCAGACAAAGCAAAAGCCGAAGGGAAACAGCCCCCGCCCGCGCCTCGTGCCCCTGAACCCGTCGTCCTCCCCGGCGAAAGCAAGGGCAAGATCGGAAACCTTTACGAGCGCTTCATCCAACCAATGGCCGGCTACGGAATCCGGGGCGTCCTCTGGGACCAAGGCGAAAGCAGAACAGCCATCGCAGGTGTCGACCAGTTCAACGTCATGAACGCACTCATCAAGGGTTGGCGCAAGGCGTGGAATCAAGGCGAGTTCCCCTTCCTCTACGTTCAAAAACCCAGCGGCGGTGGCCCAGCATGGGACTACTCCAACCCCGTCACCGACAAAGCCAATAAGTTCTCCGAACTGCCCGCAGCCGTCCCCCCACCTGACGCAGGTGAATACTCGTACGCACTCCACCTCACCTTGATGCGTATCCCCAACACTCACATGGTCACCAGCACCGACCTCGGCCCAGGAATCCATCCCTCCAACAAATCAGGCTACGGAGCCCGCGCCGCACTCGTCGCTCAATCCGTTGTTTATCAATCAGGCGAAGAGTACCTCGGCCCTGTCTACGCCTCTCACCGAATCGACGGCTCTCGGGTCATCGTCAAGTTCACCCACGTCGGCAAAGGTCTCGCCTTCCAACACGGCACGAAACTCCAAGGATTCGCAATCGCAGGCGAAGACAAAAAGTTCCTGTGGGCCGACGCCACCATCCAAAACGATGAAGTGATTGTCTCAAATCCCTCAGTCGGAAAACCGGAAGCCATCCGATACGCCTTCTCACAACAGTTCGCTTGGGCAAACCTGTTCAACAAAAATGGGTTGCCAGCGCAGCCCTTCCGTACCGACAGCTGGTAATCATTACCCGACTTCGCCCACGCTCGGGACGGCCATCCCGTTCCGAGCACCCAACCCGAAGTGAGCAAACGTTTCTCCACCATGCCTCGCTTCCTCCCCACACTTCTCACCATCATCTGGGGTCTGTCGCTCCCCAACCTGATCGCGAACGAACCGCCTCTCCTCGCAGCGGCCGCAAAGGTCAACATCACCGACTACGCCGCAGGACCCGTCCACGACCCAAGCCACGCACGGGCAATCGTTTTCGAGCAAGCAGGACAACGAAGCGCCATCATCGCCGTAGATGCGGTTGCTGTGGGCGAAATCGGACAACTCGGCAACGCCTTCCTCCTCCGACTCCGACAACGTTTGGAAGCCGAAGCCGGCATCCCACCAAGTCGGCTCATCATCAACGCAAGCCACTGCCACTCCTCAGTCCGCACCGATTCCGCGGATCTCATCGCCGACTCAGTCGTCAAATCGTGCGCCCACTTCACCCCCGTAGCCGTCTCTTGGACGACAACCCAGAATCCGCGCATCAGCGAGAACCGTCGCCTCCTGCTAAAGGACGGTTCCCAGTCCGATATGCGGCGCGCCTACCCCACCGTAGAGAGCGACAGTGTCGCTAAACTAGGCCCCATCGACCCCACCATAGGAACCTTGCAACTCTCCCGCCCCGACGGAACGCCCTTCGCCGTCTTTTACCACTTTGCGTGTCACCCCATCATGAACCCGCCCTCCTCGGGAAACTCCGCCGATTTTGCGGGACTCGCCTCCGCAAGACTCGAGGAAAGTCTCGGCCACCACGCCATCGCCCTCTTTCTCCAAGGATGTGGCGGAGACATAAACCCCCGCAGTTACAAAGACTCAGGCTCCCCCGCAGATGCTGCACCACTCGCAAACGAACTCGCGCTCTCCGTGCTCGCCGCGATGAAAACCGCACCCGCCCCGCGCGTCCAAACCCTCCGCATCGAAAGCAAAACCATCGAGCTACCGCGCGGCCGCGACTTTGCTGCCCGTATCCTTGCACTCGAAAACGAACAACAGCGCCTCCTGCGCTCCCTCAAAAATACCCCACTTAACTTCGAAGCCTTCGTGCCACTGTGGCTCCAGCAACACCTCAACCCACAATCACCCTCCGCTCACGCTCAAACCTCGCTGCACGAAGAGTCCATCGCATCATCACTCCGAAAAAGACACGACACAGACCAACTCGCCGCCGCACGTAACTACCGCGCAAACATTTCCACCCTCGAACAACTCATCCGCCTCAATACCAATCTTGCCCTCCTCAAAAAACACGAAGCCCGCGCTCAACAATCCCAAATGGCGCCACTCCAAGGACAACTCTGCGGAATCCGTATCGGTGATTTCCGCCTCATCACCTTTCCCGGTGAACTCACTGTCGAGGTCGGCCTATCAATCAAAAAACGCTTCCCCAATAGCCCCGTCTTTGTTTCCGGGTACACCAACGGCTACCTCTACTACCTGCCTACCGCATCCCAACGCGTGAACCCCAGTTTCGCTCAAGAAGACTGCGACTGCGACGTCGCCCCAGAATGGCACAACACGTTCGAAAAGAACGCACTCGACCTTCTCCAACAACTAACCCCTTAACTCAGGCATCCGCACCCTACGCCTTCGCACATAATACCAAGCATCCCCGAACGGTTTACTCTGGAAACACACCGCCCGTATGAGCCATCGCCTCGCACTCCTCCTCCTATTCTGCTCCTCTCTCGCCGCCCACGCCGCCGAAGCCCCACTCTCGCCCGAACAAATCACCTTCTTCGAGCAACGCATCCGACCAGCCCTCTCCGAACACTGCGAACAATGCCACTCCGTAGCCGCTCAAAAAAACGGCAAACTGAAAGGTAGCCTCTTCCTCGATACAAAAGCCGGCGTCCTCAAAGGCGGCGACACCGGACCCGCCCTCATCCCAGGCAAACCCGAGGAAAGCCTCCTCGTCAAAGCCGTCCGCTGGGGCGATTCCGACACCGCCATGCCCCCGAAAAAGAAGCTCCCCGACCAAGCTATTGAAGACTTTATCAAATGGGTCGCCATGGGCGCACCCGACCCGCGCACCGGTTCAGCCGGCCAAGCCAAACGAGAAATCAATATCGAAGAGGGCCGACGCCACTGGGCGTTCCAACCACTCTCCAACCCGAAAGCGCCTCCTGTCAAAAACACAGCATGGCCGAAAAACGACATCGACCGCTTCCTGCTCGCAAAACAGGAAGAACGCCAAATCAAACCCTCACCCCAAGCCGCTCCAGCGCAACTGCTCCGCCGTATCCACCTCGACCTCATAGGACTACCCCCAACTGCAGAGGAAGTCGCCGCTTTCGAAAAAGACCCTTCCCCCTCGCACTACGCGCAAATCGTCGATCGTCTCCTCGAACGCCCACAGTACGGAGAACGCTGGGGACGCCACTGGCTCGACATCGTTCGCTTCGCAGAGAGCGGGGGCTACGAGTTCGATGGATTCCGGCCCGGCGCCTACTTCTACCGCGACTGGGTCATCAAAGCCCTAAATGCTGACATGCCCTATAACGAGTTCGTTCAGCGACAGTTCGCCGGTGACGTCATGCAAGGCGACCCCATCGAAGGCGCAGCAGCCACCGGATTCCTCGTGGCAGGCCCGTACCCCGGACAAATCACCGCCAAAACAAAGGAACGTATCCGCTACGACCAGCTAGACGATATGCTCTCCACCGCAGGCGGAGCGATGCTCGGACTCACGATCGGCTGTGTCCGTTGTCACGACCATAAGTACGATCCCATCACTCAATCAGATTACTACTCCCTCGCCGCTTCACTCGCGCGAACCGAACACGGCGAAGTGAAAATCGAGAAACCTAACGTCGACGTCGAAAAGAAAAAGGCGGTCTACGCCACACACTCGGCTGCGGTCAAATCACTCCGAGAAGCCTTCGTAAAAACGCATCTCGAAACCGCCCTCGCCAACGCAACCCTCCCCGCAACGCCCGCTCCTTGGCAAAGCCTCGAAGCGTTCAGCGTAAGCGCCCAGACCGCTTTCCTCGAAGCCACCGCAGGTGGCGTCGTCGTCTACACAGGCAACAAGGTGAAAGATGACACCTACACGCTCAAGTTTCGCACACTTCAAAAAGACATCCGTAGCCTAAGACTCGACGCCTTCTCCGACCCGAAGCTCCCACGCAAAGGTCCAGGCCTCTCGGATAACGGAAACTTCGTGCTCAGTGATGTTAAGGTGACAGCAAGACCGCTCGACTCTGCCTCCAAAGAAAAAGCGAAGCCACTCGTTCTCAAAGCGTTCGCCGCATCCCACGAACAAAAAAACTATCCCCTCTCCAATGCGGTCGATAACAACCAGAACTCAGGCTGGGCAATCGACCCACAACAAGGCAAAGACCACGCTGCCACTTTCATCATCGAAGGTGGTGCACCCGCCTACGATGGCGGCACCGAACTCGAAGTTTCACTCCGCTTCACCGGGTACTTCGGCCTCGGCCGATTCCGTATCGCTTTCTCTCAGAACACCGAAACACCGAGCCTCACCGAACCCGTTACCCCACAGGATGCCGCAGAACTGAGCATCGCCAAAAACCTCGACGCCGCGAAACGGAAACAACCCACAACTCAGGACAGCATCATCCGCTGGCTCTCACCAACTCACCCGGAAGCCGCCAAAATCGCCGCTGCGGAGTTCGATCTTCAAAAGCATCAACCCCGTCCCGAGTTCGTTAACGTCTACTCCACCAAAACAGGAGGCGCGGACGTGTTCCTCCTGCGCCGCGGCGAAGTAGATAACAAAGCAGGAAAAGCCGAAACCGGCTTCATCCAAGTCCTCTCCCGCTCAGATCGCTCACACTGGGTAGAGTCCGACAAAACACACCCACGTATCGCCCTCGGTAAATGGATGACCGACGAGAAAGACGGCGCTGGCCCGCTCGTTGCCCGGGTCATGGTAAACCGCATCTGGAAACACCATTTCGGCAAAGGCATCGTCAATACCGCCAACGACTTCGGTACGCAAGGCGACCGACCAACCCACCCAGAGCTGCTCGACCATCTCGCGTCCCAATTCATCGCGGACGGTTGGCATATGAAGGCTCTGCACCGCCGGATTGTCACCAGCGCCGCTTACCAAATGGGCCAGTCGCTTGACCCCGTCGCCCGAAAGGCGGACCCCGAAAACACCCTGCTTTGGAATCGGCCCGCGCGGCGTCTCGAAGCGGAAGCCATTCGGGACAGCCTCCTCGCAATCGCAGGCACACTCTCCCAAGATCTGTTCGGACCGAGCGTCACCAATCTCGATGCAACCAAACGAAGCATCTATCTCCGAGTCAGACGCAGCGAGCTCATCCCCTTCCTCACCCTGTTTGACGCTCCCGAACCAACTCAAAGCATCGGCGACCGCGGCGTCACCACCCTGCCCACTCAAGCCCTCACCATGCTCAACTCCCCCTTCGTTCGAAACGCAGCCGCCAAACTCGCCGCCCGCGCCATCGCAAAGGACTCCTCCCCCGCTGGCGCGCTCGAGCACGCCTTCCGCATCGCCCTCTCCCGTCCGCCCGATCCCAACGAACACGAACGATTCAGCGGTCACCTGCTCTCGCAAATCCCGCCAGAAAAACAGGGCGACGCAAAAGCCCTTCACGAGGCCCTCGCGCGCACGTGCAACGTCCTCCTCTGCACCAACGAGTTCATCTACGTCGACTAACCTCGATCACATCACCCTCACTCCCTTCTCACCATGGACTCCTCCTTCGATCCCAACCGCATCCACCTCCCCTCCCGTCGCCGCTTCCTCCAACAAGCCGGTCACGGCCTCGGCTCACTCGCCCTCGCCTCCCTCCTCCAACAAAATGGTAACGCCGCCACGGACCTTTCTAAAAGCCCAGCACCTCATTTCGCGCCTAAAGCAAAATCCGTCATCTGGCTGTTCATGACCGGTGCGCCCTCCCAAGTCGACACTTGGGACTACAAACCCGAACTCCAAGCCCGTGCAGGAGAAACTCTTCCGGGAAGCGATCCCCAAACCGGTTTTTTCAAAACCAGCGGCAAATGCCTCCGCTCACCCTTCGATTGGAAACAACACGGCAAATCCGGCACCTGGGTCAGTAGCCTCTTCCCACACCTCTCCCAGCACGTGGATGACATGACCTTCATCCACTCCATGTTCCTCCGCGCCAATAACCACGCGCCCGCTTCCATTGAGCTCATGTGCGGATCCACCGTCCCAGGACGACCCGCCGCAGGCGCTTGGATCACCTACGGACTCGGCGCAGAAAACGAGAACCTACCCGCTTACGTCGTCATGCACGGACGTAAACCCCGTGGCGACGACCAAATCTGGAGCGCAGGCTTTCTCCCAAAATCATTCCAAGCGCTCGCACTCGACGCCCGCCGCCGCGAGGCCATCGATGACATCCTTCGCGCAAAAGACGAAACCGACGAACAACAACGCGCCGCCCTCAACCTCTTGCGTCAGGTGAACGGCAATCACGCCGAAAAACGCGGCGCCCAAGCCGATGTCATGGCCCGTCTCTCCAGCTTCGAACTCGCCTACCGCATGCAAACCGCTGCACCAGAAGCACTCGACATCACCAGCGAAACGGAAGCCACTCGCAAACTCTACGGCGTTGACGAAAAAGATACCGACCCCTTCGGTCGCCAATGCCTTATCGCACGCCGCCTCGTCGAACGCGGCGTCCGATTCGTCCAAATCTTCGCAGGACGCGGCGCGTCCGGCGACGGTTCCGTAGACGACGTACCGTGGGACGGACACAACAACATCGAAACCAATCATCGATCCTGCGCTGCCGCGACCGACAAGCCCGCCGCGGCACTGCTCGCAGACCTCAAAGCGCGCGGGATGTTGCAAGACACGCTCGTGATCTGGGGAGGCGAGTTTGGACGAACCTCCGACTCGCAAGGCTCTCTCGGTCGTGATCACAACCCCCATGCCTTCACCATCTGGATGGCAGGCGGAGGGGTAAAAGGAGGATTTCATTACGGTCGAACCGATGACTTCGGCTACAAGTCCGTCGAAAATCGTGTGCACGTTAATGATCTGCACGCCACTCTCTTGCATCTCCTCGGACTCAATCACGAAAAACTCACTTTTCGCTACAGCGGTCGCGACTTTCGACTGACCGACGTTGCAGGCCATGTGATTCACGACATCCTCTCGTGAGCAAAATCTCGGATTCCTCTTGTTCTGTTCATCTATCCACTTGTGGGTTACCAATCGACGGGCGCATTCCTTGTAAGACCGAGGGTTCGTCTGTGAATTCCTCAACCTATGGCTGCCGTTCTGCTCGTTATCATTGTTGGATTATTCGTCCTCGCGCTAATCGCCGCGCTTGTTGGAGTGGCGATTTACAACGGACTGGTCAAAGGACGCCAAGGCGCGCGCAATGGGTGGGCACAAATTGACGTGCAACTCAAACGGAGGCATGACCTCATCCCAAACCTCGTCAACACCGTCAAAGGGTTCGCAACACACGAGAAAGAGACGCTTGAAAACGTCATCAACGCGCGGGCTCGCGCAACCTCAGCGGGCACAACTTCCGAAGCCATCAAGGCCGAAGGCGAACTCACTCATGCACTCGGCCGACTGCTCGCGGTCACCGAGGCGTACCCCGACCTCAAGGCCAACGCCAACTTTCTTCAACTCCAGACCGAGTTGTCCGCAACAGAAGATCGCATCGCTTTCGCGCGTCAGTCTTACAACGACTCCGTCACTCGCTACAACACCAGCACCGAAGTGTTCCCAAACGTATTGCTTGCCGGCCTTTTCGGGTTCAAGGGCGAACCGCTCTTCGAAGCCGCGCCAACGGAGAAAGCAACGCCCGAGGTAAAGTTCTAACGCACTCTCCTGCAGCAAGAAAGGAGTTCAAGCGCTGTGAACGCAGATTTGCTCTGGCTGCCTGCTCTCAGCGGTGCGCTCAGCCTCGCGTGCATCGCCCTTTCTCAGCGAGCCGTCAAACGCCGCAGAATTGTCGATGATACCCCAACGTCCAAGACCTCCGGTGTCTTTATCGGGATGGTTGAACTGAACGGTCGCGCCATCGCCGACCAACCCCTTACCAGCTACCTCGCCGAATCAGAATGCGTCCACTTCTCATGGTCCGTGGAAGAACACTGGGAGAAAACCGTCCGCGAATCCTACACCGATTCAAACGGAAAAACCCAGTGGCGCACCCGCACAGAAAGTGGCTGGGAAACCATCGCGTCCGGCGGCGAGTCCATCCCTTTTCTCCTCCAAGACGACCACGGTCAGATCCTCATCCACCCTGCAGGTGCTGACCTTCAAACAGCATCCATTTTCTCAGAAACGTGCACACCTCAGGACTTTCTCTACTTCGCAAAAGGCCCGACATCAGCCATCTCTCACTCAACCCATGAACGGCGCTTTTCCGAATCAGCCATCACACTCGGCGCAGCCGTATACGTCATTGGCCAAGCGCGCGAGCGTCCCGACATCGTTGCCCCAGAAATCGCAGAGTCAAAAGACGCCTCCCTATTTGTCATTTCCGTCCGAGGCGAAGCCGGAGTGCGCTCCTCACTCGGTTGGTCCGCGCGCGGTTGGTTCCTTGGAGGCCTCCTCCTCGCCTACACAACCCAACGCCTGCTCCCAGGCACGTCAAACACCAGCGAGTGGTTCATCCACAGCATCAGCCCCCTTGCCTTCTGCCTGCTCTGGCTTCTCGCGTGGACAATCACCCTGTTTAACAGCATCACCGCGCTCCGTCGCCGCGTCGAGCAAGCCGCAAGCAACGTGGATGTAATGCTCAAACGCAGAAATGACCTCATCCCCTCGCTCGTCGCAACCGTCAAAGCGGCGGCAGAACACGAAACAACAGTACAAGAACACCTCGCCCTCCTGCGTAAACAGTCAACCCTCCAAACCGAATCCTGCAGCCCAACCCTTCTCGCCCTCGCAGAATCCTACCCCACCCTCCAGTCCAACCACTCGTTCCTCAGCCTCCAAACCGAGTTGGTCGCCACCGAAACGCGAATCGCATTGGCACGAGCCTATTACAACGACATCGCTTCATTCTTCAACACGCGCACCGAAACAATCCCCGACCGCTGGATTTGCAACGCACTACCAACCCTCCACCCCTTCCTCCTCACCACACCCCACCACCCCAGCCGAGCCGACTCCAACGCTCCGACACCTACGAAGCCGTTATCAAACTGAAGGCCATCGTCGGACGAACCTTTGACTGCGCCATCATCGCCATCGACGCAAAAAGACGAACATTCGAACTCGCGTAGTCCGTCATATCCTGAGCCAGGTTGCTGTCCGTGATGCTCCCTAGCGACACCGCATTCCCCAACGAATACGAAGCCATCCGATCAGATGCGTCCTGAACCGCCAACATCTCCGATCCGTTCCGAACAATCATACCCGAAATCGCCGCCTCAATCGTCTTGAACTGGTTCCTCTCCGTCGAATCCGCAAGTACCGATTTGTAAAGCCACTCCGCAACAGTCGCCGTACCACTCCCACCAGGCGCAGTCATCCGGACCAACGATACAAAATCATCCATGTCCTTCCCAAACGACGTCGTATTCTCACGCGCCGAAGACAAATCAAACTTCGTCACATTCACCGTCGTTCCGTCCGCCAACGACAACTCCATCCCACTATCTTCGCTCGTCGCCTCCGTCTTAAACAGGTTCACCCCACCAAAAGTCTCGTTCGCCATCGACCAAAGGGTCTCTACCCGCGAGTAAAACTGTTGAACCAAAATCGATGGGTCCTGTTCGGTAAACCGCGAACTCTCAGAGGGATCGCCAGTCAAAAAGGGGTCGTTCACCGACAAACCCTGCGCAATCGTCAACGTCAATGCCTGCACCTCAGAAAAAACGTCGGCCATCTGAGAAATCACAGAAGCCTGAGTCTGAAGAAAGCTGGCCGCATTCTGTAAACTCATGCGGTCCGCCTCCAAACGCGCCCCCCGCGCGCTCAAGTTCATCGATACACCCGTCCCACCAGGCGTATCCTTGGCCGACGAAACCTTGGATCCCGAAGAAATCCGCAACATCGCGTCCAAGCGCAACCGCAACGCATCCTCCACCGCACCCAACGCTTTTGAACTCAAACTTGGTTCAATTGGTGAAATAGAAGACATGCCCCTTTTTCGGTCAAAACGGGCGGAAACGCAATTTTTTAGATGACCGCACCTCCACCATCACTTTAACTAAAATCAAAGCGGTTTTCACAAACTATCGCTGAAATGACTACCACATCTCTCCGGCAATCGATTCCCAAAAAGACCGTCTACCGGATGTCCATCTATTACCGCGCGCTCCAGCGCCTCCGTTCCAACGGCATCGATACCGTCTCCTCCGTCGCCCTCTCCCGCGCCGCCGGCGTCAAACCCGCCCAACTTCGCAAAGACCTCGCCTACATCGGCCACCTCGGAACCCGCGGCCTCGGCTACTCCGTCTCCGCTCTCTCCGAAAAACTCACCCACATCCTCGGCACCGCACGCCTCCAACCCGTCATCCTCGTCGGCGCCGGTCACCTCGGCTGCGCCCTCCTCGGATACGGCGGCTTCGCACGCGAAGGATTCGAAGTCGTCGCCGCCTTTGACGCCGAACCCACCCGCGAACGGCCCCGCGACCTCGGAATCCAAGTCCTCGGAATGAACGAAATC
>JACCED011324763.1_pt1 | contig 11558 bp, 6 predicted proteins | sample 7455021 | NCBI WGS metagenome assembly JACCED01 (sample SAMN15323456, study PRJNA562643) | freshwater metagenome | isolation source: river surface water | place: USA:Blue River Watershed | collected 2017-08-19
CGGGTGCCTGTCCTGCACATCGGCCAGGTCTGCGTAGCACGTCTGCAGCAGCCGCCGGGCACACCGGTCCTCGTGCTGGCCACACGGGGCGTTCACCTCAGCGGCTTCTACCCACCCGCCTTGAGAGCAGCCGGGCTTCTGCCGGTCGACCCCGCCCAGCTGGATGTCCAGGATGACGTGGATACCTGCATCGCACGCGTGAAGATGGGCAACCTCCGCGAGGCAGGCCGTGACCTGCAGCGCGTGCTGTGCCGGGCCCGGGCCGCCGAAGTGCCCTGCGTGGTCCTGGGTTGCACGGAGCTGCCCCTGGCGGTCCGGCATTGCGACACCACCGGATTGGCCGTGCATGACAGCACGCGAGCCCTGGCCGAGGCCGCGCTTGAATTCGCGAGGGAGCGCGCGTGATGACACCCGTCGCACGGTCCGCTTCGCCAGCCTGGCTGGCCGTGGCCATCCTGTTGGGCGCGGCCCTGGGGGCGTGGTCCCCGACCCGGCTGACGTGGCTCGGGGCGGCCGCCCAGGCAGGCATTGCCTTGCTCAACATGGTGGGTCTGCCGATGCTGGTGATCTGCATCTGGTCCGGGTTGCGGCAGTGGCCTGCACAGCCACGCGCGCTGCCCCGGCTGGCGTGGCTGGCCGCAGGCAGTCTTCTGGCCATGCCCATGGCTGCCGGCCTGGGCGGTGCCCTGGCGATGCTGACCAGTGCCGGTACCGGCTTCGGGAGCCAGGCCATTGCCATGCTCGGTGTCCGGGCCTTGGAGGTCGAGCCCATCGCCGCGGTGGTGCTGCTGGGCGTGGGGGAATCCCAGCCCATGGCGTGGCCCTGGGACTGGCTGGTGCCCAACAGCCTCTACCGCGCGTTGGCGTATGGGACCCTGGCCAGCGCCCTGGCGGGCGTCGTGGTCTTCGGCATGGGACTGGCCGTTCAGGACACCGAGCGCAGCCGGGCCTTTGTGGGCCTGGTGCAAGGCATCTACCGCAGCCTGGAGGTCCTGGTCGAACGCGCGAAGAGCTGGCTGCCGTTCTTCGCCTTCGCCTTGAGCGCCTCGGTGGTGCACCACGTGGGCCTGGACCTCCTGGCGCGGATGCGCGCTTTCCTGCTGCCCTTCGCCCTGGCCACCCTGGTCGCGGCAGCGTTCGCCGTCGCCGTCACCAGCCTGCGCCTGCGGGTGCCTGTCACCCGCGTGCTGGGCGCACTGCAGGAAACGTTCGTGCTCTGCCTGTTCTCGACAGGCCCTGCGGTGGCCGTACCCAGCCTGATCGACGGACTCTGCAACCGGCTGGGCTTCCGGCGCGATCTCATGGAGTTGAGCGCGCCCTTGCTGCCGACCTTCGTGCGCCTGGGCGATGCCCTGTTCTTCGGGGTACTGCTGGTGTTCACGGCCAACCTCTACGCCAGGCCGCTGGACGCCACGGACCTGCCGCTGGTCGCCGCCGCTGCGGGATTCGCCGCACTGGCGGGTGTGGCGCTCTCCAGCGGATGGGTGCTGGCCACCGCGGGCCTGATGCTCGGGTGGTTCGAACTGCCATTCGAAGCCCTGCTGCCCACGTTCGTGCTGCTGGAGGCGCTCACCGCAGGCCTGCGCAACCTGGTCTCGACCCTTGTCGTGGCACCCCTGGTCGCCCTGGTGGCCAGCGACCTCATCTCGCGCCAGACCGAAGACCCCGCTGCCAAGCGCGCGGTGGCCGCCCAGGTCAAGGTGTTTCTCACGGGACGCCAGGCCTTGGCCCTGGTGATTCTGCTGACTTTCGCGCTCTTCACCGCCGGCCTCGCGGGCCTTGGCGTGGGCTTGAATGAAGACGCGCCCCGCGACCTGCCTCGACCTGCCGCTGGGGTTTCCAGACCGCAAGCCATCACCGTAGTCCCTGCATGAACAGCTCTCAACTCCTCCCTACTCGCCAGCGCCCGGGTTCGTGGCTTCGGGTCTGTCCGCTCGCGCTGTGTCTCGTCCTGGCCGGGTGCAGCACGGTCAGCAAGCTGACCGATTCCATCCTGTCCGCCGGCGCGAGCCTGGTGGGGGCGGGCAAGCCCAGGCCCGTGGCGGCGCCCTGGAACAGCGTCACGGTCGTGGCCGCGTCCGACGCCAACCTGAACAGTCCCGTGGCGCTGGACCTGGTCTTCATCCGCGACCCCGCCCTGGTCACCACGCTGTCGGCTACATCCGCCGCCAAGTGGTTCGCGACCCGCAGCGACACCCTGAGCAGCTTTCCCGAAGGTCTCGCCGTGGTCTCCCTCGAACTGGTGCCCGGACAGACCGTGCGGCTGACGGATCCCGCCCAGATTCACCAGCCCGCGCTGGCCATCCTGGCTTTTGGCGGCTATCCGCCCCCTGGCGAGCACCGCGAAAGGCTGCTGCCCCAGACCGAGGGCTATTTGCTGCAGTTGGGTCCCAAGGGCTTCAAGGGCGCGGACGTGCACGCGCCCGCGACGAAATGATGACTGCCGCCATGACGTACCGACCGACTCCCCCCGCGCCTCGCATCCAGTGGCATGAAGGCATGCTCCTCGGCCCCCAGCACTTCCAGCAGGAAAGTGCCCGGGTCGACGACCTCATTGCCTGGCAGCACCTGGCGGTCCAGCCCCTGGCATGGGGCCTGCGCCACCTGGTCATCGACGAGAGCCTGCTGGTCAACGGATGGGTCCGTGTGCGGGCCCTGGAAGCGGTGATGCCCGACGGCACGGCCGTCACCTGGCCGGTGCAGGAGGCGGGGGAGGCGGACCTGGCGCTGGACCTCGCCCCCTGGACGGCCCAGCTCGAAGCGGAAGACCTGCCGGTCTATCTCACCCTCGGACGCACCCGGTCCCAGCGCGTGAGTGCCCAGCCTGCGCGCTTGCGGGGAATACCGGGTGTGCAGGTGGAAGACGAGATCTCCGATGCCTTGCCGGTGGACATCCCCCGGGCGGTGCCCAACCTCGCCCTGGCCATCGGGGAGCGGCCCTCGTCGGCCTACCTGTGCCTGAAACTCATGACGGTTCGCAAGGACAACGAGGTCTTCAAGCGCGGCGCCTATGTGCCCGCACTGCTGGAGGTTCCGGCAGACTGCGAACCCCGCCAGCGCGCGCAGGCGCTGGCCGCGCAGATGCGCAGCAAGGCGGCATTCCTGGTCAAGCAGACGGCCGATCCGTCCTCTCGGATCGAGGACCGCCTGGCCATGCTCGAGAGCAAGGCCCGCCTGGGCAGCCTGGTCGCAGCCCTGCCGGTCCTCGAGGCACTGCTGCGCAGTCCGGCGGTATCGCCCTTTGCCCTGTACCTGGCGCTCTGCGCGCAGCTGGGGCCGCTCACGACCTTGCGTCCCGGCGCCGCGCCCCTGCTGCCGCCGCCCTGGATCCATGACGATCCGATGGCCGCCCTCGCACCGGTGCTCGACGCCCTGGAGGACCTGGCCGGTGAGGTCAGCCAGGAATGGCGTACCACCGTCTTCGATTTCGACGGCGAGGCCTTCAGCCTGCACCTGGAGGCCGCGACCCTGGGTGCGCGCCTGGTCGTGGGCGTGCGCGGACAGCCCGAGCGCGACCTGGTGGCCTGGATGGGTGGGGCCGTCATCGGTTCACGCACCGTCTGGAGCGCGCTGTCGGCCCGCCGGGTGCTCGGGGCTGCACGCCGCCGCATCGACGACGCCCCGGAACTCGGGCTGCGCTCGAGTGCGGGCTACACGCTGTTCGCGATCGAGGTGTCCGAAAGCTTCATCGTGGCGGAGCAGCCCCTGGTCATCAGCAATGCCAACGAGACCAGCGCCATGCAGCGTCCCCATGAAATGGTGATCTTCGTCAAGGGCTGAACTCCATGGCCACTTCCAATCCCCTGTCCGCCTTGCTCGCCCAAGCCCAAGGGACCTCCATGGCGGGAGGCGTGGACTTTCCTTCCGCGCAGTTCCGTGACTTCTATGGGGTGCTCGACCTGGCCTGCCGTGCCGTGTTCCAGGTGAGCGAAGCGGAAGCTGTTCCTGCGGCGCAGTCCCTCAGCCAGCAGCTGATACAGCTCATCGAACTGCAGACGCTGGAAGCGAGGCGCCTGGGCGGGCGTTCGGCGGCAGATACCGAGGTGCACGCCCGTTACCTCAAGGCCGCGCTGGCCGACGAGCTGTTGATCCATGCCGACTGGGCAGGGCGACCGCACTGGCGGCATGTGCTGCTCGAAGCGCAGCTGTTCCGCACCAGCAGTGCCGGGGAGAAGGTCTTCGAAGAGATCGAGCAGATCCTCACTCAGCGGGAACCGGCCCAGCGTCCTATCGCCCGGCTGTACCTGAACACACTGTCCCTGGGCTTCCAGGGGCGCTACCGTGGCGCCGCATCCCTGGGGCCGATCGCGGACTACCGGCGCGAACTTTTCCAGTTCATCTACCAGCGCGCCCCGGACCTGCAGGGGCGGGACCGTACCCTGTCGCCCAGCGCGTACGCCAGCACCCTGGCCCACCTGTCGGCGCGGCGCCTGCCGCGCATCAGCCGGTGGTGGGTCATGACCTTGCTGTCCCTGCTGGGCCTGCTGGCCCTTTCCCAGTTGCTGTGGCTCTGGCAGTCCTGGCCCGTGAGGGAGGCCATCGACCTCGGTGTCTTGGGGATTCCGCTGCTGGACGCGACGGTTCTCACCGGAGGATTGACGTGCTGAACTTCCTCTCCGACCACCTGGCGCTCGTGGCGCTGCTGGCGCTGGTACTGGTCGCGCTGTTCTTCCTGGGGCTCGTCCTGTGGGCGGCCTCGGTGAGCGCGGACACGGCTTCCAAGCCCTCGCCGCTGGCCCCGGTTCGCCAGGTCAACCTGGATTCATTCAAGCAATCCTTCCGCCAGGCGGTCGATCTCATCGAGGCCAACCTGGCAGCCCGCTCGGAACGTTACAACCTCAGCTGGACGCTGGTGATCAATGAAGGCGAAGCCGGGGATGTCATGCCGCTGGTGGCTTGCGGCATCCCCAGTGCCCTGAGCGCAGACGCCACCCTGAGTGCCGCTGCCCATGGCATCCACTGGAATTTCTTTGACAAGGGCGTGGTGATCCAGCTGCAGGGCAGCTACCTGGGAACGCCGGACGAGGAGGGCAGCACAGGCGGCCAGGCCTGGGACCAGCTTCTGGGCCTGTGTCGCAAATACCGACCGGACCGGCCCTTCGACGCGGTCGTCGTGGGGCTCCCTGCCACGCAGCTTCTGGCGGCTGAACCGCAGGCGGTGCTGGACATCACCGCCCGCGCCAAGGCCGTGCATCGACGCCTGTGGCTGGCCCAGAACCGTTTTGCCTTGCAGTTCCCGGTGTATCTGGCCATCACGCGCTGCGAAACCGTGCCGGGCTTCACCGCCTTCGGCCGCGCCTTGCCCGAGTCCCTGCGCCGCAGCATGGTGGGCTGGTCATCGCCTTATGAACTGGGGGCCCCGTACCAGGCCGGCTGGGTGGACGCCGGCATGGACGACATCACCCGGGATGTGCAGGACGCCTGCGCCGAACTGTGTGCCCTCGAGCCGGCGGACGGCCACAGCGGGGAGTACTACCGGCTGCCTTCCGAGATCGAGCGCATGCGCCGCGGGCTCAAGCTGTTCATGGACGAGCTCATGCGCACCAGCGCCTACCATGAGCCTTTTCTCCTGCGCGGTTTCTACCTCACGGGGGATTGCAGTGACCCGTCGGCCCTGAGGGCCGCAGCCCTGGTACCGCAGGCGACGGCCCCCGTGGCGGACCCGCTGGTGGCAGGCTTGCCCGGGAGCGGGGTGCAGGCAGGCGGCGAGCCGGGTGCCGGCGAGGAGCCGCTCCCGCCGGGAGCCACCCCTGATGCGGGCTTGCCCGCTGGGGGCCTGGTGACCGCCGATGCGAGCGACTCCCTCGAGCGCGAGCCCGCCTTCTTGCGCGACCTCTTCGAGCACAAGATCTTTTCCGAGTCCGGCCTCGTTCGGGCCTCCCGCGTGCAGCACCTGCGCCGGCCCCTGATGAACCGCGCCCTGCGCTGGACCGCCGTGGCGGTGCCCTCGGTGTGGGCCGTGGGCCTGGTGTTTTCCACCCTGAACCTGTTGCACCGCGCCCCAGAGATCGTGGCCGCGCTCCATGAGCTGGATCGGCACAGCCGGGCGGTCGGCGAGCCGGTCGATCTCGCGCGTGACCGCGCCCGGGCCTTGGGAACCCTGGCCCTGATGGACCACATCGAGGGCGGTCAGTTCAGTGCGATCTTCATGCCGGGCTCCTGGGGCTACATCGATGACCTGCAGCTTCGCCTGCATGCCCGGCTGGAGCGCGGTTTTACCGAGAGCGCTGCGGAGCCGCTGCGCCTGGGTGCCTATGCCCGGGTCAGTGACCTGACCGGTGTGCCCACAGACCCGGCTACCGGCCTGCTCATTGCGGGCTACACCTGCACACTGCCTGCGGCCTGGGCGGCCCATGTCCAGACGAGGCAGCGCGCGGGACTCAATCCCGAGGACCTCGCGGAGTTTTCCGCGCTGCTCGAATTTGCAGGGCGGCTGGAGGAAGTCGACGCCGGGGTGCGAGCGATGCAGCGCCTCACCCAGGCCAACGGCCCCGCAGCCTCCGGCGAAGACCTGCGGCTGGCGGTGCGGGTGTTTCTCGGGCTGGAAGTCACGTCCGGCCTGGACCGCGCGGCGGCCATGCTGCGCCAGCAGGCCCAACACCGGGCGCCGCTGGCGGTGCCGGCCTTGCAGCAGGCGGCGACCTGCACGCTGAACACGGCTTTCAAGGCCTTGAACGCCCGATTGTTCGCCCGCAACGACCTTGTCCAGTCCGAGCTCGGCATCGAGGCCATCGTGCGCAGCGTCTCCCAGACCAGCGAGGATGCCGACCGCTTGACGGTGTACCGGGCATGGACTTCCTTGCTGGAGGCCCTGCGCGCGCAGGAGGCCCTGCTGGCGCCGGGTAAAGGGGTGTGGATGCTTCGTTCAGCGCCGGAACTGGGCCAGGCCCATGAGCAACTGATGCAACGCCTGAAGGCCGTCAGCCTGATCGGTGCGGCGGCTGTCGCCGAACTGCAGCAGCAGGAGCGGGAAGCGTTCGACCGGTTCCGGGAGCCCTGGGAGGCCTTGCGCAACGGGTCGGGCCTGCTGCTGGGACCGGGGCTGGTCTGGCACGAGAAGGAGGGACGCTGGAGCTTCTCTCCTGACCGTGCCGCCCTGCGTGATGCGCTGCTGGCCCTCATGACCCAGCCCTACATGAAGCCAGGTGCCCGCACACTGCCTGATCTGGCGGCCGGGCAGGCGGCCAGCTGGGACCGCAGCAAGCTGGACCGGGCCCTGGACCTGATGGAGGCCCGGCGCAAATTCGAAGCCGAGCTCCTGCCCAAATTCCCGCCGGCGGTGCGCCATGGCGTGGATGCCGTGGTGCGGGACGCGCTGGCCAGCGGGATGCAGGACGTCCTGTCCCAGGCCCTGGTCTTGTTGCCGCATGCCGCAGCGCCCGCCATCGCCGAGGCGGACCGCCTGCGCCTGGCCCGTATCGGCACGGCCTTGACCGAGCTGGGAGACCGCAGCGCCGCCAGCCGTCTCGGCCAGCTGCTCGCGCGCGACGCACTGGTGCGCCTGCGCCGGATTGACGAGACCTGGCGGCAGGGTGATTTCTACCAGCCGCGCGACCCCGACTTGCGCGGCTGGGCGGGGGACAAGGCACCCTTGATCGCTGCGTTCGGGGCCGGCGACGCCGCAGGCCTGGTGGCCTATGCGGCCAACCAGCAAGCCTTCGTCGACGCACTGGCCCGTGAGGCCGAGACCCTGCTGCCTGCGCTGGAGGGCAATGCCAGCGGGCTCGTGGTGCAACGCTGGCGGGGCATCACCGCCGATCTCGCGCGTTACCGTCTCAAGAGCCCGGCCAGCAGCCTCGCCTTGCTCGAACAGTTCGTCACGGCCACGGCGGCGGACGTGGACCTCCTCAATTGCGCCGACAAGGTCAAGCCCGCGGCACGCCGGGTCGGGGATGTCTTCACCGAGCGACTCGTGGCGCTGCAGACCGCCCTGGCCGAACGCTGCCGGGACCTGCGCCAGACCGAATCCCGCGAGGCCTGGGACCGGTTTGCCGACCTGTTCAATCGCGAGTTGACGGGGCGCTCACCCTTTCGTGCGGCCGGCAGCGGTGGTGCCAGCCGTCCGCCCGCGGACCCGGAGGATGTCGGCACGGTGCTGCAGGCCTTCGAGCGGGCCCAGCGCCTGATGGCCGGCCGTGCGGGCATGGGCGAGCCGGTGCAACGATTCGCCGAGCAGATGGAGCGGGTGCGGACCTTCCTGGCGCCCCTGTACCCCTCGCAGCCGGAAGGCGCTGCAGGGTATGACGTGTCGGTGGAGTTCCGGGCGAACGCATCGAACGAGTCCCAGGGCAACAAGATCATCGACTGGACCCTCATCGTCGGGCACCAGACCCTGCGGGCGCGTGACGTGGCGCGGACCCTGCGCTGGGAACCCGGGATGCCGATCGAGTTGCGCCTGCGGCTGGCCCGCGACGGCCCGGTCATTCCCCTTGCCGAAGCGAGCCAGCCACTCCTTGCCGTTGAGGAGCCGCGGGAAGTTCGCTATCGCTTCCAGGATCCTTGGTCACTCCTGAGTCTGATGGCGGCGCAGCGAGAACCGGAAGGCCTGTCCCGGACCGATGCGCGGTCCCAGTTGCTGCGCTTCGAGTTTCCGCTGGCCGCTGCCGATGCCACGCGGCCCCTTCCTGCCGAAGAGGCGCGCGCCCGGGTCTACCTGCGCCTGGCACTCAGTCCGGCCGGCAAGCGAGCGCCCCTGGCCTGGCCTGGCGCATTCCCGGTGCGTGCGCCGAAGTGGAGCTCCTCATGACCCTGATGCCCCCCAGCCCTGGCGGCGACTCCCGGCTCGACGAGACGCTTTGCGAATTGCTGGCCCCGCTGCCCGGACCCGATCCCTGCGGGGTGTCGCTGCGCGAACAGGCGCTGTTCACCGACATCCGCCTGGCGCGCGAGGAGGACGACCCGAGCCTGCCGATGCGCCAGTGGGAGCGTCCGCTCAGGCAGGCGGACTGGCCGCTGATTGAATCCCTGTGCGCCGAGACCCTCTCCACCCGCAGCAAGGACCTGCAGCTGGCCGCCTGGCTGGCCGAGGCCTGGTGCCGTCAGGCGCAGGGCATTGCGGGTCTGGCGCGTGGCCTGCTGCTGCTGCGCGATCTGGTGGTGACGTTCTGGGACGGCGTGCACCCACGGCAGGACCCCCCCGAAGAGGGGGGGGAGTACGAGGCCCGTGTGGCGGCCTTCGAGTGGCTGGACAGCGCCCTGTCGCACGCGCTGCGGGTGCATGTGGAAATGCTGCCCCTGGTCGGCCGCAAGCCCCATCGATTCACCCTGGCGGACTGGGACCGTCTGGTGGCCGGGGAGTTGTCTCCGGGTACAGAACAGGAGCCCGTGCACACGCAGGCCGATGACGAGGACCCGCCGCTCACCCGCGAGGACATCCTGGATGACCTGGCGCGCCAACCCCCTGGCGCGGTCGAGGCCCGTCTGGCGCAGGTACGTGAGGCCCGGGCATTGCTGATCGACCTGCACACCGCATTGAATGAGCGCCTGGACAGGCAAGCGCCCAGCCTGCGCCGGCTGCTCGGGGTGCTCGACTCGCTCGAGCGGGTGCTGCTGCAGGTGCAGACCGCCTTGTCCAGACGGCCCGCTGCGAACCCCCGGGCGAAGCACCCGCACGCCCAGGGCCAGGTGTCTCCCGGGACCCTGACCGACACAGGCGCAGGCGCCACAGATGAGGACGATGATGAAGACGACGACGCTGGTCTTGACCCGGATGCGACGGCAGCCATCCGCATCCGCCGCAACGCGCTGGCGCCGAGGTCGACCGTGACGACCGGTGAATGGCACAACCGCGAGGAGGCCTACCAGACGCTGGAGTCACTGGCCGCCTATCTCGCGGCGCTCGAGCCGCACAGTCCCACGCCCTACCTGATCCAGCGCGCCGTGACCTGGGGGCGTCTGCCGCTTCCGGACCTCATGGCAGAAATCCTCCGGGAAGAGGGGGACCTCAATCGGATGGTGCAGTTGTTGGGGTTGAGTCGGTGATGGCCGTACACCGCCATCATCTGCGCCATTTTTTTCAGTAGATCACCCAGGAGTCAGCCCATGCCAGGTCCCATATTCGGCCTCCACGAGGTGGCTTTGCTCGGCCACGAAACGAAGGCCTCTCTGGATCTTTTCAAGAAGATGTTCGATGACTCCAGCCGGATTCCTGTCTTCAAGAACATGGTGAGCCAGCATCCCAAACGCGTCCACTACCGCGCGGGTAACAAGCACGTCGGCATCCTCAAGTCGGCAAAGAATGTCTTCACTGCAAAGACACCCTACGACGCTGTCTGTGCGGACATACTTGAAGGGAAATCGAGAGGAACGTTTGCGCATGTTGCGGATTTTTCCTTTTTGATCAATGCGGATCATCCGGTCATTCGTGCGAGCGAGCCGGGGGGGCTTGCGTTCTTTGCGACGGGAATCTCGCCATACAGCGATGCAGGCGACGCGATCACTTGCAGGCTGTTGGTGGAGGAACATGTCTTTGCCTTCACCTGGACACCCGTTGTCACCAGGCTGTTCTCCTCGATGATGATGGTCATTGCTGCGGCAAAGCTCGGTGCATCGGCCGCCTCGGCGGCCAGCACGCTAGGCGGGAGTGTGGGCAGCCTCATCGACTCGATACGTGATGCCGCGGCTGCAGTGAATGACGTGATCAAGCTGGGTGGCGCTGTCAGTGCCGCGGCCGATCAAGTTGCCGCGATCAAGGACATCGCGGTCGAGGTCCTGGAGGGCGCGCAGGATGTGTCCGAGAACTACTCGGCCTTCAAAGGTCAGCCGTCGGAGGATGCCGTCGATGTCCGTGAGTTTGGCATGGCCGGAAAAAACATCCGAGACCTCGCGGAGCAGCCTGCCCCTTTGATCAGTGACAGGAAGTCGGGATTTTTGGGCATCGGCCAGCGGGTGAAGACAGACCGCGAGAAGAGGGTGGAACTTGGCGCCAAGAATTCACAGACACAAAAACAGCTGCAATCGGTTTTTTTCATGACAGTCCAGCAGATCACGCCGGTCTTGCACGTGAAAAGCGACATGAAATCAGTCGCTGAAACGCGGTCGATCGAATTCAATTCCGAACTTTATATTGCAAAGCGTTCTTACTTGCGTGTCGGCGAGACGCCGCGGGACAAGTTCGCGCAGATGGCCGCAATCGTCAAGACAGATTCCTTCGCCAAATCCGGGGTGGCGGCCAAGGTGTGCTTCCCCTGGTTTCCCGGCAATGAATTCACGCGCTTCGTGCGGACCAGGAAGGGCATCGATTCGCTGGAGGCGGATCCGTCCGGAAAAACATTCAACTGGAATTACAACGATGCAAATGACTGGTCATTTGCGGATTCCAAGCGCAGCAGCATGTCCATGTCCCCCGAAGAGATCGCCCTACTGGATCAAGCTGAAAAGTTGCGCAAGGAAAGGGAGATCGAGACCGCCAGAATGGAGCAGGAGAGAGCACTTGAGGCGGCCAGGCAGCGCGAACAGAGCCAAAGGCTCATTCACCAGGGAAGGTTCTCGAAGGTGCTGGCGGGAATTCCCGGAAAGCTACAGGAGTTTTCGGCACGCCGGGAGGCGCGAATTCAGGC
>JACCED011970174.1_pt1 | contig 11554 bp, 10 predicted proteins | sample 7455021 | NCBI WGS metagenome assembly JACCED01 (sample SAMN15323456, study PRJNA562643) | freshwater metagenome | isolation source: river surface water | place: USA:Blue River Watershed | collected 2017-08-19
ATTTTCCGGCGCAGGTAGTTTTGGTTTTGTCAAATAAATCTGAAGCTGAAGGTTTAAAATTTGCACAAGCAAAAAACATCAAAACTGCTGTTGCAAATCATAAAGAATTTTCTTCACGCGAAGATTTTGACAAAAAAATTAGCGAAGAAATTGAAAAATCTGGCGCAGAAATTATTTGTTTGGCGGGTTTTATGCGCTTGCTTTCGCCTTGGTTTGTGCAACGTTGGTTTGATAAACTAATCAATATTCATCCGTCGCTTCTTCCAGAATTTAAAGGTGCTGATGCGGTTGGAGATGCAATTAAAGCTGGTGCAAAAAAATCTGGATGCACGGTGCATTTTGTGCGTGAAGAAATGGATTCTGGGCCGATTATTTTGCAAGCTGAAGTTGTGGTTGAAGAGAGTGACACAAAAGAAATTCTTGCGGCAAAAATTTTAAAAGAAGAACATAAAATTTATCCGGAAGCGTTAAAAATAATTTGTGGTAGATTGGGTTAGTTCTAATTAGACCTCGTCATTTGAAGGGGCGACAAACTCTCTTGAGTGTCAATTCTCATCTAAAAGTTGGTCACCCCAATCTCAAAAATTATCACCCTAATATAATCAAAATTGTCACCCCGTCGAATGACGGGGTCTGTTTTTGACGCAATTTATTCGTTAACTAATTTCCAATTTTTTTTCTAAAAACTTTTTTAAATGAAAATTCTTCCTCTCGTAATCGCTCCAGATCCTTTGCTAAAGCAGGTTTCAAAGCCGGTAGAAAAAATAGATGAAGCTTTGCGCCAATTTATGAAAGACATGGTTAACACAATGTATGCGGAGCATGGAATTGGTCTTGCTGCGGTGCAGGTTGGAGTTTTAAAAAGAGTTTTGGTGATTGATGTTGATTATGAAACTGAAGATCATGACCATCACCATAACCATCACGGATGCGGTGGAATTCATGTTAAAAATACCAATCCGCGCTTTTTTGTAAATCCTGAAATCGTTGAATTTTCTAAAAACAGCCAATCTTACAATGAGGGCTGTTTGTCATTTCCAGACATGAGATCGGAAGTAAAAAGACCAGAAGAAGTGACGGTAAAATATCTTGATTTTAACGGAAAAGAGCAAATCGAAAAGATGGTTGGATTGATTGCGATATGTATTCAGCACGAAATAGATCACTTAAATGGCATTGTTTTTGTTGATCATATTTCAAAGTTGAAGCGCGATGTGATTTTAAATAAAATGAAAAAACTACACAGAAAATGAAACATTTCCGCTACAAGGCAATTAACGACCAAGGCCGCTACATTAAAGGTAAAATGGCGGCAGAAAATCCAGCAGATTTGGCAACAATTTTGCGCTCCACTGGTCTTGAAATCGTTTCTTATAAAGAAGAAAAGCAAAGTTCTGGAAGTTTTTTAGATAAAATTACCAGCAAAGATTTAATCGGAATTTTTGTGCATTTAGAGCAACTTGAAAGAGCGGGTGTTTCAATCATTGATTCGATTGATGATCTAAAAGAAACCGCAGATACCACGAAAGTAAAAAACTTGATGTATGAAATTCATGAATCCATTAAAAATGGCAGTTTATTTTCTGAAAGTTTAGCGAAACGTCCTGATGTTTTTAATCCAGTTCACATTGGCTTGATTACTATGGGTGAGAAAACTGGTAATTTGACCAATGCATTTTCGAGTATTATTGAAGATTTAAAATGGTCGATGGACATTAAAAGAAAAACCAAAAAAGCTATCACTGGGCCTCTTTTTGGTATTATTATGATGTTCTTGGTTATTGGTATTATGACTTCTGTTGTAGTGCCAAAAGTGACGGGATTCATCGTTTCCCAAGGTTTAGATTTGCCTTTGATGACTATTTCGCTTATTGCATTCTCTGACTTTATTAAAGGTAATTGGTATTTAATAATTTTTTCAGTGCCATTCATGTGGATTGTGATCAAACTTTTGTCAAAATCTCCAGAAATTGCAGTTCGTATTGATGATCTCAAACTAAAAATCCCAATTTTTGGTCCAATAATAATTAAAATTGATTCAGCAAAATTCTGCCAATTTTTTGCTATGACTTTTCGAAGCGGTTTAGGAGTTATTGAATGTTTGGAAGCTGCTGGCGGAGTTGTAAAAAACAGTGCCGTTCGCAGAAGTATTTTGGTGGTTAAGCAACAAGTTTCTGATGGTCAATCATTGGCTAAAGCTCTTTCATCCAGTGGATATTTTCCAAACCTAGTTGTGCGTATGTTTAAAATTGGTGAAGAAAGTGGAAACATGGAAAATGCTCTGCAAAACATTAAATTCTTCTACGACCGCGAAATTAATGACTCAATTGACAAATTAGTGGGAATGATTCAACCAACTTTAACCATTGTAATGGGCGGCATGATTGCTTGGATTACGATTGCAGTATTTGGCCCGATTTACGGAAGTTTCTCAAAAATAAACTAATGCTTAAGAAGCAAGCTTACTTTATTGCGGCTGTTGGCACTGACATCGGCAAAACGTTTTTGGTTGAAAATCTTTGCCGTTTTCTGCCAAATTCTAGTGCTATAAAACCAATTGCTAGTGGCTTTTGTGACGATGATTCTAAAAGTGATTCGGCAAAAATTTTGCAAGCTCTTTGTCTAGAAAATTCCCTTAAAAACATTGACCAAATTACTCCTTGGCGTTTTGTAGAAGCCGCTTCTCCGCATTTTGCGGCAGAAAAATGTGGAGCGGAAATTAATTTTTTAGAAGTTGTAAAATTCTGTCGTGAGAAAATTTCTGAAGCACAAAATGATAATAAATTTTTATTTATTGAAGCTGCGGGCGGGGTAATGACGCCGATCAACAACAATAAAACTTTTCTTGATTTAGCGGTTGAATTACAAATTCCAACATTGCTTGTTAGTGCGAATTATTTAGGGGCGATAAGTCACACTCTTTCTGCGGTGAAGGTTTTAGATTTAGCTGGAGTGAAGTTAGAAAAAATAATTATTAACGAAAATTCGCCGCTTTTTGAAGTGCAGAAAAATTCAATTATTGAAACCATAAAAAATTTCACATTAAAAGAAGTGGTTTCGATGGATGATTTTATTAACGGAATTTCTAAGTAGATTCTGATTTGTAATCAAAGTGCCATTATCACAAATTTATAAAACTTTTCTTGATTAAAAATTCGTCTTTGGAAACTGTTCTATATCAAATAAACTATTTATACTCCATTTTTTCTTAGTATTAATTCCTTCAAATCATAAAATAACCAATGACAAACATAATCAATTTTGACGATCACAAAAAAGAAGAAGGCGTTGCGGTGCCTCTAGAAAACATTTTGTTGCAGAAGGAAAAAGATCGCCAAGATTGGGCGCATAAAGCTGAGGTTTTGTGTGAAGCGTTGCCATACATGAGAAAATTTGCTGGCGAAACTTTTGTTATTAAGTTTGGTGGTTCGGCAATGGGTGGAAAAGATAATCTCAAAAATTTTGCCAAAAATGTCGTTTTGTTAAAACAGGTTGGAATTAACCCGATTATTATTCATGGTGGTGGTCCACAAATTGGTCAAATGCTTAATAAGCTGAACATCAAATCAACTTTCATTGATGGTTTGCGCGTTACAGATTCTGATACCGTTGATGTTGTTGAAATGGTTTTGGCTGGCTCAATCAATAAAATGATTGTAAAAGAAATCAACGCCGCAGCTGGCAAAGCAATTGGCATTTGCGGAAAAGACGGAAATTTAATTCGTGCTAAAAAAATCTCTCGTACCAAAAAAGATCCTGATTCTAATATCGAAAAAATTCTAAATCTTGGTTTTGTAGGTGAGCCATATTTAATCGATCCGGAAATTTTAGATATGTTTGAAGGCACTGATTTAATTCCGGTAATTGCGCCAATTGGCATTGGCGACAATGGTGAAACTTATAATATTAATGCTGACACTGCGGCTGGTGCAATCGCTTCTGCTCTTAATGCTTCTAAATTAATTATTCTTTCGGATATTGACGGCGTTATGTTGCCAAATGGCGAATTAGTTAGTCATTTAAATATTGCGACAGCTAAGCAAATGATTCACGACGGCATCATTACTGGTGGCATGATTCCTAAAATCGAAACTTGTATCAATGCTTTAGCTGGAAACGTTGCTCACGCGCACATTTTAAACGGTGGCGTAGATAACATTTTATTGATGGAAATTTTCACCGAAAGTGGCGCAGGAACAATGATTTTCTAGTGCAAGATTTTGGCAAAAGAAGATCTTTATTTCTGAGCTTCTTCAATTGCCAAAGCCACATCCAAAATTGACTGCTCGTCAAAATGTTTGGAAATAAGTTGCAAACCCAAAGGTAAACCATCTTTGTCAAATCCAGCAGGAACGGACATTGCAGGCAATCCAGCTAAGTTCACTGGAATTGTAAATATGTCGTTTAAATACATTTTTACAGGATCTGTTTCGCCAAGTTTTTTTGATTCTTCAATTGAAAAAGCTGCACTTGGGGCGGTTGGTGTTAAAATTACATCAACTTTTTTGAAGGCTTCATTGAAGTCTTGCAAAACGAGGTTTCGCACCTTTTGAGCTTTTTTATAATAAGCGTCGAAATATCCAGCAGAAAGAACATAAGTTCCAGTTAAGATTCGGCGTTTTACCTCGTTTCCAAACCCTAAAGCTCTGGTTTTTTCATACATTTTTTCAATCGACAAATCTTTTTCTTCAGATCTAAATCCATAACGAACACCGTCAAATCTTGCTAAGTTTGATGAGCATTCCGCAGAGGCTAAAACGTAATAAACTGCAGCGGCGTATTGAGTGTGGGGAAGGGAAATTTCAACAATTTCTGCGCCGCGTTTCTTTAAAATTTCTTTGCCACCATTCCAAAGTTGAATGATTTCTTCCGACATTCCTTCGGCAAAATATTCTTTAGGAATTCCAATTTTTTTGCCACGAATGTCTGAGTTGAGAAGTTTATCGAATTGTGGAACGGCAATGTTTACTGAAGTTGAATCTTTCAAATCAAAGCCAGAAATAACGCGTTGTAAAAGTGCGGCATCGCGAACGTCTTTGGCAAAAATCCCAGCTTGGTCTAGTGAACTGGCGAAGGCGATCATTCCATAACGCGAGCAGCGACCATAAGTTGGTTTTATGCCTACGGTATTTGTGAAAGAAGCGGGTTGTCTAATTGATCCTCCAGTGTCAGATCCGGTTGCGCCTAAACATAAATTAGCTGAAACCGCAGCGGCAGAGCCGCCAGAACTTCCACCGGGAACAAGATTTTCGTCAGAATTTCTCTTTTTATAAGGATTAATAACATTTCCAAAATGGCTGTTGGTGTTTGCTGAACCCATGGCGAACTCGTCCATATTAAGTTTACCGAGAGTCACAGAACCAGCATCTAAAAGTTTTTGAGTCACTGTTGATTCGTAGGTTGGTACAAAATTTTCCAGCATTTTTGAAGAAGCGGTAGTGCGAATATTTTTGGTGCAGAAAAGATCTTTGATGGCGAGTGGAATTCCTTCTAAATCAGCCATTTTTCCAGCGGCAATATTTTCGTCAGATTTTTTAGCTTGAGTTAAAGCGACGTCAAAAGTTTCGGTAATAAAAGCGTTTAAATTCCGATTTTGCTCAATGTTTTTAATGTAAGCGGAAGTGACTTCGGTGCTGGAAAATTTCTTATTTTTTAATCCATCAAGAGTTTGGTGGATGCTTAGTTTTGTAATTTCTGACATGTTTTAATTTTTTCTTAGGTAAAATTGATTGCGCTTAACTTGCGCGACGTTCTTTATTACTTTATTGCGCTTGCTCAATTAACGCGAATAATTCTTTTTTTGTAAGAAGTTCGCTAGTGAGTAAGCCTTTTGGAGCTTTTGGCCCGTAAACGGCATTAAATGGAATCGCGAAACGATTATTTTTGCGTAAATATTGCATAATTTCTTCATTTGGTTTGGTGATGTCGCCGCGCATTGCGATTACGTTGCCGCTTTGCAGTTTTTTCATCACTTCTTCATCTTGCAAAACGCGCAATTTATTAAATTTGCAACTCAAACACCAATCTGCGGTTACATCAACAACCACAACTCTTCCATGAGAAACGTGTTGATAAATTTCTGCTTCATCAAAATTTTGCCAAAGATCGTCGTAAATTTGTTTTTGAGTTTCTTGATAATTCTTAAGAGTTGTTGGTAGCGATAAGCTCAGTGAAGCGATAATCGCGATAGCAATATATTTTTTCAAATCTGATTTTATACGAATGCAGGCTAAAATTGAAATTGCCAAAGCTCCAGCTAAAAAAGCTGGAATCGAGCCGATTATTCCCGCTAGAACATACATTAACCAAATTATTGTTGCCGCTAGTAATCCCGCCATTAATTGCTTGATTTGATTCATCCAATTTCCGGGTTTTGGTAACAAATAAACCAGCTTTGGCGAGCAGATTAAAACAAGGTAAGGGAAAGAAAAGCCAATGCCGATAGAGATAAAGATTGTCAAAATTGTTAGAAAATCTTGAGTCAATGCAAAAGAAATTGCTGATCCTAAAAATGGCGCAGAACAAGGAGTTGCAAGAGCAACCGCTAGAATTCCAGAAAGAAAATTTGGCAGAAAGATGTTATTCTTTTTTTCGCCTTCAGTTATTTTTTTATTTAAAATTGTTGCCAAAATTTGGTTAAAATTTAACTCAAAAACACCAAGTAAATTGCCAAGAAAAAACACCAAAATAACGATTAAAGACATCAAAAAATATGGGTTTTGAAACTGCAAACCCCAGCCCAAAGAATTTCCTGTTAATTTTATAGTAATCGCTAATCCGGCAAAAATTATAAAGCAGAATAAAATGCCTAAAATTGTAGAAAGAAAAGCAAAGCGAATACGCGAAATTACAGCATTTGAATGATTTATAACCGATAAAAGTTTTATTGATAAAACCGGCAAAACACAAGGCATGATGTTTAAAATCGCGCCGCCAAAAATTGCTAACAATATGGCAGAAATTAAGGTCATATTTGTATTTGAATGTTTTTCTTTAGCCTCTTGAGCAATTACATTTTTTAAGAGGTTTTTTTCTGTAAATTTCTGAATTTGAGATAAAGCTTCTTCATCAATTTCATCTGAAATTTCTAGTGAAAATTTTTCACTAACCGGAATACAAACTTCTTTGCATAAACCATAGTCAAGGTTTAGAGCGATTGTGGTTTTTTCTGCAAAATCTTGCAGATCAATTTCAAAAGGAATTACAACTTCGTTTTTATAAAAATTATAATTCAGAGTTTCTTCTCCCAGAACTTCTGTGCCACTTTCGGCTTTCGGCCAAATTATTTCATTTTTGGCAATATTTTTTGAATCGGCAAAATCAAGAGTTGGTGGCAAACCAATTCCGCCAGAATCGTTGCCGTAAATTTTCCAACCATCTTCAATTTTAAATTGAATGCCGGCGATTAATTTTTTATTACCATTAGCATCTTGATAAAAACTGGCGAGTAATCTTGTTTTTGAAGCTTTGTTTTGGTTTTCATGCCAATCACTGATTGCTGCCGTGGCAAACTCAAAACGCAGGAAAAGCATTATAAAAGTTAGAAAAAAAATCTTTTTCATTTTGTTAAAAACTTAGATTGAAAAACTTGATTACGGAAAATAACTTTAGATGCCGCTTCGAACTGCAATTTCTAATCTCTCAATTTTTAAAAATGAATCCTCAAATTAATCCAAAAAGCAGTCCGCTTGAAACTTTGCACGTTGTTTCCAAAAAAGTTTCTTGCGATGGATCTGAAACGCATCCGTTGGTTTACCTGAACATGGGAAATAAAACTTCAGTGACTTGTCCTTATTGCAGTAAATTTTTTACAATCGAAGAAAAAACAGGAAATAATTCGGTGATTATTGGTCTTAAAACTCAAATGGAAGATATGTAATGAAGAATACAGCAATTATTGGCCTTCAATGGGGCGACGAAGGAAAAGGAAAAATCGTTGATTTTTTAGCAGATAAATTTGACGCAATTGTGCGTTTTCAAGGCGGTCATAACGCTGGCCACACCATTAAAGTTGGTGATAAAACATATAAACTTAGCCTCCTTCCATCAGGAATAATTCGTGGTAAATTTTCTGTAATTGGCAGCGGCGTGGTTGTTGATCCAATTGCGCTTTTTGCAGAGATTCAGAAAATTGAAGAAGCGGGAATTAAAATTACTCACCAAAATTTGGCGATTTCTGAAAATTGTTGTCTAATTTTATCGGTGCATCGTGAACTCGATCAACTTTTAGAGTCTAAAAAAGGCGAAAATAAAATTGGCACCACAGGTCGTGGAATAGGTCCTGCTTACGAAGACAGAGCTGGTCGTAGAGCAATTCGAGTTTGCGATTTATTGGATGAAAAAACTTTGAATGAACGTATAGAAAATTTGCTTTTTTACCACAATCTTTTGCGTCAAAGTTTGGGAGCAAAATTAATCACCAGCAAAGAAATTATTGCCGAATTATCTCCAATTCGTGAACGAATTTTATCTTATTCTCGACCAGCTTTTGAAATTTCTCGCGACCTTTCTTCAAAAAAAATAATGTTTGAGGGAGCTCAAGGTGCGTTGCTTGATGTCACATATGGCACTTATCCATTCGTCACCTCAAGCAATACAATGGCTGGACAAATCGCTCTTGGTTCTTGTCTTGGAGTTTCAGATCTTCACAAAACAATTGGCATTTTAAAAGCCTATACAACTCGTGTTGGATCTGGTCCTTTTCCAACAGAACTAACTTGTGAAATTGGAAAATTTTTGCGCATCGAAGGCAATGAAGTTGGAACGGTGACGGGTCGTGATAGGCGTTGTGGTTGGTTTGATGCTGTTTTGGTGCGTCAAGCAATTCAACTTTCTTCTGTTAAAGAAATCGCCTTAACCAAAGTTGATGTTCTTGATAAATTAGAAAAAATAAAAATTTGCGTTGGTTATAAAGTGGATGGAAAAACCTACGATTACCTGCCTCAATCAAATGCTATGTGGAATAAAATCGAGCCAATCTATGAAGAAATTGAAGGATGGAAAGAAAGCACGGCTGGAGCTAAAAGCTTAGATGAGCTGCCAAAAAAAGCGTTAAAATATATTAAAAGAATTGAAGAATTATGTGGCGTGAAGGCGGTAATAATTTCAACTGGCCCAAAACGTGAAGAAACAATTTTAACTAATTAAAATGGAAAATTCCTACGGTAAAAAACCGGTGATAATGCAAGTTCTTCCAGCCCTTGAAAGTGGTGGAGTTGAGCGAGGAGTTGTTGATATCGCTAAAGCTTTAGAAAAAGAAGGATTTAAGCCAATTGTAGTTTCAAAAGGCGGAGTTTTGGTTTATCAATTGCGCGAAGCAGGAATTTCTCACATTGAGTTGCCAGTTCACAGTAAAAATCCGCTGACGATTTATTTTAATAATAAAAAAATCTCAAAATTACTTCAGGAACATTGTGTTGACATTGTTCACGTAAGATCAAGAGCGCCAATGTGGAGCACTTATTTTGCTTGCAAAAAGCTTCAGGTAAAAATGGTCGCGACAGTTCACGGAACTTATTCGTTAAATTTATTCAAATGGAAAGTTTTTCCTTTAAAAAGAATTTACAATGCCTTGATGCTAAAGGCTGACGAGATCATCGCTGTTTCTGGATTTATCAAAGATTACATAATAAAAAATTACCAAGAAATTAATCTGACATCTCTAGCAGAAAAGATCACCGTCATTCAGCGCGGAGCTGATTTAAACTATTTTAACTGCGCTAAAGTCTCTAAAAATCGGATAATTGATTTAAGCAAAAAATGGCGTCTTCCAGAAGATAAAAAAATCATTTTAATGCCTGCCAGATTCACTGCTTGGAAAGGTCACGAGTTTTTAATCGACGCTTTATTAAAGGTAAAAAATGACTTTTTCTGTGTGATGGTTGGCTCAGATCATGGTCATAAAATTTTTAGAAAAAAAATCGAGAATCGAATTGTTGAGTCGGGATTGGCAGGAAAAGTTCAGATTTTTGGATTGTGCAAAGACATGCCAGCAGCTTATGCAGTTTCACATTTTGTAGTTTGTCCAAGCGTTCGTCCTGAAGCTTTTGGGCGTATTGCAATTGAGGCGCAAGCATCAAACAGAATTATTATAGCAACCAAAATTGGCGGTTCTCTTGAAACAATAATTGATGAAAAAACCGGATTTTTAGTTGATGTCAACGATCCTAATAAATTTGCGGAGTTAATTGACAAAGCTCTAGAAATGTCAAAAGAAGAAGCTGATAAAATCGGAAATGCTGGTCGAAAAAATATCGAAGAAAACTTCTCTAATGATAAAATGTGCAGCGAAACAATCAGGGTTTATAAAGAGGTTTTGAAGGGGATTGTTTAAGTTCTTCCTTATTCCTTACGCGACGTCTTATAGCATATTATGTTATAGCGTTATTTGGGTTAAATTATATTTTATTTGAGGCTTTTACTCTAATTATATTTCCGCCAAATTTCTTGCCGTGAAGGTTAGAGATTGCAGCATTGGCTTCTTTCTCATTTGGCATCGAAACAAATCCAAAACCCTTAGACGAACCAGTTTGCTTATCCATCACTATCTCGCAAGATTCAACTGCGCCGTAAGTCTTAAAAAATTTTATTAAGTGTGCTGTTGTTGTTTGTCGCGATAGATTTAGTACTGCTATATTCATTAATATCTCCTTATTATTTGGTTTATAATTTCTCGGGCAAAAAACCGCTAGCTTGCATAGCCCACATGCGTTGATAGTTTCCGTGTTTTTTTATTAATTCTTCGTGAGATCCGCTTTCTATAATTTCTCCTTTTTCTAAAACAATAATTCTGTCCATGTGTTTAAGGGTTGAAAGCCTGTGGGCAATGGCGATTACGGTTTTTGATTTATCTTCAATTAAAAAATTAAGGCTTTCTTGAATTTGACTTTCCGTTTGTGAATCAAGGCTAGAAGTTGCTTCGTCTAAAATTAAAATTGGCGCGTCTTTTAAAATTGCTCGGGCAATTGCAACGCGTTGACGTTGTCCGCCGCTTAATTTAATTCCTCGCTCGCCAACTAAGGTTTGATAGCCATTTGCAAGGCTTGAGATAAATTCGTGAATGTGAGTTTTCTTTGCGGCATTTTCAATTTCTTGATTGGTAGAATTTTCTTTTGCGTAGCCAATGTTCTCACCAATTGTGCGATGAAACAGCAATGTATCTTGCGGAATTAATGCAATTTGAGCGCGCAGAGAATCTGATGAAACGCTGTAAATACTTTGATTATCAATTAAAATATCGCCGCTGCTTACTTGAAAGTTTTTTAGTAAAAGTGAAATCAAAGTAGATTTTCCAGCACCAGAAAAACCAACTAAACCAACTTTCTCTCCAGCTTTAATTTTGATGTTTAATTGGTTAAAAATTTTATTATTTTTTTCATATTCAAAAGAAATATCGCGGAAAATTATTTCACCTTTTAATACCTGTAAATCTTTGCAATCAGAGGTATCAATTGAGTTGTGAGGGTTTTGTAAAATTGAAAATGAAGATTTAAAATCGCCCATTTTACCAACAATATCTCCAACATCGCTAACCATTTCCCAGATATTGTCCACC
>JACCED012352627.1_pt1 | contig 11554 bp, 8 predicted proteins | sample 7455021 | NCBI WGS metagenome assembly JACCED01 (sample SAMN15323456, study PRJNA562643) | freshwater metagenome | isolation source: river surface water | place: USA:Blue River Watershed | collected 2017-08-19
GAAGAAGTTAATACAAAATTATTGGATATTCGAGTATCGGTTGGGCGCACAGGTCGAGCTACTCCGTTTGGCCATATGGCTGCGGTGAAAGTTGCGGGTAGTGTCGTTGAAATGGCAACTTTGCACAATCAAGAAGAGGTTGAGCGTAAAGGTGTGCTAATCGGTGACACGGTTATTTTGCGAAAAGCTGGAGATGTAATCCCTGAAATTGTTGGACCGGTTGTGGCTTTGCGTGATGGAAGCGAACGCAAATTTGTGATGCCAAGTAGATGCCCCGAATGTGGATCAACTTTAGGCGCGCAAAAAGAGGGGGATGTGGATTTACGTTGCCCAAATGCGGAGTCTTGTCCAGCACAATTGCGTGAACGCATTATTTATTTGGCAAGTAGAGCGATTTTGGATATTGAAAATCTTGGTGCTCAAGCTGCAAGTGCATTGCTTAGTGATGGAGTACTAGTAAATGAAGCTAAGTTGTTTGCATTAAAGGAAAAAGACTTGTTGGCAAGTGAATTTTTTACTAAAAAAAATAAAAGTGGTGCAATAGAGTTAACGGCAAATGCTCACAAAATGTTAGCCAGTCTTGAGCAAGCCAAGAGCAAGCAGCTTTGGCGATTCATTTGTGCCCTATCTATGCGACATGTCGGTCCGATTGCAGCCAAAGCTCTCGCAAAAGAATTTAGAAACATCGATGCAATTCAAAATGCACCTCTTGAAGAACTCTCAAAAATTGAAGGCGTTGGATCAGTTATTGCTGAATCAGTCAAAGAATGGTTTACCGTTAAATGGCACCGCGACATCATCACAAGTTGGAAAAAAGCCGGTGTCCTTTTCGAAGATGAAGAAATTGAATTAGGCGAACAAACTTTGGTTGGCTTAACCATCGTAATTACTGGCTCGCTTGAAGGATTCACTCGCGAATCTGCTGCAGATGCGGTTACCTCTCGTGGTGCGAAAAGTGCAAGTTCGGTTTCGAAAAACACAGATTTTGTGGTGATTGGCGAAAATGCTGGCTCAAAAGCAACTAAAGCAGAAGAACTTGGACGCCCGATATTAGATCTCGCAGGATTCCTAGTATTACTTGAAAAAGGACCTGAAGCAGCAACAAAAGTTGCACGCTAAATCCAGATTTTTGAGGGCTCTTAGTATTAGCCACTATGGCATCTATTACTCGAGCCGAAGTAGCTCACTTGGCGAAATTAGCCCGACTCGCTCTCACGAATGAGGAGCTTGACCATTATGCAGAACAACTTGATGTAATTCTTGGTGCTGTTGCCCGAGTGAGTGAAGTTGTTAACGACGATATTCCACCAACTTCCCACGCTGTGCCAGTGGTAAATGTTTTTCGTGAAGACGTAGTAAGGCCTGGTTTAACTGCTGACCAAGCACTAAGTGGTGCACCCTCCTCGGAGGATTCGCGTTTTAGAGTGCCGAGAATTTTGGATGAATCATGAGTAACGAAATCATCAAATTAACTGCCAATGAGATTGCTACTTCAATTGCGAGTGGCGAACTTTCAAGTGTAGAAGTTACACAAGCACACTTTGATCAAATCGAAAAAGTAGATGATCGGGTTCATGCATTTTTGCACCTTACAAAGGACAGTGCCCTTAGTGATGCAGCAAAAGTCGATGCCAAAAGAAAAGCCGGAGAAAAACTTGGACCTTTGGCTGGTGTGCCACTAGCGCTGAAAGATATTTTGGCAATGGAAGGTGAACCAACTACAGCAGGTTCAAAGATGCTTGAAAATTGGCGTCCACCCTATGATGCAACAGTCGTGAAGAAATTACGCGAAAATGACATCATCATTTTAGGTAAAACTAATATGGATGAATTCGCGATGGGTTCATCAACCGAACACTCAGCCTTTGGCCCAACCAAAAATCCATGGGACTTGGAGAGAATTCCAGGTGGCTCGGGCGGTGGTTCTTCCGCAGCTCTTGCTGCTTTTGAAGCACCACTTGCAATTGGCTCAGATACTGGTGGCTCAATTCGTCAGCCAGCAGCGGTCACTGGAACTGTTGGAGTTAAACCGACATATGGTGCGGTTTCTAGATACGGTGTTATTGCACTTGCATCTTCGCTGGATCAAGTTGGTCCATGCGCAAGAACTGTTCTTGACACAGCACTCCTACACAAAGCAATTGCTGGACACGATCCGCATGATTCAACCTCAATTAATCAACCTGTTCCAGATGTAGTTGCTGCAGCATTAAAAGCAGACGTAAAAGGTGTAAAAATCGGATTGGTGAAACAACTTGGTGGCGAGGGCTATCAAGCTGGTGTTCAACAACGCTTCAAAGAAGCTGTAGACATCCTTACTGCGCTTGGTGCAGAAGTGCATGAAGTTTCCTGTCCATCATTTGAATATGCACTTGGTGCCTATTACTTGATTTTGCCTTCAGAATGTTCTTCAAATCTCGCAAAATTTGATGGCATGCGATACGGATTGCGCGTTGGGGACAATGCTGAGAACGCAGTAGAACAAGTTATGTCATTGACTCGAGAATCTGGTTTTGGACCAGAAGTGAAACGTCGCATCATGCTTGGAACGTATGCATTATCTAGCGGTTATTACGACGCATACTATGGATCAGCACAAAAAGTGCGCACATTAATTTCACGTGACTTTGCGGCTGCTTTTGAAAAAGTTGATGTTTTGATTTCACCAACAGCTCCAACAACAGCATTCAAGATTGGTGACAAGATTGATGATCCGCTCGCAATGTATTTGAACGACGTTGCAACCATCCCGGTGAACTTGGCAGGAAATGCGGCAATGTCATTGCCAATTGGATTAGCACCAGAAGATGGCCTGCCTGTTGGAATGCAGATCATGGCTCCTGTAATGGGTGACGATCGTTTATATAACGTCGGTGGAGCACTTGAGGCTGCACTTAAAGATAAATGGGGACATCTTTTAATTCAAGAGGTGCAAGCGCTATGAGTTCAAAAGTTGAAGAAGTAGTTGAATATGAAGATGCGATTGCAAACTTTGACCCAGTAATGGGACTAGAAGTTCACGTTGAACTGAATACGAATTCAAAAATGTTCTGCGCTTGCCCAACAGATTTCGGTGGAGAGCCAAACACACATGTTTGCCCAGTTTGCTTAGGTCTACCTGGTGCGCTGCCAGTGGTTAATGGAAAAGCTGTCGAATCAGCCATCCGAATTGGCTTAGCTCTGAACTGTGAGATTGCGCAATGGTGCCGTTTTGCGCGGAAAAACTATTTCTATCCTGACATGCCAAAAAACTTCCAAACATCCCAATACGACGAACCAATTTGCTTTAACGGTTATCTAGACGTTGATGTTGAAACAGACGAAGGAATGAAAAAGTTCCGAGTAGAAATTGAACGCGCACACATGGAAGAAGACACCGGCAAGGCAACGCATCAAGGCGGCATAACTGGACGTATCCATGGCGCTGACTACTCGCTACTTGATTACAACCGAGCTGGTATTCCACTAATTGAAATCGTTACAAAGCCAATTGTTGGTGCAGGGAAATATGCACCCGAAGTTGCACGCGCTTATGTAAGTGCATTGCGAGATTTACTTCGAGCCTTAGGCGTAAGTGACGTTCGAATGGATCAAGGTTCTTTGCGATGCGATGCAAACTTGTCTTTGCGAAAGACTCCAACAGATAAGTTCGGAACTCGCACAGAGACAAAAAATGTGAACTCTTTGCGTTCAATTGAACGAGCAGTTCGATACGAAATTACTCGACAAGCTGCAGCAATCGAAGCCGGCAAATCAATCATTCAAGAGACTCGACACTGGCACGAAGACACAGGTGTAACAACATCTGGGCGAGTGAAAGAAGAAGCCGAGGATTATCGCTATTTCCCAGAACCAGATTTGGTTCCAATTGCGCCAAGTAGAGAATGGGTTGAAGAGCTTCGGAAAACACTTCCTGAAAATCCAACTGTTCGAAAGAATAGATTGCAGCAGGAGTGGGGAATTTCAGACCACGACATGGCTTCGGTCATTAATGCAGGGGCGCTGGATTTGGTTGTAGCCACTATTGAAGCAGGCGTTGAACACACTGCTGCGAGAAAGTGGTGGTTAGGCGAATTAGCAAGGTTGAGTAATGAAAAATCAATTGAACTAATTGATCTACCAATTACTCCCGCTCAGCTATCGCAAGTTGAGAAATTGATTGCATCTGGAAAACTAAACGACAAATTAGCTCGTGTTGTAATCGAAGCAATAATCAATAGAGAAGGTGAAATAGAAGAAATCATTGAACAACGCGGCCTCGCTGTTGTCTCAGATGATTCCGCGCTCCTGTCTGCTATAGATGAAGCCCTAGCCGCCTCACCAGACATTGCCGCCAAAATCCAAGAAGGAAAACTTCAGGCAGCCGGTGCAATTGTCGGTGCAGTAATGAAAGCCACAAAAGGGCAGGCAGATGCAGCGAAGGTCCGCGCACTTCTTTTCGAAAAACTTGGTGTTAAGGAAGAAGAAGCTTAAGCACTATCAATGTAAGGATGGGTCGGATCTTTATGCTCCAACCCCTCTGGTGTGATCCACAAAACAGTCCCATCCGGCATTAGTTGGTACGACCAACCTAGATGAGTTTTCAAGTTGTGATGTCTTCTGCAAAGTGCAACTAGATTGCTTTCAGAAGTAACTCCGCCCTCTTCCCAGGAAGTGGTGTGGTCTAGATCTGTTTTTTCAGCTGATCTTGTGCATCCAGGAGCTCTGCACATCACATCACGCGCACGAACTTTGTCATCTAAAGCTGACGGCGGCCGGTATGTGGTTCGACCATAATCAATCAATTTTCCAGTTGCTTTTTCAACAACCAATCGACGCAAACGGCTGGTCTCTGCTAATTCACGAATTTTGCCGACGCTAACTATCTCACCGCTTGATTTCAAAACCCCTGGTTCTTCATTCAAACCCAACAAAGTTTCTAGGGCGACGACTACTTGAACTTCTGTTCCTACAGAACTGGATTCGACTCCACCACAAATCAATGCGACAAATGCGTCAGCCAATTTTTGATACTCGGAAAAATCACCTGTCAGTTCGTTCGCCGCACTTTGAATTGCAGCCCAAACCCGTTCAGCATCGACACTTGGTAAGTAAGCGCTCAGCCAAGCCATTCCTTCATTTACGTGAGTTAATTTCACAGTTCGGTTTCGGCAAGCTCTTTCAAATGCCGCTTCAAACTCTTCTGGAGCAAGAGAAGCCACAGCTCTTCTAACAGTTCGTCTAAATTCGACTCCGTTTTGGTCCCGCATTCGATGGGATACGCGGTCAACGAATTTTTCTGAGAGTTCACCGCCCACGTCCTGATCCGAAATATCAAATCCACTTTTTGCAAACATTTCCCCCAAACCTTCGCAAGCCAAATACGCTTGATATGCAGAGATTTCACCATCACTCAAAGCTTCAAGCACTGTCGGCATTCGCCCAACCAAACTTCGCGACATTGTGACTTGCCGTTTTGTCCACTCAGTACTCCAACGCATAGCGAATGCAATTTCATCCAAGCCAACATCTCTAATTACAGAGTTTGAACCTGCGCCCGTTACATCTTGTGGAACTAAACCTGCAATGGCAACATGCGCTTTGTGTCGAAGTGCTTCTATATGACGCGAGTACCGCTCAATATCTAGAAGTAGCAAAATTGCTTCATCGCCATCTAGCCCAGATATCGCTGCGACTCTTTCATCAATCTCTTCCAAACCTTGCACACCATCAAACTAAAACGTCCGAAATCTCTTCTAAAACCCTCTCCAAATTCTGTGCAAAACCTCGTCAGCCGAAAAATGTGCACAACCGAGAAAACGCCACCGCAATACAATCCGCGCATGACTGACATGAAACCCCGCAGTAAAGACGTAACCGACGGCCTCGAGAGATCTGCCGCCCGCGGCATGCTCCGCGCAGTTGGCATGGGTGACGATGACTGGGTAAAACCACAAATTGGTATTGCATCCTCATGGAACGAAATCACCCCATGCAACCTCTCACTTGCCCGACTCGCAGAAGCGGCTAAAGAAGGCGTTCATAAAGCTGGTGGTTTCCCAATGCAGTTCGGAACTATTTCGGTTTCAGACGGAATTTCAATGGGCCACGAAGGCATGCACTTCTCGCTTGTTAGCCGCGAAATTATCGCTGACTCAGTCGAAGCTGTAATGCAAGCCGAGCGCCTCGACGGCATGGTCAACTTTGCGGGTTGCGATAAGTCACTTCCAGGCATGTTGATGGCAGCCGCTCGCATTGACGTCGCCTCTGTTTTTGTTTACGCAGGTTCAATTCTTCCTGGCAACGTAACTCTTAGCGATGGCACAAATAGAGACGTAACCATCATCGATGCATTCGAAGCAGTCGGTGCATGTGCACGCGGATTAATGTCACGCGAAGATGTAGATGCAATTGAACGCGCAATTTGTCCGGGCGAAGGTGCATGTGGTGGTATGTACACCGCAAACACAATGGCGTCCGCAGCTGAAGCGATGGGCATGTCACTTCCAGGCTCTGCAGCTCCACCAGCAGTTGATCGTCGCCGTGATGGTTTTTCAATTGCTTCAGGTGAAGCTGTCGTTAATCTGATTCGTCAAGGTATCACAACTCGTGACATCATCACAAAACAATCTTTAGAAAATGCAATTGCAGTTGTTATGGCATTTGGTGGCTCAACAAACGCTGTGCTTCACTTACTAGCTATTGCACACGAAGCAAAAGTTGATCTATCAATGGATGACTTCCATCGAATTGGATCCAAGGTTCCACTACTTGCAGACGTAAAACCATTTGGTCGTTATGTAATGAGTGACGTCGATAAAGTTGGCGGCGTTCCAGTAATCATGAAAGCTTTGCTAGATGCAAAACTTCTAAACGGCGATTGCTTAACAGTTACTGGAAAAACTTTGGCTGAAAACTTGGCAGACATAAATTCACCAGATCCAGATGGCCAAATTCTTCATGCAATAGATAAAGCAATTGGTGGCACCGGCGGAATCACAATTCTTAAAGGTTCACTTGCATCCGAAGGCGCAGTTGTTAAAAACGCCGGCATTCCGGTTGATGTTTTTGAAGGTCCAGCAAAAGTATTCGAACGTGAACGTGCTGCAATGGATGCACTAGAAAGTGGCGACATCCAAAAAGGTGACGTCGTAATCATCCGCTACGAAGGTCCAAAAGGTGGACCAGGCATGCGCGAGATGTTGATGATAACTGCAGCAATCAAAGGCGCCGGTCTTGGCAAAGACGTTTTGCTAATTACCGATGGCCGCTTCTCAGGTGGCACAACCGGACTTTGCGTAGGGCACGTCGCTCCAGAAGCCGTCGATGGTGGAACCATCGCGTTTGTCCAGACTGGAGATAAGGTCAGAATCGACATCCCAAATCGGACTCTTGATCTGCTCGTCGATGATGCGGAATTGGCCAAACGAAAGGCCAATTGGCAGCCATTGCCACCTCGTTACACCAGTGGCGTTCTACATAAATACGCAAAATTGGTCGGCTCAGCTGCAAAAGGCGCGGTTTGCGACTAATTGCTCAAAATTAACTAGTGACAAATCTCTGAGCACGCTCTATCCTTGAGCCATGAGTATTTCTCTCGTGGTGGTTATTTAGCGCGGCTCGCATCAGCAGAAGCGTCCACCGCGCGCACCCTCCGAAGCCGTAAGGCCGGGGGGTTTTCGCTTGTAAGGCGGGAAATACTCACCCGAAGGTACGAATTAGACAACGAAAGTAGATGAGATGACTGAGCAAATAACCGGTGCTCAAAGTTTGGTTCGAGCATTAGAGCATGCAGGTGTAACTGACATGTTCGGCATTCCTGGTGGCGCCATCCTGCCGGCATACGACCCACTGATGGACAGTAAGCAAGTCCGTCACATTTTGGTGCGTCACGAACAAGGTGCAGGTCACGCAGCTCAAGGTTATGCGCTTGCAAGTGGTCGCGTTGGAGTTTGCATGGCAACTTCAGGACCAGGCGCCACGAATCTTGTCACTCCAATTGCTGATGCGTATATGGACTCTGTTCCAATGGTTGCAATCACCGGTCAGGTTGCATCCGCATCGATTGGTACAGATGCATTCCAAGAAGCCGACATTCGCGGCATCACAATGCCAATCACAAAACACAATTACTTAGTAACCGATCCAAACGAGATTCCACGCGCGATTGCAGAAGCTTTTCACATCGCCGGAACCGGTCGCCCAGGTCCAGTTCTTGTCGATATCGCTAAAGATGCGCTACAAGCCATGACGACTTTTGATTGGCCGACCAATATCGATTTGCCTGGCTATCGCCCGGTCACAAAACCGCACAACAAACAAGTGCGTGAAGCTTCTAAATTAATTTTGGAATCACGCAAACCAGTTCTTTATGTTGGTGGCGGTGTCATCAAGGCGAATGGTTCAAAAGAACTTTTCAAACTTGCAGAACTTCTTGATATTCCAGTTGTCACAACACTGATGGCACGCGGTGCGTTTCCAGATAGTCACAAGTTGCACATGGGAATGCCTGGAATGCACGGAACTGTTGCTGCTGTTGGGGCACTTCAAAAGAGTGATTTGCTAATCACGCTTGGCGCACGATTTGACGATCGCGTAACTGGCAAGCTTTCTACTTTCGCGCCCGAAGCAAAGGTTATTCACGCAGATATTGATCCAGCCGAAATTGGCAAGAACCGCGAAGTTGATGTGCCAATTGTTGGTGACGTTCGCGAAGTCATGTTGGATTTAATTGAAGCGCTAAAACAAGATTTGAAAGATGGTGCAAAACCAAACTTCAATGAATGGCGCGAGACCTGTCTTGGCTGGAAGGCCAAATATCCACTCGGATATGACTCAAATCCAGAATCGCTTGCTCCGCAATATGTAATTGAGCAGCTTGGAAACATTTCTGGCAAAGACACCATTTATGCAGCTGGCGTTGGCCAACACCAAATGTGGGCAGCTCAATTCATCAACTACGAACAACCAGGCACATGGTTGAACTCAGGCGGACTTGGCACGATGGGCTTTGCAGTGCCAGCAGCGATGGGCGCAAAAGTTGGCGCACCTAACAAAACTGTTTGGGCAGTTGATGGTGATGGTTGCTTCCAGATGACCAATCAAGAACTTGCTACATGTGCAATCAATGACATTCCAATCAAGGTTGCATTGATCAACAACAATGTTTTGGGCATGGTTCGCCAATGGCAGACACTGTTCTATAACGAACGTTATTCAAATACCAATCTTCACACCGATCGCATTCCTGACTTCGTAAAACTTGCAGATGCTTACGGTTGCCATGGTTTGCGCTGTGAACGCACCGAAGATGTTGCAAAGACAATCGAAAAAGCAATGTCACTTAACGATGCGCCAGTGGTTGTAGATTTCCAAGTTCATAAAGATGCAATGGTGTGGCCAATGGTTGCAGCGGGAACATCAAACGACGACATCAAGATTGCTCGCGATCTCGCGCCGGCATGGGAACGCGGGGAGGACTAATCATGAGCCGTCACACTCTTTCTGTTTTGGTTGAAGACAAGCCTGGCGTACTTGCACGTGTTGCAAGTCTTTTCTCACGGCGCAGCTTCAACATTGAATCACTTGCGGTGGGTCCGACCGAAATGCCAGACATTTCTCGTATGACCATTGTGGTGAATGTTGAAGAACTGCCGCTTGAGCAAGTTACCAAACAACTCAACAAGTTAGTCAACGTTTTGAAAATTGTTGAACTTGAAGACAATGCTTCAGTGCAACGCGAATTGCTGTTAGTGAAAGTAAAAGCAGATCAAGAAACACGTTCACAGATTCTTGAACTTGTGCAGATGTTCCGCGCAAAAGTTGTGGATGTTGTTAGCGATGCAATAACTGTCGAGGCAACTGGATCAAATGAAAAATTGTCCGCACTGTTGCGAGTACTTGAGCCCTACGGCATTAAAGAACTCGTTCAATCTGGAGTAGTAGCGATGGGTCGTGGCAGCAAGGCCATTTCTGACCGCTCACTCAAGAGCACCGATAAGACCAACTAAACTCCGCCCGCCCACTACAAATAAGGATTACTCGTGGCTGAACTCTTTTATGACCAAGATGCTGACCTTTCAATCATCCAAAACCGCGTTGTCGCAGTGCTTGGATACGGATCACAAGGTCACGCTCACGCACTTTCACTCCGCGATTCAGGTGTTGATGTTCGGGTAGGACTTGCTCCCAACTCAAAGTCTCGCGCTAAGGCTGAATCAGAAGGATTGCGAGTTGTAGATCCTGCAACCGCTGTTGCTGAAGCAGACCTAACCATGGTTTTGGTTCCAGACCCAGCACAGCGCGGGTTGTATGCAGAAGCAATCGAACCAAATCTCCAAGATGGCGATGCACTTTTCTTCGCTCACGGCTTTAACATCCGCTACGGATACATCAAACCAAAAGCAACAGTTGATGTTTGCATGGTTGCACCAAAGGGTCCAGGTCACTTGGTTCGCCGCGAATACGCAGCTGGCCGTGGCGTTCCTGCAATTGTTGCAGTTGAACAAGATGCATCTGGCAAAGCTTGGGATCTAGCACTTTCATACGCAAAGGGAATCGGTTCACTTCGTGCCGGTGGTATCAAGACCACATTCACCGAAGAAACTGAAACCGATCTTTTCGGCGAACAAGCAGTTCTTTGCGGCGGTGCATCAGCACTTGTTATGGCTGGCTTCGAAACTCTTGTCGAAGCGGGTTACCAACCAGAAGTTGCATACTTCGAATGCTTGCACGAACTTAAGTTGATTGTTGACCTAATGTACGAAGGTGGCATTGCAAAACAACGCTGGTCAGTTTCTTCAACTGCTGAATACGGCGACTACGTTTCAGGCCCACGTGTTATTGATGCACGTGTGAAAGAAAACATGAAATTGGTATTGAAAGATATTCAAGACGGTTCTTTTGCAAAGCGCTTTATCGATGACCAGGATGCTGGCGCACCAGAATTCAACAAGTTGCGTGCTGCAGGTGAAGCTCATCCGATCGAAAAGACCGGCAAAGAACTTCGCAAGTTAATGTCATGGGTTAAATCAGCAGACACTGATTACCAAGAAGGTTCTACCGCTCGCTAGGGCTGGAAAAAACTTGAAAGCGATCGTCATCCATCAAACTGGCGGTTCAGAGGTTCTTCAATATGAAGAAGTATCTGATCCAAAGTTGATGGGTGGCGATTTGCTTATTGCCACTTCAGCAATTGGAATTAACTTCATTGATGTCTACCACCGGCAAGGAATCTATCCAATGCCGCTTCCATTTATTCCAGGTCAAGATGGGTCTGGAATTGTTTTAGAAGTTGGAGGTGGCGTAACAGATTTTAAAGTTGGCGACTTAGTGGCTTGGCCAGCAACCGTCGGAAGTTATGCCGAGCAGATTCGAGTACCTGCAAACCGTGTGGTCAAAGTGCCATCCGGCATATCACCCGAAATTGCCTGCGCTGCTATGTTGCAAGGAATGACAGCCCACTATTTGATTAACAGTACTTTTAAACTTGAAAAACAACACACAGTTTTAATTCACGCAGGCGCTGGTGGGGTAGGGCAGTTGTTGTTGCAAATGGCTCGTGAAATCGGTGCCA
>JACCED010351797.1_pt1 | contig 11553 bp, 12 predicted proteins | sample 7455021 | NCBI WGS metagenome assembly JACCED01 (sample SAMN15323456, study PRJNA562643) | freshwater metagenome | isolation source: river surface water | place: USA:Blue River Watershed | collected 2017-08-19
CAAAACTTGCATCAGCCGTTGAGCGGGATGGGCAGTTCGATGTGCGAATCATGCCTAATACAATTACTGGCGCACAACTAACTGAAGCACATGCGAAAGCGATGGGTTTCCAATCGGGAGAGAGCTATATTTTTGCAACCAGTGTGGGTATTAAAAACGTACAAGAAGCCGCTCAACTTAATACCTTGGGCATTCAAACGAAAGAACAATATCAAGCGGCAGTTAAAAGACTCGTCGATTCTGGCTTAGATGATCCCAAAACTCCCGCGGGCTTAATCTATTTCTTAAGAGATGAGAAAGAAGCGTCAACGAAATCAACAACAATCAAAAAACTACGTGCGGAACGCTCAGCCAAAGAGCAAGCAGCAGCAAGGAGGCAAGAGCAAGCACAGTCGGTAGCAGACAAGAAAAAGGCAGCGGAATTTCCTTATGTCGCGTACATCAGCTGTATGGTAGGTGCGCAAAAAACAAGGGTTGAAGCATGCATGAGCAGCAAAAATGTTAGTACCGAGATCGAACTTAAAAACGGCCCCGACTACCGAATGTACAAAATGTTTGAGGTTCAAAACCTTGGCACTTGGAATGGGGCAGAGATAGTCATTGATCTACGCTCTCAATTTGAGCTAAAGGCCCAGAATGCTGACGACACGCTCGTTCTAAATGTGACGATCAAGAGCAGATCAAGCGGCGATATTGTTTTTCAAAAGTCGGCTGCAAAATTCGGAGTCATTACGGCAAGAAGATGAAAACTCACCTATTGGTCTGATAACCAGCTAGCGCGGCATCATGTAAAACCCTAATAACCCACCCGTAAAAAACTAACAATCTTCTTAAACTACGACGATCAGACGTGAGCAAACTTCGAGAACGAACCACCTAGTGTTAACCTAACACTCACAAATAATGCGCGCAGCCTAGCGCGCCACTGTCTTTATTTAATGGGTGGACAACATGCTACTGAAAAAACTACTAATGACAGCCCTGACCGGTCTCATCTGCCTGATGGCTAGCGGTGTGCACGCCCAGGGTGACTTTCCCAACAAGCCCGTCAAAATCATCGTTCCATTTCCACCTGGCCAAGCAACTGATATCGTTGCGCGCTTATTGGCAGACGGTCTGACAAAAGTTTGGGGCCAACAAGTCATCGTTGACAACCGCGCAAGCACAATCGCCGGCATGCTCGCCGGCAAAACGGCGCCGAATGATGGATACACCTTAACTTTTGGCACAAGCGGCTCGATCGGGGTCAATCCAAGCTTGTATTCAAAGCTGCCCTACGATCCCCAAAAAGACTTTGTGATGGTCAACGGTGTTTTTATCGTGCCGCTAATGATCATTGCTCACCCGTCCTCGCCCTTTAATACGCTCGGCGAACTGATTGCAGGCGCAAAGAAAAATCCTAATGCGTTGAACGTCGGTTATGCCGGTGTGGGCACCTCGCAGCACTTAACCGGTGAGCTATTTAAGAGTACAGCCGGCATTGAATTCACCGGCGTGACTTACAAAGGTAGTGGTCCTGCAATGACGGACCTGCTCGGCGGGCAAATTACACTTTCCGTTGACAGCCTAGCCTCTGCTTTGCCACAAATTAAAGCCGGAAAAATCAAAGCGCTTGCAATGACCAGCGCGCAACGCGTCCCCCAGCTACCCGATGTGCCGACTGTCGCCGAGCTTGGTTTCCCTGGATTTGAGGGTAGCGGCTGGGGTGGTTTGATTGCACCCGCAGGCACCCCACCCGCGATCGTCGCAAAAATTAGCGCTGATGTACGTAAGCTCGTCAATGATCCTGACTTCCAGAAACGCATCATTGACCGCGGTGCAATTCCTGATCCGCGTGACGCACAAGAATGGACAAAGTTTGTCAATGCCGAAATTGTGAAGTGGGCAGCCGTGATCAAGCGCGCCAACATTAAGGTCGACTAAATAAATGAGAACCCAGCGCAACATGTTCCTCCGATATCCTCTTTGGATGACAGCTTGTGCGGTTGCTACGCTGACACTCACCTCACCTTCTTTTGGTTACGCTCCGCTCAACACAGACGATGCGGGCACCGTCGGACACAAGACGAATCAAGTCGAGCTCTATGGCACCTTTGCCAAAGAGTACGGTGCACCGGGCGATCAAGTCGATCCAACCAGCGCGACCGTGGATTATGAAGGTGGCGGTGCAGTGCGTGCCGTACCTTTTACCTACACACGAGGCATCACCGATGAGCTTGATGCTTTCGTTGGTGCAACGTATTACGGCACGCCCAACGGCAGTTTCTCCCCAGTCACCAATTACTCTTTCGGTGTGAAGTGGCGGTTCTATGGGGACGGAGAAACAGGCCTGAACTTTGCACTGAAGCCACAGGTCATTCTTCCCGCAACAAACGCACAGCAGAACTACGGCGTAGGGAATGCCGCACTTAACTACGGTGTGATTGCGATTGCCTCGTACTTTTGGGAAGAAGCAGAGCTGCATGCCAACGTCGCCTACCTGCGCGCACCGTACAACACAAGTCAATCGGTTGGCTTCAGTAACGATCCGAACCGGACCAATCTCTATGCAGTGTCCGTCGCACCCGTTTGGCGTGTCACGCCTCAATTCAAGCTAGCCTTGGATGCAGGTATCAATACAAACCCGGTCGTCGCAGACCAATCATTGATCAACTACGGCATGGTGGCGGCTATTTATTCCCCTGCCAAAACACTTGATCTTGGACTTTCGTTTCAACGCTATGCAGCTAATTTCGGAACTGTATTGTCTGGTTCTGGGGCGTATACGAATCGGATTCAAGCAGGTGTGACCTGGCGCTTTGACTAATAAAAATGCCACATCGAGCTGAGCTCGTGTGGCATTTTTTACAGCCTGACTATTTAGATTGCTTTGAGCATAGAAGCGGCATCGCTGACTTCGTACTTGCCAGGAGCTTCGATATTCAAAACTTTCACGACGCCATCAACGATGTACGCCGCATAACGTTGTGAACGCACGCCCATGCCGCGTGCAGTGAGATCGAGCTCAAGACCAAGTGCTTTTGTCCATTGCGCAGCACCATCACCCATCATGCGGACCTTGCCGCCGACTTTCTGATCGCGTCCCCAAGCACCCATCACGAACGCATCATTCACTGCCACACACCATACTTCATCAACGCCTTTGGCCTTGATCGCATCGTGGTGTTCAACATAACTAGGCACATGCTTAGCCGAGCAGGTTGGTGTGAAAGCACCAGGCAAAGCAAACATCAAAATCTTTTTGCCTTTGACCAGATCTGCGACCTGGAAGTTGTTTGGGCCAAGCGTACAGCCAGCCGTTTCGGTTTCAATAAATTCTGTGAGTGTTGCGTCGGGCACTCGATCGCCAACTTTGATTGTCATGAGCTCTCTCCTTGGGCGTCACGGGCAGCGGGGGCTGCCGCACTTGAACCCAGCGTGATCGCTATCATAAGCCAGTCTGCCAAGAAATAAAGACGCATCCCCCTGCTCATTCCCACATGAGCAAAGGGGTCTTATTCTGCGGTGTAGAACTACTTTGCAGGCTTTGGCTCGTCTTTGACCCGATACACCAATACCGGCATATGGGTCAGCGCTAAAACTTTGGTTGTTACGCTACCCAGAAGCAAACGGGACAATCCACTGCGGCCATGGCTACCGATAAAGATCATGTCGCAACCGTAGTCCTGCGCCGCTTGCACGATGCCATCTGCGATGTTGAAGTTGGATACCGCATGGACTGTGGCCTTCACGTCTGCGGTATCCGCACGGTCCAAGATCGACTTCAGGTATTTTTTTGCTTGCTCGGCATTCGCCTGCTCATAATCAGTATCAGAAATTGCATACGCGGCCGACATCCCATCAAAACCAATCGTCGCCGCAAAAGGCTGCGTCACATACAACGCCACAACCTCGGCTCCGGTTGCCCGCGCATAACTGATGCCAGCATTTGCAGACTGCGCAGATAAAGGTGAGCCGTCAGTGGGAATTAATATTTTTTTAAACATGGCTAAGCCCCTTTAAGTAAAAATCAACAGCTTCATACTAAACGGGCTAGCGCAAGAACTCCAGCAACATTTGAGCTGGAGTTGACACAGATCAACCGTTGCCGGTTGCAGCCCGATACAGCACCGTACAGCGCGTGCCTGAACGGCAATACGCCAGCACTGGGGCAGGCATTGTTTGGAGTAGCTCAGCAAAGCGCACCACATCGTCTTGTGTCATCGCACCACTCACAACAGGTTGATACTCGACCCGTAAGCCCGCCTCCCGAGCGGCCGCTGAGACCTGCTCAGCTGTTGGCTGATCCGGACCCGCTTCATAGTCTGGACGGTTGATGATGACGCTTTTAAAACCCGCTGCTGCAACGGCTGCCATGTCGGATGGCTGTAGCTGAGGCGCCACGGCAAAATCGGGGGTAATGGAATTAATTGGCGTCGACACGAAATGGCTCCGGGTGAAAAGGCTAGGTCTAGCTAGCGATATAAATGAGCGTTAAACATAACGCTAGTCCAACATTTACTAGTATACGCAGCGAAAGCCGATATAGACGACATAGACGTCGATCGGCTTGTACTGCATCCCCTCTACCCGCATTTGGGACGGACCGTACCACCAAGAACCTCCTCCGGTCAGTCGCGTATCGCCTTGCGCATCCGCCAACCACTCCCAAGCGTTGGCTCCCATATCAAACAGTCCATTGACTCCCCTGCGCGTTTGACCAACCGGGGCGTGACGCGCCCAGCCGTCCCCAGCGCCCTGCGTATTCGCCCCCTCAGGCGAATCGCCCGTTGGATACGGATAGGTTTTGCCACGCACAAAAGGTGCTGGAGGATTCGCGCGTTGTTCGGTGTAGGCTGCGCGCATCCACTCCTGTTTATTTGGTAGTCGCCCACCGGCATCCTGGCAAAAGGCCTGTGCTTCGTCCCATTTGATGTGCACCGCAGGCTCGTCAGGCGCACCGGGGCTGCCAAAGGGGGCGCGCCAATTCCATCCGGCTCGCTTTTGCCAGCCCATCACATATTCAAACCCACCCCCGCTACGCTCGGCTTCAGTGACAACGCCTTTGCGCTTTGCATATTCAGCGAAGCGCCCAATACTGACTTCGGTTTCGTCAATCCGGTAATCACCCAGATCCACTCGGGCATTAGATTGCTGTGCTGCGGCAATCGCGCATGCAAAGCAAGCAGACAGCGCACTCACACGGGACCAAAGAGAGACGGATCGAAGTAATGTCATAGTCAGCATCAGATGAGTTGGTGACAGCTCGAATTTGAGCGATACTTTGTGCAGTACGCTGCAACAGTTTTTGCAAGCGTATCTTAAACCGCCTCGGAGACAAAAATGATTTTGGTTGGCCGCTATGCATCCCCTTTTGTTCGACGCGTGGGCGTTGTTCTGCAGACCCTTGGAATCCCTTATGAGCATAAGGTTTTATCCACGGCCAAGGACGTCGAAGCAATCAAAAGCTACAACCCCATTGCAAAAGTACCCGTCCTGGTTCTTGAAGACGGTGAGCACCTGATCGAAAGCGCTGCGATTATCGAAGCGATTCTTGAAATGACGCCCAATCAAAAACTGTTAGCGCCAAGCGGTGCAGCACGCCGCCATACTCTGCAGCACTGCGCAATCATGACAAGTGGTTTGGATAAAGCTATTCAGATTATTTATGAGCCACTCAAGCGCCCCGCAGAAAAAGTTCACGAACCCTTTTTGGAGGGTTTACGTGCGCAAGTGCGTGCCAGTCTTGAAATCTTAGAAGGACTTGCCGCCAAGGGGACATTCCCCGGCGGTGCCCAAGCAAATCTGGCCGATATCACTGTGGCAGTAGGCTGGTTCTTCTTGAACAAAATGATGCCTAAGGTAGCGGCACCAGACCAGTTCCCTCACTTGGCTGCACTCTCTGCGCGCTGCGAAGCCCTGCCGGCCTTTAAAGCCTGTCAACTAGAGGGCTAGTGGCACAAAAAACCTTCCATGGTTGGTGGATGGTGGCAGGCTGCATGGCGGTTGCTATTGTGGCCTGGTCGTTTGCTTTGTACGGCCCAAGCGTCTACCTCCACACAATCAGCCAGACGCATCAATGGTCCATCGGGCTCGTATCCTCCGCGCTTACGCTTTCCTTTTTAGTTAACGCCTCTGTGCTGAGCTTTGTGGGTAGCGCTATATCCAAGCACGGCCCCCGCATTGTCATGGCACTTGGTGCCGCAGTCATGGCGACAGGCTTTATTGCCATGAGTCAGATTTCAAAGGTTTGGCATGTCTATGCCTCCTTTGCCCTCATGGGTCTAGGTTGGTCGTGTTTATCAACCACCGCCATCACTTCCTCGCTTGCCCCCTGGTTCGAACGACACCAAGGCCGTGCAGTGTCTACAGCACTGCTTGGCGCAAGTATTGGCGGCATGGTGGGCGTACCAACGCTTCTCGCCCTGATCGCTTGGCTGGGCTTCAACACCGCGATACTCGTTGTGGCGCTCATCGTACTGATAACTGTATGGTCTGTCAGCTTCTTCATTCTACGCCACCGCCCACAAGATCTCGGCTTATATCCAGACGGTGAAACACCTGCAACACAGCAAGACAAGCCGACAGTGCGGACCTGGTCGCGCGCCGAGGCGCTAAGCACACTGGCGTTACGCAGTGTCGCCCTCACCTTTGGTTTAGCGCTTATGGTGCAGATTGGATTCCTCACTCACCAAGTGTCCCTGTTATTACCTGCACTTGGTCAAGCTGCTACAGCAGTCTGTGTCACTGCCGCAGCAATGCTCGCGTTCGCCGGTCGCATACTCTTAGCTAAATTTTCCGATCGTCTCGATGTGCGGCAAATCGCTTTTGCTGTCTTACTTACCGCTGGTGCGAGTCTTGGCCTGGGCTTCCTTTTCACAGATCAAGTATGGGCGCTCGTTCTATGCGTGCTCGGTTATGGATTCACAGCAGGCAACATCACAACTCTTCCGCCGGTGATCGTCCGACGCGAATTCGGAGCGGCATCGTTTGGTGCCATCTTCGGCATTACCGCGACGCTGATGCAGCTTATGTCCGCGATGGGCCCGGCTTTTTTTGGAATGCTGTATGACCTAAGCGGTGGTTACCGTCTGCCTCTGGGTCTTGCAGCTTTACTCAATATTTTGGCAGCGATTATCATTTTGATCGGTCGCAAAAAAACTACTCAGAAATAAATATATCGAGGACACAAGATGGCATTTGCACAAACCACAGACAACTATCGCCTTCACTTTGAAGAGGCTGGGACAGGTACACCGATTGTCTTTGTGCACGAATTCGCAGGAGACTGGCGTGCCTGGGAACCACAAATGCGACACTTCTCGCGTCGTCACCGTTGCATCACCTATTCGGCACGCGGCTATCCCCCTTCGGATATCCCAAAGGAAGTGGCGGCTTATTCGCAAGCGCAAGCTGTACAAGACATCTTGTCCGTCATGGATGCTGCAAAAATCGACCGTGCGCACATTGTTGGCTTATCGATGGGAGGTTTTGCAACACTACACTTTGGCTTAACTGCGCCCGAGCGCGCTCTGTCGTTAACGGTTGCCGGTGCGGGCTATGCTGCAGAAAAATCAACTCAAGAACATATGCGTTCTCTTTCACGCGCAACGGCCGATCAATTCGAAAAGATCGGCGCCAAAGAGCTTGCAAAGACCTATGCCTTGGGCGCCACGCGTATCCAGTTACAAAACAAAGATCCACGCGGCTGGCAGGAATTTGCCACAAGATTGGGCGAACACGACAGCTTAGGCTCAGCCAACACGATGCGCGGCGTACAAGCTGCGCGCCCTTCGATTTATGATTTCGAAGAGGAGCTTAAAAAGATGAAAGTGCCGACCTTAGTCATTAATGGTGACGAGGACGAGCAATGTATTCAGCCAGGTGTTTTTCTGAAGAAAACGATCCCTGCGTGTGGACTGTTGATGTTGCCTAAAACCGGACACACCATCAATCTTGAAGAACCCGATTGGTTCAATATGTTTGTTGCAAACTTCATCGCAAGCGTCGAGGCTGGAAGCTGGAAAGAGCGGGATCCTAGATCGATCCCCAAACACTAAGTGCGTCGCTCGTACCAGGGCTTGGTCTGATTCACCACCCTGACAACGATCAACATTAGCGGCACTTCAATCAGCACCCCAACAACGGTTGCAAGTGCCGCACCCGACTGAAAACCAAACAAACTAATCGCAGCCGCGACGGCTAATTCGAAAAAATTTGAGGCTCCTATCAGTGCCGATGGACAGGCCACATTGTGTTGCTCGCCCAGCCTGCGGTTCAGCCAATAGGCTAAGCCTGCGTTCAAGACAACCTGAAGCAGTATGGGGACAGCCAACAACGCAATGATCAAGGGTTGGTCAACAATCGACTTACCCTGAAAAGCAAACAGTAATACAAGCGTCGCGAGTAAAGCAATGACAGACCACTGTCCTAGCGCAGTCATGGTTCGATCAAACACCGCATCGCCCCTGGACAGAAGCCCTCGACGCCACAACTGCGCTAACAAAACCGGCACCACGATATACAGCACAACCGAGATAATGAGCGTATCCCAGGGAACTGTAATCGCGGATATGCCAAGCAGCAACGCAACGAGTGGCGCAAAAGCAAACACCATGATCGTGTCGTTCAGCGCCACTTGTGACAAGGTGAATATTGGATCTCCACCCGTTAGACGACTCCAGACAAATACCATTGCCGTACACGGCGCTGCTGCCAACAGGATGAGACCAGCAATGTAACTGTCAATCTGCTCAGCAGGCAGCCAAGAAGCAAAAGCGTGACGAATAAATAGCCAGGCTAGGAACGCCATAGAAAATGGCTTCACCAACCAATTCACAAATAGCGTGACACCGATCCCTTTGACATGCTGACGTACCTGACCGAGCGCGGCGAAATCAATCTTAATCAACATGGGGATAATCATGACCCAGATCAAGAAGCCAACCGGTAGATTCACTTGTGCGACTTCTAGCGCCGCAACGGCCTGAAATACGTCTGGGGCGAACTGGCCCAACGCGATGCCGACAACGATACAAAGAAATACCCACAGAGTGAGGTATCGCTCAAAAACATTCATGCAAAAACCTCTTAGTTACGCGTGGTCGGCAAAAACAAAGTGATGAGCCAGCATAGCATCAGCATCACTGCCGAACCGATAAGCGCGGCCAGAAGTCCACCCCACTGGTACAGCAAGCCGGACAACAACGTCCCGATCAGGCGACCGACTGCATTCGCCGCGTAATAAAAGCCCACGTCCTCAGCGGATTTTTCCGACCCGGCATAAGCCAGAATCAAATAAGAGTGAACAGACGAATTCACGGCGAACGCAAAACCGAACACACCCAATCCAATCACAACCACCCAGGTGAGATGCGGCACACCCACCGTCACGGCCAGTGCCAATGCAGCAGGGACGAGCGCCAACAACCCTGACCATAACCTGGCAGCAGGAACCTCGGTCGACAAGCCGTCCTCACTGCGCTTGACGAGCGATGGAGCGATAGCCTGCACCAATCCATAGCCAATGGTCCAGAGAGCCAAAAAGCCACCAACCATTGTGAAGGTCCATCCGGAGGCGTAGAGAAAGACCGGCACCCCAACAACAAACCAGACATCTCGTGCACCAAACAACACAACACGTGCTGCGGCTAGTAAATTGATGGCACGGTTTTTTGCAAAGAGCTCGCGCGCTGACTTTGAGGCACGACTCTTGCCCATCATCGGAGGTAGGGATACCAAAACAGCAATCAATACAACGGCCAGCATCGCGGCCATGGCCCACAGTGCACCACGAAAGCCAAGAAGATCAAGTAATAAGCCGCCGAGGAAGAATCCGACACCTTTCATCGCATTCTTACTGCCCGTGAACCACGCCACCCATTTGAATAACTGCCCCGAGGCCTCACCCGCCGTAATTTTGATAGCAGACTTGCTTGCCGTCTTAGTCAAGTCTTTGGCGACACCGCATACACCTTGCGCTAGCACCACCCAAGCGACAGATAAGCCAGCCGCCCAGTCAGGTGACAGCATGGATAAGAGCAGGAAACCGGTAATTTGAGTCGAGAGCCCTACACTCAACATACGGGTGATGCCAAACTTTGCGGCGAGCCAGCCGCCGATCAGATTCGCTAAAACGCCAGCAGCCTCGTACAACAAAAACAGGAATGCAAGGGTAAAAGGTGAGTACCCCAACCTATAGAAGTGCAACAACACCAGCATGCGCAGAGCGCCATCGGTCAGCGTAAAGCCCCAATAAGCAGCCGTCACAATCCCATAATTACGTGCGCCAGCTGAGGGCATCGCTTACAAACCCTTGCTTTCGAGGATGCACGCCAGATCAACCATCCGGCAGGCATAGCCCATCTCATTGTCGTACCAGGCGTAAATCTTCAAGAGCGTGCCGTCGGTGACCATCGTCGACAAGGCATCTACGATTGAGCTGCGCGTGTCACGTGCGTAGTCTGCGCTCACCAGCGGTCGCGTTTCAAAACCAAGAATACCGGCGAGTGATCCGGAGGCGGCTTTCGCAAAGAGCGCATTCACTTCCTCGACTGTTGTCTCGCGCTTAAGTTCGAAGACGCAATCCGTTAACGAGGCATTCAATACTGGGGCTCGCACGGCGTGACCGTTTAGCTTTCCTTTAAGCTCGGGGTAAATCAACGCGATCGCTGTCGCACTACCCGTTGTCGTAGGCGCCAAGCTCAACATCGCACTGCGGGCACGACGTAGGTCCTTGTGAGGCGCATCTACAACCTGATTGGTATTCGTCGGATCGTGAATAGTCGTAATCTGGCCGTGTCGAATGCCCATCGCTTCGTGGATTACTTTGACAACAGGTGCAAGGCAGTTTGTCGTGCACGAGGCTGCCGTCACAATGTGGTGCTGTGACGGATCGTACAAATGATCATTGACGCCCACCACAACGTTCAATACATTCCCTACTTTTACAGGTGCAGCGACGATGACGCGCTTTGCTCCGCGCTCCAGGTGACCTTGAATCGTGTCGGGCGTTAAAAACTTTCCGGTACATTCCAAAACCACATCGACACCAACATCCCCCCAAGGGATTTCAGCTGACGTGGCATAGGACGAGAACCCAAGCTTCTTATCATTAATCCGGATCGTTTGCGCATCATCTGCATGTATGTCAGCGCGCCAGCGGCCCTGTACGCTATCAAATTCAAGTAAATGCGCGGTCGCCGCAGCACCGCCTTTAATTTCGTTTAGATGCACGACCTCTAGACGATTAGCCGCTCTAGGATCATCAGGCTGGCGTTCAGCCGCACCAAAGGCCGAACGCAAAGCAAGTCGTCCAATACGTCCCAGTCCGTTAATACCGACTTTCATTCTGACTCTCCGATAGGTGAGGGCATTATAATAGTTAGACGAAATGTACCAAGCTGAACGTTAACCAGATGACATGACGGTTATGTGACAATACTCAATCTTAGATTTCAAGACTGAGGCCAAGCATGGCAGTCCACAATGATCAAGCCGATCGACTCAATGAGCTGGAAATGAAAATCGTTCTCGCGGACGACATGCTGGATCAACTCAATCAGACTATTTTCC
>JACCED010173464.1_pt1 | contig 11550 bp, 8 predicted proteins | sample 7455021 | NCBI WGS metagenome assembly JACCED01 (sample SAMN15323456, study PRJNA562643) | freshwater metagenome | isolation source: river surface water | place: USA:Blue River Watershed | collected 2017-08-19
AGATGGAAGATGGCAATTGGATCATGGCCGGGCTGAAAGTCGGCGCGGGCGACCCTGCCATCGTTGCGATCAGTCACGGCGAAGATTTAACCAAGTGGGATGTGGTGCCGATCCCTCAAGCTAAGGAGCTCAAGAAAATGTGGGGTGAATCCACTGTCATCGTGAATGGCAAGCGTGTCACGAATATCGCCCGCTACGGAGACACAGCGGAGGCGCTGGTGGCAACAAGCGAGGACTACGGTCGCACTTGGGGCGAGATGCGGGCGAGCAATCTGCCGATGACCACGAGCAAGCCCATCGCCGGCACCTTGAGCACCGGCCAGCGTTATCTTGTCTGCACCACCACCGCGGACAGCGGCAAACGGCGCTCGCCTTCGACCATCGCCGTCAGCGGGCCGGGCGAGACCGTGTTCAGCAAAGTGTTTGTCATCCGCCACGCCGAGTTTCCCAGCGGCCCTGGTGAGTCAAACAAAGGCGCCGCGCTTTCCTACCCGTATGCGGTGGAGCACGACGGCAAGCATGTGTTCGATGCCGCCTGCCAGCCCGGGACCCAGCTCGATGCGATCTGCATTGATGTCTCGCACGAGGGCGTGGCGCATTACCGCAGTAAGACTGCCACAGTGACACCGAGTGCTTTGGTGAAGAACCCAGCCACGCAAAAGCTCGCCCGTTTGGAATTTCTGGTCCCAACCGAAATCATGAAACGCGGCGAAAACCAGATCGCCATCGCCGTGAATCGTAAGGGCCCGTTCCCACCCTCCATATTCGTAAAGGTCGAGAAAGTTGAAATGCACCTGAAATAGCCGCAGCAATAAGAAATATGAAAAACTCTTGCGCCCTCCTGATGGCTTTGTTGTTCGCGGCGCTTCCGGTGCTGCATGCTGGTGAGCGCCCCAACATTATTGTCATCCTATCCGACGATTTGGGTTACGCCGACCTAGGCTGTTTTGGATCAAGGATGATCAAGACGCCTCATCTTGACCGCATGGCTGCGACGGGTTTGAAACTCACGAGCTTTTACGCGCAACCCGTGTGCGGACCCAGTCGGGCGGCTTTAATGACGGGTTGTTATCCCATGCGCGTCGCTGAGCCAGGCAACCGCAAAAACCAACACAGCGTCCTACATCCGCGCGAAGTCACGATGGCCGAAATACTAAAGGACGCCGGTTACGCCACCGCTTGTATTGGCAAGTGGCACCTCGGGGCTCGCACTTCGGGCGGGTGGAACAATGAAACGATGCCCAACGCGCAGGGCTTCGACTATTTCTACGGAACGCCGCTTTTCAACGGCTTCACTCCGCGAGTTGAGGGAAACCCCATGCGCAGCGCGATCCTCCGAAACACCGAGGTCGTTGTGAAAGCTGTGCAAAACTGGGATCACATCACACAGGATTACACGCGCGAAGCTCTGGAGTTCATCCGTGCAAATCAAACGAAACCCTTCTTTCTGTATTTTGCTCATAATATGCCGCACATACCGCTCGGTGCGTCGGAGAGTTTCAAAGGCAAGAGCGCCGGGGGACCGTTTGGCGATGCGGTGGAAGAGATCGACTGGTCGTGCGGTGAAATTCTAAGAGCGCTTAAGGAGCTGAGCATCGACGAGCGCACGCTCGTCGTCTTCACCTCCGACAACGGGCCGTGGATCGAGACCACGGAAGGCAACAAACCCGATGGAAAGTCGTTCATACCGCGCGATCACTCCGGCAACGCCGAGCCTTTGCGAGGTTACAAAATGCTCACTTGGGACGGTGGCTTTCGCGTTCCGTGCGTGATGCATTGGCCGGGAACCATTCCCTCTGGAGCGGTGAGCGACGAGCTCACGAGCACACTCGATTTACTGCCGACATTTGCCGCGCTCGCCGGCTCTAAATCGCCCGCTGATCGGAGGCTAGACGGCCTTGACCTAGGTGGCTTCCTGCATGCGCCCTCCAGCAAGTCGCCGCGCGCGGATTTTTTGTTTTACAGCTACACGCACCTTCAGGCGGTGCGCGATGCACGTTGGAAGTTGATATTGCCGCGGCCCGAGTATCCGAAGTGGACAGGTTTCAGCGGACGCTTCTTCGGCAATGGAGTGCGCGAGGTGGAGCTTTACGACCTGAAGAGCGACCCCGGCGAAACGCACAACTTAGCCGGCACTCATCCCGATGAAGTCGCGCGTCTGATGGAGTTGGTCAAAAGTGGGCGTGCCGATCTCGGCGATTACGATCGTATCGGCTCCGGTCAACGCTTCTTTGACGACGCTCCAAAGCGACCTGACATCAATTCAAGGAAACAACCTCCGAACAAGGATTCCAAAGCTAATTAACAACTCAACAACGCATGAAATCCACCATCGTCCTATTCACAGCCTTGCTGCTCGCGCCGCCCCCCGCGTTGTACGCCAAAGACCCGGTCTCCGGCGCCGCCACCACCGGCGATGTCCGTGACGTGCGCATTGTCCGCACCGCCGACCAAGAGCCGCGCGCTTCCTTGCTTGGACAGCCAAGCATCGCGTTGTGGAAAGAGAAGCACCTCGTCGTGGCGTATCAGAAAGGCATCGCGGGCAAGGGAGACATGGGCAGCATCGATGCCGTTGTTTCTTCCAACGACGGCGACTCTTGGAGTATCCCGAGCACGGTCTTTGATCACGAACAGCGGCATGGTGCATTGCAGTTCGCCTACTGCAATGCGGTGCTCTACCATCCGCCAGGGCAGGGGGTGCTGTGGTGCTTTGCCATGCGCTGCCCATTGAACTATGCCGATAGCGAGGACTCGCATCTTGCTGCTGCCTACAGTGGTGATGGTGGCCGCTCGTGGAATCCCGTGGAACTGGCCATGCATTACACCGGACCACTTGTGATCCTCGGTGAAATTCAGCGCATCATCGAAAACGGGCAGCCTGTGTATCTCCTGCCCGCACATCGCAACACGAAGCGTGCCGATCCGCTCGGCCAGCGCGAACAGTTTGTGCTGCGCAGCACTAGCCTGCTTGATTGGAGCCTCGGCGGTTATGTGCCGCAGCCGGAACCGGGAAAAATCTTCCTGCACGAGGGCCAGATCGCTGTGCTCAACGAGCAGCAGCACCTCAAGATGGTGATGCGGACCGCCGAGGGCCGCGCGGAGGGCGGCGCGCTCAATCCTCCCCGTGCCTGGTCCAGCGCCAGCACCGATGGAGGGAAAACATGGAGCGTTGCGCAGGAGGAGCCTGAGCTCTGGAATAGTGTATCGGAAGGCTGGTTCGGCCAGTCGCGCACCGGCACGCAACTCTACGTTTACAACGACGGCGCCGCATGGAGCCGCATGGCGCTTCGATACAAAGCAAGGCCCGCGGGCGGCGCATGGAGCGACGAGCGAACGTTTTTTGACGCTGGCATCCATAACTCTTATCCCACGCTGATCGAAACCGCGCCCGGCGAGTTCCGCGCCGTGTGGGATAGCGGTGACGAAAAACGCGGCCGTCGTTCGATCCGCTTTGGGAAGCTCACCCTCAAAAACCAACCGTGAAATACACATTCACCCTCCTCACCGTCCTTCTGCTTGCGCCGCTGGCCGCGCTGCGAGCTGCTGAACCTGTCACCGTCGACCTCGCCAAGCGCACCTGGCAGGGCATCCCCGGCCTCGAACGCACGGCCAAGGGACGCGTGTTTGTCTCGTGGTTCACGGGTGGAACGCATGAGCCGCAACCGGAGAACACGGTCGTGCTCTCGCAGAGCGAAGATGGCGGCAAGACCTTTTCCACTCCGCAGGCCATGGGTTTGCCTCTGAATGATGGCACGCGCTGCTACGATCCGTGCCTGTGGATCGATCCGAAAGGGCGGCTCTGGTATCTCTTCAATCGCAGCGTCAAGGATAGCACCCGGCACGGGGTCTATGCACGCATCTGCGATGCCCCGGATGCCTCGCCGCCCGTCTGGGGCGCGGAGTTCCGCGTTGGCTTTGACGCTCCGTTCAGCTTCCGGATGAACAAGCCCACGGTGCTCTCGACCGGTGAGTGGGTGCTGCCAGTGGTGCACGCACTGGAACCCTTAGCGGGTTGGGCGGGATTTGATCCGAAACAAGTGTTTGGCGCGGCGATCTCCAGCGACGAAGGCAAGACATGGAAACTGCATGGAGCGGTGAAGACGGAGAAGGCTGGACTCGAGAACATGATCGTGGAGTTGAAGGACGGCCGTCTGTGGATGCTCATCCGCACCGAGAAGGTGCTGTGGGAAAGTCATTCCTCTGACAAAGGCCGCACCTGGACATCCGGCAGGCCCACAAACATAGCAACGCCGCACTCGCGCTTCTTCATCCGGCGCCTGTCCTCGGGAAATCTGCTGCTGGTGAATCATTACAAGTTCACCGGTCGTAGCCATCTCACTGCGCAGCTTTCCACCGACGACGGCGCGACGTGGAATGACGGCTTGCTGCTCGATGAGCGCAGCGGCGTCTCGTATCCCGACGGCGTGCAGGACAATGACGGCCTCATCTGGATCACCTATGATCGCGATCGCGGCGGGGCAGGGGAGATCTTGGTTGCGAAATTCAAGGAAGAAGACGTAGCCGCAGGCAAGAACGCTTCCGGTGCTGTGAGTTTGAGACAGCTGGTAAACAAGCTCGACAAGCCTGCCATCAAAGTCACGCAGGAGCTTCTCAACAGCATCCACGTGACGCCGAAGCTCATCTTCGATCCAATGCCCGCCTATGGGCAAAAGTATCTGCCCTTCGCGATGGCGGCGAGCATGGAGTCCACGAGCAAAGGGCGGCTCTGGACCTGCTGGGCGGGCGGGCAGGACGGACCGAATGCCTATCTTCTCGCGAGCTACAGCGATGATCAGGGCAAGTCGTGGCGTGATCCGGTATTCGTGATCGATCCTCAAGCGCACGGTTTGAAGATGGGTACGCGTTTGGGTTCCTTCTGGTGTGATCCGCGGGGGCGGCTCTGGCTGTTCTTCCATCAGTCCGTCGGCATGTTTGATGGCAGTTGCAGCAACTGGTTTGTCCGCTGCGACGATCCCGATGCGGAGAAGCCCGTGTGGACGCAACCGGTTTACATTGGGTTCGGTGCGTCGCTGAACAAACCCATGGTGCGTAAAAACGGCGAGTGGATTTTGCCTGTGTCGTTGTGGGAGCGCTGGCACATCGACAAGCCTTTTGCGGATTGCTACCACGAGCTTGACGGCGTGCGCGGTTCAAACGTCTTCGTTTCCGATGACGAAGGCGGTCACTGGCGCTACCGGGGTGGAAACATTTTCAAGGACAGCTGTTTCAATGAACATTCTGTTGTTGAAAAACAGGATGGCACGCTGTGGATGCTCTCGCGCTGCATGAAGGAAATCGCGCAGAGCTTTTCCACGGATGGCGGCAAGACCTGGCAACCGCAGACCACCTTCTTTCCGCAGGTCAACAGCAAGGCCGTGTTCCGCCGTCTTAAGTCGGGGCATCTTCTGCTCATCAAGCACGGAGCCACCTTCAACACCCCGGCAAAAGATAGCTCCGAGGCATGGAATTGGGGGAAAGGCCGCTCGTATCTCACCGCCTTTCTATCGACTGACGATGGAAAGACATGGCCCAGCAGACTGCTCCTGGATGAACGAAGCCCCGTCTCCTACCCCGACATCGCGCAGACTCCGAACGGCGACATCTACATCCACTATGACCGCGACCGCACTGGCGCAGCAGAGATCCTATTCGCCCGCCTCCGCGAGGAAGACGTGCAGGCTGGCGCGCTAATCAGCGAAAACGCCGCGCTGAAAAATCTGGTCAAAAGCAAGGTGGGAATGAATCAAGGCTCCAGCGGCAGGTAACTCTCCTTTCATTGGTCCGATCAAATATGCCGATATCGTTCCAAGCACCAGCGAACCACCAGCCGATGTTAATTCGCCAAAGAGTTCTGAAAGAGCGGCCGTCGTGGGTTTACGGGGTCGTCCTTTTTTGGGCAGCGGGCCCTCTGGAATGGTAAGAAAAGCAAATTCCAATTTCTAGGTCGGGTCGGTAATTTTGCAGCGTGAAACGCTCCCTCCGTCTACTATTGATTCTCCCTTTCGTGATCGCACTCACGTTTGGCTGGTTGGCTCGCTCGCCGGCCGCGGATCGCAACTTCGTCCGTCACGCATTTGCGCTGCCCCAACCCATCCTCGGCATCGCCGCACTGGATGCAAATGCCGATGGCCAGTTCCACCAATCACTCGAATGTTCCTCAATGAACTAGCACTGCGAGCGTGTGCAGCGTCCTCGTGATGGACTCGCTGTCCGCGGTCCGAGAGGATGTAAGCCTCACTGCGAAGAATGCGTCCACTTCGCGTTTTTTTCGAATCGGGTCCGGTATTGGCGAGGAGTCAGGCCGACGCGCTTTTGAAACTGGCGGCAGAATGCACTCTGGTCGTAAAAGCCATTTTCAATCGCGATGGAGCCAATGGAAAGAGCTGTGCGCTGCAGTTGTTGGCAGGCACTATCGATCCGAAGCTGCAGCAGATATTGAATCGGTGAGGTCTGAAACAAGGCTCTGAACCGGCGCTGAAACTGACTGGAGGAGAGGTGCACCATCGCGGCCACGTGTTCTATCGCGATGCTTTCGTTAAAGTGACTGTTGAGATAATCCACCGCTGGCTTGAGGTCCTCGTACGGGCCGATGACCGCACCCGCGCTGCGGGCGTCCCTCATGACTCCAGCGATGCCTATCACACGACCTGCCCTGTCGTGAAGGGGAGCCTTGCTACAAAGGTAGCACAACAACACACGTTTGTTATTGGGCACGAACCAAATCTTGTCCCGCACCGGGCGGTTTTTATTCACGATCCACCGGTCCTCTTCCCGGTAACCGTGGGCGAGAAACGGAGAAAATAGGTCAGCGTCCGTGAATCCCAGAACTTCGGTTTCATGGCGCAAGCCGATGGCCTGTAGCAACGATTGATTCATCCGCATGAAGCGGCCTTCGGTATCTTTCACGAAGAAATAAACATTCGGGAGCATATCAAACAACTGGCCCAATGAGTCTTCGGGGGTGAGACGCGAAAAGAAGGATTCCTGGAGTTTTTCACCCTCTGCGCCATGGGCGGTCTGGGAGGATTTGTTGCGCGTTTTCATGCGAGTTGGTCGCCAGTTGTATGCGCCGAAAATACAAAAAGTCGCGAGTATGTGCCAAGCAAACAGGCGACTTGTACGACAAAGTGATCGAAAGCAGCCCCAACTCCTCCTGCCCCTCATGAACATCCCCCGTTCCACCCCGTTCTTTCGCCTTGCGATACTTGGCGCTCTCTCGCTCGCCCAGTGGGATCTCCGTGCTGAAGCTGCTGCCTCCAATCAACCATCGGGCTCGATGCCCAAGTCCAAGGAGGACGGTGCCTCCGTCCCACGCATGTCCCTCGCAGAAGGCATTGTTCGCGGCGGGTCGTTCGATCGAAAGGCGCAACGCATGCCAAAGGGCGACATTGCTGTCGGACTCCGGGAGGTCGCGTCGGGTTTTGCGGTTCCACTGGTGCTGACTTTCGCGCCGGGACAAAAGGATCGTCTCTACGTTGCGGACCAGATCGGCATCATCCGCATCGTCGATCACGCACGCTTGCTCAGCGAGCCGTTCCTCGATCTACGGCCATGGTTGAAGGAAGTGACACCAGCCTACGACGAACGTGGACTGCTCGGCTTGGCGTTCCACCCCCAATTCGACCGCAAGGATCACCCTGGCTTTCGCAAGTTTTATACCTTCACGAGCGAACCTCCCGGCCCATGCGAGGTTCCTCTGGCGAACGCCGCCGACAACGTCGATCACCTCAACGTCGTGACCGAGTGGCGCGTCTCCGACGATGACACCAACCGCGTCGATGTCGGCAGCCGAAGAGTCGTGTTCTCCTATGCCACGCCGAATTTTCATCACAACGGTGGCAGCATCGCCTTTGGCCATGACGGCCTGCTGTACATCAGTGTCGGCGACGGTGGCACTGGGCTCGCTTTTACCGATGAATCCCCAATGGGCGTCGCGCAAAACATCGAGAGCCCGCGAGGCAAGATCCTGCGAATTGATCCGCTCGCCCTTCAAGGCGTCAAGGCCGGAACCGGTCAATACAGCGCCCCATTTGACAATCCTTATGTCGGGCGTCCGGGGCTCGATGCCATCTATGCCCTCGGGCTTAGGAATCCCTGGCGGATGAGTTTCGATCGCGCCACTGGAGAGTTGATCGTGGGCGATGTCGGGCAGAGCGTGACCGAAGAGGTGAATATCGTGAAACGTGGGGGGAACTGCGGCTGGCCTTTCAAGGAGGGTGACTCTTACCGCAAAGACAATCCAGGCAAGTTTACAAGCGATGCGCCTTGGACCGGCCAAGCTCCGCTGATTGATCCCGCGCTCAGCTACACTCGCGAATACATCCAGTCAGGCGTCCTCTCCGTCGTCGGTGGTTACGTCTACCACGGCACAGAGATCCCTCAGCTACAGGGACGCTATGTCTTCGGCAATTGGACCACTTCCGGAGGCTTGCATGGGCAGCTATTCCACGGCGATCTTCGTTCCGGAGAAATGAAGGAGTTCCTCATAGCTCCCGCGGATGAGCCGCTCGACGGCTACTTGGTCGCCTTCGGCGAGGATGCAGAGGGGGAACTCTATGCGCTGACCACCGCTCTGGCAGGCCCTAAGGGGACCACCGGCAAGGTCCTTCGGCTGGTCACCTTCCACGGCGAAGTAAAGCCGAGGGTGACCCAAATGATGACGGAGGAGACTTCGCCCGGCCATGGCGATTCCCCAATCGCCCGGGGTAAGCGGCTTTTCACTGAAAAACTCTGCGCCACCTGCCATCAGACCGATTCCGCTGTCCCGGCCCCTCCAGGTGAGGCGCTGCACGCGCCTCGTTTCCTCGGCAAGTTTTGGGGCCAGCCGCTCCGAGTGCATCACGGCATCGGTGGGCTTCTTATCAGCGTGGACTTCGATGAAGCCTATTTCGTCGAATCGGTGAAGGAACCCATGAAGAAGATTCATGAAGGCTCCACGCCCGGCATGGTGGTGGCGCCGATGACTGACGACGAAATCAACGCGCTTATGGCCTATGTGAAGAGCCTGTCGAAATGAAACGTGGCCAAGCACCGCTCGACCCAACCAAGAACCCAACATGATGAAAACACCCCTCCTCAAACTCCCTGCCGACATCACCCGTCGCGCCTTCCTCCAGCGTTCGACGGGAGCGCTAGCTGCATCTTCCGGTTTGTTGGCACACGCCCAAGTGGAGCCCGAGCACACCTATGGCGTCCAGACACCAGACCTGCGCAGCCGCGCGGAAGTTGCGGCGCTCCTCGACAAAGCACCGAAGCCCCAAGCGGACGCGAGCGTGCGTCCGCTCACCATTCTTCTCGCTGGAGGTGCAAAGGATCACCCGCCCAAGTCTCATTCGCACGATGTGCTTCCGAAACGCTGGAAGGTGCTGCTTGGCGGCGCAGGTCCAGGTGATGAGGCGGTGACGAACATGTATCGCCCCCAGGCGGAAGCCGACCGCGCATTGATCAGCTCTGGCTCACCGCACGTCAAAGCACTCAGCACTTTGGAATGGCCTACGGAGGAACAATTCGCCACGGCGGATGTCATCGTGCTTTACCAACACCCGAAGTGTTTGTCTGAAGCGAAGCACCAGCAGCAGATCGAGGCGTTCCTGAATCGTGGCGGCGGTCTTGTGCTGTCGCACTATGTGCTCTGGAATGCTTCGCCAGCGCTGGCAGACCTGCTCGGCCTCGCCAAGGGAACGGACAGTAAATACAAGCACAAGGTCATCACCCTCAAGCTTCCGGAGCCTCGTCATCCAATCATGCACGGACTGCCAGACACGTTTGCCATCGCCGACGAGTGCTTCTGGAACCTGCAAGGCGATCGCAGCAAGGTGAGCGCGCTTGCCACTTCCGATGAAACCGTGGGTGACAAGGTAAGCCCCGAGCCTGTGATCTGGGCTTACGAGCGCGGGAAAGGCCGAGTTGTGGCCTCCACGCTGGGACACTTTGACTGGACCTTTGATGACCCGTTTTTCCGCGCCATTCTTTTGCGAGGCATTGCATGGGCCGCAGGCGATTCACCCTATCGCTTCGATCCTCTCATCCTACGTGGCATACCGCTGAAAGACTAACCTTGAGCCTTCCAAGTCCCATCCCATCTTTCTAAAACGCCATCTCTGCACCGCCGCCCTTCTGCTCGGGCCTTTGGCCATGATCAATGAGACGCGGCACCTCAAGATGGTGCGGACTTCCGTGGGCCGATAAGCATGCTTGGCGCGCCCCGCGATCATACCGCGTCATAACGCTCGCGCGAGTTGCGGAAACGGTGCAAAAATTGATTTCCTATCACCCTAATCTTGCGCCGCCTTCTCACTCTTCCATTTCTCTTCGTCAGCGCGGGTTTCGCTCAAACCGCAGATCCCCAACCTCTCGTGAACAAAGCCCTGTCTGCCGTCGGCGGGAGGGACAAGCTGCTCAAGATTTTCCGCATCCGGGAGATCTTCCACTTCGGCGGCACACCCAATCCGGCGCCGTCTGTGCCGAGCTTATTCGCGAGCTGTTAGGAACTGAGGAGAGCGTCAGCATGGATGCGCTGTGGCTAAGAATCGGACGCTGTATTAGCGCGAGACGCGTGTGTCATTCAGGAGGGCGCTTCGAGGCGCGCTTAGACCAAAGGATTCACAACTTCGAGGAAGTCGAATTTTTTAAAATCGGTATCTGCTGTGTAAAATCTCCGCACCCCGTGCTGCCTCAAAATTGTGGCAATGTGCGCGTCGGGCACGAGATTCCCGAAAACGCAGGCCGACTTGGCCACCTCCGCATAGTCCGGAGCGAACGAATCCGTTTCTTGAATGACGCGCGCCCGCGGGAGCCCAAGCAGTTTCTGGATATTACCCCACGCGATAGCGGCCGACATGGGGTTTGTAAAAATCGAGGGATGCGTCGCGATGCGCTGGTAGGCCATCAGTACCGGCCAGGTAAGGCACAAAATGTCCGAATCTTTGCTTCGCTCGATCAGAAATGCTTTGGCTCGGGTGTGAAACTCAGAGCCTTCGTCAGAGGCGTAAAGGAGTAGATTCGCATCGAAAGAATAACTCATCGTCCTTCCAGCGCGCGATAGACTGCTTCCTTGTCCGCGAGATTCACTCGGGCGGACATCGGCTGAGTCTCCCAGCGAAGTTCCTGAGGCGTCTCCGTGCCAGCGCGGTTGGCAGTCAATGCTTCAGCTAAGAGTCGCGAAGCGAGGCTCCCTAGTGAGCCGCCCTCCCTGTCCCTGAGGGACTTTAACTCCTTCAAAACTGGAGTCGCCAAATCTAATGTGGTCCTCATGATGCGTGATGATATTTTTAAAAGCATCAGATGTCAAACTTAGGGGATCGGGAAGGACGGGGGACGGACCGAGCAGGACCGGGGACAGGCAATTTTTGCGGGAGCAGGACCGGGGACAGGACGGGGGACAGGCAATTTGTCACGTCCACTGGTGGAAGGCACGGGGCAGGCGCTCTCGACGATGGCGGCCTATATTGACCTGAACCCAGTGCGGGCCGGGATCGTGAAAGACCCCGCCGATTACCGTTGGAGCGGTTACGCGGAGGCCGTGGCGGGGCGCGAGCCGGCAAGGCTGGG
>JACCED011412458.1_pt1 | contig 11548 bp, 15 predicted proteins | sample 7455021 | NCBI WGS metagenome assembly JACCED01 (sample SAMN15323456, study PRJNA562643) | freshwater metagenome | isolation source: river surface water | place: USA:Blue River Watershed | collected 2017-08-19
CAAGCACTTTTCGAAGATTTTGGCACGTCCATAGGTGCTTTCAGCTATTGAACGTGCCAAAATCTCCGGAAAATTGCCTCGCAACCTGCAACAATTCCCTATAAACTAAACCCATTATTCAGGTTATTTAAGGAAAATATAGCGGTGAGGTCTCAAACGCACAAGCGATTTCAACAACAGATAAAAAAAGATGTCTTGCTTTCATTTTCCTAAACTTTTCAACATCACAAAACACCTATACCGAAATAACCTGAAGAATCGGAAATTTGGCAAGGAGCCGCCATGAATTTGAGTCAGGCCAAACAGATGCCGAAGCAGCTCAACTTGAATAAGTTGAGCGATGCAGGCGGATCTCAAATTCATTGGCAGGCAACGCTGGCAAAAACCGATTCTTCAAGTGAAGGACTTTGTGGTTGATCACATCGATAGCGCCAGAAAGATTAAGCCGGGCTCGCCCACACTATTGGCGGGGATCTCTTTTCTCTCGCCCTTTTTAATCCATCCGTAGGCCGGTTGCACATTGTGTGTGGGATGAACTCCATCCATAAAGCAGATCGTTTCATTCTCGGGTCAATTCTGCGAGATGATTGCGGACGGCTTGAGAAGAAATGAACAGAGCCTCTGGGGTTATGCAAGAGGTCTATTAATGTGAATTCCCAATTTTGTTAGGACGAAGCGCCCTACGAGGATTGGGTGTCGTATCAGGAGTTGGAAGAATTTTAGCCATGTGACCCCTTCGATCTTTTTGCGCAGCATGTGCGGATGGTTGGCTGTTGCGTCGAGGATCCACCCTTCGAAAGGGGGCGGGAGCTTGCGCAGCGAATCAAGGGGAAAATAGCGGATCTCTTGAGTCTCGGCGCCGATTTGTGCTGACCCATCGAAGATACGGCACTCGAAAAGATGGGTGTACTGGGTCATTTTATTCACAGGGAGATATTCAGCGACCTTTCTGATGATCGTCACATGGTAGCCAGTTTCTTCTAGGACTTCACGGACGGTGCCCATTTCTGGCGTTTCATTCCGGTCAAGGCCTCCGCCGGGAAGGACCCAAACGGGGATGTCCCTTCGTTTGACCATGAGTACCTGAGTGCGTTCTTGATTGAAGATAATACCATACACGGCTTGCTTCGGAAATGTTGTCCATGAACTGTTATAATCCTCTTGCATATTTACCATGGGAAAAGGCTTAATACTTAATTATAATCTGTTTTGAAAAATTGTGCACGATGTTTTGGATAAGAAAAAATCTATCGATTGGCTTTCTTGCATTAGTCCTTTTATTATTAAGCGGTTGCGAAAAATATTACGTCTGCGTTGCGCAGCAATGGGTCGATGTCCGTTATCTGGCTAGCACCCATGTCAAAACACCAGATCCGCGCCAGGATCATCCTCCAATCGGTCAAATGATGATCATCGATTGGCGTGTGCCTAAAGAGCTTTTGCGCAAAAAACCTCATATTCAACTGACCATGATCTTCTGGAACTATACGGAAAAGACGATCTGTTTTCCCATCGATCAAAGGATGGGCTGGGTGACCTATAAGCTTTTAGATGAAGAGTATGATCAAACAAAAGGGATTTTGACCTACAAGGCAGAGATCGTGGATGAAGATGGTTCCCTGTTTCGCGAATGGAAGCATCAGCTTTGGGTGAATTTGATCACAGTCAAAGAAGAAATTCAGCTTCCTGCAATGGAAGACGACAAGGAAGAAGAGAGTAGTTCATTGGCCGAATAGATCAGCTTTTCGGTTGTTTCCCAATCAATGCAAGGGTCAGTGATCGATGTCGCATATTTCAATAGGCTAGGGTCTTCTGTCAACGGTTGGCTGCCGCTTTGTAAATGGCTTTCTAACATCGCTCCAAAAATGCATTCATTTCCCCCTCCGATCTGGTCGATAACAGAGAGGAATACCGCAGCTTGTTTTTCATGGTCTTTTTGGCAATTCCCATGGGAACAGTCGATCATGATCCGTTCAGGCAGATGAGCGTGGGTCAGTTTTTCTAGGGCAAGATGCACTGAAACGGCATCATAGTTTGGCATATCATGAGAGCCTCTGAGCACGATATGGCTCCAAGGGTTTCCATCGCTTTGCACGGCACATAGGTGGCCCTCTTCATCGATGTTCATAAAGCAGTGGGTAGTTTTCGCTGAGATCACACCGTTCACAGCATGATCGAGATTCCCATCTGTGCTGTTTTTAAAGCCCAGAGGAATTTTTAATGCCGATGCAAGCTGCCTGTGGGGCTGGGAAGCGGATGTGCGCGCTCCGATAAATCCCCATGTGATCAAGTCTTGAACGTAGTAGGCGGCCAACGGATCGACAAACTCTGTTGCAATGGGAACTTTCATCTCGATCAGTGCCATCATTAGTTCCCGCGTCCAAATCAGTCCTGTTTGGATATCATGGCTTCCATCCAGATGGGGGTCGTAGATCAACCCTTTCCAGCCTGTGATCGTTCTTGGTTTTTCCACATAGACCCTCATGACCAAAAAAAGGGTGTGACTCACTTCTTCGGAGAGTTCTTTGAATCGTTTGGCATATTCGATCGCTGAAGTTTTGTCATGGATCGAGCAGGGACCGACGACGATCGCTTTGCGCTTGTCTGTCTGATTTAAAATGGCCTTGGCGTGGATGCGGCTTTCTGCAATGAACTGTACATGGTGGGGATAGATTGGAAATAGCTGTTTAATTTCCCCGATCGAAGGGAGCGGCATGCTGTGCATTGCGCCTATCAATTTAAAGTTGAGAATTCTGTACGCTACCACAGGCCAATGTTATCATTCAATGACCTTCAAGTATGACTTGGTAACTTTTATTAACTTGAAGAATCGGTTTTTGCCAGCGTCGCCGGCCAAAACCGATTCTTCAAGTGATTTCGGTATAACCATTTTTTTCGGGGAAGGTGACGACTGATTCATAGCAGAGGAGAAGATGGTTGACTCCGTTCATGGCCCGGTGCGGCTTTGCTTCTTTGGGAAGCGATAAAGCTGTTGCGATCTTGTCTTTAGAGCAGCCTGTTACCCAAGGGTATTTCCCCTCGCCGAGCTGTGTTTTATGGATCGCTTTGGCCCAGTACATGGAAGCCAGGTCGAGCCAGTGGTAAGGCCATAGGAGTTTTTCTTGCGTATCCACATCAATCAGCTGAGAAAAGAAGATCCGGTCAAACGAGGGATTTTGGCAGATGAAAACTGCTTCGCTTCGCTTAATATCATGCTTGTTGAACAACTTGATGATGTTCTCGCCAACCGATTTTGGAGAAGAAGCTTGGCTGACCTCAGCCCATGTGAAACCGTTGACCTGAAGGCTTGCAGGATCGCTGTTTTCCCACTCTTCAAAGGATGTAGAAACATGGGACTGAAACTGATTTTTCAGCTCCCCGGTGCGCACATCAATAATTTTAAACGCGATTTCGATGATCCGATGCTTCATCGCATTCAAACCATTTGTTTCTGAATCGAGAAAGATCCCCAGCACGAAAAATCACCCTTAAGGTTAGTTAAATCTTGACCATGGACTAAAGATCGGTATAACAAGAAAGGAGGGCAATTTTCAATACAATTATACCGGAACCACTTCAAGAATCGGTTTTTGCCAGCGTCGCCTGCCAATGAATTTGAGATCCGCTTGCATCGCTCAACTTATTCAAGTTGAGCTGCTTCGGCGTCGGGTTGGCCTGACTCAAATTCATGGCGGCTCCTTGCCAAATTTCCGATTCTTCAAGTGATTTCGGTATAAGCATTAAAGAAATGTTTTTAAGTCTGATTAAGGCCCATGAGACCTTGATCTGCCATGCCAGAAAAATTGCAGAAATTGCTGATAATGAGAAGGATTTTGCAATGGTCGACATGATCGGACGGTGTTTAGAGGCCCATGAGAAGTTCACCTGGATGCTTCCTTCTCGGTTGTAAAATTTAATTTTCAATTTGTGCGCGTTTTGAGGTGGAGAGAAACAAAGTTATTTGTTATCCTCTTAGGTTTTACAAGGGACTCTTGAGGAAAAGGTTATGACGATTTCACCACAAAAACTTCGAGAGATGATTTTTCTGCTCATCTATAGTAGCGATTTTGGCGGATCGACTGATGAGGAGATGGTCCCTCTATTGATGAGAGAGTTCCGTGTTTCTAAAACAGTGATGCGCCAAGCGATCGAGACCAAAAATGCAGTCCAAGCAAAAAAAGGGGAGATCGATGCGATCATCACCCAGTACTCAAAATCTTACGATTTTGAAAGGATCCCTCGGATCGAGCGCAACATCTTGCGGCTTGGGATCTTCGAACTGCTCCATTCTGAACGCATTCCAGCTAAAGTGGCTATTGCTGAAGCCATTCGACTCACTCGAAAATTTGCGACTTCTGAAGCAGCCACATTTGTCAATGCCATTATCGACGCTCTTTATCAAGAGCAAGAAGGCAGCGAACCCAATTTAGTCACTGCAGGCGAATCAGAGATTACTTAAGAGGTCAAATGTCTCCTCCATTCCGGTTCGAAGTTGAAAAACCTTTAAACCAATATTCAACACTTGGGATTGGAGGGCCAGCCCGCTTCTTCATCGAGGTTGCTAAAATCGAGAAGATGCAAGCCCTTCTCTCTTACTGTTACCAGCAGCAGCTTCCCTATATCGTCATCGGCAAAGGTTCCAATTGTTTGTTTGACGATCGGGGGTTTGATGGACTGGTGATCTTAAATAAGATCGCATTTTGCCAGTTTGAATGGCCTGTTGTTTCTGTCGGAGCAGGATATAGCTTTTCTCTGCTTGGAGCGCAGACAGCACGCAAGGGATGGTCAGGGTTGGAGTTTGCATCGGGGATTCCTGGATCTGTCGGTGGAGCTGTCTACATGAATGCAGGTGCCAGTGGAACGCAGACTCAAGAAGTGCTGATGGAAGTGTGTTATGTCAATGAGAAAGGCGGTCTGGACGTTCTGCTTAAAGACCAGATCACCTTTTCTTACCGCTTCTCATCTTTCCATAACCAAAAAGGGGCGATCGTTTCTGCAAAATTTTTGCTCTTTCCTTCTGAAGAAGCCCGGAAAAAACAGCTTTCGATCATCGAGTACAGGACCCGCACTCAGCCTTATAGCGACAAGTCGGCCGGCTGCATCTTCCGCAATCCCTTTCCCCAGTCAGCTGGAGCATTGATCCAACAGGCGGGACTAAAAGGAACGCGAATTGGCGGCGCCGAGGTTTCCACACTGCATGCTAATTTCATCGTTAATAAAGGCAATGCCAAAGCTAAAGATATCCTGCAGCTATCGGAGCATGTAAAAAAAGTTGTCAAAGAGAAAACGGGACAGGACCTCGAGATGGAGATCCGCTGCATCCCTTACCAGATATAGGAACAATGTTTCGAGCTGATTTGCATGCGCATACTACCTGCAGCGACGGAAGCCTGACGCCAGAGGAGCTTGTCGTCCATGCTCAAGCAGTTGGCCTATCGGCCCTTTGCATCACCGACCACGACAATGTCGATGCCTATCCCATGGCCATTCCTAAAGCTAAAGAGATAGGGCTTATCCTCGTAGGTGGCGTCGAATTTTCTTCCATCTTTAAAGAGATGAGTGTCCACATTCTTGCCTATGACATCATTTTAGATCACCCCGACCTTCTTGCCTTGTGCCAACGTCATAAGCGCCGTCGTCTAGATCGGAACCGTGCTATTCTTGAAAAACTGACAGCGCGCGGCATGCTGATCTCTGAAGAGGAACTTTTTCAGCGTGGAATAAATTTAGGGCGTCCTCATATCGCCCAAATTATGGTCGAAAAAGGGTATGTCGCCACCATCAAGCAAGCCTTTCAACTCCATATTGGCGACGATGCGCAATGCTTTGTGCGTGGCGATGGTATTTCATCGGAAGAGACGATCGACCATATTCATAAGGCAGGCGGAAAAGCCTTCCTTGCCCATCCCCATCTCATGGACCACCAGAACAAGATCCGCGAGCTGCTCAAACTTCCCTTCGATGGGATCGAATGCCATTATGCTAAATTTTTAGCTGATCAGGAAAAAAGATGGATCAAAATGGCCAAAGAACAGCAGCTGCTCATCAGTGGAGGCTCCGATTTCCACGGTGCTGCAAAGAGCTATATTCCATTGGGATGTTCCTGGGTTAATGAAGATATCTTCAATTTGATCTTTCAGCGACGCCTGTGACAAACAATCCCTTTCTCGATCAACTTCTTTCTATGCTCGCGCATCAGAGCTCCCGATCTGTTAAGACTGTTGCTCTGGCCAATTCTCTCACATTAGCTCGAGAGCTACAATTTCCCCATCGCACCTACCCTTGCATCCATGTTGCCGGCAGCAATGGGAAAGGATCGGTCAGCCTCAAAATTGCATCTGCCCTTCAAGAAGAAGGGTACACAGTCGGGCTTTATACATCGCCCCATCTATTCCATTTCAATGAAAGGATCCTCGTCAACTCTGAACCGATCGATGATCAGAGCATTAGCAAAGGATTGCAGGCTCTATTTCTTATCAATGAGAGTTTGAAGCTGCAGGCGACTTTTTTTGAGATTGCAACGCATCTTGCGTTGCAATACTTTTGCCATCGACAGGTCGATGTTGCGGTCATTGAGACCGGATTGGGAGGAAGGCTAGATGCGACCAATATCATCGAACCCATTCTCAGTGTGATCACATCCATTAGCCTAGAACATGCCCATCTCTTGGGCAACGATCTAGAAGCGATTGCCTCTGAGAAGGCAGGAATTATCAAACAGGCTGTTCCTTGTGTCACAGGCCCTAAGGCAAACCACCAAGCGATTAGGATCCGGGCAGAGAAGTTAATAGCTCCGCTCATTGCAACAGAATGCACAAGTGCCTATTTCGACGATGAGAATTGTGCGACTGCCCGCAATGCCTTAATGATGCTCAGGAGACGATTTCAACTGCGAGATGAAAGCATAGAAGCTGGTTTGACTGTTCGACCCCGGTGCCGTTTTGAACAGCGGGGCAATGTGATCTTTGATGTTGCCCATAATCCCGACGCCTTTGCCCATTTGGTCCAGGCCCTTGACCTATTTTTCCCAAAAAAGCATAAGCGGTTCCTTGTTGGCTTTTGCAAAGATAAAGATGTAGCTTCTTGTCTTAAGCACCTAATTCCGCTTGCAGCTCATCTGCATTTGGTCAAAGCTCCAACTCCACGCGCAGCGTCTGTGGATGCGTTAGCACAATGCCTTCAACGGCACGGGTGTACTGCCTATACGTGCCATCCCAAGGTCTCAGAAGCAATGGATAAGGCCCTCATGCTTGCAGAACAAGCAGGAGAGCTCCTCATCGTCTGTGGCAGTTTCTATATGATGAAGGAAGCCCTAGAAGCAGTAATAAAACCATGCCATCGGTCTTTGTAATCTGAACTTTGGGTTTATTTCATAGCACCTTGCCGCATCTTGCGAGGCACTTTTTGAAGATTTTGGCACATCCATAGGTGCTTTCAGCTATTAAACATGCCAAAATCTCCGGGAAATTGCCTCGCAAGATGCAACAATTCCCTATAAACTAAACCCATTATTCAGGTTCTTAGATCATATCTGACGGGGCTTTTCTCCTCTTGGGTATTGATGCTGTGCAGTTCTATAAAGATCTCATCGATCTGGCTTTGTGTAGGGTAGGGCTCGCGGTTGTTAACCAGTTGGTTGGCTGTAGCGAGCAGAGCTTGCATCGTTTCAAGCTCATCGTCAAAAGCAACGGCTGTTAGTTCCCGCATATGCAGATGAAAGGTCCTTTTCAAATTCTCCGGAAGTTGATTATAGGTAGCTTTAGCCTCCCTCAATTTGCCATGATAGACCATGGCAGCAATGTCAAATAAATCTTCATATTGACCTGGTTCAAGCTCGATATCCTCAATTAAACGGACATCGCGCTGCTGGCTGAGCCATTCAAAATGGGCGATGGGGGGCTTCTCATTAGGGACTTTGCCTTTTAGAGTTAAGTCAGCTTCTTTGAGCGCTTGGCATGCATCATTGATCACCTGGCGGTCTTCAATTCCTGGACGATAAGTTCCCAGAAAACGCAAGATATGCCGTTTGAGGGCATTGACCGCTTTCGTGTCGACTGGATCTCCATGGGCCATCGAATCCTTAAGGGATTCGGCCTCATGCTGGATTTGAGAGACTTTGTGCGAGACCTTGACGTTTTCGAGCTGCCCATACGTATGGATAATCTGTTTCTCCAGGTCTCCAAAATAGTCCTGTTGAGACTGTCCAAAGACGTTTTGCGCCTTATCTTTCATATCTCTTAAGGCTGTAGAAGTCCGGTCCAGTTCCCTCGTCAGCTTGGTGATCTCTCGGGTAGACTGAATCGCATCTAACCGACCTTTAATGGATTGCAGTTGAGATTGCAACCCTTGAGATACACGAACAAAGTTAAGACTAATTTTAACAGATCTCATGAGCTTATTTCTGTTTATTATATGTATTAGAATTGTAATGGTAATGTTTTATGCTATCTTAATTCTATTATATCCACATATAACATTCAATTAGCAATTATTGTTATGCCGAAGTAATCTAAAGAATCAAGAATTTGACAAGCAGGCGTCCTAAATTTGAACCAAGCTGCGCTGGTGCCGAAGCAGCTCAACTTGAATAAGTTGGGCGATGCAGGCGAGTTTAAATTTAGCGACTGTCCGACGCTGGCAAAAACTGATTCTTCAAGTTATTTCGGTATAAACCCATTATTCAGGTTATAATTGAAAACGCAGTCCAAAAAATAAAAAAGACCATGTCTTTTTCAAGACATAGTCTTTTTTAGGATCAGTTGTAAATTAAAATAATTTATTAACAGATTGAGGTTGCATGCAATGCATCGTTCCAACAAGCAACGGCTTCCAGCTTGATCGCTGGAAGCGCAGTGCATCCTTTCTCATTTCTCAAACCAGCTTTGCCAAAATCGCTTCAATTGCTGCGTGTGGGAATCAGCGAATCTAGTTTCGACATGCGCATTAAAGAGGAATCCGCAGGTTTTGTGCTCGAGATTAGATGTGCGTAATGCTCAGACAAGCTGTCATTGAGATGGATTTCGCTCAGCAGGTTCGAATTGCCGATAGCAAATTTTCCATTGTTTCAGCAACACTGTCTTGTGGAGCTTCCGCTGGTAACACAGCATTAGCGCCAGAAAGATTAAGCCGGGCTCGCCCACTATTGGCGGGGATCTCTTTTCTCTCGCCCTTTTTAATCCATCCGTAGGCCGGTTGCACATTGTGTGTGGGATGAACTCCATCCATAAAGCAGATCGTTTCATTCTCGGGTAAATTCTGCTTTAATTTTCCGTATTCAGCCAACCACTGTCGTTGTTGCTGTTCATTGGCCTTGCCCGGCACAAGAGCAGGCTTTTTGTAGAAGAAGCCATGTCGTTGCAACGTCGTTGCAACCAGTTACGCATGCCTGGAACCGAATAAGTGACTGACCATACTGACTGCACGTAGGCAATGATATCCTTGACGTAGAGATAGATATGCTCCTGTAGACAGGCCTCCAATTTCTCAGTCTGTTCTTTGCTCAGTTTCTCTTCTGATCCTCCGCTTGTTGGTTTCAGCTTACGGGAGGCGTCATATTCGTCGAGATGATTGCGAACGGCTTGAGAAGAAATGAACAGAGCCTCGGCGATCTGCTGAGGGGACCACCCCTTGTCATGAAGCAACACCGCCTTGATCCGATCTCGCACCCGACCGTCTCTCTCTTGCTTATGCTGTGCTTTGAGTTGGTCTCGTTCGTGGTCGCTCAACATGAGAAAACATGATGATGTCAACGAAATTTTTTGTCATGAAAATTTTTTAGTCACGATCGGTATAGAAGCTTTATATCAGATTATCAGTAAATTTTTAACCACTATAGTAGAGTATATTATTCCGATGCTCGGACGGTATTTCCAGAGGGTTACGCCTGAGATCTAGGTGCTGTAAATTCTCGACCTCAGCGATTTCCTTGGGGAACAATGCGAGTTTATTGTTAGCAACGTCTAGGTAGCCTAATCTTGAGAGCTGACAGATTTCCACGGGGAGCGATGTGAGCTGGTTTCCAGAGAGGATTAGGTTTTCTAAGCACTCGAGCTGACTGATTTGCCCGGCGATCGATGTGAGCTGGTTGTAAGAAAAGTTTAAACTTTTTAACAGCTTCAGTTGATAGATTTCCACGGGGATCGATTGAAAACCATTGTGATGGATAATTAGGAATTCCAAACACTGGAGCTCACTGATTGCCACGGGGAGCGATGTGAGCTGGTTGCTGGAGAGCTTTAGACTTCTTAAACTGTGAAGCTGACCGATTGCCATGGGAAGCGCTGTGAGCTTGTTCTCTTCAAGATCTAGATCTCTTAAATTTTTGAGCAGACAGATTTCCATGGGGAGCGATCTGAGCTCATTGTTAGAGAGGCGTAGATCTGTTAACTTTTCGAGCAGACCGATACTCGGAGGGATTGATGTGAGCTTGTTGTGCTCGAGGCATAGGATCTCCACCCTGGAAATCAATCGCTGTTCACCAAAAATATCTGGAAGAGATTTTAAATCGAATCGATCTAATCGAAGCTCCTTTTTTATAAAATGATTAAAAAAACAACTAATGTTATGTTTAGCTCCAGATCTCTTCTCTTTAATTTCTCCTTGCCCAATCCATTCATTTAAGGCCTTTCGGAGCTTAGGATTTAGACCATCCATGTAGTGAGAAAAGTCAAACACATTAGCCACAACCTCGTTTACAGTTTGCTGCAGCCTAGGCAAGGCGTCAACTTCATGAGATTTGCTGCAATCAGATTCGGAAAAGCCTTCAGCTTGAACCAAAGTGCAATCGGGAGTTAACGGACGATTTCTTAGGGGAATGTTATCTGCTGCAAGGTTTTCTACCAAGTTGGCATCTTCTGAAGAATGCTGTCCATGATGATCCGATATTTTCCGAACAATTCTATCCTCTTCGATTTGGTTAAGAGAGTAAAATGCAGTAGCTACAACCTTGTTTACAGTTTGCTGCAGCCTGGGCAAGGCGTCAACTTCATAGGGCTTGCTGCAATCGGATTCGGAAAAGCCTTCAGCTTGAACTAAAGTGCAATCGGGAGTTAACTGACGATCTCTTTGAGATAGTGCGTTTAAGCTCTCTTTTTGCACAGCTGAGTCGTTGAATTCGAATTGCTTCTGCAGATGTTCATAACCTAGCGATTCATTAGATGAGTTTAGTGATAGTCTTAGTACTAGGCTTAAAGGCATGATAATTTCCTTGTTAAAGATCGTTCTTGTTGCATGATCATGAATCTTTCAGGTTATTAACCTGAATAATGGGTTTATATACCAAAAAAAGTTCAAAAATTGGCATAATTCGCTCTAATATAGAAAATTTCAACCACAGAGAGCACAGAGGACACAGAGAAGGAATTATATCCTCATGCGCCGAATCCCCTCCCTAAGGGTTCTCTCGTTAAAGTTGATCAGCAGCCCGATTTTACAATCGGATAATCTCAGGTAGGACAGCAACTGCGCCTCATGAATCGGAGCAAGACAGCTCACCGATTTGATCTCCACAATCACTCGATCTTCAACCACTACATCAACACGATAGCCA
>JACCED012044151.1_pt1 | contig 11544 bp, 5 predicted proteins | sample 7455021 | NCBI WGS metagenome assembly JACCED01 (sample SAMN15323456, study PRJNA562643) | freshwater metagenome | isolation source: river surface water | place: USA:Blue River Watershed | collected 2017-08-19
GCCCGAACGCGTCTCCCTGCAGCGTCCGGGGTATTCCATTGTGATCCCGCCCCCCAATGTAGCGGGGGTGCTGAGCCTTGGGCATGTCCTAAACAACACCATTCAGGACATCCTCGCCCGGCGCGCCCGGATGCTTGGCAAAGAAGTGCTCTGGCTGCCCGGCACCGACCACGCCGGCATCGCCACCCAGACCGTGGTGGAAAAAACTCTCAAAAAACAGGGCGCCATCCGCCACCGGGACGACCTCGGCCGCGACAAGTTTTTGGCGAAAGGCTGGGAATGGAAGGATAAGCACGGCGGGATCATCATCCAGCAGCTCAAAAAACTCGGCGCATCCTGCGACTGGAACCGGGAACGCTTCACGATGGATCCGGGATACTCCGCCTGCGTGCAGCGCGTCTTTGTCGACCTCTTCCAAAAGGGCGCCATCTACCGAGGCAAACGCATGGTGAACTGGTGCCCGGTATCGCGCACCGCCCTTTCCGACGAAGAAGTCGTGATGAAATCCCAGAACGGGCAGCTCACGCATTTCAAAATCGAGATTGCCGAAAAGCCCGGCACGTTCCTGAGCATCGCCACGACGCGGCCGGAAACGATCCCGGGCGACACGGCCATTGCGGTCAACCCGAAGGATCCGCGCTACGCGGCGTTCATCGGACTGCACGCGTTGCGGCCGCTTCCCGCCGAACAACCGCGCGAGGAACGGCTCATCCCGATCATTGGCGACGAGCACGTGGACTTTGCGTTCGGCACCGGGGTGCTGAAGGTGACGCCTGCGCACGACAAGGCGGATTTTGAAATCGGCGCGCGGCACAAGCTGCCCAACGTGGATGTGATGAATCCCGACGGCACGATGAACGCGCTTGCGGGAAAAGATCTCGCGGGGCTGGAGCGGTTCGAAGCGCGGAAGGTTGCGATCGAACTGCTGCGCTCCCTCGAGCTGCTCGAGAAGGAGGAGCCGCATCAGAACAACGTCGGGTTTTCGGAGCGTGCGGATGTGCCAATCGAGCCGCGCTTGAGCCGGCAGTGGTTTTTGAAATACCCGTCCATCGAGGCGTCGCGCGAGGTGGTGCGCTCGGGCGAGATGCGCTTTTTCCCGGACCGCTGGGCGAAGGTGTACGACCACTGGATGGAGAACCTGCAGGACTGGTGCATTTCGCGCCAGCTTTGGTGGGGGCACCGGATTCCGGTGTGGTACTTTACGGGGGGCGACGCGGCGGTTGCGCGGCAGTCGGTGCCCGCGGGCACGCCGGAAGAAGCCTGCCGCGTGCTGGAGGACGGGTCGTTCGCGTACTGCGGGCTCACGCCTCCAACGGATCCGGCGGCGTGGGAGCAGGACACGGACGTGCTGGACACGTGGTTTTCGTCGTGGCTGTGGCCGTTTGCGACGATGGGCTGGCCGGAATCGACGGCGACGCTGAAGGCGTTTTATCCAACAACGGATTTGGTGACGGGGCCGGACATTATTTTCTTCTGGGTGGCGCGCATGATCATGGCCGGGTTCGAGTACACGGGGGCGCTGCCGTTCAAGAATGTGTATTTTACCGGGATCATCCGGGACAAGCAGGGGCGCAAGATGTCGAAGTCGCTCGGGAATTCGCCGGATCCGCTGGATTTGATTGCGAAGTTCGGGGCGGATGCGCTGCGGTTTGGAGTGATGCGGAGCGCGCCGCTCGGACAGGACGTGTTATTCGACGAAAAGAACGTCGAACTGGGGCGCAACTTCTGCACCAAACTTTGGAATGCCGCGCGGTTTCGAGAAATGCAGGGAGGCACTCCCGAGTCGGAGATCCGCAGCGAGCTGCTTTCCACCGACGACAAATGGATTTTGCTGCGGCTCGACGCGGCGATCGGCGAAGTGTCGGCGGCGCTGGATGAGTACCGCTTTTCGGATGCGGCGCAGACGTTGTACCGGTTTTTCTGGAACGAATACTGCGACTGGTATCTGGAGGCGTCGAAGGCGACTCTCAACGGCGGCGACGAAGATCGGCGAGAGAACACGCGCGCGGTGATGGACTTTGTGCTTTCGCACACGCTGCGGTTGTTTCATCCGTTCATGCCGTTCATCACGGAGGAGCTCTGGCACGGGCTGGGATATCAGGACGATTTGCCGGAAGATCAGGGCGGGCGCTCGCTGATGCAGGCGCGGTGGCCGAAGGCGTTCGGGGCGGATTTTCACGCACATTACGGGCTGCTACCAGAGGACGAAGCGCGTGCGAATGCACGGTTCGACGTGGTGCTTGCGGGGCGCGGGTTGCGGCGCGACTTCAACCTGCCCTCAAACAAGCGGGTGGTGTTCATGCTCAAGCCGAGCGGCGCGGTGAGCGATCACGACCGGGAGGTGATCCGGTTGCTCTTGAACGCGGAATCGGTGGAGACGAAGGCGGCGGACTGGGAGGCGCCGAAGGGCACGCCTTCAAGCGTGACGCCGCTCGGGACGCTGCTGATGCCGCTGGAGGGACTGGTGGACTTGGCGGCGGAACAGCAGCGGCTGCAGAAGGAGATGCAGAAGATCGAGCTGGAGCTCACAAAGGTCCGCGCGAAGCTTTCCAACGAGACGTTTGTGAGCGGGGCGCCGGAAGCGGTTGTGGCGGAACATCGCCAGCGCGAAGCGGACTGGCTTGCGAAGCTGACCGAGATCCGGCGGATTCACGATTCGCTGGGCGAGGCGTAGGAACGGGGCGGAAGCGGCGGCGGCGGTTCGGGCTCGCGCCGGTGCGAGCTCGCATCCGGTCGCGCCCGTTTTACGAGATGCGGTATTCTTCCCACTCGATGGGGCCGTCTTGGACGACCGCGGAGATCATTTTCTCGTTTGCATTCAGTCTGGAACCGCCTGATTTGACCTCGAGAAAAACGATTTTGCGAAGGCTGCCTTCGGAAAGCCCGTCCAGCACCAGGTAATCAAATCCCTTTCCAATAAAAACCATGTCCTTCGGGGCGTAGGGAAATTCGGGCAGGAAAGGCAGAACTTTCTCGTAAACCGCCCCGAGGATGACGGCCTCCGAGCGCTTGATGGCGTCCTTTCGCTCGGCGGAAATATGCCGGTGGCGGGCCATGCGGCCGATGAAAAAGCCGGCAATAAGCGCCACGAGCGCGAGGAACACGGCGGCGGCAACCGCGGCGAGTGAGAGGGAAAAGTGTTGCATGGAGCGGGTGGTTCAGGTGGGGGGTCAGGGGTGTCTTCAGGCGGCGGAAGGATGGCGCATCGCGCCCAAGGCATCCGTGCGCCTGCACGGATGCGGCGTGTTTCGATTTTTGCACGAATCCAGCAGCGGAACATTTTTAAATGCGCAACCCAGACAAGAACGCCGCCGGGGTTCGGGCCAAGGCGATCAGCGACCGTCGGAGGCGTCTATCGGAGGGCGACGAGGAAAGTCATTCAGGTGCGAGTGTTTCATTGAGTCGGATCAGGAGCGATTCCACTCAAAACACCCGCCTGAAACCACCGATGGGATCACCCCATCGAGCCGTACAAACGGCGCCACTCTTCGCGGTTGTGGCCGATCATTTCGACGACTCCGCTGCGCAGGTCGAAGAGGGCGGCGCGCAGGTGGCTGCAGCGCACACGGCCGAGCACCTTCTTTTTGCGGACGGCTTCGGCGGCGTTCAACGCGAGATTTGACGCGCGTAGAGCGCGCTTGAGATACGCGATGGTCATGCCGAGTTCGCCGGAATCGCCGCCGCTCAGCGCCGCGCCCACCTTCCCCGCCATGATGCTGACCTGCTCGGAGAGTTCGTCGACAAGGGGGTCTTCCGCAGGCAGAAAGCCGCGCAGCCGAAGAGCCTCCTGAAGCCACACACTGAGGGCCGCGCACCGCTGGTAGAGCGGGTGCTGCTCTGCCTCCCACTCCCATTCCTCCAGCTCTTCTTCGTCGTCACGAAAATCCTCCTCTGCGCACTCGCTCCACGCCGCGGCGGCCTCCTCGTCGGCGCCCTCGTCGGAGAGTTCGCCCCACGCTTCGTCCCAACCCATTTCCTTTGCAATCAGCGCCTCGCGATCGGGGTTGTCGGCGTATTTCTCGAGCAGCTCAAGGTAGCGCTCGGTCTTTAAATCCTGCTTTTGCAAAAAGCGTTCCCACTCGTACTCGTCCCAGACCCTTTCGGGCTGCTCTTGCTCGTCTGACATGGCTGCCTTTGTGAACAGATCAGAGCAAAAGTGCAAAACGCTTTTTTAAGAACCTGCGTCTTTTGATGCAACGCCTCCCGGTACATCAGCGAAAGCCTCAGCAGCCGCCACACCCGCCGGAAGCGATTGGCGCCTGAGCTGTCCGCACGCAGCGGCGATGTCGTGTCCTTTTTCGCGCCGGATCGTGGCGGAAACACCACCGCGCTCAAGCACCTCCATGAACTCATCCTGGCGCCTTTCGTCCGGCCTCTTCCACGCAAGACCCTCCACGGAGTTATAAGGGATGCAATTCACCTTCGCCTTGATTTTACTCGCCACTTGCACGAGGGCCAGCGCGTCCTCGCGGCGGTCGTTCACGTCCTCGATTAGGATGTACTCAAAGGTGATCCGCTGCTTTTTGCGTTCCGCATGGTAGGAGCACGCCTCGAGCAGTGTTTCAAGCGGGTATTTCCGGTTTACCGGCATGATCTGCTGCCTCACCTCATTGGTGGCACCGTGCAGCGAAATCGCGAGGCGCACCTGCATGGGATTGTCGGCGAGCTGCCGGATCTGGGGCGCAAGGCCGCTGGTGGAGATGGTGATCCGACGCGCACCGATTCCAACGCCCCACGGGCTGTTAAGGATCTCCAGAGCCGCCATCAAATTCGCAAAGTTTGCGAGCGGTTCGCCCATTCCCATGAAAACCAGATTGCTGACCCGCTCGCCGCACAGTGCCTCGACGCGCAGGATCTGGCCGACGATCTCGCCGGGGCCGAGGTTGCGGCTCCAGCCGTCGAGGCCGCTGGCGCAGAATTTGCAGCCGTAGGCGCATCCGACCTGGGTGGAAACGCAAAGGGTGCGGCGGTCCGACGCCTCGCCGTACAACGCGGGTGAAGCGGGAATGAGCACGGATTCGATGAGGGCGCCGTCGGCGAGGCGGAAGAGGTATTTGCGGGTTGTGTCCTCGGCGCCCAGGACGCGCACGGGCTCCAGCGCGTGGAATGCGAATTCCTGCGAAAGAGTCGCGCGCAGGGCGGCGGGCAGATTCGTCATGTGGTCGAAGCCGGCCACGCGCTTTTGATAAACCCACTCGAGCACCTGCTCGGCTCGGTAGCCAGGATGCCCAGCGTCCTTGAGTCGCGCGCGCAACCGCTCGAGGCTGATGGCGTGGATGGATTCTTTAAGGGGCGCTGCGCTCATGGCGGAATGATCGGGCAGATCGGCCCCGCAGTCAAAAACCGAAGCAACAAAGGCAGGGGTGTTGGCGCAACGTTCTTCCCGTTACCGTTGCGAAAGGGGTGCGCGTTTTTGAATTTGTCGTGCCCTCGACAACCCCTGGGACCGCGCAGCCACAGCTGCGCTTTCACGCGGATTGCACCAAAGAGGTGACTCAGGAGCTACACGGGTGACTATCTGGCTGGGGGAAGCCATTCCGGTGTGATGACATCCATGCGCAGCTGGGGCTGCGCGGTCCCAGGGGGAAATGCAGTGAGCGCCGTTAACAAATCCGACGACGTTCGCGATCCAGCCTACTGGTCCTGGGGAAAAGGCGCGCCGCCGAGTTCCTTCCACGCCTTTTCGAGCTGCGCGGCGACGTACTTGCCCACGTACCGCTGGATCCGAGGATTGGCCCGGAGCCGGTCGATCACCTTTTCCACGCTCTCCTTTGCTTCCGCCGGAGTCTTTTTTGCGTCCAGCAGCGCCTTTGCCTCGTCGCGCACACTGATGAAAAACTGGATTTGATCCTCCAACACCTCCGGCCCGCCCTTCGGTCCGTGGCCGGGGCAGATGATCTTCGGGCCGAGGGTTTGCGCTGCGCGCAGCGTCTTGATCCACTCACCAATGTCGCCGTCGCCCGTGTAGTTAAACGGTCCGTTCACACAGGCATCGCCAGTGAACAGGATCTTTTCCTTGGGCAGCCATGCGAAACCGTCTCCGTGCGTATGCGCAACGCCGAAATGCAAAAGCTCGACGCGCACCTTTCCATCGTCAAAAAAGAGTTCGTTCTTGAAAAGCACCGTAGGCACTTTCAGGCGGCTCGCGGCAACATCAGCACGGTTCTTTGCCGCCTCCTCCCAGCGGCCGGGCAGCGGTCCACCGAAAGTCTTGTCCTCGTATTTCTTCATTTCGACAACCGCTCCCGAGTGGGCCACAGGGATCGCCCCGGCTTCGTGCCAGATCTGGTTTCCGTAGGCGTGATCCCCGTGATGGTGGGTATCGAAAGCGAAGCGGATGGGCTTATCGGTGAGCGCGCGGATTTTTGGAAGGACAACCTTGGCGCCGGATGGAAAATTCGCGTCGATGACCACCACATAATCCTCGAAGATGATCCAACCGTTGTTGCAGTGCCCCTTGCCCGTAATTTCACCCTCGTGGAAGTAAACCTGAGGGGCCACGGGTTCGACGACATTGACTTCCGCAGACGCGGATCTGGAGGAAAGCGCTAGAGCCAGAAGCGCAAGGCCGCTGGAAATCAGCGAAGGGATGACACGGCGAACGGTGGCGGCGGAAACCGCAAGCGGCGTAGGAATCAGGGGGGGCATGTGGGCGAGTCTCTGGGGTTGCGATGCCCTCGTCAAATCCAAGCGCGGCCCAAAGGTTACCGTCAGGCGTCAAATCAACGGCAGCGAGCCTGTGCATTCGACACCCGTTGACTTTCCTTGCAACGGGGGCCCTTTAGGGGCGTTATACCCGAGCACCGCGATGTCCAATTTCACCATCACCCTTCAAATTGACGGGACGGAACTGGGCTGGTGGAGCTGCGGGGCGGGTGAATTCGAGGTGGGCTCTTCTGCCGATTGCGGCCTGCCAGTGCAAGCAGAGGGCGTGTCCGAGAGGCATGCCGCACTGCTGATTGGGACGAACCTGCTGCAGGTCGAGGGATTCGATCCCGCAGCCGTGACGCTGGTGAACGGCTTCGAAATCTCGGGACGCGTAGCGGTGCCATTGCCTGCAAGTGTGACAATCGGATCAGCGGAATTGCACATCAAAGCGAGTGCAGCGGACTCTGCAAATCCGGCGATCGACGGTGACCATCACGATGGGACTGCGGAGGCGGGCGTGGACGTCCCGAACGCTAGCGCGGTGACGTTTATTCCGAGCCGCACCCCGGATCGGACGTCGGTGAAACGCGCAAATACCGATCTCGGCGAACAGCGCACCACCACGCAGGTTCGGTACACGCTCCAAGGGGAGATTGCGCGCGGTGGGATGGGCAGGATTTACAGGGGTGAGGACAGCGAGCTCGCGCGGGACGTGGCGGTGAAAATCAGCACGGCGGGCGACGATTCGGATTCGCGTTTCTGGAAGGAGGCTAAGGTGCTTGCGCGGCTCGCGCATCCGAACATCGTGCCCATCCACGCCACGGGAAGGGACGAGGCGAACCGGCCTTTCTACAGCATGAAGCTCATCAAGGGCCGCACGCTGCAGCGCGTCATCAACGACCTCGCAGCAGAGGACCCCGAGACGCTGAAGGCTTTCAACCGCGAAACGATGCTGACCATTTTCCGCAAGATTTGCGATGCGATGGCGTTCGCGCACGCGCACGGGATCCTGCACCGGGACATCAAGCCCGAGAACGTGATGGTGGGCGAATTCGGGGAGGTGCTCGTGATGGACTGGGGGTTGGCGAAAATCCTCGGGGAGACCGCAGAGGGTTCGGCGAATGCGAGCTTGAACGAACCCGACCCGCACAGCGCGGTGGACGGCAGGACGATCGAGGGGGATGTGCTTGGTACGCCCCAGTACATGTCACCGGAGCAGGCGGAGGGATTGATTTCAGAGCTGGACGAGCGTTCGGACGTTTATTCGCTGGGGGGATTGCTGTTCGCGATGCTCACGCTCCGTCCGCCGATAGAGGGAAAAACGCTGGACGAAATTCTCACAAAGGTCAGGCGTGGGCAAATCAGTACGATGATGTCCAGCGGGACAACGCGCAAAAAGAAGGGTGGCCCGCAGCCGGAGATGAAGCTTCAGAAAAGCGAGGGCGTCCCCGATGCCCTGCAAGCAGTGATCCGCAAGGCGATGTCACAGAGTCGCAACGGGAGGTACGCGTCGGTGCAGGCTTTCGCAGCCGACATCGAGTCTTTCCAGAACGGATACGCGACGAAGGCGGAGGACGCGGGGTTGATGCGCCAGCTCGGGCTGTTTGTGCGCCGGAACCGGTTCGCGTCAATGGTTGCGGTGGTTTTTGCGATGTCAGCAGTCGTGTTTGTGGTGAAACTGGCCATGAGCGAGGCCGCGGCACGCCGGGCCGCGGCGAGCGCACTGATGGCGCTGGCGGAATCTGCGGAGCACGACCAAGACGCGGAGGAAATGGAACGCTTGCTGCAGTCTGTGTCTCCCTCGATGCGGGATGAACGCTGGGATTACCTGAACAAAAAGCTCGATTCCTCGGTGCTCACAATCAACGCGCAGGAGGATTCAAACTGGAATGCGATCGTGCCGCACCCCACGAGTCCGAGTGAAATGCTGACCCTGCAGGCCAACGGCTGGCTCAGATCGCTAAACGTCAAGACGGGGACAGTCACCAGCCTCTTCAAATGTCCGGATGGCGTGGGCTCAGCACTTCTCGCAGTCTCAAAAGATTTCAAGCGGGTTGCGATTGGGAAAAACGCGTCAGGCACTTGCAAGATCACCACGTACGCGCTGCCAAAGGGTCAGAAACAGGCGGAGTTCCAACAGCCGTTCGCCGGCTGGAGTTCTCCGTCGTTCCGGCAGTCCATAGCGATCAGCCCGGACGGCAAGCTGCTGCTGAGCCACTCGGACGTGTTGCCTGCGCCGGTCGAAAACCGCGTGAAAGTCTGGAGCTTGGAAACAAACAAGCTCGTTTGGGAAGGCGGGCCGAAAAGCTCCGCAATCGCGGAATTCATCGATGCCACCAAAATCCGCATCACCTCCGTGGATGATGGGATCCAAGAACTGGAGCTGCCCTCAGGAAATCTCATCAAGCAGAACGCAAAGATCCCATTTGCATACGGAGCCACCCTACTGTGCTCAAGTAACTCCAACTTGTTCTCTTTCACCATGCCGGTCATCCGCAAGCTGGACCCGGTCAGCGGCAAGCCGATTTTTGATATCCGCCAGCCGAACCTGAAAGCGATGGATCACGTGCCGCCGCTGAAAATGCTTGTGACCGTTTCGCGGCGCTCGGACCTAAGCGCGGTCCTGCAATTCTGGAACGACAGCGGTGGCGCGCTTGCCCGCTCCCACATGATCCTCGGCAAATTCAAATCAACATGGAAAGTCGTTTCGCACACAGCGTCAGGGGATGTGGCGGTAATTCAGGACAACCTGATGAAGGTGTATAAATTTGAAATGTCGAAACCGACCCAAAGCCTCCCTGTCCTGATAGAGAGCGGGGGGCCGACCTTCTCCTATCTGGGGAGCGCATCCCGAATCGCGCGGCTTCGCGGAGGTTCACCCTCCGCGCTGGAAACGCTCGATTTGAAGAAAAAAGACACGGAGAAAGAGCCGCTCTTCTCCTCCGCCAATTCCTCCTTCGCCGGACAAACACTTTCAGTGAGCAAAGACCAGTCCACTTTGGCGATCAGCGGGATCACCACGCGCGTCTACATTCACGACGAGGGAAAACTCAAGGAGTTGTTCTCGGGCAAACTGGAGGGCGTGCCAAAGCATTTTGCAATCAACCCAACCGGGGATCTGATTTGGAGGGGCAGCGCCGTGTATGAGACAACCTCAGGAACCATTCACTGCAAGGTTGACCGCAGCGGGATTGAGGTCCCGGCGGAAGGAATTGTGAGCGTCAAATGGATCGGGCCGAGCCGCGTGGCGGAAATCGGGCTCGTGCAGACACAGAAAGAAGGTGAAGAGAGGCCACATCTGGAGCGCGCGATCATCGTGTGGGACGCAAACACCGGGGAAAAAATCAAGACGATCCCGGCCCCCGACGCCGAGGTGCTTGCCGCTCATCCCTCGGGCCGACTGATCGCCGAGGGCGGCAGCAACATGCGGGTGCGGGTCCACAATTTGGAAAAGGACCAAGTCGAAAAAGAATTCCGCACCCACGACGGCCCCATCACGGATATCGAATGGCATCCCAGAGGCCAGTACATCGTCACCTGTTCCGAGGACATGACCGTCAGAATTTCCGATTACCCGCGGAACATGGCACTGGTGGAGGAACTGCGCGGGTTTGAGCGCGCGCCGAAGCGGCTCTTCATCTCGCCCGACAATCAGAGGCTTGGAGTCATCGCAACCCGCGGGACAAGCGACAGGGCGGAGATTTACGACATCGAAGCGTTCCGCGTCACCAACCGCTAAGAGGCGATCAAGCGCGCTCGAATCCGCCGGCAGCACCCGGCATCTCGCACGGCTGCGTGTAAAAATTCGGGGAATACTCGGAGGGATCATACGCACGATTCCATAGCGGCGAGCTCGCCCCTGAGAGCGGTGGAATCAACCAATCCCAGCGGCCAGTCACCGGTCGGCCGGCGGCGGCTTCCTGTTCTTCGAAGCGCAGGTGCAACTCGGAAACCGTGTGATGATCCACCATCCGCACGCCCGCCAGTTGGAAGGAATGCAGCACCGCGCGGTTCAACTCCACCAGAGCGCGGTCCCGCCACAAGGAAGCCTCGCGCTTCTGCAAGATCCCCATCCGCGCGGCGACTTCGGGCAGCAGATTGTAACGCCCGAGATCCGCGAGGTTGCGCGCCCCGATTTCAGTGCCCATGTACCAGCCGTTGAAAGGCGCAGCCGTGTACTGGATCCCGCCGATCTCAAGACGCATGTTTGAAACAATCGGCACCGCGTACCAGCGAAGATCTAGCTCCTGGAACCACTCAAACTCCGGATGCACCAGCGGCACCTCAAGCACTTCTTCCCTTGGCAATTCAAAACAGTGCAAGGGCGAGCCCGGTCCGGAGAGCAAAATCGGCAGCGGATCAAACGCGGATCGCGTCGAAGGAGGACGCCATCCGAGGTCGATGCATTTTTGAGTAAACTCCGCCTCTGCGGGATCACCCAGGACCTCGCCGTCCTCAGAGCGATAACCCGCATAACGCACCAACTCGTAATTCCAAATCCGCCAGGGCTCGACGCCCGCACGCCTCGGGGCAAAGACCGTCACCAGCGGACGAATCGCCCCCCCGTTGGTGGCATCGCGCACGTGGGCGACGCAGGCTGCGGCCACGTCCTCGGCGCTGGCGCATTGCCGAGCATCGCGCACCTCGAGTTGCTTCCAGAAAAAACGACCCACGCACCGCACGCTGTGACGCCACGCAAAACGACATCCCCACAACAATTCCTCGGGCGTGTGCTCGTACATCCCATGCCGCTCAATGTCGCGCAAAACCTCCGCACGCCTCGCCGCCGAAACACCGGGACCGCCCGGCTCCAGCTCGAGCAAATCCAAAAACGCCTCCGCCTCCGCCGTCAAACTTCTTGGCTCACGCGGAATCAACCGCGCGTACACGCAGCCC